>Ga0193728_1001175_pt1 | contig 13246 bp, 10 predicted proteins | sample U1c1metaG_FD_143037 | JGI IMG/M metagenome (GOLD analysis project Ga0193728, IMG submission 143037) | Soil microbial communities from a riparian zone of the East river system, Colorado, United States - U1c1 | ecosystem: Environmental > Terrestrial > Soil > Riparian zone | place: USA: East River...
GGTTGTGCGGTGTCGTCGCCTTGACTCGGTGGACCGGCACCGCTCTGAGGACGCGCCCTCGCCTGTAGCCTTCTCGGAGGTTCGCCTCACGCGGACTCTCTTGCGCCCTCGTAGTCCAATGGATAAGACGACCGCCTCCTAAGCGGTAGATCCAGGTTCGACTCCTGGCGGGGGCACTTTTTGCCTGCAAATGAGCTGGTCGACCTACGCTCGCGGTTACCGCCTGAAAAGAAAAGAGATCATGGTTCCTGGCTCGACTTTGACCCACCTGGGCGGTCCAAGGCAGGTCGAGCTTTGGTGTGCACTCCTCACCGAGCTACGGGAGGCGCTTGACATGGCGATCGATGAGAACTTCGCTGGCCGACTCGACCCAGCAGAATGGAGGAAGCTTTTCAGTCCGACGAGCCTCGTGACGCCAATCGCACGATAGTAGTCACCGATGATCACGCGGCTGTGCTCAACTGCCGGCGATCCTATGGAATTATCGGCGGCACCGAGGGCAGTCAGGGCTATCGCGCCCCGCGGGCCGGTCGCGCTCACACATCGGCAGGACCGCGCACGGGCGCTGGTGCGTCAGCTACGGCGGCGGCGGTTGAGCGAGGCCGTGTCTGTTCACGGTTCCGCGTAGCCTTCGCAGAACTGCGCTGCTTCCGCCGCCTTTTCTTGCAGGTTTTCGGTGTAGACGGTCGAGCCGTTCGCCCCGAGTACCGTCAGTTCAGAGGGCAGGGCGCTGAACACGCCGTAGACGAGCGGTCCCTTTGCGTGCACGCGCGGTTCGATCGGGACCACGTTCAGCGCGACGGCACCTTGCGGGGTTCGCGCCACCACTGACTTTCCTGGTGGCGCCAGGATTCCGTAGAGGATCGCGTAGGGGTGCGGGGTGCACCCGATCGACAGCGACCAGGGGAATGCTTTGCTCGCGCTGGGTCCGATCGCTGGTTGGTTGAGCTCCGGGTCGACGCCCGTGTCTACGTTGAGGGCAGGCTCGCCGTTGAAACTGCCGAAATCGCTGATCGTGAACGGTTCCCCTTCGGGGATGCGGCCGCTCGCGAGTTCCGTGGCCGTCAGGAGTTCTTTCGGTTCGTTGCTTCGCTTGACACAGCGATACCGCGGTAGCCTCACGGTGAGCACGGCGTTCCCGGCGGCGTTCAGCTCGACGAGGGACACGGCGTGGCTCTTGCTGCCACGGATCTCCTGGGCATAGATGCCGGCGGGACCACCATCCCGTCGCGGCACGCGGATCACGCGCGACTGGATCGTTCGTCCGTCGGCGAGCACCAGCCTGACTAAACGCACCGAGGCCGGCACCGCGGTCTGGATCGTCTCGATGCCAACTTCGCAGAACAGCGCCGGGCGCCGGTAGTGGGGTGAAGAGAGGCAGATGGGGTTGTTGGGGCCGCCCACGATCAGCACTTCGGGAGCGCCCGGCCGGGTATATGCCACCGTCGCCGCCCGATGACAGCCAAGACCGCTCAGCACGCCGGACCCGGAGCTCACTTGGAAGCGGGTGCCGGCGGCGGTTCGCCCGTGGCCGAGAGTGACCTGTTTCGGTTCTTCGGCCCCGACTCGCGGGAACCCTACGATTCGATCCAAGTTGCTAACCGTCCGCACTGCGGCCTCGGCGCTGACCAGCAGCTTGATTTCGACCGCGTAAGTCTTGCCGATCAGCGCTCGATCCGACGCGTTCTCGTAAGGCTTCAGCAGCGTCCCCAGGGAACGGGCCTCCGTTCGATCGGCGTTCCTTCGTGCCGCTCGTGAAGCCTCGAATTCCCGACTGGCCGCCGACAGGTCGCGATAACCGCTCAGAGCCCAAGCCCTCGCGTCGGCGCAGAACAGCGGAGCGGGCGCGGAGACGGCCTCGAGACCGACCGCGGTCGCAGCCTGAAGCGCTGAGGCGATCGCCGGGTCGCTCCACGACAGCCTTCGTACTTCGGCGGCGTAGGCTTCCTCGACCGATCGAGACGAGCTATCGCCGGGCTGCTCGACCGCCCCATCCAGCTCCACTTCGATCGTTTCCCTCTGTTTGGCCAGACGGGCGCTTTCGCCCTTGACACGGGGCGAGGGCGACGAAAACCGACTCACGGACGATTCCCGCGGCATCCCTGACACCACTCCGGGGCATTCTCGAGCGATCTGCTTCGCCGCCACACTCTCCGCGCCGAGCGTCGTGTCGGCTTCGTGCAACAGCGCCGTGACGAGCCTGTACTGGGCGATCAGGTAGGCGTGCGTGGCCTGGGCGTCGGAGCTCGACGCGGCGGCGATCGACACACCGCCGCACAACGCCGCGGAGGCGAGGACGAGCGCGGCGCCGACCCGCCCCCTCCATCGTCCCGGCCACTGCTTCCGCCGTGGGCTCAGCGGCATCTCGCGGCGCCGACTGCCTTCGCTCGCATTCACAGACGGCGAGCATATATTGATAGTGGCGAGCAGCTGTTCTCGAAGATCAGGGTTGAGGAACTGGCCGCTTGGCGTCAGGGTCGGTCTCCTTTTGCCGGAACGTCGTGAAGTCTTCGGGGGCGCAGATTAAGTCGATCGCGTAGCGAACGCACGCCAGATTGGGTCTCGCAGGAGGCGCAGTCGCTCGGACACCGACAAGGAGGACGCTAGTTGGATCCTGACCCGGCAGTGGGGCGTGCCGCGTCGATGCGCGCGATGATTGCCTGGACGTCGGTGGCGGCCTGGTGGACATCGGTGGGAGCAAAGCCAAGCTGCTCGGCGAGCGTTCGGTAGCCGTCCGGCCATTCGGGGAGCACAGTGATGCTCGGTGGCCAGGCGTGCTTGGCCCGTAGGCGAAAGATCTCCACGCACACCTCTTGCACCCCTGCACGGTCCTCTACGCGCACCAGCCGGTCCACGAGAATCAGGTCAATGAGGTCGCGGTAGCGATCGTTCGGTCGCTCTGGATTAGTGTGATCGGTGCAGGCGTGCAGCTTCTGCGCGATGAGGTATGCGATCGTGACCAGCGGCAGTTCACCAGGGGATGGCAAACCTAGCTGCTCGGGATCAACGAACGTATTGCCGGTCCAGTGGATCTGGTGGCCAGCGGCGCCTTCGGTGGGTGACACCTCGAACTGCACGGTGCTCCACGGGTCGCCCTGGTAGCTGACCTTGACGTCGCCACGATGAGCAGCGGTGTCGCGGACCTGCTCTAGCCCGGTCAGCCTGAAAGTGAATCCCTCCCAACCATGAGCCAGCGCCGTTCGCAGTTGGGGAGCGATGTCCTCACGCGCGAGGCGCGCGGCGGCATCGAGATCCTTCGTAGCGCGGGCCCGTAGTCCGAGCAGCAGCTCAATCGCCACGCCGCCCTTGATCAGGAACAGTGGTTCATCGTGCTCGTCGCGCGCATGGCGCATGAGCGTGGCCGCGAGAGCGACGTAGCCGAGCTGCCGGCGTGCGCGCTGCTGAAGCTGCGTATCCGGAATGACGTTGCGCAGCCGCTGCTCCAACGCACGACGGTTGCGGGGCGGCGCGTCATAGTGCCTGCCGCTCACGAGTGGGCCCCGAGGTAACGCGCGGCATGGGTGTCCCGTGCGCTGGCTGCGCCATCGGAGGTGATGAGGCTTTGCTGCTCGGCAGCCTGGATCGCCTGTTCGATCAGCTCGCCGCGAACGTGGGTCTCGATTCCATCGAGGATCGCTCTCAGGGGCGTGACGATCGGCAGTCCCCGCAGTCTCCCGACCTGTTCGTTCGTCAGGTCGCGGTGATACAGCCGGTACAGCGCCGGTACCGGCCGATGGGTGCGGTAGCCACGCGGCACGGTCACGTCGATGCCAGCCGGGTTGACGTCACACAGCTCGTAGAGATCGAGTGCGGTCTCGTGCGAGAGCACCCCGGCGCCCATCGGCCAGAGCGCCGCGCGCATGTACTCATCCAGCTCATCAGGCGGGATACCCTTCATCCGGTAGACGCCGTAGGCCACGCGCTCAGCGATGCCGCGTCGCTCGTAATCGACCAAGCGCTTGGGATCGACCCCCGCATGGCGCACGTCCTCGGTGCGCAGGTACCCATGCTGGTCCTGCGCCAGCTCGAGCAGCTCGGTGTAGACACGTCCTGGCATAGTCTGTACAGGATACCGCAAAAAATAGTATCCTGTACATGACGTCTCAGGGTTGACGGGCCCAAAGCTGCGACCACAGCTATCAGTTCCGTCTGCTCCTGACCTGCGCCCCACTGGTGGCAGGCGCCCAGACCCGCTGAGCGGTAGCAACGCTGGAAGAGGGAACCCTCTGGGAATGTCGCTGGCCGTCGTGCGGTCTGACGTCCGAAGCTACGGCAGCGCGCCGCCGACTTGGATCGGGGCCTCGCCGTCGCCTACGGTGGTCGGACGTGCCGAGCTCTATCTGGCTGGGCTGGGGCGGCACCGGGCCAACCCGGGTTTAGGCAGTGGCCTCGATCCCCTGCCTAAACCCAGCCCAATCGCGCGGTATCGCCGAGGATCGCCCACGCCCTACAATCGCCTAAAACCGTTGCTACGCCTAGCGATTCGCCCGATCCAGCCGCTCTACCCTTCGTCCTCCTAAGCGGTAGATCCAGGTTCGACTCCTGGCGGGGGCATGGGGATGGTGGGCCGTTCGCTCGCCGCGAGCTGTCAGGGCTCGAGCTCGAGCTTCAGCTCGCAAGCGTCCACGGACATGCGGGTACCCGGGGTTTCGGATGCGTCCATTGCATCGAACACCCGTGCGGCTGCGTTCATGTCCTCTGCTGTGGCGAAGCTCTGGAGGACCACCGCCGTACCCTGTTGCTCGTCGTGCAGCACCTGCAAGCCCGTGGCGGTCACACCTGGGGGCGGTCCGCCGGCCTCGTCGATGCGTGCCTGCATCGCCTTCATCCGCTCCGTGTCCACTCCGCTGAACCTCACGACACGTACGTATGACATTTTGAGATCTCCTCGCGTTCGGTGGCAGCCAAACATACACCCGGTGATGCGCCGCCGGAAGTCGTGGATCGCTCGCTAACGTGGTAGGAGTTGGACGATCGGGATCGTCCGGTGCGCCTGGGCCGCTTCGCGACGGTACGCCGCATAGGGCGCAAAGACCCGGTCGGCCAGCCCCCAGATCCTGTCGCGTTCCCCCTCGTCGCCGACGACGGTCGCCAACATCGGGATGCCGCCGAACATGACATTGGGGTGGGCCACGAGGTTGTGAAACCACGCCGGGTGATTAGCGGCGCCGGCCTTCGAGGCCACGATCGTGACGCGGTCCTGATCGTGGAAGTAGATGACGGCGTTGCGGCGCATCGCGCCGCTCCTTGCGCCACGGGTCTCGAGCAGGGCGGTGGGGAGGACCAGACCCATGCCGAGATGCCCGCGGGTGGCTCGCAGCAGATACGGATCGACCTTCCAGACGACCTTGGCCGAGAAGAATCTCCCCAGGCGTGTGCTGGAGAACGCGGCGAAGACGCGATTGAACGAGCCGCGCGGCTGGTTGGGGTCGACGTGCTTGAGCTTGGCGGGCATCGTCGGAGTTTGGCACACATCAGATGTGCACCTTGCTAGCATCACACATCATGACGCGCACCACCCTGGATCTCGATGCTTCGGTGCTCGAGCAGCTGCGCCGCCGTGCGACCAGCGAGCGCAAGAGCATGGGCCAGGTCGCCTCTGAGCGTCTCGCGCTCGGCCTGAGGGAGGATGGGCCGAAGGAGTCGTCTCCGCTGCACTGGCCGAGCGTACGCATGGGCACGCCGAAGGTCGATCTGGAGGACAAGGACGCCCTCTGGAGGGTGCTCGAGGGGCGGCAAACCTAGCTGCCACCAGCTTGAGCGCAACGGTAGACACCAACATTCTGCTTTACGCGGCCAACGCCGACGATGAGGCGCATTCCGTCGCCCGAGAGCTGCTGGAGCGTCTCGCCGCAGGCCCGGATCTGTTCTATCTGTTCTGGCCGACGATCATGGGCTTCCTGCGGGTCGCCACCCACCCTGCGATATTTCCCAATCCCCACTCTCCCGCGCAGGCGGTCGCCGCGATCACCGCCTTGGTCGATCGCCCCAACGTGCGTACGCCTTCCGAGACCGACGGCTTCTGGGGCCTGTATGGCTCCACCGCCGACTCGCAGACCCGGGGCAACCACGTCCCCGACGCCCATCTCGCGACCCTGATGCGCCAGCACGGGGTCGCGGTCATCTACACCCGTGACAAGGACTTTCGCCGCTACGACGGCATCGACGCGCGCGACCCGTTTGCTTAGGGACGGCCCTCGGCGGGGCGTCGCCGACAGAGTCACTTGCAAGGGACGAGCGGAGGGCAAGCGACGCGAGCATCATGTGACCATGCCCACCCACCGGGAGCTCAGCCGGATTGTCGGCGCCGAGCATGTGCTCCGCGCGCCATCACCGGCCTCGCCTTACAACAACGACGCCACGCGGCGCGCCGGGCTGGAAGGCCGCGCTGAGGCAGTCGTGCTGCCCGGCAGCGCCGAGGAGGTTGCCGAGGTGGTGCGCTGGTGCTACGCGCACGACACACCGATCGTCCCGCGCGGCGGCGGCACCGGGTTGACCGGCGGGGCGGTGCCGACGGAGGGCGGAGTGGTGTGCTCGCTGGAGCGGCTGCGTGGAGTGCGCGAGCTTGCACCCGAGCTGTGGCGGATTCATCCCGAGGCGGGCGTCACCACCCGCCATGTGCAGCGGCTGGCGCGTGAGAATGGGTTGATGTTCGCGCCCGACCCAGGTGCGGCCGAGCAGTCGCAGATCGGCGGCAACGTCGCCACCAATGCGGGCGGTCCGCACGCGCTGAAGTACGGCGTGACGGGCGCCTGGGTTACCGGTCTGGAGGCGGTGCTCGCGCCGGGGGAGCTGGTGCGGATCGGCGGTTGGGCGCGCAAGGACGTGGCGGGCTACGACCTCAAGAACCTGCTGATCGGGTCCGAGGGCACGCTCGGCGTGATCACGTCTGTGCGATTGCGTCTGCTGCCCGCGCCGGAGGCGAGCGCGCCGCTGGTGGTGTTCCTGCGCGATCGAGCGCAGGGGTGCGCCGCGATGCTCGACGTGATGGCGGCGGGAATCCAGCCCGCGGCGCTCGACTTCTTGGATGGCGACATGCTCGAGATCGTGGCGAGCGCATATCCGGGCGCCATGCCGCAGACGGCCAGGTTTGCGGTGCTCGCCGAGGTGGACGGGTCGCGCGCCGAGACGGACGCGCAGCGCCGCGCGCTCATCGAGCTGCTTGCCGAGCCCGCGATCGCGATCGACGAGCCCACTGACACCAGTGCACTGTGGCGCTGGCGCGATGGCTTCAACCCCGCGGCGACCGCCGTGCGCGGCGCCAAGGTCTCCGAGGATGTGGCGTTTCCGGTCGAGAGGCTGGCCGAGGGCCTGGAGCGGTTCGCGGAGATCGCTGCCCGGCACGGGCTGCGCTCGTGCGCGTGGGGGCACGGGGGCGAGGGCAACGTGCACGCGACCGTGCTGGTCGATCCGGCTAGCACGCGGGAGCTGGACGCGGCGCGGGCGATCGGCGAGGAGCTGTTTGCGCTGGTGGGCTCGCTCGGCGGGTCGATCGCCGCCGAGCACGGCGTCGGCCGGCTCAAGCGCGGTCGCCTCGCGCTGCAGTGGGACGCCAGGGCGCTGCAGCTGCACGAGCAGATCAAGCGGGCGTTCGACCCCAAGGGCCTGCTGAACCCGGGAGCGAAGCGCGCTCTCCCCCGCTCCTGATCGCCGCTGTCAGCCCGGTCCGGTTGCAGCGTGTTGTCGGTGTGTTGTTGGGTATGGGTGTGGTTCGCTCTTGACAAACCGGATAGTAGACTGTATGTTCTTTGGTGTCATGGCATCCAGGATGGGTGCTGGGCGACGATAGATCGGGTTTGGGTCGGTCCTCTGGATCGATGGCAAGCGCTTTTTAGCAGGGGAATGGCTGTACGGGAGAGGTGCCGGATCGCATGAAGAGGGGTTGTTTTTTCGCATGAGTTCGTTGGGGACAGGTGTGTCGAGGGTCGTCGGGTGCTCGTATGGGCCCGTAGGTAGATGCGTCAGCACTGCTGACACATCTCTCTCTCTCTCTCTCTCTCTCTTGCCCCGGTAGCACCCCTGGTCTAAGCGCCGCATCCTCGCGCTTCTCCGGCTTCTTCGCGGGGTATGGCATCCCGTACCCCGCGCCCTGTTCGAAGCTACCCTGCCACGCGCGTAATGACGTTCGCCGCCCGCACGAGGTAACGCGAGACCGAAGCCTCGCTTACACACCTGCGAACGTCCGGCAAGCCCACCGCGAACTGAGTTACCGTGCGCCTGGAGGCGTAGCTGAATCACGCAGCGTCTCATCTCCTCACCGCGCGTCGCGGGACACAACGTGTTCGAAGGTGTTCTCCCGTGCGCCTGGAGGCGTAGCTGGAACACGCGGCGCCTTGGCTGGAACACCCAGCGCCTGGGTTGGCCCACGAAGCGTTTCGTCTCGCAGCGCTTCGTCTTCTCACCGCGCTCTCCGGGGCTTGTTCGAGCGTCACCGTGTTATCCCTTTTTCACTGATGGCGCTAGGAGAGGCCTCGTCGTCGTGGAATGTCACACAGCGCGGGTCGCAGCGGTGTTGTTGTTTGGGGGTGGTGGGGCATGACGGTTAGGGTCGATGCTCCCGGCGAAGGGGTGCTGAAGGCTCGTTCGCGTAATAGCGGCGTTCTTTCCCCGCGCGTGCAGGTCTCGGAGATGCAGCGCGCACGGTTGCTGGCCGCGGCGGTGGTGGCGGTCGAGGAGCTGGGGTGGTCCCGGGTCACGGTCGCGGGCATCGCCGCTCGCGCGCGGGTGTCACGACGCACGTTCTATGACCTGTTCGACGATCGCGAGGATTGCCTTTTGGCGGTGTGCGAGGACACGACCGGTCGGATCGCCGCGGAGATCGCCACCGTCATTGCGGCGAAGGATGAGCACCTGATCTGGCGTGAGCGGGTCCGCACCGGTCTCGGGGTCATCCTGTCGTTCTTCGATCGCGAGCCGGAGCTGGCACGGTTCTGCGTCGTTCAGAGCACGCGCGGGGGACGGCGCGTGCAGGGATGGCGCGAGGCTCTACTGACACGCCTGACGGAGGTGATTCAGGAGGGAGCCCCGCGACGACGCGCGCGGGGGGCACAGGTCCCGTCTTTGACGGCGGAGGGCCTCGTCGGAGCGGTCCTCGCGATCCTTCACCGGCGCCTCTGCGGTAGCGAGCGCGAGCCGCTGACGGGCCTGCTGGGAGCGCTCATGAGCCTGATCGTGCTGCCGTATCAGGGACCCGCGGCGGCACGCACAGAGCGCACACGTCCCATCCCCTCACCGGTGACTGTCACGCCCTCGGCGCCGGACACCATGCGTGTGTATAGCGCGGGACGGGATCCCCTCGCGGAGGTCCCGATGCGCCTGACCTACAGAACCGCACGGGTACTGCAGGCCGCGATCGAGCATCCCGGTGCGAGCAACCGCACCCTCGGCGAACAAGCCGACATTCACGACCAGGGCCAGATCTCAAAGCTACTGACACGCCTGGAGAACCTCGGCCTACTGGCGAACACCGGACAGGGTCACGCCAAGGGCGAACCCAACGCCTGGCACCTCACACACCTCGGCAAAAACATCACACAACAACTCGCACTCAACACCAACCCCCAGACAGACACACCATGACACACGACATGACACCGATCGGCACCCAAACCAAGAGGTCACACCGATGACACCCATCCAGGCAGAGTTCCCCACGACACCCACATCCCAAAGAGAGAGCGCAACGTTCTTCAAGCGTGATCGAGCGCTGCTCGTGCTGGGGATGATGATCGTCGGGCTGCTCGTGATCGCGCCCGCGGCGTTCGCGGGCAAAGTCCATGTCTTCGGTTCGACCTTCGGCACGGAAGGCAGCGGTCCCGGACAGCTCAAAGAACCCTCAGGCGTCGCGGTCAACGAAGTCACGCTCGCCAACACCGGCGACGTGTATGTCGCAGACACCGGCAACAACCGGGTGCAGTGGTTCAGCCCCGAAGGCACAGAACTGAAGGGTGAAATCAATGGTGGCGCTACCCCCGCGAAAGGCTTCTCCGAACCCTCCCAGATAGCGATCGACAACTCCACGAACGCGCTCGACCCCTCCGCGGGGGATGTGTATGTCGCGGACTTCGGTCACAACGTGGTGGACAAGTTCGGTCCCGAAGGCAACTACATCGGCCAGATCACGTCTGGTAAGGAAGGCGCGCCGCTGGGCGAAATCTACGGTGTCGCGGTCGATCCCCAGGGTCTGGTGTGGGTGTATCAGGCGAGCGGTGAGATCGACAGTTACTCAAACGCGCTCACGAACACATTCCTGGCCTCCACCGAATCTCCTTTCGGCACCTCCCCGGGCTTCGCGGTGGACTCCGCGGATGACCTCTACGTGAACAGGGGTCTCCTGCAGTTCGCGAAGCTCACGAGCAGCGGCAGCACACTGGTGGAAGCCGTAAACCCCGAAGGAAATGCCACTGCCGCGGCCGTGAACAGCGCCGATGACGTGTTCATCGATGAAGGCACGCAGATCGGCATCTTCGATCCCGGAGCCTCCCTAATCGAACATTTTGGTACAGGGCATCTCGCGAACAGTCACGGCGTCGCGATCGACAGCACCACCGGCCTGGGCTATGCGAGCAACCTCGAAAACGGAAGCGTCACTGTCTTTAAGACCGTGCTGAGGCCGACCGTCGTCACGGGCGACGCGTCGAACCTGACAACCGAAGACTCGGCGACGCTGAATGCCACGGTAAACCCCGAAGGCGTGGCAGTCACGAGTTGCGTCTTTGAATACGGTCCCACGACCTCCTACGGCTCGAGCGCCCAATGCACGCCCGAACCCGGCTCGGGCTCATCCCCGGTCACGGTCAGCGTGAACGTCTCGGGTCTGGAAGTGGGGCGCTACCACTACCGCGTACTGGCGAGCAACGTCAACGGCGAAAGCGTCGGGACGGACAGCACCTTCATCGTGGGTGGACAGCCGGCGATCTTCAAACAGGCGCTTGCGGGTGTCAGCGTCACGACGGCGAAGATCACAGCCCGGCTGAATCCGCAGGGGCTGGACACCGCATACCAGTTGCAATACGGCACCACCACCGCCTATGGCACAAGCACACCGCCCCAAGACGCCGGCAACGGACTCGGCCTGACTGGGATACTTATCTCTCTCAGCGGTCTGAGGGAAAAAACCGAATACCACGCACGCGTGGTGGCGAGCAATGCCCAGGGCACGGTCGCGAGCCCCGACATTCCCTTCACGACCGCCGTGGCCGCCGGCGCGAGCACCTCGGCCTGCCCGAATGAGACCTACGCTGGGTTCAGCCCACTGCTGCCCGACTGCCGCGCCTACGAGGCCGTATCGCCCGGTGGCGGACCGGGGGAAGTGTACGTGCCGGTGGGTCCGGGGGCCGTCCCTGGCCGCGAAGAAGACATCACTACCGAATTGTCGATGCGTGCGGCCGGGCAGGGCGGTGCGGTCGCCTACATCGGGGAGCCTGGGGAGGTGGGCGGTAGCGGCGCGACCGGGCGTGGGCTCGGCAACCAGTTCTTGGCGGTGCGCGATGCTGCGCAGGAGCGCTGGGATGTGAGCGCGCTGACACCGACGATCGATACGCCCGAAGAACCTCTCAGCGCATACAACCCTATCTATCAGGCGTTCTCGAGCGATCTTTCGATCGGTATCCTCGAATCGAACTCGGCTTCCTTCGCGGCGAAAACGACGCCCGCGGGGCCACGGCCGTGCACGGTGCTGTACTCGCGCACAACCGACAGTCGGTTCCACCCACTGTTCACGAAAACGCTGACTCCGGGGTTCTGCGGTCAGCCTCTACTTCAACAGTTCTCTCCGCAAAATCTGATCTATGCGGGCGCGAATGAGGGTGCGTCTGGTGTGGCGGGGAATAGTCGCCTGCTGTTGCAGTCTTCGGCGGCGTTGGTCGAAGGGGCGGAAGAATCCGGGGAAGAAGCCGTGGGAAGCAATTTGTATGAATCGGTCGGCGGGACGGTGCGTCTCGTGAGCGTGTTGCCGGGCGAAAAACCGGACGCCAACGCCGTCTTTGGTGGACCGCAGACGACACCGCGGGGCATCGCAAACAGTCGTCCTGATCTGGAGAACGTGATATCAGCGGACGGTTCGCGGATCTTCTGGACCGATCTTACGAGCGGGCGCATCTACATGCGCTTGAACGGCACGAGCACCGTGCCGGTCTCGGAAGGCTCCGCGAAATTCTGGGGCGCCACTCCCGATGGGCATTTCGTTCTTTACACCGAAGGCGAAACGCTCTGGCGGTATGACACCGAAGCTGCCACCCGGGAAGAGCTTGTGGGCACGGGCGCAAAGGTGCAGGGAGTGACAGGCTTCAGCGAAGACGGCGCTTACGTTTACTTCGTCGCGGCTGGTGCGCTGAGCGAAGGCTCCGAAGAACGCAAATGCAGGAGAGCGGGGGACGAAGAGAAAGAAAAACTGGAAAAAGGCGAAGGCACCCTCGAAGAACTACTACAGCTTGAGAAAGAACAGAAGGAAGAAGACCGTGGCCTCCTGAGCAAAGGCCGAGGCTGCAACCTGTATGTAGAGCACACTGGAGCGCGATCGCTCGTCGCTGTGCTCAGTGCCAAAGACAATGAACTCCAGCGCCAGCTTGGAAATACTGTGAACGGTGTGTGGCAGCCGGAATTGGGGTCGCGCACGGCGCAAGTGTCGGATGGGGGGCGGGAGCTCGTGTTCCAGTCGACGCAGCGGCTGACGGGGTATGACAACTCGAGTCTCGCGGAATCGGAATCGGGTCCCGAACGTGGTGCGGAGGTGTTCGTGTATGACGCGGGCTCGGGCAAGCTGACGTGTGCGTCGTGCGATCCCGGGGGTGCACCGCCGGTACGGGAATCCAGTGATACTGGCGCCGGCACTTACCTGCCGATGAGTCTGTCTGCCACCTCGCTGCGGCGCTGGGTTTCCGCGGATGGGAGCCGGGTGTTCTTCGACAGCTCCCAGCCGTTGGTGCCGCAGGACTCAAACGGCGCGCAGGACGTGTACGAGTGGGAGCGCGAAGGCACGATTGGCTGTCCGACCGCGACGAGCAAGTGGGGTGGGTGTGTCTCGTTGATCTCGGGCGGGAACAGCAGCGACCTGTCCTTTTTTGTCGACGCGAGCGCTGACGGGAATGATGTGTTCTTCACGCACAGGGGCCAGCTCGCGGGCACCGGGCGTCCGGGGGGCCTGGCGGAACTGTTAGATGCGCGTGTGGATGGTGGTTTTCCCGAGTTTTCGACGGCGTGTACGGGTACGGGTTGTCAGGGCGTTCCGCCGGCTCCGCCGTCGTTT
>Ga0193728_1001176_pt1 | contig 13241 bp, 10 predicted proteins | sample U1c1metaG_FD_143037 | JGI IMG/M metagenome (GOLD analysis project Ga0193728, IMG submission 143037) | Soil microbial communities from a riparian zone of the East river system, Colorado, United States - U1c1 | ecosystem: Environmental > Terrestrial > Soil > Riparian zone | place: USA: East River...
TCGCTCCAGCCCGGAGAAGACACCCAGCGTTGGATTACAAAGAAGATGACGCTAGCCCAAACGATTCCGGCGATGATCGGAATCCAAAGCGGGATATCTCGCTTCGGACCGAAGATCAGGGACATCAAGAGATACCAGGGGAAGCCAAAAACGAGGGTAACAATGGCCACCGTCCACGGCGACGGAGTGGAGGAGGTCGCTTGGGCACGGGAAGCGTGCCGCCCGACATTGCGGAGCGCGTACGCAGCGAACGTCAAGAGAAGGATGCTCAATACGCCGAAAAAAAATGCGAGAAACGGGGGCTGGTACTTCGGCACGTGGAAAGTATGTGGCCGGGCAAGTTGAGTCCAGAGAAACCAGGCGATGAAGGAACCCAGCACAAAGATGAGGCTGGAAATCATCATGCCGACCTTTTTCAGCCACGGCTGATTGCGACGGTTGGGGAAGATCAGTTCCGAAAGCTGAACCGGTACGAGAACGACCATGACGCTCTCGTAGACCAACATAAATAGAAAAAATATCCAGTTCACTCCCCATGCGCGGCCATAGGCAGGGGAAGTCACCCACGGAAGCGGCGCTAGCGACGTTTGCTGAATGATGAATTCCTCAGCGACGGAGAGCCCCAGCCCCAGCAACAGCATGCTGATCGACCCACCGTGCCAACGGCGCACTACTTCGCGAGCGATGAGAGCACCGCAACCCCACACCATGATTTCCGGGATTAGTACGAAAATGAAACTAAGGCGGGTAGCACCACTGAGCACTTCTGCGATGACAGGCGCGAGAATAACCAGAGTGAAGACGGGAGCCAAGCGGTGCCAACGGGAGAGCGGCGGGGATGAGGCTACGAGAACGCCTTCCGTTGTGTGCATGGAGGGTGCGCACTGATTATATGCCAATGTCGGCGGTACGTTCTAGTAGTAGCGAGATGTGCTGACTTATATTGGGCGGCGCTTGCGTTCGAGAGAATCCCATCTCAGCGTAAGAAAACGTCTGATTCGCTTGTGCCCAGATGAATCCAAGAATGGATTTTCGACTAGGCTTAGACCAGAAGAACATTCGTGTCGTTCCTGTCGCAGCATCGCAGGAGCGATTTGGTGCGCGATCAGGCGGATTCGGGTTCTTCGATCAGGGATTCCTGGCGGACGACTACGACGATGCCAGAGTCGGTTACGTGGAAGCGGCGCTTGTCGGCTTCCATGTCGTAGCCGATTTCGGTGCGCTCGGGCAGGCTTACATGGCGGTCGATGATGGCTCGGCGTATGCGCGAATGGCGGCCGACATTTACGTGATTGTAGATGATGGATTCGGAGACTTCGGAATAACTGTTTACCCGAACATCGGCGCCGAGGATGGATTTCATCACGCGGCCTCCGGAAATGATGGAGCCTCCGGCGACGATGGAATCGAGCGCGACGCCCATGCGCTCGGGATCGGCGAAAACAAATTTGGCCGGTGGATACTGGTGAATCCAGGTGCGCAGCGGCCAGGAAGTATCATACAAGTTGAAAACGGGCGAAACGCTGACCAAATCCATGTTGGCTTCGTAGTAGGCGTCCAGCGTTCCCACGTCGCGCCAGTACAAGGCGTCTTTGCGATTTTCATCGACGAAGTTATAGGCGAACACGCGATGCTTGGAGATGATGCGGGGAAGAATATCCTTGCCGAAATCGTGATGCGATTTGGGATCTTCGGAGTCGGCCAGCAAAATGGGAATCATCAAGTGAGTATTGAAAACGTAGATGCCCATGGAAGCGCTGCAATGTCCGGCCTGATGAGGCGATTGTTTCGGGTGCGCGGGCTTTTCTTCGAATCCCACAATGCGCCAATCTTTATCGGTTTCAATTACGCCAAATTGCCCGGCGGCCTCCTCCACGGGAATCTGAATCGTGGCTACCGTAACGTCAGCGCCGGAATCGACATGCTGCTTGAGCATGCGGCTGTAATCCATTTTGTAAATGTGATCGCCGGATAAAATAAAAACGAATTTTGAGCGTTCGCTGCCGATGGAATAAATATTCTGGTACACGGCGTCGGCGGTACCTTGATACCACTGCTGGGAGACGCGCATCTGCGGAGGAAGCACTTCGATATATTCGCCGAGACCGGCGAGCGGCGACCAACCGGCGCGAATGTGACGGTTGAGGCTGAGCGCTTTGTATTGGGTGAGTACAAAAACGCGGCGCAAATTCGAGTTGATGCAATTCGAGAGAGTGATGTCGATGATGCGGTACAGTCCGCCAAAGGGCACGGCAGGCTTAGCGCGGTCGCGCGTCAGCGGCCACAATCGTTCACCCTGGCCTCCGGCGAGAAGTACGCCGATGGCGTCGCGCATATCGGACATGGACAGACCCCCGGTGACTCTGTACGAGCGGGGTAGATTCTAACAGTATCGGCAAGGGCGCGTGCAAGTCTGCGAAACCACGGCATTCACGCCATGGGACTAGATTCCCCGTATGTTTACTGCTGGATACTGCCGTTACTGGATGCTTACTAAATTACCCAGCACGCCGCCGGGAAGCCTGCCTTCGTAAAGATTCCTTGACTTTAGGGCCCGCAATTGATTAGAAGATGCCAACGGCCTCGTGAGACAATCTATACAGGACGGTGCCACATACAGGCTCCGCTAGAAACCAATCCTAACCGGATTGGGGGTGACATTAAAATTGGCAGAAGTAATTATCCAGGAGAGTGAGTCTCTGGAAAACGCACTGCGCCGTTTCAAGCGCAAAGTGCAGCAGGAAGACATCATCAAGGAAATAAAGAAGCACAGCTTCTACATGAAACCCGGCGAGAAGCGCCGGACAAAAGAAGCGCTTTCGCGGAAGCGACTGCGTAAGAAGCAGCGCCGGGAAGCGGATTAATTTCCGCTTTGCGGCGTGGGCTCGGCGCGGCACTTCCGAGAATCAGGCCCCAGTCAGGCAAGTACGTTTGGGTTGTTGGCTTCACGTTCGCAGGCCCATGGGAACCGCGCCCGGCGTCCCCGGAGATCGCATACCCACGCAGTGGGATATTCCACGAAGTCAGGCCATGCGGTGCAAGTTAACCCATCCCCTCGCCTCTTTTGGGGCTGAGGGGAGCGCCTCATGGAATATCACGATCGGGTCCTGAAGTGTTCGGAGTGCAACGCCGAGTTTGTATTTACCGCTGGCGAACAAATGTTTTTCGCCGACAAGGGCTTCAAGAACGAACCGAAGCGATGTAAAGGGTGCAAAGCAAGACGTGCCGAGGGTGCCGGACCTGGCGCCGCAGGCGGGTTGCAAATGCGCTCGGAAACAAAAACCAATTGTTCACAATGCGGGAAAGAGACCACTGTGCCTTTCCGGCCGACACAGGGGCGTCCGGTGTTTTGCCGGGAATGCTTCCAGCAGCGCAGGTCGATGGGTGCAGCTTAGTTAGTCGTAGCTGGTCACAATAAACGTATCGGGGGACAGCACGACATTCTGTCCCCAATTTCTCTTTGCAAGACCCCTCCGCCACGTAAACCAGGAATTCATCGCTTTTTGCACTTCGGCTTTTCCTTTCTTTGCTCTTCCCTGCTGCGCCAGCCAAAACATCGAAATTGCCGCGCCCTAGCGTTGAAATTTGCGTGCTTAGGGTTCCGATATAATTTAATGGACGGGAAGCGTATGATACGCACCTTAAGCCCCGGGTCGTCAGGCCAAACAGAGGGCCACAGCATGGCTCACCGTTTCACCATCGGCGTAGAAGAAGAATTTCAAATCATCGATCCGTCGACGTGTGAGCTGCGTTCGCACGTGATGCAGTTGGTTTCGGAAGCTTCGCCGAGCATCATCGAGCAGGTGAAGCATGAAATGCACCAGTCGATCGTGGAGACCGGCACGAATATTTGCGAAAGCGTGCATGAGCTGCGCATCGAAATGCACCGCACCCGGGGCGAGTTGGTGGCCGCGGCCGAACGCGCGGGATTGCAGGTGGCGGCGGCGGGCACGCACCCCTTCTCCAGTTGGATCGATCAGGTAATTTCTCCCGGTGAGCGCTATCAAAATATTATTGAAGAGCTGCAGCAATTGGCGCGCTCCCTGCTGATTTTTGGGATGCATGTGCACGTGGCCATGCCCGACAAACAAACCACCATCGACATGATGAACATGGTGCGTTACTTCCTGCCGCATCTTTTGGCGCTGTCGACCAGCTCGCCGTTCTGGATGGGGCGCAACACCGGGCTGAAATCGTTTCGCACTACCGTGTTTCGCAGGTTTCCGCGGACGGGCGTGCCAGAACAGTTCGAATCGTGGAGCGCGTACGAAAATTTTGTGAACCTGCTGGTGAAACTGAATTGCATCGATAACGGCAAGAAAATCTGGTGGGATGTGCGGCCGCACCCGACCTTTGGGACGTTGGAATTTCGCATGTGCGACGTAACTACAAAAGTGGAAGAGGCGGTGGCTATCGCCGCGCTTACGCAAGCTATCGTGGTAAAACTGCACCGGTTGTACAAGGGCAACATGAGCTTTCGCTTGTACCGGCGGGCGCTGATCGAAGAAAATAAATGGCGTGCGGCGCGCTACGGTATCGAAGGGAAGCTGATAGATTTCGGGAAAGAGACGGAAGTGCCGATGCGTGAGTTAATTCCAGAGCTGCTGGACTTTGTGGATGACGTAGTTGATGAACTGGGGAGCCGGAGCGCCGTGGAGTACGTGCATACGATCATGAATGAAGGAACCAGCGCGGAACGGCAGTTGCGCGTGTATCAGGAGACCGGCGACCTTAAAGCGGTGGTGCAGCACCTGGTGAATGAAACTCGCGGCGGAGTGACGCAGGCATCGGCGACGGCTCGCGCGATCAATTAATTTGCGGCCCGGTAACCAGCTTTAGGTGCCGGCTTTCAGTTTCCGGATTTTATTCTGACCTTAACCACCAGCCCGTAGCGAATTGTTAAAATGATGTGAAGATTTTGCTGAGGAGCAAGAGCGATGAAGAAGGTGGGGCTATTATGCGGGCGGGAATTCAGCTTTCCCCCGGCATTTATCGAGCGGGTAAAGACTTTAGGCGCGAAAGACGGCGTCACCGCTGAATTCGTGAAACTTGGCGGGACGGGCATGGATGAGGCCGCGAAGTACCGGGTGATTGTGGACCGCATCTCGCATGAAGTGGAATATTATCGCGGCTACCTGAAGCACGCGGTTCTACAGGGAAGCTACGTTATCAATAATCCCTTCTGGTGGACGGCGGACGACAAATATTTTAATTATTCGGTGGCGGCGAAACTCGGCGTGGCCATTCCCAAGACGGTATTATTGCCGCAAAAAGGCTATCCGAAAGATGTCGACATTAATGCGGAATCGCTGCACAACCTGGAATATCCGATCGACTGGGACGCTTTGCTTGATTACGTTGGGCGCCCGGCGATTCTGAAACCTTATTCGGGCGGCGGATGGAAACATGTGTATAAGGTTCACACCAAGGAAGAATTGTGGGCCGCCTACGATCAGACCGCGCCGTATTGCATGACGCTGCAGGAATTTATTAATTTCACGCAATACGTGCGCTGCTTCACCTTCGGCAAAACGGATATTTTGCCAGTGCACTACGACCCCAAGGACCGCCAGTACATCGTGGATCACAAATATCTTTCGGCGGAGATTGGCGAGCGGGTGGTTAAAGATGCGCAGACGATTAATCTGGCGCTGGGCTACGAAATGAACACCATCGAGTTTGCCATTCAGGATGGCGTACCGTACGCGATCGATTTTTTAAATCCCGCGCCGGATTTTGAGCGCGACCGCATCACCGCGTTTTATTTTGAGCAGGTGGTGGACAAGATGGCGCGGCTGGTAATCGATCGCGCTCTGAGTGGAGATGTTTCCAATTCTTGGCCACGTTGGGAAGAGATGATTGGTTTTAAGGCGGGCGCGCAGGAAGGCGTCGCGGGTTTCACGGGCGCGCCGAAATTAAAGACGCAGGCGGCTGCAGCGCAATCCCAGACGGCACCGGCACAAGCGGCGGAAAAGTCATCGGCTCCGAAACCAACACGGGCTCCGGCTGCAACGGGGCCGGCTGCTGCGCCTGCAGCTGCACCGCCACCGCCCGCCAGCCCAGGCAAGCCGAAAATAAAATGAGCGCCGCGTCGCCAAAACCTACGGGCAGTGCTGCCGAATACTGGGACGCTTTGCTGCGTCCAGCGCTGGAGAACGATTCTGCCTTCGCGGAGAATTTTTTGAAGGAGCTGCGCGCTGCCAAACTGACGTTTGGCGACCGGGTGCACTGCCCGTTTCTTCGGCCCTTTTTCCTTTCTCCTCAAGATGAAGACCGCGTGCGCCCGGTGGCCGAGACCATTGCGGAGCTGGGAGAGCGAGTAGCGCTGGCCGCGCTGGCGGACGAAAAATTGTTCGCGCAATTTCATTTGCGGCCCGAGGAGGCGCGGCTTGCGCGTCTGCCCGGGGGAAACGGAAGAGTGAGCACGGCTTCGCGACTGGATGCGTTTTTGCTGCCTGAATCGTTGAAATTCGCCGAATACAACGGCGAATCACCGGCAGGCGCGGGCTATTCGGAAACACTAGACGATATTTTCAGTGGGCCGCCAGTGATGGGGCAATTTTCGAAACGCTACGCAGTGCACAGCTATCCACTGAGCGCCAAGCTGCTCGATGCGCTGATACTGAGTTATGTCGATTGGGGCGGCACGAGCAAGCGGCCGCAAATCGCCATCGTGGACTGGAAGGGCGTTCCTACATGGAGCGAGTTTGAAATTCTGAAAGCGCGCTTCGAGAAAATGGGCGTGCCCACGCTGGTAGCGGACCCGCGGGATTTGATCTTCGACGGACAAAAGTTGAGCGCGAACGGCAAAAAAATCGATCTTGTGTATCGCCGCGTGTTGATCAACGACATCGTCGCGAAACCGGCCGAGTGCGCCGCTTTAGTGAACGCTTACACCGCGAATGCGGTGTGCGTGGCAAATTCTTTTCGGTGCAAGATTCCTCACGTCAAAACATTTTTTGCGGTTTTAACGGATGAACGGAACGATGCGCTCTTTTCGCCACCAGAGCGCAAAATCATTGCGAATCATGTTCCTTGGACTCGCGTGGTCGCGGATGTGCGCACCATGCACCACAGCAAACCCGTCGAGCTACTTGCGTTTATGCGCGCAGAGCGCGAGAACCTGGTTCTGAAACCGAGTGACGAATACGGCGGCACCGGTGTGACTCTCGGCTGGGAAACCAGCGACAGCGCATGGGAGACCGCCATCCAAGCGGCGATTTCGAGTCCGGGTTCCGAAAACGGCGGTGCTTGCTGGATCGTCCAAGAACGCATCCCCATCCGCCGCGAAGTGTTTCCTTACATAACTGCAAATGGCGAAGTGGAGTTCCGCGACATGCTGGTGGATTTCGCGCCGTATCTATTCCGTGGAAAACTGGCCGGCTATCTAACGCGCCTTAGCGCCACGGGCTTGGCTAATGTGACCAGCGGCGGCGGCCAAGTTCCCGCCTTTCGCGTCTCGCTAAGAAATTCCCTATCCAGTAAGTAGCGGGTGCGCTCGCGGAGCGGCGCCAAATTCGGTCGCGAGAATCGGCGAAGTAAGTCACCCTTCACGCTCCCAGTTCTAAAATCTGACATGAACGATACTAGCTTTCCCGTACCCAAAAAACCTCTGAGACTCGAAGTGAAACGTGTGTAGACCCGCGCTAAGCTCTGCCGTTCGCTGGATGGGTAAGGTATCTTCTGTATGGTGCAACACATTTGGCTCGATTATTCTTTGCCCGTCGCTTTCGCGTTTGTCCGTCCCCCAGCAGCGTGAAGCGGGAGGATAGCTGTGCGTGGCGAGGAAAAAAGATTTGCTCACGTAGTTCTTTTCGAGTGTCCGTGGTGTTTGCGCTTACTGTCTTCAGCGTTCCTAAGCTTCGATGAACAATTAACTGATCAACAGCAAGATGACCCCATGGACGCTCAGTCGACTACGATGTGCACATGCGGATGGATTGGCAAAGCTCGCGATGCAGCGTCAGTGAGCCATACGGTGCAGCCATGGAGCCGGGCATTATCGCCATCTTCCAATCCAGAAGTGCCATCTTCCCTGCCAGAAGTGCCGCCGCCAGACGGAATTGCTGAAATGCGAGATTGGTTATTCCTGGTAGCAAAGCAGATTGGGTCACTTTCAGAGCAGAAAACTCAGAGCACTCCTCCCTGAATGAAGGCTGAATTCAGCTCGGAAGCAAATTCTTAAGAAATAAACACCACTCTTACGATTCTGCCGAGGCGCGTCTGGCGTGCGCTGTGAGCGCGCCAAGCAGACGCAGTTTTCTCTTTAAGTTATTCCCGTAAAACAATCAAAAAGTTCCAAGAGATGCGTGGATTCGGCGTTTTTTTTTTCGGCGGCCGGTAATTCATGTGCCGGCTCATGCGCACTTTTGCGCGCCATTCTTTACGCACAAAAATATAGATTTTTGAACAACCCGCAAGCGGGGCGCGTCATCTATCTTGTCGCGGGCCTAAGTACGAGGGAGACAGCGAATATCTAAATCTTCCGTACAGCGATACCAACCACGCACGCAAATCATTGAAGCCACCATAAGGAGAACAGCCTTGTCCAAGCTGATATTTCGCACCGCTGTGTTTCTATTGTTCGGAATGTTGACGATGGCCAATCATGTACGGGCTCAGGAGCTAAGCGCGTACTTTGGATTGGGCACGGCAACCAATAGCGCCGGCACGACTCCCGGATGTGCTTCGAAATTTATTTTCGATAATTTCACGGGGAATTGCGAAGCGGCGGCCAGCATGGGCGGACTCTTTGGCGTATTCGGCGCGGACTACATGTTCGGGACGCATCTTGGATTTAATGGCGAGTACGCGTTTCGCTTCGCGCAAGCCTCGTATTTGCCAGATGCCGGAATCAAAGCTCGCCCGGCGTTTTACGATTTTAATGCGGTATATCAGCCGCTCTCGCCGAAGGCTCGCATCGTTCCGGTATTGGAAGGTGGAGTTGGCGGCGAGAAAACGTCTTTATATTTCAGCCAGCAAGCCTGCGCCACCGCGACGGTGTGCAACAACCAGAGTTCCTTCTTCGCGAGCGCCAATCATTTTCAGTTGCATGGCGCGGTGGGGGTGAAGATATACGTCAAACCGAACATTTTCATCAAGCCGCAGTTTGATCTTCACTGGGTCCACAATATGAATCAGGAATACGGAAGAAACGTAGTGCCGCAATACACCATCGCGGTGGGTTACACTTTCGGGCGTCTCTGAGAAATGCAGTTAGGTAGAAGCGGCTGGATGGACGCTTCTCCGAAATTCAGGAGATGCATGGTTGACTAACGACTCTCTTTCGTCGAAGTAGCGCGAGTGATAGTGATGGATGTCTTGTCTTCATTGTCATCGCGGCCGACAGTCACCATAATGCCCTCATTATCATTCTTTGCGGCGGTGACGATGCCACCTTGCGGAGTTTCTACTACGCTGGTTTTCGGTCCGAACTTGTCACGATAAAAGGCCAGAACCTGCGCCACTGAATCGGAAGTTTTGAAGACGTAGGTAGCCATGGAGCCGCTGTCTCCACCCAATTTGAAACCGCCTTCTTCAGCAACGGCGCCCGGATAGATTGGCGCACCCACTTCCGTTTCGCTTAGATGAGCAACGGAAGTCCGTCCACTCGAGAATTTTCCTGCCGGAGTTGTGATGGTCATGCCGCCGGCGCGGTCAACGTGGACGGATTTCGAAATCCGCCACAGACCGAACATGACGGCAACCGCGCTCAGCATGCCGAGGCAAACGATAGCCCCAATGATAATCAGGACGACTTTGAGAGTTCCGCTGGATGGCGCGGTAACAGCAGGAACTGGCGCAACGGCAACTTGCCCAGCGGGAGTTGCGCCGGCGGGCGCTACTGGCGCCGTCGCAAAACCGGTTGGCGCGCCACAACCTTGGCAAAACCTCGTGTCGGGAGACAGTTCGGCCCCGCACTTTGAACAAAAACTAGCCATGGGAATCCCTCCCGTGATTGGCGTTTATATATCACATTAATGCGCGATGAGCCCGGAATTCGCTCGGAGTTCCCACGTAATGGACAGAGAATGGCAAGGCGAGGAATGATCGATGCCAAAAATAATGTCAAAACTTGAGAATTGGTGGGCCCGCCAGGATTTGAACCTGGGACCAACGGATTATGAGCCTGTAAAAATGATTCCCGCCAATTGCCTTATATTGCTTTTGAGTGCGTCCGAGACGTATTCGGAAATTTTGAATTGCATTTGATTTCGTTCAGTATCCCCTGCTTTTTAGACGTTGTGTCGTCACAACCGCGTCACAACTTATGTCAGTCGTTCCATTGATTGGAGCTGACGCTCCTTCGGCAGGGCGAACCATTCTTTCAATGAGGCTACGGTGCGAAACGTTTTCGAACTGAGTTTCGCGGGGCCGGTCGTCCAAAACACGGTTGCGCTGTTTGTCAGACCATCGATGCACAAACGCATGTTGGCGCTTGTCTTGCTGAACCATGCTGTCGTTCCGTCTTTGGATCTGCGAACCTCGACGAAATCATTCTCGCGAACAACCGATTTAAGCCCTTGAAAGGTTTCCATACGCTTCTAGTCTACGTCCCACTAGGCGACTCGCTCTCATCCTGCGTCGAATTGGTAAATCCCATTCTAGCCGCTGGCGAATCCGCCCAGCAAATCCCTAGCCTCGGGGCTGCGTTGACTCGCCTCCGAGCGCGGCCTAAAATGCAGCCAAGGCAGTTTCCCAAATGATTGGTACGATGTTCGGTCACTATCGCGTCGTCGAGAAGATCGGCGAAGGAGGAATGGGCGTCGTTTATCGAACCTATGATGAGCAGCTCAATCGCGACGTCGCCATAAAAATCTTACCCGAGGGTGCGCTTGGAAACGAATCCTCCCGGCGACGATTCCGCAAAGAGGCACTCACCCTTGCGAAGCTCAATCATCCCAATATTGAAAGTGTGTACGAATTCGGCAGTCAGGACGGGATCGATTTTCTAGTGCTCGAATATATAGTCGGCTCGACCCTCGCCGACGAAATTCTGACCGGGCCCGTCCCTGAAAGACGAGTGGCTCAGCTCGGCGTCCAACTCGCGGCGGCCCTTGAGGAAGCTCACGAGCGCGGGATCGTGCACCGGGATTTGAAGCCGAAAAATATAGTTGTGACGCCCAAAGGACATCTGAAGGTTCTCGACTTCGGCCTCGCAAAACTATTAGAGCCCGAAAACGCTGTTTCAACTAAGGACTTCCTCACCAGCACCGAGGCCTGGGCCGGGACACTACCCTACATGTCACCCGAACAACTCCGCGACCGGCCCACGGACGCACGCAGTGACATTTATTCAGCCGGAATGGTGCTATACGAGATGACCACCGGAAAATATCCTTTTGCAGGAACAACCAGTGCCCTCATTGATTCTATCCTTAACTCCCCGCCCCCACCGCCCGGGCGGCTGCGACACCACATTTCTTCCACGTTGGAACAAATCATCTTGAAGTGTTTGCAGAAGGAACCCGAGGACCGTTACCAGTCTGCAAAAGAATTGCTCGTGGACCTTCGTCGCCTCAATAAAGATCCAACTGCCGTGATCGGTCCCCGAATACGTCGCCCACAGAAACATTTAGTTAAGGTTGTTGCCACATTCCTAATCACCTTAACGGTTGCCGGCGCTTTCTTCCTTTCACAACGCTTTTGGACACAAACCGCCGGGGCCCAGCGAATTATGTTGGCGGTGATGCCTTTTGACAACCTCAGTGGCGACCCCAAACAAGAATATTTTAGTGACGGCCTCACTCAGGAGATGATCTCGCAGCTTGGAAGGAGGCAACCGCGGCGGCTCGGTGTCATCGCCAGGACTTCCTCGACACATTACAAAGGATCGAAAGAGCGCATTGACCAGATCGGGCGCGAACTTGGCGTGACCTACATTCTAGAGGGAAGCGTCCGTCGCGATGAAGGCCGCGTTCGGATCACCGCCGAACTTATTCGCGTTGCCGATCAGACTCCGTTGTGGACAGAGACATATGAGCGCGATGCAGCCGACATATTTGGAGTTCAGAGCGAAGTTGCAGCTCGCATTACGCAATCCCTAGCACTCGAATTGCTTCCGTCCCAGCAGTCTCCGGTACTTCGCTCGCCGACAAAGGATTCCACTGCCCATGAAGCTTATCTCAAGGGCCTCTATTATTTGAACAGCATCACGGGTGAAAATTATGAGCGAGCCAGGACATACTTCGAGCGCGCGATACAGATGGATCCCAACTATGCCCCCGCCTATGCAGGCTTGGCTCAGTATTATTGGAGTACGGACAAACTGCCGCCCCAGCTAGCCATGTCTGAAGCTGAGAAATACGCCTTGAAGAGCTTGCAACTTGATGAATCACTTCCTGAGGGTCACGCAGCGCTCGCGGACATTCGCTTTTATTACAGCTGGGACTGGTCCGCAGCCGAGAGACAGTTCACACGGTCGCTTGAGTTGAACCCCAGCGGCGCGGAGACACACCGCTTATATTCCCTATACCTCGCTGCAGTCGGGAGTTCCGAACAGGCCGTAGAGGAAATAAGCCGTGCACAGAAGCTGGATCCGCTCTCAGTCAACATCAACACATCTGCCGGATGGGTATTCGTTTACATTCGCCAGTATGATCAGGCGATTGAGCAGTGTCGTCGGGCCCTCGAGATTGATCCCGATTATTTTTCAGCCCACGATTGTCTGGGCGAGAGCTACCTCGCCAAAAGAATGTTCGATCAAGCCCTCACGGAGTTCCGGCGAGCAGCCTCCGGCGGGGAAATCGTCCGCACTGTGGGCCTAGCTCGCACCTATGCGGCCATGGGACAGAAAAACGAAGCTCGCAAGGTTCTCGATGAATTAGTAAAGTCCGCACAAGCATTTTATTTTCCGCCGTACCTTTTTGGCGTGATCTACGTGGCTCTCGGCGAAAACGACCAGGGTCTTACTCGCTTGGAAGAAGCCTACACCCGCCGCGACCCATATCTAGTTCATCTAAAGAAGGATGCGGCTTTCGACCTCATTCGCTCCGATGCTCGATTTCAAGACCTGCTACGGCGAATGGACTTCCCGCGATAAAGCCATCGCCTTCCATCAAGGCGCCCCCATCGCTCGTTCTTGGAGGGCCACACAACTGCAAAAACTTGCCCTGTGGGTGAGCATTATTAGCCAGCTCACTTCCTCCACAGGGTGTTCATCGTTCGGTTCTGGAAACTTGCAGCCTTTGGTGACAGTCACTGGAGCGTCAAAGATGGGCTTTCCAGTTTGAGTACCATCG
>Ga0193728_1001178_pt1 | contig 13239 bp, 12 predicted proteins | sample U1c1metaG_FD_143037 | JGI IMG/M metagenome (GOLD analysis project Ga0193728, IMG submission 143037) | Soil microbial communities from a riparian zone of the East river system, Colorado, United States - U1c1 | ecosystem: Environmental > Terrestrial > Soil > Riparian zone | place: USA: East River...
GACCTACGGGCACGCTGATCGGCGCTCCGGTATCATATGCATCTACGCCGCGTGGTAGGCCATCTGTCGGTCCCATAGCGACACATCGCACCCAGTTATTGCCCAGGTGCTGCTCAACCTCAAGAGAGAGTTCGCGTTCAGCACCGACGATGCGTGTCTTTACTTCATTATAAATTTCTGGTAGCTGGTCTGGGGGAAACTCAACGTCCACCACAGCCCCCAGAACCTGCACGACTTTTCCTTTTGTAGCTATTTTTGTTGCCATATTATATTTCTCCAACGGACGCGCTTTATACACGTCAGTCGTGTGTACCTCCATGATGGGGGACCAGCGGACGCGATCAACGTGTAAATCGGGTCCCTACAAAGGGGACCCACGGACGCGATAAATCGGGTCCCTACAATAATATACGGCCCGCTGAAGCGGGTGGAGGACGCTATCGCTGTCCTCCTTGCTAAGGCAGGGCCACCTACAACGGATTTATATACCTGCTCAATCTCAATGGGTCGGGAAATGCTGGGCGAGTAAGGCAGAGATTTCTTGTTCATTAGAGACACGAACCAATTGACGCAGAAACTTTTTCAGCTGCTGTGCATCCTGAACAGGTGTAAGAGCTTGTTGCACTTGGGTCACCGCCTGAGGTGAGAAGCGGGCACTGACAACGGCAAGGATCGAGTCTCGTACACCTTTGGTCTCACCTTCTATCGAACTCTTAATGAGAAGGGTCCTGATGGCGGGATCCTCCGTAATCAGGGGATCAATCTTATCCTGATGAGGAAAACATTCAGCCAGCAAGGCCGTAACTTCTTGCTCATTAGAGACACGAACCAGTTGGCGGTTAAACTTACTCAACAGTTGTATATCCTGAATAGGTGCAACGGTTTGTTGCACTTGGGTCACCACCTGGGATGAGAAGCGGGCACTGACAAAGTCTAAGATCGCTTCCCGGCGGCCCTTAATCTCACCCTTGGCCTTAGCCTCGGCCATAATCGCCATAACAGTGGGATCTTCCCTGATGATAGGATCAATTTGGTACTGCCCTTGTGAAACAGTTTGCTCCTCTTCACCAAACAGGATTTCTGTGTCGTCGTCTTCTAGAGGGCCAATTATTGTGAGGCCAGGCATCAGATACGGAAGAATTCCAGCAGCATGCTTCTTAAACAAGCCTTTCACGAGATGATCATCTGGGTGTTGGTCTGGATCATTTTCCAATGGTCTAATTTCTCCCCTGCTAATTTGATACCGACAATTCTTCAGTTGTGGATACTTTCACACACCATGTGATTGCTCAACCTCAATGGGTCGGGAAACATTCAGCGAGTAAGGCAAAGACTTCCTGCTCATTAGAAGCACGAAACAGTTGGCGATTAAACTTTCTCAACAGTTGTGTATCCTGAATAGGTGCAATGGTTTGTTGCACTTGGGTCACAACCTGGGATAAGAAGTGATCGCTGACAACGTCAAGGATCATGTCTTGCATGTACTTGTATTCACTATGGGACCTTACCTCTTCACTATGGGATCTTGCCTCGACATCAGATGGGAAACATTGGGCGAGCAAGGCAAGGGCTTCTTGCTCATCAGAGACGCGAGCTATTTGGCGGTGGAACTTTTTCAACTGCTCGATATTCTGACTAAAGGTGATAGTTCGTTGGATCTGAGAGACCACTAGAGCCGGAAGGCTCTCACTAGCAAGTTCTAGGATCGCTTCCTGGAGACCTTCAATTTTGCCTCTGGCCTCACCTCTGGCCTCAGCCTCGGCCGCAATGGACACAACAGTGGGGTTCTCCCTAATGAGAGGATCAATCTGGTACTGCACTTTTAATACCTCCTCAATGATCTGTTTCTCTTTTTTCGATATGGTCTTTGTTCTTCCTAAGATGGACTGAAACCAGATGAGATGCTCACTGAGATCTTGCTTATTATGATACTCATGCATTTCTTGGAGAGCTTGCTTGAGCAATTGCACTTCTGGTTTCTTAGTCGATGGTAGCAGTGCGTAGAGAGGTATTTGATGCTCTCTGACAATCTGTTCGCTATCAAGGTCGCGTAGACGTATGACTTTGGGATAGATGCTTGCAAGGATATTACCGTCGTCACAAGTATCGTGGTAAGTTAGGTCTTCTGGGCCCTCCTCAAAGACGTAGATTACGAGGATAAAAACAGGTTTATTATACTTGAGATGCAATGACCCATGATAGGCCATCAGCCGACGCTGCAAGTCTGGATCATGCTTGGTTTGCAGCTCAACAATGAGAATGATGCGATCCAAATTGTAGAAAGCTCTATAGAGCAAATCTGCCTTCAGAGTCGAGCGGTTGATCTCAATATTGAGTTCGGCTCCCTCCTTCTTCTCTGCTTTGTTCTCTTTCTCCGTTTTTTCCTCTGCTTCGTCATCCTCGTCCTCTATAAGTGGAGTTGCCTCCAGGCGGACCATAGGTAGAAGATAAGGAATGATCAAAGTAGCATGTTTCTCAAATAATCCTTTTAAGGCTCCATCATATGGTTGTTGGCGCGGATCGTTTTTCAATAGTTCAAAATCTCCCTTGCTATCTTAGATTAGCATCGATTATAATACATGCGCTTTACAATTACAATAGTAATGCAGCATTGTTAACATTTTTATTCGATGATAATCCTACCTTTTGCTAACAACCCTTCGGGAAACCTTGGTATACAACCTATAATGCTTCTGCTCCTGCTACAACCTCAAGAATCTGTGTGGTAATAGCAGCTTGGCGTGCCTTGTTATATGTCAAGGTCAGATCCTGGACAAGTTCGTTTGCGTTATCGGTTGCGTTCTTCATCGCGACCATTTTGGCCGATTGCTCGCTTGCTACAGCTTCAAGGAGTGCCTGATACACTTGCACATCGACGTAGCGTGGCAAAAGAGCTTGGAAGATCTCCCTGGGACTCGGCTCATAAATGTAATCACTAGTCGTGCTTGTTTCACTCTGGTCAGCAGGTGGCTGCACAGGAAGCAATTGTATGGCGGTTGGTTGTTGTGTCACCGTATTAACAAACTTGGCGTAGACCAGGTAGACAAGATCAACCTCGCCTTTCAAGAAGGCGTCTACAGCAACCTGGGCAATCGCTGAAGCATCATTCATAGAAGGTCGGTCTCCATAGTTGATGAATTCAGCGATCAGGTTTTGCTGTGTACGTACGATAAAGTCACGACCTTTGCGACCAACTCCAACGTAGGAGAGGCCAGGATGGCGTCCCTGTTCTACGAGTTTCTCCTGTTGCTGCTGTGCCGTAAGGGCTGCGTAGCGGTTGATGTTCGATGGGAGTGCACCGCAGAGGCCTCGGTCGGGCGTAACCAGAATTATGCCAATATTACGCACCGGCCGCTGCTTCAACAATGCCAACTCGTTGTCAAGATCGTCACCGCTTGCATTCGCGAGGCGCGAGACAAGATCACGAAGTTGCTCAGAGTAGGGACGAGCTTGTTCTACGCGCTCTTGTACGCGGCGCATCTTGCTACTGGCTACCATCTGCATGGCCTGGGTAATCTTGGCCATGTTTTTGGTGCCTTTGATGCGCTGTCTAATTTCTCGGAGTGACGGCATTTCTCTGTTCTCCTAGTGCTGCCCGCTACGCGGTGCGGCAGTCTTCTTGAACTCCTCAATTGCAGCCCTAAGGCGCTCCAGCAGGAGTTTGCCCATCTTCTCACGACCTTTGACAGATTTCTCAACGATCTCCGAGATGATGCCTTGATGGTTGCTATCTAGATAGCGGTAGAAAGCCGATTCCCATGCCGATACTTGATCCAATGGAAGGTCATCTAGGTAGCCATTCGTGGCTGCGTAGAGGATGATTACCTGCTTTTCAACAGGGACTGGTTGGTATTGTGGCTGCTTGAGCACTTCCAGAATGTGGCGGCCCCGGTCGATACGTTCTTTGGTGGCTTTATCCAGATCCGAGGCGAATTGCGCAAATGCCTCAAGATCACGGAATTGCGCGAGATCAAGACGCAGTGAGCTAGCAACCTGTTTCATTGCCGCTGTCTGTGCGCTACTACCTACACGCGATACTGAAATACCGGTGTTCAGAGCAGGACGCTGACCTGCATTGAAGAGGTCAGATTCCAGGAAGATCTGCCCATCGGTGATCGAAATCAAGTTCGTCGGGATGTATGCGGAAACGTCGTTCGCCTTTGTCTCGATAATCGGCAGTGCTGTAAGTGAGCCACCACCATAGTTCTTGTTGAGGCGTGCAGCACGCTCAAGTAGGCGAGAGTGCAGGTAGAACACGTCACCGGGATATGCCTCGCGTCCGGGGGGACGGCGAATAATCAAAGAAATGTTACGATATGCTTCGGCATGCTTAGTCAGGTCGTCATAGACAATCAAGGCATCGCGGCCGGATTCCATGAACTCCTCACCGATCGCACAACCCGCATATGGGGCTAGGTACTTCAACGGTGCTGGATCGGCGGCGCCTGCCACCACGATGATGGTATACTCCATGGCGCCGTGCTCTTCAAGGATGGCGATTGTACGTGCAACAGTAGAGTTCTTCTGACCGATGGCGACGTAGATACAGATCAGGTCCTTGCCCTTCTGGTTGATGATCGTATCAATGGCCACGGCCGTCTTACCAGTCTGGCGGTCACCAATAATCAGCTCGCGCTGGCCGCGACCGATTGGGATCATACTATCAATCGCCTTAATACCGGTCTGTACAGGCGTATTCACCGACTGGCGGGTAATTACACCGGGGGCAACACGTTCGATCGGGCGGTGCCGATCTGTGACGATAGGGCCGCGCTCATCGAGTGGTTGACCAATAGGGTCTATTACACGTCCGAGCAGTGCATCCCCAACGGGTACCTCGACGATACGTCCAGTGGTGCGTACTTCGTCATCTTCGCGAATTTGTGTATAGTCGCCCAGGATTGGGCAGCTGACCGTCTCCTCTTCAAGGTTGAAGGCCAGACCAAAGAGTCCTGTACGTGGGAATTCTACCAACTCAAGATATTTCACATCTTGCAGGCCATACACGCGAGCTACACCGTCCTGAATAGCAATGACGGTGCCGACGCTGGCGGTTGCAGTGGTATTAGTACCGAAACCTGCGATGTTTTTCTCTATGATGGCAGTGATTTCATCAGCCCAAGAGGCCATCGTTCTTCCTCCTAGTGTTTCCTAGTGGCTTGTTTTCGATTTGTAACTACTCCGGGTACGGAGGACGCGATAAATCGGGTCCCTACACTCGGGCAATAAATTGCGTGAATCGGCTAGATTGGTACCTAAGTAGTTGCTTTTTTTGTTCCTGTTTTTGCTCTAAGCGCTTGTATCTACGAGAGCCAGCCCCTCATCAGGGGAAAAATCCACCCTGGCTGTTGAAGCACCTGCCAACAACTGCTGTTGGAGAGCCTGCAGGCGGTAGCGTACGCTACTATCGACAATCTGGTCTCCCACACGAGCTATAAGACCACCCAGAATACTTGGATCGGTCCGGGTGTGCATAATAATGTTTTTCCCAGTTGTGCGTTCGAGAGCCCCTTTGATGAGATCGCTCTGAGCCTGATCCAATTCTGCTGCTGTCGTGACTTCTGCTATGGCTTGATTATGGTAGTCGAGCACAAGCCTTTCTAATTCGGTCGCGATGTTTGGCATGAAGTCGACCAGCGCACGCTGGACGACGAGCAATGCCAGGTTGAGCGACATAGGCAGCACTTTAGAGGCCATAGCCTCGCGTATAGCTGTCTCTTTGCGTTGCGTCGGAACTTTAGGTTCCCGTAGCAGATAGGCCAGCTTGCGATTGGCAAATACCTGTGCGATTCCCTTAACATCTTCGAGCGTACGATCAAGCGCATTCTGCTTCTGTGCGAGTTCGAAGATTGCTCCTGCATAGCGGCGTGCAATCGCTCCCTTAAGCATTAGTTGTTCCTCGCATAGTCACTAGTTGCGACGAATTCTTCTACAAATCGGCGATTGTCTTTGGTGTTCATCGATCGGCTGATAACTTTGCTGGCCACCTCGATAGAGAGGTTGACGACTTCGCGGCTCAGCTCCTGACGGGCACGGTTAACCTCTTGTTGGATACGTGCGATCTGCTGCTGATTGATCTGCTCGGCACGAACGTGTGCCTCTTCTTCAATCTGACGTGCAATTTGTTCGGCGTTCTTGGTTGCACGATCAATAATCACCTGAGCTTGGCGGCTTGCATTGGTGATAAGCTGTTCTGCGCGGGCTGTGGCATCTGCCAGATCTTGCCTAGCCTTCTCGGCATTCTCGATGCCCTCGCGAATAACTGCCTGACGCTTATCCAATGTCTGGAGAATGCGTGGTATGACAAATTTCCCCAGGAGCACAAGGACAATGATAAAGCTAATCAGCTGCGAGATAAATGCTAGGCCATTGATGCCAAGCGCATCTAAAGCAGATCCGCCACCGCTAGGTTCTGCAAGTATAAACGATAAATCCATGGTGAACGCTCCTTTGGTCAGAGGTGGTAGAGACTTTCCCCTAATAACACGGAGACGTGGCTCGATCTGTTCCTCTTTATGTAGAGTGGAAAAGAGAAACACTAGAAACAACGTGCTACGTCTCCATGCCTAACATTCTCTAGCGAACGTATCTACTCAGGTACCAATCGGGTTGATCAACACCATGTATCGCGCCCGTTTGGCAATTTATTGCCTGAGTATAGGGGCCCAATTCATTGCGCCCGTAGGTACGATCAAACAAATTTGAGCAGCAGGGCGACCACCAATGCATAAATAGCGATAGCTTCAGCAAACACAATCGCCAGGATCATGTTCGTTTGGATTAGCGGTGCCGACTCTGGATTGCGTCCGATGGCGTTCATAGCCTGAGCAGCAAGGATACCGATAGCAAGGCCTGGTCCGATGGCTCCCAAGCCGATGGCGAGTCCTGCTGCAAGTGGTGCCAAATTCATGATGGAAAATCCTCCTTAAGGATGAATAAATTGTCAATGTAGTACTGGAATATTTATGCAATCGCAGGGATAATCCCTGTGAGTAGCAATCTCGAAAAAAAGCGTACTGCTTTGGCTAATGCGCTGCTACGGGTCCGGCTGTAATGCATTCGGTTCCCATACATCCTCTACAGAATGGGGAACCGAATGCATTAAGTTTCAACCTCATGAGTCCCTTCAAGATGTGTATGCCCTTCATCATGGTGGTCATGAGAAGTTGTCCCAAGCTCCAGGAAGAGCAGCGTCAGGAACGCGAACACAAAGGCCTGGATGCCAGCAATGAATATCTCGAATGGGATAAAGATGATGTTGGCAACAGCCGGTAGTAGGAAGGCAAACACTGCCAGCAGGATACTCCCTGCGAAAATGTTTCCAAAGAGACGGAAAGAGAACGAGATCAGTCGGCTCAACTCGCTAACAATTTCGAGCAGACCGACAACGAACTCGACTATGCCCAGTCCCCCGTGGCATAGCGCTTTAACGTTAACGTACTTGTTCAGGTGTGTGCCTGCTCCCAACGAGATGAAACCGAAGATTTGAGTAATCACCACCGATACAAGAGCCATCGATAGCGTCAGGTTCAAATCTGTGGTTGCAGGGCGAATCCAGGGGATAATGTGGTTTGAGCTTCCATGATCTAGGATAAAGAAGCCCCATAATGGTGTAGGGTCTCCCGGCTTACGATCATACCAGCCCAAGGTATCCACGCCAGGAATAACATCGAGCAAATTAGCTACGAAGATGAAGAAGAAGAAGGGGGCAACAATGGGGAAGAATTTACGCCCTTTCTCTTTGCCTGAGACACTCTCCACCAATCCTAGCAATGACTCGACCATCCACTCGATGAAATTTTGCCATCCCGAGGGGATTAAGTCGCGGCGACGAATACCGAAATAAAATAACGCAAATAGTACAATAATAGATATCCAAGTGCAGAGAAGCGTATTGGTGATCCAACCACCAAATATTACTTCTGGTGCAATTGAGATATTAGGAAGTTTCCATAGTTGCACTCGGCGTCCTCCTACGTATTTAATGCATTTGCCATCCCATTCTTTAGAGGATGTATGGATGGCAAACGCATTATGCCGAGCCGTGCCTGTCTGAGGGATCTTACTCTCTGGTCCCCGTCTAGCTTCTAAATACAGCTTTATACAAACGGTAAGCTCCAAATACACCCACTATTAGGCCAAGCAGCAGCCCGAGAAGTATGAACAAAGGTTTGGTGTGTAGATAGCCATCAAGGTAATATCCTCCAATGGCGCCAGCGGCGATGGGGATGGCTATGGTAAAGCCCATTCCACTCAAGGCCCCAACCATTCCTAAGACTGTGGGAGAGGGAGGCTTCTCGTTCATCTGAATCCCATCTGTTTCCTCTTTATTATACCTGCCCAATTATAGCACATCGTGGATTCTTATTGCAACACTTTCGCTGCTGGCATTCTTGCCTTGGCTATTCTGCCTCGCGTACCTCTTTTGCTATCTCATCCTTCAACTGGCCGTGACGTAAATAGTATGCCCCCCACAGGCAGAATAATAGAATGCTTGCGGAGATGATCAGCACAATTTGGCCAAAGCCCAAAAGCTGGGCGGTTACACCAGCAAATAAGAGCACGGGGATCGTTCCTGCACTATAAAGCATGAATTGTAAAGAGATCACACGTGCTCGTCCCTCCTCTGGCGCTTGTTCCTGCATCATAGTCCCTGTTGGAATGTTGACACAGGCCATGGCTACCCCAAGGCCAAACACGATCAATATAACAACCCAGAAGAGTAACGGGTCCCTAGCTCCACGCACAGGATCTAGGTACAGTGCTACCCAATGCGAAACAGGTAGCAAGGCAAATCCAACTGCTAACCCGATCAGCCCGATAAATGTCAGGCGTATCTTCCCCACACGCTCGATAAATCGTGGCATTAGCACAGAAGCTCCCACCAATCCTATTGCAGCAGGAGCAAGCACAATGGACATATCTTCCGTTGGTCGCGCCAGAATCACCTTCACAAATGTACCCGCGAGAGCGTGTGGGAACTGCATAATGATACCGACGATGGAAAGCTGCACGACAGAGAAGAAAAGCAGGCGATCCATACGCACAATATGCCAGCCTCCCACCATATCGCGCCAGAGCGTTTCGAGAGTTCTAAGCGACATAGAAGTCTCACCTTGCTTCTGCAGTAGATGTGTTTCATGAAAAGCCTGCTCAGGAATAAACAGGATTAAAATGGTACAGACTCCGTAGAAAAAGGCGACGACGACAAAGACCATATAGATTGGAAGAATGTCTGGCTTGAGCGACCCAAGGTGCAGCGTGAACTCAGGAAAGAGCGCAACGACAACACGCCCTAGCAGTAAGAAACCAATGGCTTGTGCTAGCGTGATAGTGATATTAAAGAGTGAAAGCGCTGGTATCAGTTCACGCTCACCAACCAGCAGTGGAATAGCTGCCCCTTCAGCTGGGATAAAGAATTGTCCAATCAAAGAAGTTAAAAATATAAATCCAAAGAGTGGCCAGACATCCGAACTGTCGTATAATAGCCAGCAGAACATTAGCAACATTGTGACCAAGCGCAACAGGTTAGTCACCCATAGAACAAGGCGTTTATCAAGCTTATCTACAATGACGCCAGCCACCGCGCTAAATGGGACGGCGGGCAGAGTAAAAGCAATAACAGCCAGGCTCGCCATCAGAGCCCCATCTGGACGTGCGCTGACCAGTGCAACCAAGGCAAAATTGGCAGCATTAAGAATAGTCTGAGAGATAAGTTGTGCCATCCACAACAGCAAGAAATGGCGATTCTTCAGTACATGCTGAATACTAGCAACTCCCGGCTGTTGTCCAGATCCGACGGGTTTTCCTATTTGGTCTGTTGAAATCGACATAGCGTATACAGCCTTCCATAACCTGACGTTACAGTGGAACTTCTACAATGGCCACCTTCTTCCTCAATACATCTACGATTGTAACCAAAAGTTGGTGAGATTGCTGTGTCAAATGACCTATTTCTATCGCTATGTTGCCGCTTTCGTTGAAAACGACTTGATTTTGCAGGTCAGCACCGCTCCTAACACCCTATCCCGACGAATTTTCGACGAATTTCTGATTTCCCAAAAATTCGTGCCAAAAAGTGTTGACAAAGCGGAACGCCTATAGTATTATTCGCTTTGTCAAGAAAACCACCTGGATGTGCAGGTGAGCCGGTGACTATAGCGAAGAGGGTACACCCGTTCCCATCCCGAACACGGTAGTTAAGCTCTTCAGCTCTCACGATACTGCAGGGGCAGCCCTGTGGGAAAATAGGACGCCGCCGTCTCACCCGCCCGTACTAGGTGGTTTTTGTTTTGCTCAATTTTGGGTAGACGAGCAGGCTCAAGTGAAAGGAGTTCCAATAGAATGAATATTGTTATTTCTGCTCATTTTGATCTGGCCCGTCCGGTCATGTCGATAAAAATGGATAATCAAAAACTCCTGGGGTTAGTAGATAATTTTGCCGGACTTTTTGTAGCATATCAAGTTTCCCGCAAAATTGGCACAACTGTTTATTTTACTAACTATGAAGAATTAGAATATGATGGAGCAATTGATGTAGCTAAATCATTAGATAAATCAAATACATTTATCATAGTTATTGATACAATCCTTGAAGAAGATATAAAAGGCAAAATGGTATCAATAACTAATGCTTACGGATTTGAAACAAAAGCTCTAAAAAAAGCATTTAAAGATAAAGTCTACTTTATTGATGGATATTTTGAAGAAGAAGATGATGAGACATATATCTACGGTGAGGAATTTAAATTTAAAACCTTTTATTTAGGCATTCCAATCCCCAAAGACTATCATGCAACTGATAACAGTATTTTACTCTCAAATATAGATAGAGCAACAGAAATTACAATAGAAATTATTGAGTGGCTTGAAAAGTTATATACCTAAGTTTTGCCCAAACAAACGGCAGTACACCGAGCAATGACTCTGTTGGCGAATAGCAAAACTGGTAGATAGAGCACGCTTCTGCTCATTTAGAGCCTTTTTTACGCTTTCTACTTGATCATTGGATGAGCTAATGAACAAGCAGAAGATGTAAAGAAGCTAAAAAATGGTTAATTGGTGTGCTTCTTCTGCCCGCAATACCATTCGCCAACAGAGTCCTTAATTGAACAGTATTGGGGAACGCCCTCACTCCTTCACTAATCGCTGCAAGGCATTTACTAGCCGCTGAGTCTCAGCGTAGGTATTGTAATGCGTCAGCCCCACGCGTATCAATCCTCCATGTTCCTCCAATCCCAGTCGTTCTGTCACCGCCAGAGCATAGAAATTCCCATTCCAGACATAGATATTCTCACGCGCTAGGGCATCAGCAACCGCACGAGGAGACCAGCTTTGCAACGTAAAGGAGAAGGTGGGATCTCGCTGGTCCATGCGCCTCATATCAGTGATGCCGTAGATATGGAGACCCTGCACAGAACTCAACCCTGCCACCAATGCCTTACTGATGCCTAGTTCATAGGCCTTGATGATGCCCATACCCTGCTTGAGCGTTAGGCGGCGTTCGCTATACCTGCCCTGGTACTGCTCAGTCAACTCGCTGCCGAACGCCGTGCCCACCCAAGCGAGATATTCAAGCGTGCCCAGTACACCCGCGATAGATTCAAAGCTCTGGGTACCAGTCTCGAACTTATCAGGTGGCAGCTTTCCTGCTGGGCGCACTTTATAGGCCGTTAGGCGATCCAGCAGGTCATACTTGCCATAAAGGATGCCAGTGTGTGGTCCAAAAAATTTATATGCTGAACAGGCCAAGAAATCACAATCCAGAGCCTGCACGTCAATAGGTTCGTGCGGAGCATGTTGAACGGCATCGATATAGCAGAGTGCTCCCACCGAATGTGCCAATTGTACTATCCGCTGCACATCGTTGATTGTCCCTACGGCATTTGAGGCATAGCCAACGGCCACAATCTTGGTACGGGACGTGATCTGTTGCTCCATTTCCTCCATATTCAGGGTGCAATCTTCTGGACGAAAGTCGACCCAGCGTATCTGGCAACCACGATCCTGGGCAATGAGCAGCCACGGTGCGATGTTGGCATCATGATCCAGACGAGTCACTATCAGTTCGTCACCAGGTTGTAGTGTGAGAGCCAAGCTGCGGCTGATATGCAACGTGAGGCTGGTCATATTCTGACCAAAGATGATCTCTTCTGGTCGAGCAGCGTTCAGAAAATCGGCTACTGCTTGTCGTGCCTCGTTGACGATTGCATCGGACCCGCGGCTGGTGGAAAAGGCACCGCCATGATTGGCATTGGTATTGAGCAAATAATGCTGCATGCGCTGTACCGTTTCTTGGGCCACCTGGGTACCAGCAGGATTGTCAAAAAAAATCCCTTCAGAAGCCAGAGCAGGAAAGTGGGCACGAATGGCATCTGTGTTGAGCACAGTAGTGTGACCTCCTTCTTATGGAAGGAATTACCCTAATTGAGGGCCAGAAGTAATTCCTAACAAGCAAATAGTGTTTTAAGGACTTGACAAGTGGAAAGCTCGCAGCCAGAGTTTAAGAAAAGTGTTGATATACCTCTATCCCTGTTACAGCCACATAAAACGGTGGAGACACGGCCGTTTAAGTTCAATTTGGCCACGTCTTTGAGTTCGACCGCTAGGTAATGTAGCTATACCCCAGGAGTTTTACTATGCTAATTATACCAGAATCGCGGGTGTTTAACCAGCAGACGATGGCCTGAATGAACGAGGAGATCGAGAAATATCACTATCAGCCTCACAATTTCTTGCCCCTATTTCATCTAGCCCGGGAGAAGTGAGAGAAGCGTAAAGATGGACCTTGCGGATCGGGAGCCGATAGAGTGATCTATTGGATAGTCACCACATCGTCACCACATCAATGAAGGCCGTATTATCCCCGCCGTTGCTATCGAGTCCCTGGAAGCTCAAGACATGGCTCCCGGCACTGACGGTGAAGCTGTTGGTGCTATACGGTTTGTACTTGAAGCTGCTGGGGGTAAAGGTGCCTACCACATGCCCATCAATCAACACTTGGAAGTTCTGTATGCTCTTATTGACTCCTTTACGTTGAGCCGCATCAAATGAGACTTGATAGCTACCTGCCGCAAAGCTGATCGTTTGGCGCATCAATCCCGTTCTCTGCAAGAAGGCGACTTGTGTCCCTTGCGGGGCATTGGGATTTTTGCTAGTCAAAGTACTGCCGTTAGCGGCGATACCTGACTCGTTGCTAAAGGTCCAACGGCTCGCGGTGGGACTGTACTGATATCCGTC
>Ga0193728_1001179_pt1 | contig 13231 bp, 10 predicted proteins | sample U1c1metaG_FD_143037 | JGI IMG/M metagenome (GOLD analysis project Ga0193728, IMG submission 143037) | Soil microbial communities from a riparian zone of the East river system, Colorado, United States - U1c1 | ecosystem: Environmental > Terrestrial > Soil > Riparian zone | place: USA: East River...
TGAAATTGCGTTCCCTTTTTACTGTAAAATTCAATTTCTGCTTTACTTGGGTTTGGAAAGAAGCCATGCTGACCGGTTGCTTCAAGTAGGTCTGATGTTTTCGGAGCGATTCCAATTAAAGAAAACAGATCCATATTAAGATAACCCGGTATAGGTTGATACTCAAAATAAAAACCCTCTTTCGGCAACTTTTTATAGTGTGGAATTTGGAAAAGCTGCTGCGGCCGATTATTTATTAAATTATTGTCAAGATCCATTTTGCCTGTTATTGAGAATAACACGTTGTGTTTTCTTTGCATAAAATCTATAAATATGCAATTACATAATTATGCAAATACATAAATATAGAACCCTTATTGTATCGTAAAATACGGCCGGTGAATTAATTTTACCTCACCACCATCTTTAACTGTCAGATCACCAAACTCATATTTATCCTCGTCAATAAATTCTGCCAAATGCCCTATTGTGATGGTTTTGACAACGCCGTTTAAAACGTAAAAAGTCGGGGTATTAACTATAATAAACTCTTCTATTGCAAAATCACTTAAATCAATGTCGGGCATATTCGCAATTATTTGAAAATCTTCTTTAATAATTTGGAGGTTTGCTCTAACGTAATCATATTTTCTCCTGATCTGTTTCTCATGCTTATTTTTAAACCCCCGAAAATCATTTGAGAAGCCAGCCATTTCATACCGGGCCCTATTATATTTGCAGTCTGTCACTAATATTTTTTTAACGTTCGGATCAATAATGATAAAATCAATTTCACCAGGTTCTTTTAAAATGCTAATTACTTTCCCGTTCAATCTTGTGAGATTTGTAATATGATGCCGATAGTAAATATGACGATCTTTTAATATTTTAATCACCGCGTGCTCTAATAATTTATCATGCTCATCGTGTTTTCTATCCAAAAATTGTTTGAAGCATTCATTTGCCATCCACTCATCCGGAGCAAGCTGCCATTGAAAACCATTCGTAGCCATCACTAAAATACTTTCCTGCCATTTTTCTTCACCAACCCAGGCCCGCTCTTCGCCATCAATTGATACCATCAATATCGGCCGAAACATATACCTTTTAAAAGAACCTGATTGGTAAACAGAATCCTCGATACTCAACTTGTTTTTCCTTGATATGGTCAACCCCTCATAAAATGTTCTGGCAGCTTTTTCATCTACGCCATTTGCTATTAAATTTTGAATTAAAGCCTCCCGCTGAATAGTTTGAAAGATTGGGGCTTTGGGTGAATGGTGTTCTTTGATCTTGAAAATTTGCCCGCCCGCGAAATCATAATTGATACCCATACAGGTCTTCAATTCTTGCCTAAGCTCAGCAACTGATTTATTGTCAACTAAGCCGCTTGAAAACCCTTCCTGAAAGAATTTTTCCATGACATGGTAAATTTGATCATAATGGTATTGCCGCTGAATTTTGACTTCATTTGGTTTGATTAAAACTTCTATCGGATTTTCCATCATTCGCTGTTCGGCCATAAATTCAGAAAAACCAAAAAGTCTTTCACCAAGATAAAGCAGGTCTTCAATGGTCGCGATAAAGCCGGGAACTATTTTAGGGTCAATATCCTTATTTGAAATATAATCTATATCACATGCCTGTTCTATTGCAAGTTTCAATATCCGGCGATTCAAAGAGAGTTCGTTTGTATTGATGCCTTCCTTTTCAAAATCCGGTTCTGCAGTTTGGTAATAGAGATGGATAGAAGACTCGTGATTGGCAAACAAATAGTATAAAAACCGAGCATCGGTACTGGAATGCATGATCTCTTTAAACCGATTCGCAAGCCATCGATAACAAAAATCTAAAATAGAAAGTGTTTCAGCTTCGTCCGTATAATCCCCCTGACCAAATTTTGCTTCGGCAGCTTTGAATAATTCTTCAGCGAATTGCTTCTCGGAGCGCTCACCATAAGTTATAAATAATTGCTTTTTCGAAGTAAATCTCAGCATGGGACTTTATTGATTGTGAAAAATGCAATTTACCAAATTGTTACCGTCCGACTCGGATAATATCGGAGTCTTTTGCAATGCCTTACTGCCACCTTTGTTATGTAATTCTCAAAATATAGGATTACATAAATATGTATTTACAGCAATTTAGAATTATGTAACATGGCAAAGATCATTACAGTAGCGCACCAAAAAGGTGGCGTGGGAAAAAGCACGATGGCGCTTAATTTGGCCTTATGCTTTCAGGACCAATTACGGGTAGCATTGGTTGATTCAGATTTACAAGGGAGTATTTATCATGTAAAGGACGACTTCCCTGATTTAGCGATTTTATCCTCGGAACAAATCAGCGACATCCCCAATTTAAATTACGACCTGGTGATCGTTGACACCCCTCCTTATTTGTCAAACAAATTAACGGAACTGTTCCAGTTTTCAGACTTTGTGCTGGTTCCGACAAAGGCCGGTTTTTTTGATGTGATGGCCATCCGGTCGACTCTTGCATTGATCAAGTTTTCCCAGGCCAAAAACACACAGTTGAAAGCCGGCATCGTGCTCAATATGATCAAACCAAGGTCTGCCATTACCAAGGACATTACGGCCTTGTTAGAGAGCCTTGGAACCCCGCTCTTAAAAACGATGGTACATGACCGGGTAAGCATCACACGTTCTTCTATGACTTCAGGCATACTTCAATCAACGGATATAAAGGCCAAAGAAGAAATCACTTCCCTTGCCGAAGAAATTGTAAACTGTATCAGTACATAATTACATTATTGAATTTCTGTAGAATTATGTAAAAACAGATTTCTTCATTTCTACAATTACATAAATATGTATTTCTATAAATACAGCTTTATTCAAATGTCTAATTACATACGGCTCATTTAGTCATGGAAGAATATAAGAACAAGTTGGGTAGCCTTGCTAATAAATTGAAGACGGACGCACCTAAAATACCCATTCAGGAGGTGCATCCGGTAAAACCTTCGGCAGATGAAAAAGAGGACGAAGCACAACTGAATACGTGGATACCAAAGGGCCTTTTAAAGCGAATGAAGTCCTATGGCATTGATAACGATCTTTCTTTAAAGGACATCAATATTCTTGCTTTAACTTTCTTTCTGGATGCAAAAGCACCGCAGGTTGGGCCTTGATAACTGTTAACGAAATAGGGATATAAAAGAAAATCATAATCATTTAATAATGGCGGATTTGATAAAGGTCGAAGACCTGTCGGAGGAATTAAACTGCTGTCTTTTTGCAGTTAGCAAGATGTACGTTTGTACCACAAACGAATCTTGCCCTTTACTCCGAAGTCGTTTCGGGGCCATGGTCAAACCCTCCGAAGTCGGTTTGATTAAACTTTAGTAGTATGGAAGAAGACAATGAAAATCGTTCAAAGTGGATAAAGGTCCGCTTAAAACCAAGCGAAGAAGAACTGCTTAATAAGAGGTTTAAAAAATCCACCTTTCAAAACCTTAGTGAATTTGGAAGGGCAATGATATTGGGTAAACCGGTTACCATAATTCATAGGGATAAATCAATGGATGAAGTTTTGGAAGAATTGATTTTGCTACGACGCGAACTAAACCACATTGGTAATAATTTGAACCAGGCCGTCAGAAATATCAATAGTGCTCATGGTTTCCCTGATAGCCGTTTATGGATGAATCTACTTACGATCATAAACGCAAAATTGGAACCGTCGATCAACGAAATAAAAGAGCGTATGAATAAATATTCGGATTTATGGTCGCAAAAATTAAAAGTGGAAAAAGTTTAATCGGCGCTTTGAACTATAACGAAAACAAAGTAAAGGCCGGAAAGGCTCAGCTGATAGCTTCCAACGGGTATGCTAAACACTTTGATACGCTCTCTTTTTATGACAAGCTTTTTCGATTAAAGGATTTAGCTGAAAGAAATATTCGTACCAGGACAAATACTTTACATCTGTCTTTGAATTTTGATTTAGCGGAAAAACTGGACACTGAAAAACTGGTAAATATTGCAGACGAATATATGGCAAGAATAGGGTTTGAAAACCAACCTTATTTAATCTACAAACATTTTGATGCTGGCCACCCTCATATCCACATTGTTTCGACAAATATTGAGGCAGATGGCAAACGAATTAGCCTTCATAATATCGGGGAATTAAAATCTGAACCGGCCAGGAAAGCTATTGAAATAGACTTTGGATTGGTACAGGCTGGTGGCAAAAAAACCGATTATGAACAAATCGAAGATCTTAAAATCTGTCCATTGGAATATGGGATAACTGACACCAAAAGAGCGATAACCAATATCGTTAATGAGGTTACTAAATCCTACAAGTTTACCAGCTTGCCTGAATTAAATGCGATACTAAACCTTTACAATGTATCAGCAGATAAAGGGACAAAGGAATCTGTGATGTTTAATAAGGGCGGCTTACACTATTGGGCTTTGGATGAAAACGGTAAAAAGACAGGAGTTCCCATCAAAGCAAGTAGTATTTATTTAAAGCCGACTTTAAAACTACTGGAGGGTAGATTTAAGCTTAATGAATATTTGAGAAAACCATTTAAGGAAAAACTAAAAGCAAATATTGATAAGGTAAGATCACAGGCAATTTCATTAGAACAGTTTAAAACAGATTTAAAAAAGGTTGATGTTACTGTAATCATCAGGCAAAATAGTGATGGCAGGATTTACGGGATAGGCTATATAGATAATTTTAACAAAGCCATTTTTAATGGCAGCGACCTCGGTAAAAACTACAGTGCTGCCTCTATTGTGGAAGCATTGCAATACAAACCAACCGGTAATGTTTCCACATCAGTTTATAAGGCTTCTCAACATAAACCTGATTTAAGGCCAAGCAATTTTCAAGTTATTACCGGTCACCATTCCCATGGGTTATTAGAAGAATTGTTAAATCCGCTTGATCCAAATACAACAGGGCCAAATCTGTTTGGGCCAAAGAGGAAAAAGAAAAAACGAAGGAATATGAATCTCTAAAATTAAGATTATGCAAACCGGAGAAAATGAACAGGCATTAAGAAAGATTATAGACTTTACAAGGTTCTTAGGTATTCTTGTTTTATTACTACACTACTACTTTAGCTGTTACGGTGCGTTCAGTCAATTACACTTTACCTATCCTGTCGTAAATAAAGTTCTGGTCAATATTTACAAGCTATCCATTTTTAGAAGTTTGTTGATAGTTAAGTCGGTCGCAATAGGATTTCTGATTATTTCTTTAATTGGAACAAAAGGTAAGAAGGTGGAAGATATAAAATTCTCTACCGCATTGACATACTCGATTTTGGGATTGATGCTGTATTATCTAAGCGGTATTTTATTTAAACTTAACGTTTCATATCTTTTAATAGCCGGACTTTATATTGGCATAACCACTATTGGTTTTTTACTTTTTCTTACCGGTGTAAGTATGATGTACCGTATCATCAATGTCAACTTAAGCAAGGATATTTTTAATGATGAAAACGAAACATTTCCCCAGGAAGAGCGGAAACTCGAAAATGAATATTCTGTCAATCTTCCGGCCTTGTATAGATATAAAGGGAAAGAACGGGATAGCTGGATCAACATTATCAACCCTTTTAGGGGGACGCTGGTAATGGGTACACCAGGTGCGGGTAAATCTTACTTCGTAATTCGGCACATTATTACCCAGCATATTAAAAAGGGCTTTACCATGTTTTTGTATGATTTCAAATATGACGATCTGACTAAGATAGCCTATAACACCTTATTGAATAATAGTAGACAGTATAAGATCAAACCAAAATTCTTCGTCATAAATTTTGAGGATTTAAACCGTTCACATCGATGTAACCCGCTTGATCCTGCCAGCATGTGGGATATCACTGATGCCATGGAATCCTCAAGAACGTTTATGTTAGGTTTAAACAGAGAATGGATAAAAAAGCAAGGAGATTTCTTCGTCGAATCCCCTATAAATTTTGTTACCGCGCTGATCTGGTTCTTAAAGAAGTATGAGAACGGTATCTATTGTACTTTACCGCATGCAATAGAACTTGCTCAGGTAGAATATAAATTCTTATTTGCCCTGCTAAGAACCGAGCCTGAAATTGAGGTCTTAATAAATCCTTTTATTTCTGCCTGGCAAAACGAGGCTTACGATCAATTAGAAGGCCAGATAGCAAGTGCGAAAATAAGTATGGCCCGGTTGGTATCTCCATCGCTTTATTATGTGCTTTCAGGTAATGACTTTTCATTAGACCTTAATAACCCTGTTGATCCTAAGATAATCTGTATGGGTAATAATCCGCTAAAGCAGCAGGTTTATGGCGCGGTATTAAGTCTATATATCTCCCGAACCATCAAGCTGGTAAATCAAAAGAACAAATTGAAATGCAACTTGATCTTTGACGAGTTTCCTACGATCTATTTCAATAACATAGATAGCCTGATCGCTACTGCCCGTTCCAATAAAGTTGCAACAACTTTAGCTGTGCAGGACTACAGCCAATTAAAAAAGGATTATGGACGAGAACAGGCGGAGGTAATTATGAATATTGTCGGCAACATTTTATCCGGTCAGGTCACCGGTGATACGGCGAAGCAATTAAGCGAGCGTTTTGGAAAAATTATGCAGGAACGGCAGAGTATTACGATTAATAGCCAGGATACGTCCGTCAGTAAGTCCACTCAATTAGATTTTGCAGTTCCGGCATCGAAAATTGCCACCCTATCATCCGGAGAGTTTGTTGGCTTAGTAGCAGATGATCCCGATAATAAGATTGACTTAAAGGTATTTCATAATGAAATTATTAATGACCATGGGGGCATTAAAGAAGAAGAGAGCGCTTATAAAGAATTACCTGTGATTCGGCAAATTGACAGTGATATGATTATGGCCAATTACCTCAACATCAAAAGAGATATTGATTTTATTATAAAGAAAGAACTTACTCCGAAAGAAGAAGTTACTAAATAAACGCGACTTCAGGGGAGTAAAGGGTTGTAGTTTAAATAAATGAAAACTCAGATTTTACCGCTATCAATCGCCCAAAGCCGTGTTGCGTAATAGACAATATTGTTATTAACTCGTAATTAATAGCCTATTCGGTTACTACCCTTTTATTACTGTTTTCGCCTTTATGAATGCGGTTACTTTGATCGTCAAATCAATTATTAACCTTTTGCTTTCATTTTAAGCAATAAAAAAAGAAAGGAGTGCCGTGACAAAAAATAAAAAAAGTAAAATGCAGGCTATGTTCCTGCCGGTGGGGTATACCACTTTTATAATTTAGAATATACATCTCTAACCAAAAACATGGAATCGACAATTTCTCCAAAGACAATTCCTCCTTTATTAAGTAAAACTAAAGAATTGGTAATATTGATTATTTGCCTTACGTGTGTATTTCTATTCGTTTATGTTGCATATAGCAAAATAACAGACCATCAGAGATTTTTAGCTGGCCTTTCCAACGTGGAAATGTTTAAAGGATTTTCTATCCTTCTCTCCTGGTTCATACCAGTAAGTGAGTTAATTGTTGCCGTTTTGCTGATTTTGCCAAATACACGCAAATGGGGACTATATGTATTTATTGGCTTGATGGTTTTATTTACGGGTTACATTTCGGGCAGTTTGCTTTGGGCGAAAAATTTACCATGTAGTTGCGGAGGTGTCATTGAAAAAATGAGCTGGAAACAGCATGTTTGGTTTAACCTGGCCTTTATTGCAATCGCAGTGTTTGCATTACGGCTAAACAAATTAAAAAAGAAAATATGAAAAATTTAAAGACAATTGCTTTAGGCCTTGTTGTTGGCGCTATGGCTATCGGGTTTAGTTCATTTACTAATGCTCATAAATCAATTAAAAAGGGTTTAACGGATTACCAGTTTTTCCGTAAGCTTACAGCACCCGCGCATTCCCATGCAAACGCTGATTATGAATACCGGCCAAACGGAGGTTGTGTCACAAATACCGGAACCGATTGCGATGCGAACTTCCTTCAGGCTTCAGCACCAACCATTGTAGGGCAAAGCCCGACCGGCAGCTATGATGGCGTTATTGAATCTGACGCGAAATGGGACGGAAACTAATTTTCAATATAATTTAAATAAGAAAGGTCACAGGGATAGTCTTGTGACCTTTCTGCTAAAAACCGGTTTGTCTAATTTTTAGAAACGAAATATTTAATAAATTCACTTGTTCTTTCCCTTAATTTATCTGAATCATTTGAAGCTATATTTCCATTCTTGTCAATCATAATCAATGCAGGATAACTCATTATATTTAGTTTCCTGATTAATGGATGTAATTCTCCAAGGTTTCCTGTGGTCAAATTAACCGCTTTTTCGGAAGTATAGTTGTTGCTTTTTATTGCCCTAAGCCATTTGTTTCTGTCACTATCAATTGAAACTGAAAGGAAAACGATATTTGGATTATCCTTATAGTATTCCTCAATTTTAGATAGTTTCCCAAGGTAAAAAGTTGTACAGCCTCCGCAACCAAAAAACCAAAAGTCGATAAATACTACCTTGCCTTTATAATCTGAAAGGTTAACTACTTTTCCACTGACGTCTTGTAAACTAAAGTTTAAATATGTGCCTAACTTGCTATTCGCCTGGGCGGATAGTAATATTTCTTTATTTCGTGATTCTTTCATTATACTAAAAGCATCGTTTATCAAGCTATCAACACCAGTTCTGTTCAAATTATCAATTAGGTAATTTGTCAATATTCGGTCTCTAAGTATTCCAGAGTAATTGTTTTTTATTCGATTGTAGTTGCTCTTTTGATTATATAGCTTGTTTTCCAGGCGTTCCTTATAGATAAGTGTTGGCGGATAAAATGCAGATATTGCCTGAATATTATCGGGAATATCATCGACTGTTCGAATTAAAACACTGTCTGCATAAAATTTCTTAAATATTCCCCTGTCATTTTCACTAACCTGGGATGGCTGGTAGGAGTTCGCTAAATCTGCCAAAAAAAGGAAGTTACATTGAGCCAGGACATCAGCTTCCAATAACTGATACATTGCTTCCGAAATATTCCCTTTCGCCTTCCCTAATAAGGGTAATATCCGATCTTTAACAAATATCATTTGGCTGTAAGACCTATGATACTTCTCTGTAAATGACGTTGGTTCCTTCGTTGCTATCGGGTCAGTATCGTACCAATTATTTTGTAGGCTATCTTTAGCTTTATACAACTCCAGTCTGTATTTATACTTTAATGACTCCTCTCCTGTGAAACTAAAATTATCGCAGTTTAAGCAAACCTTGTGACTATTGACTTCTCTCTTAAGTTTATCTCTCTCTTCAATCCTGTCGTTTGTGGAAATTGAAATATGAATATTATCACCAGGTTCTAACACAAATAAATCCAGAAAGGGGTAAGGCTTGCCTGCAACAAAATTTCCTATTCCCAATGATATATAACTGTTGGATTTAACGGAATCTATTTTAAAACTAAACTTTCCATTTTTTACAATTGCTGTAAATCGTCTGGCGGGTATCAGGTTTCTTTTTTCTATGGAAACGATATTGTCCCAAATAGTTAAACTTATGGTGTCTGATATCGGGTGATTGTGAAACGTTCCAGAAATAAAACTTGCATGTATTTTCTTTATCGCTGATGCCTGAGCTGTATAGGGAACCGTACAGCAAAAGGTTAAAATGACTGATAATATCTTAAAATTATTTATACTTTTCATTTTGATGTCTATATATGAATTAATTAAACCTGATGGTGATTACCGGGGATTTTGTTGATAGCCGCTTAATAGAATCTCGTTGTCCGGTATAGGGAAAACATATCTGATATCATTGGGCATTAAGGTATACGTAGTACCATTGAGCGTTTTTATCAATGTTTTTGCAAAGCGGGTATCATTGTTTAATCTCCGCAGGTCTGTCCATCTCAGGCCTCTGAAAACGAGCTCCTTTTGACGCTCCGTTAGTATCTTTGACAATGCATTGTCAGCATTGGAGGCGGTCAATGGAATAAAGCTGCCCGTAAGGAATCTTTTAGTTAATACAGTATTTAAGTCGCTCATAGCGTTGACGACATTCCCAGCCCTGGCCTGCGTCTCAGCTCTGATTAAATACATTTCATCTGTAGCCAAGCCTCCAAAAGGAGTAGCAGCTCCGGAATATTGACCCTTAAACAGACCCGCGGCTGTGAAAAATATTTTCCTGCGCAGATCATTTGCCTGATAAGAACTAAATAAACTGGGATCAACTATGCCATTGTTATTTCCTGTATATTGCAGTATGGTCGTATGGAAAATGACCTCGGCATTGAACCGAGCTATAGGCCTGGACGATGAAGCTGACAACGAATTGAAGTCCAGCAAGTCCGAATACAATTGTAGGCAGGAATCTGCGTACAAATTAGCTTGAACATAGTTTCCCATTGTTAAATATGTTCTTGCCAAAAGTCCATAAACAGCTGGCTTACATGGTCGTGTTTTATAAAGCGGGGTAACCGGTAAAAGACCTCGTGCTGCTAAAAGATCATTAATGATCTGATTATACGTTTCCTGAACGGTCGCTCGGACGGATGTTTTATTGACATCACTTTGGAGCCGCAACGGAATTCCCAAATCTGATTGCGCAGTAGTTTGGGAGTACGGCTTGCAAAATTCCTGGGCCAAATTATAAAAGTCCAGGGAACGGTAAAATAGCGCACTTCCTTTTACATTATTCCAGGCTACTTTAGTTGAAGCATCGGCAGAAATTGCGTTAACACCTTCCAAAGTAACATTCTCATTTAGAATTCTCGTATAGGCAGAATTCCAGTCATTGCTTGGACCGCCCGCAAAAATATCTTTTGCCCATATATAAGAATTCTTTTCCTGTGGCTGAAGAGTTTGCCAGTTACTATAGTTCAGATAAAAATTATCCGACGCAAGCTCCACCAATCCGGGCTGGCTGGCGTTCACCTTTCCTGAATTGTCTAACAGGGCCTGATAGTCCTGTATTGTTGAAGGTACTATCAATGTTTTATTTGGCTTTGCATCCAGCCAGTCTTTTTTGCAGGACTGACAGAGCATTATTATAGTTATAAAAGCCACGAATAGGTATATCAGTTTATTTTTCATTTTCCTGTGCTTTAGATTGATTTATCAATTAGAATCCCGCTTGCAGTCCGAACGCAATTGTACGAGGGGTCGGAATACCGCCGGTTGGGTAATCTGGGTCGAGACCATCTTTATTTGCTCTCCAAAGAATAGCTATATTATTGGCGTATAGCGATAATTTCAGATGTTCAAAAGGAAGGGGATGCCATTGTGCTTTATTTAGGGTATAACTTAAGGAGATGTCCTGTAACCGGATATGATCACCCTTGTCAATCAGAGTTTCAGAATAGTTATAAAAAAAATCGCGATTGGGATCTGTCGGATAAACCAGGGAGGGCACATTGGTATTCTTTTCGTCTCCTGCTTTTTGCCAACGATTGGCATAGTCCTTATTAGTTTGCCAGTAATTGAACAACCCATAATAATTAACACTCTTTCTTAAAAAGTAGTAATCCAGCTTGTAGCTGATATTTATGGCGAGCTCTATATTTTTATAGGCGAATCGGTTATTTATTGCCCCGAAAACGAGGGGTCTTGCTGAACCTTTATAACTCAGTTGATCAACTGAAGTTGGATTTACTAATGAAGCATAGTCTTTACTGACCTGCCCGTTTAAATATCCTTGCGGGTCGCCTGTCGCAGGATCAAGACCAGCCCATTTGAAGCCATAAATTCCATATACCGGTTTCCCAACTACCGGTGAAATAATTTGCCCGGCACCGACCAAACCTGATGCAAGAATAGGTGTTCCTGTATATTTTGTTACTTCATCGGAAGCTTTACTCAACAAGAATGTTGTATTCCATTTAAACGATCTATCGATGTTTTTTGAGGTGAGTTGAATGTCAACTCCCTGACCGGCCATTCCTGAATAATTGCCTTTTAGACTTGATATCCCCGTACTCGGTGCAAAGTTTGAAAAACCAATTAGGTCAACCCCGTTTTTATGATAATATTCTATGCTGCCTGAAATGATGTTATCCTTAATAGAAAAATCAAGTCCCAAATTTAACATACCTGTTTTTTCCCACCTTAATGCCGGATTGCCAACCGTATTAATGGTGGCATATGGCGCACCAGTAAATTGTGCATTGGATTGATACCGCAGAGTTGTGACAGCGGTTAAAGTTTTGTCCAGGTTCCCGTTATATCCATAGGTCCCCCTTAGTGATAGTATCGGCAGCCATTCAGCGCCGTAAAAATTTTCTTTTGATATATCCCACTTACCACCGATGGACCACAAAGGGACATTTTTTTGATTGGTTTTTACTGCAAAGTAATTTGACCCGTCTACACGAGCGCTCGCGGAAAAAGTATAACGGCCCTTGTAGGTATAAGCCAGATTACCGAAGTATGACCTGAACCTGTCAATTGTTCCAGACGTTCCCGAATTATATGGGATGTTTCCATAGCCAGAAGGATTTAAAGCAAATGTGGTTAAATAATCAACCGGACTTGACGTGGCTAAGTCACCGTTATAACCATATAGCGAATATCCGTCACCTTCATTTTTACTTTCTCGCGCTTCTATCCCGGCAATTGCTGTAAGGGAATGTTCCGCCCAATTGGCTGAATAATTGAGTTGCCCACGTATATTATTTGAATAAAAGTTATTAAATGATTTGTTTACAATCCCACCTAATGGAATGTTGTAACTTGAGAAACTGCCATCCGGATTAATAGACGAATATTGATTAATAAGGTCTCTGGCATAAAAACTCTCCTGAGTTGCTAAAGTTTGTGACTGGTTTACTGTTTTCTCATACTGATAATTAATCGCGGCACTTAGTCCTTTCAGTAAATTATATTTAATACCTGTGCTAACCCGAATATCATCATTTGTGATTTTATTAGTATTCCATCCAGACCGTAGCTCCTGCAAAGGATAATACTGCCAGTTCAGAAATCCCTTTGATGTGAGCGATTGGAGATAAGCAGAACTGTATGATTTGACAATTGGTGTTGGAGTGCCTGCTCCGTCAGCCAGTGTAGCATAAGGGTATATGCCGCTGTAAGTACCCCCGGTAGCAATTTGAGATAGGGAGTTGTCGGAACTGCTGGCGCTTTGTATATAATTTATCCCTGCTGTTATTTCAAGATTCTTTATAGGGTTAAAAGTTGATGACGAATTTAGGGTGTACCGAACATATTTGCTTCCGACATTATTTTGTAGGTTGTTATCGT
>Ga0193728_1001180_pt1 | contig 13226 bp, 11 predicted proteins | sample U1c1metaG_FD_143037 | JGI IMG/M metagenome (GOLD analysis project Ga0193728, IMG submission 143037) | Soil microbial communities from a riparian zone of the East river system, Colorado, United States - U1c1 | ecosystem: Environmental > Terrestrial > Soil > Riparian zone | place: USA: East River...
TCGCTCACCGGATCTTGGTAGAATCCGACTTCCTTGCCGAGCTGCTCGGAATACAACGCCCATCCCTCCGTGTAGCCGGAGTTGCCGGCATGCTGGCGAAACTTCGGCAGACTCGTCATCTGCTGTGCCACCGACAATTGCATGTGATGCCCCGGAATGCCCTCATGGTAAGCGGTGGCTTCATCATCGACGAGCCAGCGGTGCTCGAAGTTGGATGTCGCGACGCTCACGCGTCCCGGGCGTTTGCCGTCGGGAGTACCGGTTTGGTAATGCGTGGCCGCCGCCGCCTGGAAAGGCGGAATCGCCTCGACGGTGACCGGCGAGCCGGGAATGTAGCCGAACAAATCGGTTAGTTTCGGCTGCATTTGCGCGATGTATTTGCGGAAATCATCGAGAATCTGTTCGGACGAAGTCGGAATGTACTTGGTGTTGGTTTTCAATGAATCTCGGAACGATGCCACATCCGCGAAGCCCTGTGACTTGGCGATAACCAGCATCTCGCCCTGGATGCGTTCGATCTCGCGCAAACCGATCGCATGGATCTTTTCGGGGCTCAAGGTGCTGATCGTGGTGCGGCTGCGTATGTCGTTCAAATAGCGTTCTTTGCCGCCCGGCAGCGAGGCGACGCTCAAGGTCGAGCGGCCTTGGGGCGCGTATTCCGCCGCAACGAAGGCCGCAAAGCCTTTGTACGCGGGGATGACCTCATTGTTGACGGCGGCGGTGATCAATTGGGTCAAGCGCTGTTGATCTTCCAACGAGATGCCGGCGGGAAATTTCTTGGTCGGCAACAAAAACGGATTCGCGGCGATGACTCCCTCGCACTGCGCCGGCACCTTCTCAATGAGAAAGCGAACCGGCATCAGGTTGTCCTTCATGCCCGCGCGCAGCACATCCTCGGTCTGCAAAAACACCCGCGGGATCTGGTGCAGACGCGCGATGTAATCCTCGTAATGCTTGACCGAATCCAGAGGCACCGACAGCGGCATGTCCGCCAGACGCGTCTGCGGGCCCTCCATATGATTCACCGGCATCTCGTATTCTTTGAACTTGAAGTTCGCGATTCGCTGCTCGAGCGCCCGCTGCATGACTGCATGGGACAGACGGTCCTGTTCCGGAAAGCCCGCCGTCGAGATTGCGCCCAAACGGGCGAGAAAATCTTCGTCAAGGGCATGCTGGAGCTGGAATCCCGCCGGAGAGTAGTCATCGAGCTGATCGTTGTAGCGGTAGTCGCCGACCGCCGTTGCACGCTCCGGATGTCGTTTGAGATCCGATTGGTATTGCTCCTCGAAAAGCGCGTTCTGGGCGGCAATCCTCGCAGCGGCGGGCTCCGGCGCCTTGGCGGCGGCACTGAAGGAACATATGACTAAAAGAGCGAAAAGATTGGTGTTGCGCATATTTTGAAAGGTTAGCACGGGGGGTGGTTACTTCGCGGAAGCAGGGAAAACCGGCAATTTATCGATATCCCGAGCATCGTGCTGGATGATCACCGTGGCGTGCAGATTCGTTGCCAGCTGTTTGAAGCGATCCAAGGATGCCAGCGTATCGGCGCGGTTCGTATTGAACGTCGGCACGCCGTTGCTATCGTAATTTTCACGGAAGTGCGCCAAGTCGCCGGTGATCAGAACATTGCCTTTGTCTTTGAGCTTGACCAAGAGGCTGTGATGACCGGGCGTATGCCCCGGCGTGTTCAACATGATGACGCTGCCGTCGCCGAACACATCCTTGTCCCCGGATACCGCCTCGACTTTGCCTCCGCCGCTGATCCAGTGGGCAAAATTCGCCGGATTGATCGCCGCATTGGGCTTGGAGTCATTTTTGGCTTCATTCAGCGCATCCCAATCACCCTTGCCGATCAGCAATGTCGCCTGAGGAAACGACGCGACTTGGCCGACGTGATCTCCGTGATAGTGGCTGACGGCGACAAAGTTGATTTGCTCAGGTTTCAAGTGCAATTGGGCCAGCTGTTCCACCAAGCTGGTTTTCGGCGCGGTTGGCGCAGGCGTCGCGCCCGTGGCCGCCGGATTGCCGGTGTCCCAAACGAGGTAATCGCTGCCGTGCTTCACGAGATAGCAGCTATAGGTAAGCTGGATATTCAATCCCTTGAATGCGGCAACGTCCGAGAAGCGGCTGACATCGGCGAGCGTGGTGGTCTTGCCGCAATCGAAACGCGTTAAGGAGAGTTCGCCGGCCGCTTCTGCCGCCGGCGTTTGTGCCGGCGCCGCCTTTGCGGGTGCTGCCTGTGCCGAAGGCGCGATCGCCGCGAAGCCCAGGCTCGCCAGCAATACTGCGCCAATCTTAAATTCGATGCGATTCATATGCGCTCCCAATTGTTCGATGAAATGGCTGAAAATCGATACTAGATTTATTCGGACTCCGACCGCACCTCGCGCCCCATCAGTGCTTGCACCGCGGACCTCACGGGTTTGTTCTCGTACATGATCCCGTATATTTCGCGGCAAATCGGCATATCGACACCCAATCGCTCCGCCACACGGTGCACGGCGCGCGCCGCCGGCACGCCCTCGACCACCTGATGAATGGCGCTCTGCGCCTGGGCCGTTGATTCGCCGCGGCCCAGCGCCATGCCGAAGCGGCGGTTGCGCGATTGATCATCGGTGCACGTCAGGACCAGGTCTCCGAGACCTGCGAGTCCCATAAAGGTTTCCCGCTGTGCGCCGAGCTTGACTCCCAATCGCACCATTTCGACCAGACCCCGGGTAATCAGCGCCACGCGGGTATTGGCGCCGTATCCCATGCCGTCGGCAATGCCGGAGCCGATGGCAATGACATTCTTTACGGCGCCGCCGACCTCCACGCCCATGATGTCGGTCTGGGTGTAGGCGCGGAAACTGGGTCCCGACAGATTGAGCGCGAGATCCTTGGCAAAGTGCTCATCGGCAGAGGCGACGGTCATCGCGGTCGGCAAACCGGCGCCGACTTCCTTGGCGAAGGTCGGGCCGGACAATACGGCTCCCGGCGTGTCGCCTAAAACTTCCCGCACAACCTGGTGGGGCAACAACCCGCTCTCGATCTCGAATCCCTTGGTCGCCCAGGCAACTCGTGTGCGGGGCGCCAAGTGCGGCTTGATGCGTTCAAGGGTTGCGCGAAATGCGTGCGACGGCACGGCGATCAGTGCGTCGCGGGCGCCCTTGAGCGCCTGATCCAGATCGAGCGCTATCTGCAGTGAGTCAGGGAACGAGGCATCCGGCAGATAGCGCACATTGCGGCGCGCGCTGCGCATGGCATCGAGCTGCTCAGCGTCGCGGCTCCACAGTTGGGTAGGGTGTCCTTCCCGCGACAACAGAATCGCGAGTGCCGTGCCCCAGGAGCCGGCGCCGATGACCGTCATCGGTTCCGCACGCCGGCTCATACGAGCCCTAATTCACCAGATTCGGCTGCTGCGAAGACTGCTGTGCCTGGGCGAACAACGCTTCGAAATTGACCAGCGGCAGCAGGAAATTCGGGAATCCGCCCTTGACGATAAGGTCCGAAATCACTTCCCGTGCATAGGGGAACAGCACACTGGGGCAGAAGCTGCCGATCAGGCGCTTCAAATCCTCGCCCGTGGCGCCGGTAATGGAAAACACGCCCGCTTGCTTGACCTCAACCAGATACAAGGTCGCGTCACCCTGCTTCGCTTCGACGGTGACAGTCAGCAATACTTCGCGGGCGTCGGGCGAGAGCTCTTCCGCCGAGGTATTCATATTCAGCTGAAACTTCGGCTCCCAGGCTTGATTGCCGGGCAAGCGCGGACCATTCGGCGACTCGTAGGAACAATCCTTCAAGTAAACGGTCTGCAAACTCAATTGTGGGCCCAAATTGGCCTCGGATTCCGCCGTACTAACCTCGTTCATCATGCCCCCAAAATTAACCGATCCAGCTCTCCACTGCGATCCAGTGCGAAAAGGTCGTCACACCCACCGACATGCTTGTCACCGATAAAGACTTGCGGAACCGTATTGCGGTTGCTGCGCGCAGTCATTTCCTCGCGAAATTTCGCGTCGTCGTCAACATTGACTTCGTCGAAAATCACCTGTTTCTGAGTCAGCAGGCTCTTGGCCCGCTGGCAGTACGGACACCAGTCCGATACATATAGAGTGACGACCGGCTGCGTCATTTCGAACTGCTCTTACCCCCGGCCGCTTTCGTCAGCGGCAAGTTCTCCTTCACCCAGGCATTGAGCCCGCCTTGAAGATTGAACACCTTCGTGAAGCCGAGTTTGATGAGCGCGCGTGCGGCGCCGGCGCCATTGCTGCCGCTGTCGCAATAAGTAATCACGTTCTTGTCGCGCCACTTCTTCAACGAGTCGGCTTGCGATTCGAGTTCGGCCGCCGGTACGTTGCGCGCATCGACGATATGCCCGGCATCAAACAAGTCCTTGCTGCGAAGATCGATGACCAGGGCGCCCTGATTCATGAGCCTGACAGCCTGGTTGGCGCTCAATGCCGCAAATGCTTGGACGCGCGCGCGAAGCTCGTAGACCACCACGACGATGGCGGCCAGCACAGCCGCGCCTACAAGGTATGGGTGATGGCCAATGAACTCTAACAATCGCTGCATGCGGCTCGCACAATGGGGTTTTTGGGCGCGCAAGTATAGCAGCGGGCACAAGGCTTGTATGCTTGCGTCCAGGATGAATGCCCTGCCATGAATCGACGCCATCAATGGCTCTGCCTAAGCGCGGTCCTGACCTTCGCGCTGTGCGCGAGCGGCCGGGGCGCCGTCGGCGAACCGGCGGATACGGCGCAGGCGAAAGCCAAGCTTGCGGCGGTGCGCGCGCGAATTACCGAACTCACCAATCGAATGGGTTCGCAGCTGGCCCAACGCGACTCCATGAGCGCACGCGTGCGCGAGACCGAGCTGGTGATTGCCGCGAAGCGTCAGCGCGTGGAAGAGCTGCACGCTGCGCAAGCGGTGGCGGCGCGGCGCCGCTCGGAACTGCGCGCTGAACAATCTCGCAATCAAAACGCGCTGCAATCAGAACGAGCGTCGCTCGCGAGCCAGGCGCTGGCCGCGTACATGATCGGCCGCCAGGAGGAATTGAAGCTGCTCTTGAACCAAAGCAATCCTGCGAGCCTGGGACGGACGCTTGCTTACTACCGCTACTTCGCCGAACAGCGCATCCAGAAGATCAGGTCCATCGAGGACGACGAAAACAGACTGCGGCAATTGGTCGTGGATATTGAGCAGCAAACGCGGGAATTGCAGACGCTGGAGGATGACGCCTCGAAGGAGATTGCCGGACTGCAGCACGCGCGCGCGGATCGCGCGGTGGCTGTCGCGGCACTGACGAAAAAACTGGCGAGCGGCAATCAGGAACTTGGGAATTTGAGGCGCGAAGAGCAGGCGGTCGAAACGCTGGTCGCGGACCTCGCCCGCGTGCTGCAGGACTTTCCGGTCGATCCCTCGCAGAGTTTCGATCACATGCGCGGCAAATTGCCGTGGCCGGTACTCGGCCGCTTGAGCACGCGCTACCAGGCGCCGCGCGACAATTCAGCCGGCGGCGTGCGTTGGAATGGTGTGATGATCGATACGGCGCGCGGGGCGAAGGTGCGGGCCGCATTCTTCGGCCGCGTGGTCTACGCGGATTGGCTTCAGGGCTTGGGGTTATTGATGATCATCGGTCACAGCGGCGGGTACATGACCCTGTATGGCCACGCCGAGGTGCTCTATAAATCCGTGGGAGACTCGGTCGCACCCGGAGACGTGATCGCCGCCTTGAGCGACACCGAGGGCGCCAGTCCGCAGCTTTACTTCGAAATACGCGAAGGGCGCAAGACCGTCGATCCCAAGGCCTGGTTGAAGACAAACCCTTAGGACGCGGCGCGGGCGCCAATTTGACACTGTCCGTAGCGGCTGGCGGTGAATCGCCTCCGCACGTATGCTTCCGGTTCTGATGAGCAAAAAATCCGGAAATGCTTTACTGCTGGCCGCCGGCATCGCCATCGGCCTATCGCTTGGGCTGGCGCGCGGCGTCCTGGCGGAGAAACCGACCGCTCTCGGCACTGATTTGCCCTGGCAGGACGCCCGCATGCTGGCCGCCGTCCTGGAGCGGGTGAAACATGATTATGTGAATCCCGTGGACGATCATCAGCTGCTGCAGGCGGCGATTCGCGGGATGGTGGCCTCGCTCGATCCTTATTCGGCATATCTGGATGGCGACGAATACGACGAGGTGAAGATCAGCAGTTCGGGCCGCTATTCGGGCGTCGGCATCGAGTTGTCGATCGAGGATGAGCAGGTCATTGTCATCGCGCCTTTTGACGGTTCGCCCGCGGCACAGGCGGGAATTCGCTCCGGCGACGTCATCGTGACGATCGACGGAATTCCGGTGAATACCAACACTTTGGCGGATACCATCGGCCGCATGCGCGGCGCCGAAGGCACCTCGGTCAAGATAGGCATCATGCGCGAGGGCCACCCGGAGCCGATGCTGTTCACGCTGAAGCGTTCGCGCGTTGAACTGCATAGCGTCAGGGCGGAGATGCTGGAGTCCGGTTACGGCTATGCGCGAATCTCTCAGTTCAGCGAAACCACCGGCGATGACTTGAATGCGGCACTGAAGAATCTGCGCAAACACAATGGCGCGCCGCTCAAAGGCCTCGTGCTCGATATGCGCGACAACCCGGGCGGAGTGCTCGAAGCGGCGGTATCGGTTGCCGACACCTTCCTCGACAGCGGCGTCATTGTGACGGCCAAGGGGAGAACGCCGGACTCCAAATTCGAAATGAGCGCGACGCCGGGCGATGCGTTGAATGGCGCGCCCATCGTGGTGCTGGTCAATGGCGGTTCGGCGTCGGCGGCGGAGATTGTCGCGGGTGCGCTGAAGGATCAGCACCGCGCGAAACTCATGGGGCGCACGACATTCGGCAAGGGCTCGGTGCAGACGATCATTCCGCTGTCCGACGATCGCGCCGTCAAGCTGACCACCTCGCTCTATTACACACCATCCGGCGTGTCCATCAATCACCGCGGCATTGCGCCCGACATCGAGTTGCAGCGCGATCCGAAAGCGCCGGCAATTCCGCCGCCTGCGGATGCGCCGCTGCTGCAGCGTGATCCTGACGTCAAGCGTGCGCTCGATGAATTGAAGGTATCGCCCTCGACCCGCCCCGGCGCGGTGACGACCGCAGCGCAGCTCGAGTAATGCGCAGCACGCGCTCCATCGAGATACTGTGTCTGGCGCTCGCTGCCCTGGTGCTCATTTGGTCCGGCGCGCTGACGGCTCAGCTGTGGCCGGTGATTGGATTGCTGGCGGCATTCGCGCTTGCCATCGTTGGATTTCGCGGCCGCGGCTTTCTGCCGGGGCGCAGCCGCAGCAAGCTGCTGATCGAATCCTGGTCGATGGTGATCTTCATCACCTGCGTTCTGTGGTTTACGGGCAAGGGCGGCAGCCCGCTGTTCAATCTGTACTTGTTGCCGATCATCTTGAGCGCGCTGACCTTGGGCCGCGTGATAACGCTGCTGCAAGTGGCGGTGATCGCGATTTGCCATTTCCTGTTGGCGGTGACGACGCCGGGCCTGGATGTGATCTCGCTGTTCTATGCCAGCCAACTGGTCGGGCAGGTGGCGCCGTTTCTGCTGGTGGCTTATTTGACCACGATCTTGTCGGCGGACATTACGGAGGCTCGCGAGCGCATCGAGAATCTGGCGCAGAACGATTCGTTGACCGGACTTTACAACGTACGCATGTTCAACGAGTTGTGGCAGCGCGAGCATACTGCGTGCGAGCGCAACCGCGGCGTGTATGCGCTGCTGATGATCGACATGGACAAGCTCAAGGACATCAACGACGTCTTCGGCCACGAGGCCGGGAACAGCGCCATCACGCTGGTGGCGGAGTGTTTGCAGAGAAGCATTCGCACCACGGATCATGCCGCCCGATTCGGCGGCGACGAGTTTGCGGTGCTGCTGCCCGGCGCCTCGCCCGAGGTCGCCGATGCCGTGATCAAGCGCGTACGGCACAACGTCTATAAAACGACGCTGGATCTGCGCTCACGCATGATTCGCTGCAGCGTCAGCATCGGCGTGGTCAATTATCCCAAGGACGCGAAGGATATGCGCGACCTGCGCAGCCTTGTCGACGACAGGATGTATCGCGACAAAGAGCTGCGGCGTAACCCCAGCGCAGAAGCAAATGCTTGAATGTTTGGGAGCAAATGCTTGAATGTGCTGGACTTCTGTAGAAATATAGGCAAAGTTAGGCCTGCATCACGCCGGGGCGTGATTAACGTATGGTCAGCTAGTCTTTATTTCTTCATGTCGAGAGAGAGTTAATGCGGTCAATCAATCGAACGTCGCCACCGGCAGCAGGGCGGCTTCCCATCCGGGCATTAGCCAGTCTTTTCCTGGGTTTTCTGGCACTTCAGGCAACTGCCAAGAACCTCAGCGAGCCCAAACTGAAGTCCGGTTCCGTGCTCATCGTCGACCAAAGCAACTCCTCCGTACTGTATTCCCGCAATTCGGACATCGCCGCCCCCATCGCCTCCATCACCAAGCTGATGACTGCCTTGGTGGTTTTGGACGCCAAACAACCGCTGGATGAACCCATCCAAATCACTGAAGCCGACCGCGATTTCGCGAAATCATCTTTTTCCCGGCTGACCGTTGGCACCACGTTGACGCGGGGCGACCTGATGCATCTCGCCCTGATGTCCTCCGAGAATCGTGCTGCGTACACCTTGGGGAACAACTACCCCGGCGGCATGCCCGCCATGGTGGCTGCGATGAATGCGAAGGCCAAGGCCCTGGGCATGGTCAGTGCGCACTTCGTCGATCCCACCGGACTGTCGAGCCAGAACGTGGCAAGCCCGGAGGATTTATCCAAGCTGGTGATCGCGGCATCGAAAAATCGCACGATTCGCGAGTATTCGACCGATAGGAACTATGCGGTGCGAGTACGTAAGCACCTGGTGGAGTTTCGCAATACCGACAATTTGGTGGCGAATCCGAGGTGGAACATCATCGTGCAAAAGACCGGCTATATCGCCGAGGCCGGCAAGTGCCTGGTGATGGCGGCCGTCATCGAAGGACGGTCCGTGGTCATCGTGCTGCTGGATTCCTTCGGCAAGTACACCCGGGTCGCCGATGCCCAGCGGGTCAAGACCTGGATGGAAAGCGCCTCGAACCGCCACTTTCAGGCCGAGATCCGCTAGAACCCTTAGGTCGCTGCGACGGCGCGGACAGCGGCTTCGTATTTCAACCCCAAAACCGGCCATCACCCGTTCAATGGGTGACAACAGCCAGTATCATCCAATAACGCCACAGCGGCGGCCGGAGATGGGGTATGCGACTACCACTGATTTTCATGGCATGTTCGGCGTGGCTTTCAGCCACTTCGGCGTGGGGCGCCGACCGAACCCTGTCGGTCACGATTTATGCCGATGATCTGGCGTTGGTTCAGGACCGGCGCGACATCGACGTCAAGGAAGGCCGCCAGCGCATCGAATTTCAAGACGTATCCGCGCAAATCCGGCCGGAAACCGTGTCGCTGGCAGCCGCCGACATCAGCATCATTGAGCAAAATTTCGACTTCGATCTGCTCACGCCCGCCAAATTGATGGAAAAGGCCGTCGGCCAAGAAATCACCATCGTGCGCGTGAATCCGGCTACCGGAGCGGAAACCCGCGAGCAAGCACAGGTGCTCGCCACCAATGGCGGCGTGGTCTTGAAGATCGGCCAGCGTATCGAGGTGCTGCGCGACGACGGCCTGCCGGTGCGCGTGATCTTCAGCAAGGTACCCGACAACCTTCGAGCGAGGCCGACCCTGTCGGTGAGCATCATCGGCGCGCGCGCCGGAACGCGGCGCGCGACCCTGAGCTATCTAACACCCGGACTGGGCTGGAAAGCAGACTACGTCGCACTCTTCAACGAGAGCGACGCCAAAATTGACGTGCAGGGTTGGGTGACGCTGACGAATTCCAGCGGTACCACCTATGACAATGCGCAAACGCTGCTGGTCGCCGGTTCGCCGAGTCAGGCGGACGGCGGCGCGGCCAACAACTACCGGCCGCCCCCACGCCGGTCGACTTTGCAGGTGCCGGGCACGGCGAGCGGCAACCGCGAGCGGTTGGGCGATTATTACCTGTACCCGCTCGCCGAGCGGACCACCATCGCGAATTTGCAGACCAAGCAGGTCAGCTTCCTCGATGTGCATGGCGTGCCCGCGGAGCACGGCTATGAATTCCGCAACCGCTGGCTGGGGACGGCCGAGATGCCGGTCAGCGCCAAGAGCATCTATAGCTTTTCGACCAGCGCGCATGCGGGACTGGGCGATCAATTGCCGGCCGGGATTTTGCGCTTCTACATGCGCGACAAACGCGGCGATCCGCAGTTCATCGGCGAAAGCCGCATCGATCACACGCCGATGGGCTCGACGCTGTCGTTGGCAACCGGGGATGCCTTCGACGTCAAAGTGCATGCCGTCGTCGAGAAGCGCACCCGCATCGCGACCTTCGATTGGCAGACCGACATGCGCTACGAGCTGACCAATGCGCTGCCGCGCAGCGTCGTCGTGAAACTGCGCCAGGAAGGGCTGTGGGGCGATTCGAGCATCAAGGCCGAGAGTCAAAAGAGCACCAGGCCCAGTGCTGAAGTGGCCGAGTGGGCCGTGACGGTGCCTGCGAACGGCAAGGCGACTCTCACGGCCAGCTTCGAAACGCGGTACTAGCGCCGCCATGCGCGCGACGCCGCGGGTCTGCGCGATGCTGGGGTTGGCGGTCGGCGCCGCGTCCCGGCCCGCGTCTGTCCTCGCCGCCGAAATTCTGGCGGAGCCACCCTCGGATCTCATCGTGACCGTGTATCGCGCGCCCTATCGGAATGGCGGATCAATTGACCTGGATGACCTGCAGGGCTTTGCGCTGATCAGCGAAACGCGCATCGTGCACCTGCCCGCGGGAAGGAGCCGCCTGCGCTTCGAAGGAGTCGCCGATGGCATCGAACCGGCGAGCGCCATTATCACCGGCTTTGCGGGCGGGGTGATCGAAAAGAACCGCGATGCGAGATTGTTGAGCCCGGCCGCACTGGTCGCCGCTACTCTGGGAAAGCCGGTGGAATTGCTGCGCACGATCCGCAAGACCGGCAAGACCGAACGGCAGACCGGCACGCTGCTGTCCGATGCGGACGGCGTGGTGTTTCAAACGCCGCAGGGCATCGAGGCGTTGCGGTGTTCAGGCTTGCCGGAAACCTTTAGTTTCGAGCCGGTCTCCGGCTTGTCCGCACGCCCCACGCTGTCGGTCGAAGTGCGCAGCCCGCGCGCTGAGACCAAACAAGTGACGCTGTCCTACCTGGCGCGCGGTTTCGATTGGGCCGCGGACTACACGGCGACCCTGTCGGACGACGGCAAGAGCTTCGACCTCGGTGCCTGGGTTACGCTGGCCAATTCCAATGGCGTGGGATTTCCCTCCGCGCACACGCAAGTAGTCGCGGGAACGGTGAATCGCGCGAACGGCGAGGAAGAGGTTGAACCGATCGACATCGGCGGACCGATGCTGGCGCAATGCTGGCCGCGCGGCTCGACCAGCGATGTGTCCGAAATCCGAATGTTCAAACTGGCGGACGACGAATTCAAGGCAAATGCGCCGATGCCGATGGCGATGCGTGTCGCTTCCCTGCAAGAAGTCGTAGTCGCCGGCGCCAAGAATGTGCAGCAAGAGCAGCTGGGCGATTTGAAGCTGTATCGCGTGCCCGAGCGCACCACGCTGGCCAGCCGCCAATCCAAGCAGGTGCGCTTGATGGATCGCACCGGTATCCCGGTCAACACCGTGTATGGCGCGGATGTAGACGTCGAGGAGGATGACGCCGTTTCGACCCCCGCCCACCGGTTGCTTCGAACCAAGAACTCGGCCGCGAATCATTTGGGCCTTCCGCTGCCCTCCGGCGGCGTCGCGGTGTTTGGCGCGGTTGGAGGCCAGAGATTGCTCGAGCACGAGTCCGACCTGCGCGATACGGCGGCGGACGAGGAAGTCGAAATCAATATGGGAGAAAGCCCGGACGTTCAAGTGACGGCCAACAAGGAGAAGGTTTCCATCGACCGGGCGCCGGACTTGCTGCCGCTGGTGCCCGGAGTGAGCCTGCGATCGGTAAAAATCGGGGCCGCCAATCGCGTCGCCATCAGCAATGCACGCGCCAGCGGCATTGAATTCGATCTGCGGCTGCAGCTCGAGGCGGGCGCGCGCGTGGTCCGCGCCGACCATGCGCTGGGCGCCAAAAACGGTCGACCGATTTTTCGCCTCCACGTTCCCGCCAATGAAACTGTTACGGTGCGCTACCAGATTCAACGCACCGCCGAGCGAATTTTGCGCACTCCATAGCGGTTGCCGCCGCCGCCGTAGCTTACAATCGCCCGATGTTGGGAATCTTTAAACTGGCGGCGGTGCCGCGATGGTGAGAAGTCGCCAGTCGCGGATCAAGAACTACTTCGCCGAAAATAGGCTGTTTACCGTTCGCAGCATCGTCGCCGGCGTCATCGCCGCGGTGCTGCTGATCACCGTCGCGGGGCGCCTGTTCTACCTGCAGGTGCTCAAGTACGACTACTACCACAATCTTTCGCAGGGCAACAGCATTCGCACGGAGCCCATCCCGCCCAGCCGGGGCTTGATTCTGGACCGTCACGGCGTGGTATTGGCGGACAATCTGCCCGCCTTCAATGTCGAACTGGTTCGTGAACAAGTCGGCGACAACAAGGCGCTCGATGTCACGCTGGCGCAGTTGGTCAGTATTGGATTACTGCGCAACGAAGAGGTCGGCAACATCCGCCGCACGGTCCTGCTGCATAAGGTTTACGAGAGCGTGCCGGTCAAGCTGCTCTTGAACGAGGAGGAGATGGCGCGATTCGCGGTGCATCGCTACCAATTCTCGGGCGTGGACATTCGCGCGCGGCTGGCGCGCCATTACCCCTTGCGGGAAATGGGTGTTCACGCCATCGGCTATGTGAGCGCGATCAACGAACAAGATTTGAAGCAAATCGACAGCGCGGAATATGCCGGCACCAGCCTCATCGGCAAGCTCGGCGTCGAAGGTGCTTACGAGCAGAAGCTGCACGGCAAACCGGGATTCAGAGAACTGGAAGTGAATGCCGCCGGCCGCCCCGTAGACAAGCAGGGTGGCTACGCCTCCGAACTCAAGACTCGCCTCCCGGTCGCGGGAGAGGACTTGATCCTAGGCATGGATGTGCGCGTGCAAAGAGTTGCCGAGGAGGCGTTGGTGGGCAAGCGCGGATCGGTGGT
>Ga0193728_1001181_pt1 | contig 13222 bp, 15 predicted proteins | sample U1c1metaG_FD_143037 | JGI IMG/M metagenome (GOLD analysis project Ga0193728, IMG submission 143037) | Soil microbial communities from a riparian zone of the East river system, Colorado, United States - U1c1 | ecosystem: Environmental > Terrestrial > Soil > Riparian zone | place: USA: East River...
CGATCATGAACCGCACCCCGATGCTCCCGAGGAAGCCGGCTCTTCCGTCGGCGGGCCCGACGATCTTCGCTGTGGAGACGCTCACGACCGTGCCTCATTTCATTGGACAGTGGTGTAGCGTCAACGTATACGACTTTCCGGAACATCTGTCAATATTCGCGAGACAACGATGGCCGACCAAAAACGTCCCTACAGAATGAAGGCGCGCGCCGAGCTCCAAGAGGCGACGCGCCGGCGGATCGCCGAGAGTGCCGTCGAGCTGCACGGGACGCTCGGGCCGTCGCGCACATCCATGAGCGCCATCGCGGAGCACGCCGGCGTTCAACGCTCGACCCTGTACCGGTACTTCCCGGACGAGGGAGCGATGTTCGAGGCGTGTACCGCTCACTGGATGAGCCAGCACCCCTTGCCCGACATCGAGGCCTGGACTGCGTTGCACGATCCAGGCGAGCGCCTCCGTCACGCGCTCAGCGAGCTGTACGCGTACTACGAGGGTGCCGAGCCGATGCTCGTGAACATCCTCCGAGATCTGGAGACGATGGAGGTCGTCCGACAGCAGTTCGCGCCGTTCGAGCAGTACCTGGAGGCTGCCCATGCGACGCTGATGCTCGGTCGACCCCTGCGCGGCCGCCGTCTGCACGCAGTGCGTGCCGCCGTAGGGCATGCACTCGGGTTCACGACGTGGCGATCGCTCGTGCGCGAACAGCAGTGCACGGCGGCGGAGGCCGTCGACATGATGTGCCGGCTGGCGACCACTAGTCGATCTTGAACGCGGCGTGCTTGATCTGCGTGTACTCCTCCATCGAGTAGATCGACATGTCCTTGCCGTAGCCGGACTGCTTGTAGCCGCCGTGGGGCATCTCGCTCGTGATCGGGAGGAGGTGATCGTTGACCCACACCGTCCCGAACTGGAGCCGTCGCACGGCGTTCATGGCGCGGCCGACGTCGCGCGTCCACACCGATGACGCGAGCCCGTACGGCACGTCGTTCGCCCAGCGGATCGCCTCGTCGTCATCTGCGAAGCGCTGCACCGTCACGACCGGGCCGAAGACCTCCTTCTGCACGATCTCATCGGTCTGCTTCACGTCGACCACCACTGTCGGCTCGACGAAGTAGCCGCGGCTGCCGGTCGAGTGGCCGCCGGTCAGCACCGTTGCGCCCTTCGCGCGCTCGAGGAACCCGAGGATGCGCTCCTGCTGCGATTGCGAGATCACCGAGCCCATCTCGATCTCGTCGCTCTCCGACGGCTCGCCCACCTTCAGCGACTCGACCTGCGGCACGAGCTCCTCGAGCAACCGGTCGTAGATCTTCGGCCCTGCGATCACGCGCGACCCCGCAGTGCAGTCCTGTCCCGAGTTCCAGAACGCAGCGAGCCTGATGCCCTCCGCGACGGCCTTCGGATCGGCGTCGTCGAAGATGACCATCGGCGCCTTGCCGCCGAGCTCCAGGTGGACGCGCTTCAGCGTGTCGGCCGCGTTCCGCGCGATCGCCTTTCCGGTCGCGACGTCGCCCGTCAGGGACACGAGCCGCACGTCGGGGTGTGCGACGAGCCGCTCACCGACCGGGACGCCGTCGCCAGTGACGACGTTCAGTACGCCTTCCGGGATGACCTCCTGCGCGAGCTGCACGAAGCGCAGCAGCGACAGCGGCGTCTGCTCCGACGGCTTCAGCACCTGCACGTTGCCTGCCGCGAGCGCCGGGCCCATCTTCCAGATCGCCATCATCAGCGGGTAGTTCCAGGGACAGATGCCGGCAACGATCCCCAGCGGCTCGCGCCGGATGATCGACGTGTAGCCGGTGATGTACTCGCCCGCCGACTTGCCTTCGAGCTGCCGCGCAGCGCCGGCGAAGAAGCGGAGGTTGTCCGCCGAGAACGGCATCTCGTCGCGCGACGCCATCAGCGGCTTGCCGACGTTCAGCGACTCGAGCCGCGCAAGCTCCTCCGCGTTGTCCTCGAGCACATCCGCGAGCTTGAGGAGCAGCTCCGAACGCTCCTTCGGCGTCGCGTCGAGCCACCCGGGCAGCGCCGCGTTGGCCGCCTCCACCGCGTTGTCGACGTCCTCCGCGCTGCAGCGCGGCACCTCTGCGACCGTCTCGCCGGTCGCGGGGTTGATCACGTCCATCGTCTCGCCCGAGGCCGCGTCGACCCACTTACCTCCGACGAAGTTCTTGTATGCCGTCTTCGTTGCGCTCATGTCTCTCTCTCCTTATTTCGCTGTGCCCCGAGCGACGACGCCGGTGTCGCGCATCAGCCTCTGCGCGAGCGCCACGGGAATCACCGTCAGGAGAATCATCACGAAAGCGATCGCGTTCACGATGGGCAACTGCTGCCCGAGCCGGATGTAGCCGAGAATCAGCAGCGGGAGCGTGTTTTGCGCCCCCGCCGTGAAGAACGTGACGACTACTTCGTCGAACGACAGGGCGAACGCGAGCAGTCCGCCGGCCACGAGCGCCGTCGACAGCACAGGCCAGATGACGAAACGGAACGTCTGCCAGCCATCGGCGCCGAGATCCGCAGAAGCCTCGAGAAGCGACGGTGACGAACGTCGCAGCCGTGCGAGGACGTTGTTGTAGACGATCACGACGCAGAACGTGGCGTGGCCGATCACGATCGTCCAGAGCGAAAGATTGATGTGGTTGTAGACGAAGAACGAGTTCAGCGACATGCCCGTGATGATCCCGGGCAACGCGATCGGCAGGATGAGCACGAAGGACACCGCCTCACGCCCGAAGAAACGGAAGCGTGCGATCGCAAACGCAGCCGCCGAGCCAAGAACGAGCGCAGCCGCCGTCGCGAGCGTCCCGGCTTTCAGTGAGATTCCGACCGCGGTTCGCACTTCCTCCGCATGCCAAGCCACGTGGAACCAGTGCGTCGTGAATCCTGGAATCGGCCAGCTCTGCACGTTCGACTTGTTGAACGCGTACACCATGATCAACGCCAGAGGCACCCAGAGGAACAGCACGACGAGGCCCGTCCAGACACCGAGCGCGAACCGTGTTGACCGCTGCTCCATCAGAGTGCCTCGAACGCGCCCATCCGGCGCGCGATTGTCAGGTACACGGCCATCACCGCGAGCGGTACGGTCGCGAACGCCGCCGCGAACGGCACGTTGTTCGAGATGCCGACCGACGAGTAGACGACGTTGCCGATGAACTGCGACCCGGCGCCGCCGGCGAGGAGTGGTGTTACATAGTCGCCGAGCGTCAGCGAGAACGTGAAGATCGAGCCTGCGATCACACCCGGGAGTGCAAGCGGCAGGACGACGCGTCGGAACGTCGCCCAGCCGCTCGCGCCGAGGTCGCGGGACGCCTCGATGTACGAGTGCGGGATGCGTTCGAGTGCACCGAAGACGGGCAGGATCATGAACGGGAGCCAGACGTAGGAGAAGACGATCCACACTGCCCAGTTCGTGTACGCGAGGTGCACGAGTGGGAGCCCGAGCTTGGCGAGCGTCCAGTTGAGCACGCCGTCCTCGTTGAGAATCAGCCGCCAGATGTAGACCCGGATCAGATAGCTCGACCAGAGCGGCAGCAGGACCGCGATAAACAGGAACGTGCGCGAGCGTCCTGATGCGACCCGCGCCATGAAGTAACCGAAGGGAAAGGCGAGGAGCGCATCGGTGAACGTGACGGCCGCCGCGATGCCGATCGTGCGGAGCGCAATCGACCGGTAGGCGCTCGACTCCCAGAGTGTGCGGTAGTTGTCGAACGTCCAGATGTGCTTGATCTCCGTCGTGAACGGATCGACCGTCCAGAAGGACGAGACGAACAACGCAATAAGCGATGCGAGATAGATGAGGCCGAAGGCGAGCAGCGGTGGCGCAAGCAGGAGCGCCGCCTTCGCCCAGCGATGCCGCCAGAAGAAGCCGGAAAGACGAAGCCGGGCCGCCCGGAGAGGGCGGCCCGGCCGCGGGTTCATCCCTTGAGTTGGGTCCAGGCCTGTTGCCACTGCGTGTAGTCCATGCAGTTCTTCTGGCCGTTGCCGCAATCGGCCACCGGCGTCTTCCAGAACTTGATCGAGTTGAAGTACGCCGCCGAGGCGCCGCAGTGGTACTGCGCCGCCGAGCCCTTCGACAGCGTGTCCATGATCGGACACGCCTTCGGGTTCGCCGGGGTCTCACCGAAGTAGATCGCCTGCTGCGCCTGCACCTTCGGCGTCGAGATCCACTTGAGCCACATGTACGCGCAATTCGGATGCTTCGCTTTCGCCGAGAGCATCCACGTGTCCGCCCAGCCGGTTGCACCCTCCTTCGGAATCAGGTCCTTCACCGGCACCTTGTCCGCGATGAGCGTGTTCGTCTGGTATGGCCACGTTGCGCCAATGACTGCCTCGCCGTTCTTGAAGAGGTCGATCTGATCTGCTGCGGTCGCCCAGTACTTCTTGATCAGGGGCCGCTGCTTCTTCAGCAGGGTGACGGCCGCGTCGAACTGCTTCTGGTTCAGCTCGTACGGATCAGTGATCCCGAGCGAGGGCTGCGACTTTGAGAGGTAGAGCGCAGCGTCCGCAATCTGGATCGGGTTGTCCGGCACCGTGACCTTGCCCTTGTACTTCGAGCTGTAGATCGCGCTCCAGCTCGTCGGAGCGGGCTTCACGAGCTTCGTGTTGTAGAGGAGCGTGTTCGGCCCCCACTGCAGCGACACGCCGTAATGCTGACCGTTGACGGTGTTGTGCGACGGCGACTTCAGCTGCGGGATGAAGTTCTTCCAGTCGGGGATGAGGTTCACGTTGACCGGCTGGACGTCCTTCCCGTAGATCAGGCGCAGACTGGCGTCGCCCGAGGCGGAGACCATGTCGTACTGCGACCCGCCACCGCTCCGCATCAACGTCACCATCTCGTCCGACGAACCGGCGTACTTCGGGTGCACCGTGCAACCCGTCGCCTTCGTGAACGGCTTCACCCATTGCGCCTGCGTGTAGCCGACCCATGCAACGAGGTTCAGCTGTCCTTCTCCCTTGCCGATCGCGGTCGGCAATCCACTGCCGGCACTTACACCGGCCGCGGGAACGCACAAAGCGGCGGCGACCGCCGCCAGCAGTACGTGAGCCCTCTTGATCCGAATCACTGCTCGCCCTCCTTGGGTAACGCATACGTATGCTCGGGTTTCCATTCGAGCCGGACGCGCTTGCCGCGCGCTTCCAGCACGTCCTGCGACGACGTTTCGAGGTTCTGCCGCACGACGACGAGCTCGCCGCCGGCGTCGAGGTCGACGAAATACCGCGTCACCGACCCCACGTAGACAACCTCTCGGACGATGCCGGACTCGCCGGCGCCGTCCCCTTCGCTCATATGAATCTTCTCCGGGCGGATTGTTATGCGCCGCCCGTCTCGCTCGAACACGTTCGACACACCCACGAATCCGGCGACGAACTCCGTCTGCGGATGCTCGTACACGTCGGCAGGTGTGCCGAGCTGCTCGATCCGCCCTTCGTTGAACACCGCGAGGCGGTCGCTCATCGTCAGCGCCTCCTCCTGGTCGTGCGTCACGTAGACGAACGTGATGCCGAGATCGCGCTGGAGAGCCTTGAGGAAGACCTGCATTTCCTCACGGAGCTTGAGATCGAGCGCGCCGAGCGGCTCGTCGAGCAGCAGCACCGACGGCGAGTTGACGATCGCGCGCGCAAGCGCGACACGCTGGCGCTGCCCGCCGGATAGCTGCACCGGCCGGCGCGACGCGACGTTCGGCAGGCGGACGCGCTCGAGCACCTCCTGCGCCTTGACGCGCCGTGCGCGGCGCGAGACGCCCTTCACACGGAGGCCGTACTCGACATTTTCCTGCACCGTCATGTGGGGAAAGAGGGCGTAGTCCTGGAACACCGTGTTGACGTCGCGCTCAGACGGCGGCACGCGCGTTACGTCGACACCCGCGAGCTCGACGTGGCCCTTGTCCGGCTGCTCGAAGCCGGCGATGACGCGAAGCGACGTCGTCTTCCCCGAGCCAGAGGGTCCGAGCAGCGTGAAGAACTCGCCTTCCGCGATGTCGAGGTCGAGGTTTTCGATCGCGACCACGTCGCCGAACGTACGGCGAATGCCACTCAGCCGCACCGCAGGTGTGGCAGCCGGCGCGTCGCGGGCGTCACTAACCGGAGCCTGCGTCGCCAAGCGCCTCCTCGAGGATGCTGAGGCCGCGCTCGAGCTCCTCGTCGGTCGCAGACAGCGGCGGCAGCAGGCGGATCACGTTGCCGTACAGACCGCATGAGAGGAGGACCAAGCCCTTCTCGCGCGCCGAGGTCGTCACGGCCTTCGCAGCGTCGCCGTTCTGCTCGGCGAGCTCGAGGGCGAGCATCGCACCGAGGCCGCGTACCTCGCCGACGATCGCCTGCCGGGAGACGATCTCGTCCAGCCGCGTGCGGAGCAGGCGCGCGATCTGGTCGGCCCGCTCGCGGAAGCCGGGCGCCGACAGCTCGTCGAGCACTGCGAGCGCTGCCGCGCAGCAGACCGGGTTGCCGCCGAACGTGCCTCCGAGGCCGCCGGGATGCACGGCATCCATCAGCTCGGTGCGGCCCGTGACGCCGGCGAGCGGCAGTCCGCCGCCGAGCGACTTGCCGGACACGATCAGGTCGGGCTCGACGCCGTAGTGCTCGATCGCCCACATCGGTCCGGTTCGTCCGCAGCCGGACTGCACCTCGTCGTCGACGTAGAGGATCCCGTGGCGGACGCAGTGCTCCTTCAGCGCGGCGATGAACTCCGGCGGCATCGGGATGAACCCGCCCTCGCCCTGCACCGGCTCGAGCACGAAGCATGCGACCTCAGCGGGATCGACGTCCTGCCGGAAGAGCAGGTCGAGCCCCGCCAGCGCGTCCTCTGTGCTGACGCCGCGATAGGGATACGGCGCGGCCACGCGGTAGACGTCGGTTGCGAGCGGGCCGAAGCCCTGCTTGTAGACGAGCTTCGAGGTCATCGCCATCGTCAGGTTCGTGCGGCCGTGGAACGCGCGGTCGAAGACGACGACGCCGGGACGCCCCGTTGCTGCGCGCGCGATCTTCACTGCGTTCTCGATCGCCTCGGCGCCCGAGTTCAGTAGCAGGCTCTTCGTCGCCGCGTCGCCGGGCCACAGCTCGTCCAGGCGGTGGCAGACCTCGATGTAAGGCTCGTAGATCCCGACCATGAAGCACTGGTGCAGGTACTTGTCGACCTGCTCGTGGATTGCCCGCACGACGCCCGCGGGCCCATGGCCGAGGTTCTGGCAGGCGATGCCGCCGGCGAAGTCGAGGTACTCGCGGCCGTCGGCGTCCCAGATGCGGGCGCCCCAGGCGCGGGTGACGACGAGCTGGGGGGTCGACACGCCGCGCGGCACGTAGCGCTCGCGCGCCTTGAGCACGTCGTCGGTGGACGCCTGGTGATCGACCTGCATGGGCGCTGTGGATTATGTCCTGACGGGATGCACGTTTTCAACGCCCATCTGTCACGCATTGCGTGGCAATCGGCTCGTTTTCCTGCGCAATGCGCAATCGGGATAGGCTCGCGACCATGCGCCCCCTCTCTCCGCAGTTCCAGCCGTACGGCTGGGCACTCTCGACGAAGGAGATCGCGGAGCTCGCGGGGATCGCGCCGGGCGACGTGCTCCGCTTCGACGGCAATACGCCTCCCGATCCGCCGCCGACGGCGAGCCCGGAGACGATCGCCGAGGCGCTCGGGCGGATCAACGCCTATCGGCACGGCGGCTTCCCGGAGCTGCTGCAGGCGATCGCCGACTACAACGGCGTCGGGCCGGAGAATGTCGTGCTCGGTGCCGGCGCGGACGACCTGCTCATGCTCTGCGCGCGGTCGTACGCAGGCCCGGGCGACCAGATCTCGATCGCCGACGAGCCGTCGTACCCGGTCTACCGTGTCGCGGCCTGGGTCGCGGGCGCGGAGGTCGGCGACGACGACCCGGTGCTGACGTACGTCTGCCGGCCGCACAATCCGACGGGTGCGCTCGTCGACCTGCCCTCGGCTCGACCGCTCGTCGTCGATGAGGCGTACTTCGAGTTCGCGGGCGGCGAGACCGCCGTGCCACTAATCGGTGATTCGGTGACGGGGGACGACGTGATCGTCGTCCGGACGTTCTCGAAGGCGTTCGGCATCGCCTCGGCCCGCATCGGCTATGCGCTCGCCGCGGCCGACACCGCTGCTGCGCTGAACGTGCGCCAGGAGCCCGCGCCGGTGTCGACGCTCTCTGCCGCGCTCGCGCTCGCGGGCCTCGAGGCCGGTCCGCCCGACGTCTCCGCGACGATCGCCGAGCGCGAGCGTCTCGCGGACGGGCTGCGTGCGCTCGGGCTCGAGCCGCTGCCCTCGTGGACGAACTTCCTGCTCGTGCCAGACGAGCGCGCCGCGGAGCTCGCCGACGGCCTGCTGCGTCGCGGGATGCCGGTGCGTGCATCGCCCGGAGCGATTCGGATCACGGTGCACCGTCCGGAGGCGGACGACCGACTGCTCGGCGCGTTGCGCCAGTTGGTCTAGCCGGAGGTCGCGCCGGACAGCACGTAGCTGTCCCCGTCGCGGCGGCAGACGATGCCGACGCGTGCGCCGAGCGAAAGCTTCGCGGCCGCGGCTCTGGAGTCCGCAGCGGCCGTGATCCGGCAGCGCAGAGCATCGCCGCTATCGGGCTTGACCGTGACGCCGTCGGTCGACGACAGCGCGGTGACGATCCCGATCGCCTGCCGGGTGTCGCTCGTCGTCGGCGTAGGAGTCGTGGTCGTGGTGTGCGTCGTGGTCGTCGGCGGGGCAGTGGTGTCGATGCGCTGCAGGGAGATGAGCGCCGGGTGGTCACCGGTGCCGCCGCACACCATCAAGACGTAGGAGCCGACCGGCGCGCCCTCGCGGATCGAGCTCAGCTGGCCGTCTGTGATCGAGCAGACAAGGGACGATCCGTCGGTGCGGAGCACCGTGATCGCGCCGGCGACGAGCACCGTGACCTTGCCGCGCGCGTCGACGTTCGTGTGGACGGGCACCGTCGTCGTCGCAGCAGGAGCGGTGGTCGTCGTGCTCGTCGTGTCGCCGCCGCTCCGCTTCGTGTCCTGCGAGTCCTTGCGCGTCAGGCGTGTGAGCACGAGCTTGTTGCCTGCGTCCTTGCACGTCATCGCGGCCTGCACGCCGGTGCCCCAGCGGGCGATCGCGGCCTGGGCCTTGGCGCCCTTCACGAGGCACGTGAGCGAGCGGCTCGAGGCCGAGATCGTCAGCGACGATCCAGTGTTGGCCGTGAGGACGCCCGAGATCGTCTGCGCGTGCGGGTCGGCGGAAAGCGCCGCCGGGACGAGCGCGAGTGCGAGAACGAGAACGAGCAGCTGCCGCATGGCCGTGTTGTCGGCCCGGGCGACGCCGGTCGCCATCCCTCGAATAGTTGGTTGCTACCGGGTGGCCACGTCGGAGACGACCGACGATGGACAGCGCCAGTACGCGTACGTCCCGCTGACGCCGGCCTCGACGCAGCCCTGGCGCCTCAGATCGGGCCGCCCGGCGAGCCTGCCCGCGCGGCATGCCTCGACCTGGGATCCGTCCGTGAGCGTCTGTGCGACCGTGCACGCGCCTGCCAGGCCGATATCCCGCGTGAGCCGGCCGTCCTTGACGGCGATCATCAGTGCGAGAACCACAATCCCTGCGAATACCACCCGTTTGATCATGCGACTTCCTCCGAAGCCGCAGGGCCGGTTTACCCTTCAGGCGGAGTATCGGCGCCGAAAGCTCAGGCCGCTATCACCCTTCCAGGCGTTCGCGCCAGGAGTCTGCCGCGGCCCTGCCCTCGGGCGTGGCCAGGAAATGGCTCAGCGGGACGTGGATGAAGGCCGCCCGGGCCTCCGCGAGCACGCCGTCGCCGTCGACGATCTCCCCGCGGACGCGCACCCGCCTCCCGCGCTCGCTCTCGAGCCGCGCTCGGATGAGGAGCTCCGTGTTGATCTCGACGGGCTTGCGGTAGCGGACGAAGATCCGCGCGGTCACGGTCGGGAACCGGTACCAGGTGGCGAGTAGCCCGCAGGCCTCGTCGAGCGCGGCGGCCACCATCCCTCCGTGGGCGAAACCCGGCCCGCCCTGGTGGCGCTCGTCGAACCTGAACCACGCCTCGTACTCCGCGGCGCCCTGCTCCACCGGATGCGGCAGCCGGATCCCGCCCGGCGCGTCGCCGCACCCCCAGCACGCGGGATCATGGTGTGGAGGAATTACGTCTTTGCCGGCCACACGTTCTCGAACGTCCCGAACCGCAGCTCCTGGTCGTAGAGGTACCGGGTGTCGTCGACGCGCCGCATGTACTCCTCGCGCTGCGACGTTGCGAACGCGTTGTACGCCTCCGCCGACTCCCAGCGGTCGATCACGAGAAACCGGGTCGGGATCTCTACGTCATGCAGCAACTCCGTGCCGATGTACCCGTCGCCCTGCCGGAAGAAGAGCTCCCACTCGCCGTCCGGGCCGTAGGCGAGCTCGAAGCCCTCACGGTCCCTGACCTCGTAGCTGAAGACGAGCGCAATCACGGCGCAAGTCTAGGGCGCAGCCACGTTGAGATGGCTGGCATGACGACCGTGCACGCCTGGATGGTGGCTCATGCGCTGCGCCGTGCGGACGTGACGGCCTTGACAAGGCAACCAGCCTTGCCTTCGGCCGTCAAGTCCACACGGCTTGGCCTGAGCCATCCCCAGCCGCACCCGACCGTCACGCCAACCATCTAAGGTCCCGCCGGTGAGCGCCGAGCCGACGACGGAAGCGCCGGACGAGGGCGAGGATCGCAGCGCCTACGCCGCCGTCCTTCGCTTCTACGAGCTCGCGAAGCGGCAGGAGTGGGCGGTCCGCGACCTGCCCTGGGGCGAGCTGTCGCCGGTTCCGGAGGGCAGGGGCTCGCCGCAGCGGCAGGCACGGAGGCAGGACGTCTGGCGCTCGGTCGTCATGCAGCAGCTCCAGGCGGACATCCTGGCGTGCGAGATGGCGGCGCAGCTGCTCAACGCGGCGCCCGATCCCGAGGCGCGCCTCTACTACGCGACGATGGTGCAGGACGAGTCGCGCCACACAGAGGCCTGGCTGAAGCTGATCGGGCAGATCGGCGGGGAGGGGGAGCGCGACCCGTACCTCGACAAGCTGGGTCACATGTTCCTCGAGGCGGACACGCTCGAGGAGAAGGTGTTCATGATGCAGGTGTTCTTCGAGCGCCTGATCATCCCGCGCTTCCGGCTGATCGCGAAGTCGGCCCGCGGGACGATCCTCGAGGACATGTGCAACCGCCTTGCGATCGACGACGGCATCCACCACGGAGCCGGGATGGCGTACGAGCGGGTGCTGCTCGTCGGTGCGTCGAAGCGGGTTCAGGACTCGCTGATCGAGGCGGCGAACGTCATGCTGCCGACCTTCGCGCAGCACGCGCTCTGGCGTCCGAAGGCGCGCGAGATGATCGGGAACCTGATGGAGGCGCGCGACAAGGAGCGCCTGAGGCAGGAGATCCAGCACGGGGTGCGCCTCGCGAAGTCGCTCGGGCTCGACATTGCCGACGTCGCGCTTCCGTTCTAGCGATCGCCCATGTCGAGCACTGCGCGGCGGCTCCGACTCAGGTGTGAACGCGCCAAATCGGAGGCGCCGAATCGAGGGAGTGAACGATGAAGTACATGATCATGATGTTCGGCAGCGCTGCGGGGATGATGGAGACGCAGCCGCCCGACTGGATCCGGGAGATGATCGGGTTCATGCAGAACCTCGACGTTGAGCTCCGTAACTCCGGCGAGATGGTCTTCAATGCAGGGCTCGCCGACGGCAGCACCGCCAAGGTCGTCAGCCTCGTCGAGGGGCTCCCGGTCACGACCGACGGGCCGTTCGGGGAGTCGAAGGAGTCGCTCGTCGGCTACTGGGTGCTGGACGTCGCGGACGAGGCGCGCATCATCGAGATTGCGGGGCAGATCGTGCAGTACGCGCGTCAGGTCGAGGTGCGCCAGGTCATGGACGCGCCGCCCGAGGTGTGAGCAGCAACACGGCTGTCGAGGGTCTGCTGCGCGAGCTCGCGCCGCAGGCCCTCGGCGCGCTCGCGCGGCGGCACGGTCAGTTCGACGCCTGCGAGGACGCTGTCCAAGAGGCGCTGCTGGCGGCGGCGCTGCAGTGGCCGAAGGACGGCGTGCCCGAGAGCCCGGTCGCGTGGCTGCTGACGGTGGCCGAACGCCGTCTCACCGACGAGTGGCGCAGCGAGAGCGCCCGCCGCCGTCGCGAGGAGAACGTTGCGCTGCTCGACGCCGCCGGGTCGGAGCCGGTGGCCTGGGGCGACGACACGCTCACGCTCCTCTTCCTCTGCTGTCATCCGGCGCTCTCCGCGCCGTCGCAGCTCGCGCTCACCCTGCGCGCCGTCGGTGGGCTGACGACGGCCGAGATCGCGAGCGCGTTCCTCGTCCCGGAGGCGACGATGGCGCAGCGCATCAGCCGCGCGAAGCAGACCATCAAGGCGAGCGGGATTCCGTTCGCGCTGCCGCCCCCGGCCGAGCGAGGCGGCCGGCTGCGCGTGGTTCTGCAGGTGCTCTATCTGATCTTCAACGAGGGCTACACGGATCTCCTCCGGACCGAGCTCGCGACGGAGGCCGTGCGCCTCACGCGCCTGCTGCACGGGCTGCTGCCCGAGGAGGGCGAGGTGACGGGCCTCCTCGCGCTCATGCTCCTGACGGATGCACGCCGCGCTGCGCGCCTGGGCGACGACGGCATGCTCGTGCCGCTCGCCGAGCAGCGCCGCGATCGGTGGGACGCCGCGCAGATTGCGGAAGGCGTCGAGCTCCTCGAGCGTGCGCTCGGCGCTGCGCCGACCGGCCCGTACCAGCTACAGGCGGCGATCGCGGCGCTGCACGACGAGGCGCCAACGGCGGCGGAGACGGACTGGCCGCAGATCCTCGCGTTGTACTGGGTGCTCGAGCGCGTCATGCCCAACCCGATCGTCACGCTCAACCGTGCGGTCGCGGTGGCGATGGTGGAAGGCCCGCGCGCCGGCCTGCAGTTGTTGGAGACCGTCGCGGGCGCCGAGAGCCTCGCGCAGACGCACCGAGTCGACGCGGTGCGCGGGCATCTGCTCGAGCTCGCGGGAGACCTGGACGCCGCGCGCGAGTGCTACCGGCGCGCGGCAAGGATGACGACGAGCGTGCTCGAGCAGCGCTACCTCGCGCTGCGTGCCGCGTCGCTCTAAGCTGTAGTTCCTAAGCAGGTTGGTTCATCCGGCCCTCCCTGGAGGCTGAGCGCTGACGAAGGCAGCTCAGTCCCAAGGAGGACACCGGATGAAGCTTCACGCTAACGCGGCT
>Ga0193728_1001183_pt1 | contig 13216 bp, 13 predicted proteins | sample U1c1metaG_FD_143037 | JGI IMG/M metagenome (GOLD analysis project Ga0193728, IMG submission 143037) | Soil microbial communities from a riparian zone of the East river system, Colorado, United States - U1c1 | ecosystem: Environmental > Terrestrial > Soil > Riparian zone | place: USA: East River...
ATCTGGCGCTGCTCGGCTGGGGTGCCGGCGACGATGAGACCGTGCTTGCCACCGAGGAGCTGATCGAGCGCTTCGAGCTCGACCGCGTGTCCCGCAACCCGGCACGATTCGACGAGGTCAAGCTGCGCTGGCTGAACGGCGTCTGGATACGCAACCTGTCCGTCGCGGAGCTCACACGTCGCCTGGAAGCGTTCACCGGGCGCACCGGTCTCGAACAGGCTGTGCGAATCAGTCAGGAGAAGATTCATACGCTCGCGGACTTCATGACGCTCACCGGACCGCTGCTGGATGCTCCGGTGGACGATCCCAAGGCGCGGGAGCGTTGGCTCGGCGAGGAGGGGCGCAGCGCGCTGCGCGAGTCTCGCGTCGCGCTGGCCGAGCTGGATGGCTTCACCGAGACTGACGTCGGTCGGGCGCTCGAAGGGGTGCTCGCACGTCGCGAGGTCAAGCCGCGCGAGGTGTATCAGCCGCTGCGCGTGGCGATCGCCGGCACGACCGTCTCACCCGGCATCTTCGAGAGCGTCGCGCTGCTCGGCCGCGAGGAGACGCTGCGCCGGATCGACAACGCGCTGGAGATCGCCTGACTCGCTGGGAGATCGCCTGAAATTTTTCTCTCAACCATTCGTCTACGCATGCCGATAGAACATCGACAATGCCAGCGACGGCGACAAAGACCAAGAGCAGCGCTCGCAAGGCGGTGTCTGCCGCCGCGAGTCGTGAGCGCGGGGCCCTCAAAGCGGTCGCTCCGGCGCCCAACGGGTCCAGTGGCGCATCTGCTCCCGCCTCCCGCCGGGCCCCCCGCCAGGGCGAGGGTCATGGCCGGCGTCTGACGATCGCCTTCGAAGCGCTGGAGGCCTTTCCCGCCCTCGCGGAGTCGCGCAACCGGCTGCTCGCGGTCGTCGAGAAAGACAACGTCGCCACGGCCGACATCGTCACTGCGGTGGAGTCCGACGTCGCGCTCAGCATTGCCGTGCTGCGCCTCGCCAATCAACTGCAGGGCCGGCGGGGGCGCGTGGAGACGATCGTCGCGGCCGTCGAGGCGCTCAGCGAGCAGACCGTGCAGGCGCTCGCCACACGGATGCGGACATTCGACTTCTTCGAGCGCTCCAGCGTGTGGGACGCGGCGCCCGAGCGCTTCCGGCTGCATGCGCTGTCCACCCAGCACGCGGCCGACCAGCTTGCGGCCGAGGTGGGCTATGAGCACCGCGACCGTCTGACCGTCACGAGCCTCCTGCACGACATCGGCAAGCTGGTGCTGCTGCACGCCTATCCCGGCTATCCCGCACAGGTCCACCGCGGCGCCAAGACGCCGGAGGAGCGCATCCACCAGGAGCGCCGTGAGCTGGGCGTCGACCATGCGCTCGTCGGCGGCGTGTTGATCCGCCGCTGGGGCCTGCCGAGCAACGTCGCGACAGCGATCGAGCGCCACCACAACCCAGACGTCGAGGGCGAGGTCGCGTTCGTTCGCCTCGCGGACATGCTCGCCCACTACGAGCAGGGCTCGGTCATCTCGCCCGGGGAGATGCTCCAGACCGCGCGTGTGCTCGGCCTCGGAGCGGACGAACTCAGGCGCGTGATGTATGAACTTCCGAGCACCACCGGCCAGCGTCAGCGCCACGTCGACCCCTCACCACTGTCCGGACGTGAGCTCGGGGTGCTGCAACGCCTCGCCGAAGGCAAGGTCTACAAGCAGATCGCCCACGAGCTGACGCTCTCCACGAGCACGGTGCGCACGCACTTGCACAACATCTACGGCAAGCTCGGTGCGGTCGATCGCGCGCAGGCCGTATTGATCGCCACCGAGCGCGGCTGGCTCTAGTCCCCTAGCATCGCGCTACGCGATGATCTCGATCACCAGCAAGTCCCCATATGCCGTGCTCGCGCTCGCCGAGCTGGGACGCAGCGCAGGCTCGGACCCGGTGCCGATCGGGGAGCTGGCGCGCCGACGCGAGGTGCCGGTGCAGTTCCTGGAGCAGCTGTTCGCGGCGCTCAGACGCGCCGGCGTCATCAGCTCCCAGCGGGGGGTCAAGGGCGGCTACCGCTTCGCGCGCGAGCCCTCGAGCGTGACGGTGCTGGAGATCGTCGAGTTGCTCGACGGGCCCCTCGGCCGCGACGCCGAGGGCGTGTTCGCCGACGCCGCCGCTGCTGCGCGCAAAGTGCTCGAACAGACCACGATCGCCGACGTGATCGAGCGCGAGTCGCATGAGGCCGGCGCGAGCATGTATTACATCTGAGCTCACTCCATACCACCGGGCGCGCCCTCGACGAACACGATGCCTGCCCACTATTGTCGTTCACGCCATGTCCCAAATCCCGATCAACATTGCGGAGCTGGTGGGGGACACGCCACTGATCGCCCTGCCTCAGCTGCTGGAGGGAGCGGCCGCGGACGGCGGCGTGGAGCTGTTTGCCAAGCTCGAGTCCCACAACCCGGGCGGGTCGGTCAAGGACAGGATCGGCGTGGCGATGATCGAGGCGGCCGAGCGGGAAGGCAGAATCGAGCCGGGCCGCACGACGATTGTCGAGGCGACCTCCGGCAACACCGGTATCGCGCTCGCGTTCGTGTGTGCCGCCAAGGGCTATGAGCTCGTGCTCACGCTCCCACAGGGGATGAGCCGCGAGCGCGAGAGCCTGCTGCGGCTCTACGGTGCGCGTGTGAACATCACCGAGTCGCTGGGCGGGATGGGTGAGGCGGTGGCGGCCGCGCGCGCGATGGCCGGCGAGCCCGACGTGTTCCTGCCCGACCAGTTCTCCAACCCCGCCAACCCCGCGATTCACCGGCGTACGACCGGCCCTGAGATCGAGCGCGCGCTGGACGGGCGCAGCGTGGACGTGCTCGTGGCGGGAGTCGGCACCGGCGGCACGATCACCGGCGCCGGCGGCTACCTGCGCGAACGCAACCCCGACCTGCACATAGTCGCAGTTGAGCCCAGCGGCTCGGCCGTGCTGTCCGGTGGCGTACCCGGCCCGCACCGCATTCAGGGCATCGGCGCGGGGTTCGTCCCCGCCGTGCTCGACCGTGAGCTGCTCGACGAGGTGATCTCCGTCTCCGATGACGACGCGATCCACACCGCCTGGGACTGTGCGCGGCGCGCGGGCGTGCTCGCCGGGATCTCCTGCGGCGCCGCGCTGTGGGGTGCGCTTCAGGTCGCGGCTCGCCCCGAGTCCGCGGGCAAGCGAATAGTCGTGATCATGCCCGACTCGGGCGAGCGCTACGTCTCGCAAGCCTTCTTCGCCCCCTGACGCCACCCGGCGCCTGTCCACGTGCAGCCAGCACGCGGCCAGTCGCCGTGCGGCGTCAGACGCGCCGTTCGGGGACTGGTCCAGTAGCGCAACCCGGATGGGGTAACGAAAGACGGCGCTACGCTGTCTCCATGCTCGGCCTCAGTGTGCTTGCACAGGTCGCGAGAGAGTTGCGTCGCGACATGGACGCGGCTCGCGACCGTGATCCCGCGGCTCGCGATGTGGGAGCGGTGGAGATCTGCCTGACTTGGCCCAGCATCCACGCGCTGCTGGCCCACCGCATTGCACACGCGTTGCACGAGGCGGACGTGCGGCTGCTGCCACGGGTGATCTCGACCTGCACGCGCGCGCTGACGGGGATTGAGATCCATCCGGCGGCGCATATCGGCGAGGGCCTGTTCATCGACCACGGCGCCGGTGTCGTGATCGGCGAGACCGCCGTCATCGGCAACGACGTGACGCTGTATCAGGGTGTGACGCTCGGCGGCACCGGATTTGCCACGGGCAAGCGCCATCCGACCGTGCAGGACAACGTCACGATCGGCTCGGGCGCGAAGCTGCTGGGGCCGATCACGATTGGTCACGGTGCGAAGATCGGTGCCAACAGCGTCGTCATCACCGACGTCCCCCCGAACTCGACCGTCGTTGGCAACCCGGGCCATCCGGTGCGCGTGGACGGCCGCCGCGTCGAGGGCCCCGATGCCGACTGGATTCACCTGCCCGACCCGATCGCCGAGGCGATCCAGTTACTGGCGAGCCGCATCGGCGCGTTGGAGCGCGCCGTCGGCAAGCTCTCCGGCGAGGAGCCCGACGCTCCGGTGTCGGAGGTCACGCCGCTGCGTTCCGTTCGCGGACCCAACCCGGCCGGGGGGTAGGCACAGGCGCGGCGTCGAACGCCTCCGAGCGGCGCCGGCCGGGAGCACATCTATCCTGAAGCCGGATGCCCGACGAAGCCCATGCGGCGCTGATTCCCGACGACGACCTAGACGTGCCGCGCCCTCCGGGTCAGCGCTCCCCCGAGGAGGAAGAGCGGATCGAGCGCCTGCTTGCGGGGCTGAACGAGCCCCAGCGCGAGGCGGTCACGCACGGGGAGGGCCCGCTGCTGATCCTGGCGGGAGCCGGCAGCGGCAAGACACGCGTGCTGACCCACCGGATCGCGTTCCTGATCTACACCGAGCAGGCGCACACGAACGAGATCCTGGCAATCACGTTCACGAACAAGGCCGCACAGGAGATGCGCGGCCGCGTCGAGCGGCTGCTGGGACGCAACACGCGCGGCATGTGGCTGATGACGTTCCACGCCGCCTGCGCGCGCATCCTGCGCTCCGAGGCCGAGCGCCTGGGTTATACGCGCCAGTTCACGATCTACGACCAGGCTGATGCGCGGCGGCTGACACGCCGCTGCATCGACGAGCTGGGGATCGATCCCAAGCGCTTCACGCCGGCCGCGATCCACAGCCAGATCTCGGCGGCCAAGAACAGGCTGCGCGCCGCCGAGGAGTACCGCCAGGCGGTCGGCTCGCCGTTTGAGGAAATGGTCGCCGACGCCTACGAACTGTATGAGCGCGACCTGCTGCGCATGAACGCGATGGACTTCGATGACCTGCTGTTCCGTGCCGTCAATGTGCTGGAGCTGTTCGAGGAGGTGCGCACCCGCTACGCGCGCGCGTTCAGGCATGTGCTCGTGGACGAGTACCAGGACACCAACTACGCGCAGTACCGGTTGCTGCAGTTGCTCGTTGGCGGGGGCAGAGCACCGAAGCGTGGGGAGCGCGTCCAGCTGGAGGGGCATCGCAACCTGGCGGTAGTAGGGGATGACTCGCAGTCAATCTACGGATTCCGCGGAGCCGATGTACGCAATATATTGGACTTTCAGGAGGACTTTCCCGACGCGCGCGTGGTTAAGCTCGAGCAGAACTACCGCTCGACCCAGCGCATCCTGTCGGCCGCGAACGCGGTGATCGCGAACAACCGTGGTGGCATCGCCAAGCGGCTGTGGAGCGAACGCGGCGACGGCGAGCCGATCCATGTGCGCGAGCTGGAGGACGAGCACGGCGAGGCGCGGTTCGTGGTGGGGGAGATCGAGCGGCTCGTGGACGAGGGCGCCTCGCGCGCGGAGATCGCGGTGCTGTACCGGACGAACGCGATGTCGCGGGTGATCGAGGACACGCTCGTGCGCCGCGAGATCGCCTACCAGGTGATCGGCGGGACGAAGTTCTACGAGCGCGCCGAGATCAAGGACGCGATCGCCTACCTGTCGTGGCTGGCCAACCCCTACGACGTGGTGGCGTTCACCCGCATCGTCAACTCCCCCCGCCGCGGCCTGGGTCGCACGTCGCTGTCGCGCATCGTCGCGCACTCCGCCACGATCGGCGTCTCGGTGTGGGAGGCCGCCGCTGCGGCGGAACAGATCCCCGGCCTGGGCGCCGCCGCCGTGAAGTCGCTGACGCGGTTCATGTCCACGATGGGCGAACTCTCCGAGCTCTCCGAGCAGGGCATCCCGGTCGGAGACCTGCTCGAGGCAGTGCTCTCGCGCACCGGCTACCTCGACGCCCTGGAGGCGGAGGCGCTGGGTGGCGCGGAGAAGACGATCGAAGCTCAGGGACGCCTGGAAAACCTCGACCAGCTCGTGGAGGTGGCGCGTGAGTTCGACGCGGTCGCCACCGAGGAAGAGGACACGCTGGACCTGTTCCTGCAGCAGCTGGCGCTGGTCGCCGACGCGGATTCCCGCCGCGAGGACGAGGGGCTTGTGACGCTGATGACGCTGCACAACGCCAAGGGCCTGGAGTACCCGATCGTGTTCATCGCCGGCTGTGAGGACGGCGTGTTTCCGCACTCGCGCGCGCTGGACGAGGGCGGGCTGGAGGAGGAGCGGCGGTTGTTCTACGTGGGCGTCACCCGCGCCAAGCGCGAGCTGTATCTCGCCTACGCGCGGCGGCGCTCGGTGTTCGGTCAGGCCACCTACGGGCTGCGCAGTCGCTTTCTGGATGAGATCCCGGCCGAGTTGACCGACCGGGAGGAGGAGATGCGGCTCAGCCCCGGCGCGGCGGTCTCCGTGAGCGCCGATGCGGGCGGGCGTACGATCGGCGGGCGCTCCCCGCAAAGTTGGGCGGCGTCACGCGCCCCGGATACAGCCCCCGCGAAGACTTATCGCATGGGCGAGGACGTCGTGCACGCGGCCTTCGGCGAGGGTGTCGTCACGGGGATGGAGCCGGGCGGGGTGATCGTCGTGCGCTTCGCCGCAGATGGGTCCGAACGTAAGCTGATGGCCGAGTACGCGCCGGTCAGCCGCCGCTGAGCATACGATCCACGCGATGCCAGCCCAGATCATCGACGGCAAGGCGATCGCCGCGCGCGTGCGCGGGGAAGTCGCCGAGGACGTGCGTGCGTTCACCGCCCAGACTGGACGTGCGCCCGGCCTGGTTACGGTGCTGGTCGGCGAGGACCCCGCGTCGGCGGTGTACGTCGGGGGCAAGCAGCGCGCGTGCGCGGAGGTGGGGATGACGCCGCTCGACAGGCGCCTGCCGGCGGACGCCGCGCACGAGCAGGTCGCCACGCTGCTCGATGAGCTGAACCACGACGATGCGGTCAGCGGCATGCTGCTGCAGTTGCCGCTGCCCGACCATCTCGACGGGCCTGCGTTGACGGGCACGATCGACCCCGCGAAGGACGTCGACGGGCTGACGCCGGTGAACGCCGGCCTGCTGTCGCTCGGGCGACCCGGGCTGCGGCCGTGCACCCCGCTGGGGGTGTTGGAGTTGCTCGACAGCGTCGACACGACGCTGGAGGGCGCCGAGGCCGTGGTGGTGGGGCGCTCCAACCTGTTTGGCAAGCCGATGGCTCAGCTGCTGCTCGCGCGCAACGCGACCGTAACCGTGTGCCACTCGCGCACGCGCGACCTGCGCGCGGTGTGCGCCCGCGCGGACGTGCTGATCGCCGCGGTCGGTCGGGCGCGGTTGATCGCGCGCGAGTTCGTCAAGCCGGGCGCGGTCGTGATCGACGTCGGCATGAACCGGCTCACGCCGGTGCAAGCCGGCAACAAGAGTGGGCTCGTCGGTGACGTCGACTACTCCGCCGCCGTCGAAGTCGCCTCGGCAATCACGCCGGTGCCGGGGGGCGTGGGTCCGATGACGATCGCGTACCTGCTGCGCAACACGCTTCAGGCGGCGCGCACACAGGCGGGAATCGAGGTATAGATGTCGCCGGTGTCACACCCGTCGACTACGAGCCCCCGGTTCGCCGGCCTCGCCCGCCACACCGGCGGCGCGCACCTCCCGGGGAGGAGCCGATGAGCCTCCGGCGCCTGCGTCTCGGCGAGCTGCTCGCGCTCGCGGGCGCGATCTGCGTGGTCGTGTCGCTGCTGCAGCCCTGGTATGAGAACTCACTGGGCAAGCTCAGCGCGTGGGATACGTTCGGCCCGGCGCTCGTGCTCCTGATCGCCGCCGCCGCCGCCGCGCTCGGGTTGGTCGTGAGCACCATGACCGAGCGCAGCACGGCGCTGCCGGTCGCCGCGGCGGTGTGGAGCACGCTGTTCGGGATCGTTGCGGTGATCGCCGCGCTCGTGCGCGTGCTCGAGCGTCCCGAACACGCAACCTCGCTGTGCGCCGGCGCGTGGCTGGCGCTCGCGGGCGCGATCCTGATGCTCGTGGGGTCCTGGCAGTCGCTGCGCGACGAACGCCCTTCGCTGTATGAGCCGACAGACGTTGCGTCTCGCCCACCGCCAGCGTGAGACCGCCGTCGCGATGGTGCCAACCATGAACGTCTGACCGGGTCGGGATATCAACAATGCGCGTACAGTGCGAGTTCGAGCCGCCGCCAGGCGACCGGAGCGCCATCCTCGGCGAGGAGCGTAATGGTGCTTGGGCGCCGTGGGTCGATCAGCTCTCTTGCGTGCTCGGTAACGTCGAGCAGCAGGCTCGCCTTCCCCTCCTCTGTGTGCCACGTGGTTGCCACTCGACCCAGGAAGCGCGGGTCCTCAGATGATGCTTCGACTGTCGGATCGGGTAGGTCCAACCACACCCTGAGCCCCACGGAGGCTGCTGCTTGGCCGGTAACCGAGACACCGAGCACGCGCAACATCGCGCGCTCTAGCGTTGGGGCCCTATAGCGCTCGCGTCCATCTGTCATAGAGCGGACGGGACGTAACGTCGTGTACTTCCCGGGATCGACTTCGCCGGCCCCGAAATGCAGGTGAAAGATGCTCTGGCGCTGCTCTCCTCGCAGGTTGAGCTGCATGCGGTCCGCGGCCAGCAGCGGGTCGCTCTCCGATCCCAGGACCAGCGAGAGCTTTGCCAGGGCTGCCTCGGGCGTCATATCCATGCCGGGGATCACTCCACGCGCAAGGAGTCCCAGGCTGCCCGGATAGGGACCGAGGTCGACCTCGCCCGCTCTGCACTGAGTGACGTCCACTACCAGGCGGCCCGCATCCACAGCGCGGCCGACAGCGTCGAGGAAGTCCGGCGTCGAGGGGCAGTTGCCGTTGCCGAACGTCTGCAGCACGATCCCACGAAGACCCTCGGCGTTGAGCATCTCGTCCAGCATCTTTGCGTTCATCCCGGGAAAGATGGTGACGCAGGCGATCCGTTCCTCGAAGCGCAGCGACCGCGAGGACATGTGGGACGCTGCCCGCGAGGTCACGCGCGGCGGACGCCGGATCAGCCGCTCGTCGACTTCGATGCGGTCGCCAGCTGTGGCTAGCGGCGACATGTTGGGCGTTTCGAAGGCGTTGAAGCCGGTCGCGCTCACCTTCGTGACCCTGCAACCCCGGAACAGCCGGTCGCGGAAGAACACGCACACCTCCGGCACCACGATCCCTCCAAGGGCGCTCGCCGCGGCGACCTCGATCGAGGTGATGAGGTTCTGGACGGCGTCCGAACGCGGCTGACCTATGGGCCGCTGTGCCCCCGTGAGAACGACGGGCCGGTCCAGCTCATCGAGCATGAACGCCAATGCCGACGCGGTGTATGCGAGCGTGTCTGTGCCGTGAAGGATGACGAACCCGGCGTACTCGTCACGATGCTCGTCGACAACAGCCGCCAGCTTCCGCCAATCCTCGCGTGTGATGTTCGCGGAGTCCACCGGAATGGGCCAGGCGACGGAGTCCAGGCGCACCGCCGTGCCCCCCAGCGGCAGGGTGCGGGCAGCGGAATTGTAGAAGGGCAGCAACTCCAGCACCCGCTCGAGGGCGACCGGAACGAGTGGACTGAGCGGGTCGTGCGGGTCGCGCGGCAGGCTGCCGAGCGTGCCCCCGGTGTAGACGAGCAGAACCCCCCGTGTTTGGGAGGGGCCGATCAGTGCGTCCCTCGCACAGGGGAGGGCCTCCACGCCGTCTGCGCCTGCAACGCCGCTGCCGCCCTGAGGAGCGTCGGCTCACCGAGTGCGTCGGACATCAGCTGCACGCCGATGGGATGACCTTCAGAGGCGCCGAACGGCACGGAGATCGACGGATGTCCAGCCAGGTTCGCGACCACGGTGCAGCGATCTGACAGATATGCGGTGAGTGGATCCTCGAGCTCGCCGAGCTCGAGGGAGACGTTGGGGATGATTGGCGTGAGCAGGATGTCGAGTGTCGCGTAGACCTCGGACAGGTGCCTTGCGATGGCGGTCCTAACACGCTGGGCCTTGCCGTACCATTCGTCGTAGTAGCCGGCACTGAGAGCGTAGGTGCCGAGCATGATCCGGCGCTTGACCTCCGGTCCGAAACCTGCAGTTCGGGTTGCGCTGGTCATCGCCGACGCGGTGGGCGCGCCCACTCGTAGGCCATAGCGAACGCCGTCATACCGCGAGAGGTTGCTGGAAGCCTCCGCCAGGGCGATCAGGTAGTAGGCCGGGATCGCATGATCGAGGATCGACAGGGACACCTCCCGCACATCGGCCCCCTCCGACTCGAGTGCTACAGCTGCGCTCCGAACGGTTGCCGCCACCGCGCGATCACAGCCGGCGAGCATCTCCACCACGACGCCCACGCGCAGACCGTCGACGCCGCTCGCCAATTGCGCGACATAGTCCGCAGGCGCCACCGCAAGTGAGGTGCTGTCCCGCTTGTCATGTCCGGCGATCAGGCCGAGCGCCAGCGCGGCGTCCCCGACGGACGAGGCGATCACTCCGATCTGGTCGAGCGAGGATGCGTAGGCGACGAGCCCATAGCGGGACACGAGGCCGTAAGTGGGCTTCATGCCCACGACCCCGCAGAGAGCTGCGGGCTGCCGGACTGAGCCGCCCGTGTCCGACCCGAGCGCAAGCGTCACGCAGCCGGCGCCGACCGCGGCGGCCGACCCGCCGCTCGAGCCGCCGGGGACGAGCGCGGTGTCGTGAGGGTTGCGCGTGGCGCCAAGGGCCGAGTTCTCAGTCGTCGAGCCCATGCCGAACTCGTCCATGTTGGTCTTGCCGACGATCACCGCATCGGCCGCGAGCAGCCGCTCAACGGCGGTCGCATCGTAGGGAGGCCGCCATCCCGCGAGTATGCGTGACGAGCAGTTCGTCTCGATGTCGCGCGTGCAGATGTTGTCCTTGATCGCGATCGGCACCCCGGCGAGCGGGCCGAGCTGCTCGCCGCGCCTCACCCGCGCGTCGATCTCGGCGGCCCGCGCTCGTGCCGACTCGTTCAGCACGAGGTTGAAGGCGTGAAGCTCGCTCTCACGTGCTTCGATCGCCGCGAGAGAGCGCTCGAAGAGCGACTCGGCCGAGAGCTCGCCTCGGCGAACCGCGCTGGCGAGCTCCGCTGCGCTCATAGGGTGTCGTCGGACACCTGAGGCACCCCGAAGTGCCCGTCCCACGGGTCGGGGGCGTGCCTCAGGACCTTCTCCCGGTCGAGCGAGGGGCACACCGTGTCGCTCCGCAGCGCCGCCGTGCCTGCCAGATGCTGCGGGGACGCAGTCGGGGGGATGTCCGTCGTGTCGACGCTGGCCATGCTGGCGAAGTGGTCGAGTACCTTGCCGAGCTGCCGCGTGTAGAGGGCCACCTCGTCGTCGCTCAGCTCCAGGCGGGCGAGTCGTGCGACGTGTTCGACCTCTGCGCGCGAAAGCGAGGGCATGGGGGCGACATGCTACCCAACCGCTGCCCATGTCCACTCAGGGCCCGATCAGCGCAGCGCCCCCGGCGGCGAGGAGGTTCACAACCACTCCTGCCGCTGCGAGTGGGCTGAAGAGCCGTATGCGCCACCGAAGGAGCGGAGTGCGCCGACGACCGTAGCCCGCCACGGGCACGAGGAATACGAATCCGAGAAAAGCGGCGATCGCCACCACGAACGACCCCACGTACAGAAGCGCAATCGCGCTGCCGACGTCCGGCCTCAGGAGCAACACCCCGACGAGCGGGCCGACGGCGGTCGTCAGAGTCTGCGCCGCGTCTCCGATCCAGATGCTCGTGCGGGCCAGCGTCGGCGGGTTGACCATTGCACCCTCGTCGACCCCGTCCGTCTCGAACCAGTCTGAGAACTCGCCCCCCAGACGATGCTCGATCGCAAGGCCCAGAAACGGGCTGAGGGCGACCAGCAGGGCGTTCACCAGGAAGGGAATCGCCACGGTGAGGTCAGACGGTCTCATGACCTTTGCATCGTGCTCATACGATCGTCACGTTCGCTGGGACGTCACACAGCGGTTCCCTCCACCTCATGGGCGCGGGCACCAAAGCCGTGGGCGAGGCTGGTTGCGATCGAGCCGTCAGCAGCAGCTGCGTCATCCGCCCCGCCGGGGGCGACGCTTCCAGCACACCAGCCGCATCGGCGAACAGGAATTCGCGCTCGGGATTGTCACAGTCCCGGAGACGCACATGATGCGGCTCCCATTTGGTCTCGTCTGGGCTGGCGACATAGCGGATCGAGTCGTCGCCGCAGCGGCTGATGAAGCGCGCCCAAATATCCTTGAGGCCCAAGTTGCGGATCCGCACCCTGTGCTGGGTGGGCTGGTTGTGCGGGAGCCGATCATCGGATCCAACTTGCGAGATCAGCTCGACGGGTGGGCGGCTGTACCTGCTCATCAGTCACGGCCAATCGCATCGCTGGGCAGTGGGGAAGTCACCGAGCTTGGCGGTGGGAAAACGGCCTCTGACCACATCAGCGGCTTGGCGGACGAGGGCCGGTGCGTCGACGCCGAGGCGCGGCGCCGTATTACGCATCAGCGCGATCAGGTAGTCAGCGTCAAAGCGTTTTGCAAGCAAGCCGAATTGCGCCACCTCGACCAAAAGTCCCGTGTCCGGCGAGTTCATCTGGCATTTTTCCCAACTCACGACGCGATCCTCATAGTCGAGACGAAAGAACGTGACTCCGACCTGGTCGTTTGGGTTGTCGGAGGTGATCAGGTCGAGCGCCGAGGCCGCGTCGTCGTCAACGATGATCCCATCGGCGCGCACGGCGATGACCTCCCGCGGCATTCCCGGCAGCAGCGGAGCGAGATTGCGCCAGGCCGCAGAGGCCGACAACTGGCTCGACCACAGCACGGCGTAGGAGTCGAGGTGAAGCTCGACCTGCACCTCATTGCCGTCGTTCAGACGTATCAGCAACGAGCTGCCGCCGCTTGCCTGGTAGGGGATCGGGGTCCCTCCTGTGGGCCGCGTGTCGAGAAGGTTGAACTGCAGGCGCGATGGGCCAGGCCACCGCTGGCGAACGCCACCAGCGGCTACCCCGGCGTGGCTCCTCAGGCCTGCCTGAGCGCTTTGACGTACTGCGGCAAGCCAGGGAATCGCGGCGATGGGGATCTCGTCCGGGGCGCGCCACTCGTCCAAGCCCTCGGCGGGAAGCGCATCGGCGTTCGAATCCGGTGTTGTTCGAGGCATCTACCGAGTCTTTCGCGACATTGGCGTCAATCCCGTGGCTGTGACCTCTTGTATGCGTCCGCGGCGCTTCCGGCGTAGGCGACCGTTCGCCCATCCCTTCGGACGTAGAACTTGACCGGCTCCGTCGGTCCCAGATATCGGTAATACCAGGTCGACCACCGCGGCTCGACGTTGATCACGCACATGTCCACGTTGCCGACTG
>Ga0193728_1001184_pt1 | contig 13203 bp, 4 predicted proteins | sample U1c1metaG_FD_143037 | JGI IMG/M metagenome (GOLD analysis project Ga0193728, IMG submission 143037) | Soil microbial communities from a riparian zone of the East river system, Colorado, United States - U1c1 | ecosystem: Environmental > Terrestrial > Soil > Riparian zone | place: USA: East River...
TAGCGGAGGGTAAAGAGTACTGCCTGGTGGGATATTTGTGCATCTTATATAATGCTTAAAGTGAAGCGGATCTTCGCCCCTTTATTTATAGATGGCTATATAGTAAAATTAAGCGATAATGTCTTAATATATCCTATATAATTCTAGCAAAATTTAAGTTATTAGAGAACTACTATTCTTACTTTGGAGGATTTGGAATGCTAGAATTTACGATTATTTGTATAATAATGTTGGCCTTTAAATTTGCGTATTGTTCTAGTAAGAAAGACTAAGTCTTTATATCCCGCGTTATTAGAAGACTTTTAGTGCTAGTGCCCTCTAGCTAGCTCTTATAGTTGCGCGGCTTAAGGAGAGGCTAAGCCGATGTTATAGTAAGTTAGGTAAATAATCCCTTACTAGAGCCCTAAAAATGACTAGCTAAGCTAGGCGCGAATAGCGGACCGCCTTGTTGCCTACCTTAGCCCGTTGCTCCCGAAATCGCATATCTGGTCTAACTATTATAGTTGGTTATAAAACGGCTTCCCCTTAATATATCTTTAAATAGTTATATATAGCGAGTAAATATTTATAACTAAAACTATAACTATAATAATATATACTAGTAGTAATAGTATAATAATAGCGGTAATAGTATAAGAGTAGCGGTAATAGTGTAAAAGTAGTGGTAATAGTGTAAGTACTTTTAGTCTAAGTGGTATGACTATATACTACGTACCCCAGATAGTAAAGAGTAGGGAAGTTACTAGTTAGTAACTTATAGTCCTCCTACTACTAAAGATATTAAAATATAACCTAGGGAACTGTACCTATCTAGGTTACTCTAGGGATTAAGTTCTACTGGGATATTAATAGTAGGATAGGTCTATTACTAAAATGCTAAGATAAGTAATAGGGATAAGATACCGGAGTTGGTATTAAGTGTTTATCTAACTAAGGGGTAGTAAGTATTCTGCTGGAAGCTCTTTAGCTTTTCCTTACGTAGATAGAAATTCGACTAGAATTCTATATACCGCTTACCTCTAGAGCTAGTTATGCTCTCCCGTTATATAGTAGGTAGCTACATCTTTAAGATATTATAATCTAAAAGGTATTAGGTATATCTGCTATTATCTATATTATAGTTATTATAACGCCCTAAAATCTAATAAAGAATAAATAATCTAATTAGTAATAGATGTACTATAATATTGTTACTAAGTTTAAATGCGCTGATAAATATAAATAAGCTGGAGAGGATAGGCTGAGATTTAAGTATATTGTAAGATGCACGACTGCTTTATAAAGTCTAACTGGTATTTCATGTCCTTTAGCTTTAAGAGACCGCGAATACGTCCTGTAAGAGGATGACCCTAAAGAGAACTATTCCGAATGTAAAGGAGAGACGCCTCTAGAGATACCGTAGTATTATAGTATAGCAGATTTATAGCAGATTTATAGTAGAGAACGGTAGAATATAGTAGGTAGTTATAATTATATAGCTAGAAGATTATATAAAACCCTACTTTAAGTAGCGCTACTATTCTTCTCCTTAGGTAATAAGAACTAAATCTATTGGTGGCCTATATACGAAGATTCTAAGCTAAGGAGAAAATATACGTCTACTCTGCTGTACTCGTGCCTTAATTAACTAAGTCGCTAATATATAGGATATTTCGACTAGTTTATAGAGGTATTTCTAGAAATAAAATATTAATATAATTAACGTAGTTTACGAGTAAGTTCTTACGCTATAATTTGATTTCTTTCTCTTATTTTAGCTATAATTTGCTACTCTTGCTTAGATCCTCCCTAACGGTATATAGTATAGTAAGATCTAGCCTGTAGAATGAACTTTAGCTTAGTAGTAAAGATCCTATATATATTAATAAATAAGCTAGTAAGAGTAATTTAATATTTTACTATTTACTGTTATTTCGGCTTATATAGTAGACTAGATGCGGTAGTTAAAGTAGCTCTTCCTTCTATAGCGTGCCTATAATATTAAGATTGTAGATAAAATATCTATATATTAGCTAATTGGAATTGAAATTATAGGGGATATGTACGTGATTATAGCTTAAGCCTTAATATAATATATTAAGATTTTGTCTAAGAAACTCCTAATAAAATAAATCTCTGAGTAAGCGGAAACGTCCTTAAGGATTGCTAGGTATATCTATAATATAGGCTTTAATAATAATACGAGTTTAACTAGAGATAATGTCGTCTATAGATTGTAGTAGGGGTAGAGATGTAATATATAGGTAAGTAGGTAGGCTAGAAATTATTATAGTAGAGAATTGAGGAGACTGTGGTTGTTAGGATAATACTAATATGGCCTATGCTCTGGCTAACCCTATAGCTTAATAATACAAAACCCCTAAGTAACCTAAGGTTACCTTAGTAAGCTTAAACTAAGGAATTAATACCCCTATTTATTTGGTGGATAATTAATAAATAGGGAAATAGGAGGGGGATAGTATTAAGGCTCTTATAGAGGCTTTAAAAACGTTAATTAGCGGTGCTTCTGATAATTTACTAATGTTAAGTAGGCTAAGTTGCCAGCTGGCGACTTACCCTTTAAATATTTCTAACTAAAACTACTAGATAATGTATAGAATGCATAATTTTTAGAAAAGCCCTTATAAAATGTCTATTTACTATATCTAGAATTAATACTACTAACTTATTAAATAGGTGAGGAAGAAAAATCTTTAATAGCCGAAGAAAAATCTTTAATAGCTGGTGTAGGATAACCCTTGAATAGCTAGACTATCTCGGAAAGATCTATTTCCTATAGTCGATTATTACTTATATCTTTAATAGGAAGATAACTATAAGGCGGCTACCGGCCTACTAACGCATTTTATATAAATACCTCTATTAGTTGACTAAACTTAATAGTGTTTGGGTAAAACCGCTTAATAAGCTTAAGAAATACCTTAAATATACCTAACGAGAGCCGCGCTATAAAAGAATAAGGTACTTTAGATGTAGGAATAAGAGTAAGAATACTAGAACTAAGCGTCTCCCGTATATAATACTATCGGTAGCCCTTAGTAAGATACTTTGTAAAGTACCGCTATTGCTTACTAGATAGAGCTAATAAGTTAGCTAGTAATAAAGGTGTATCTATAGATAGGTAGAGTGCCTTAAAGAGCTGCTTCTTAACTAAAGACGCGTTACTAATACCTCTACCTTATGCGCTTAATTGTGTACTATCTAGAAGTGCTTCTATATTTTAATAATAGTTATAGAGATATATAAGGTAATAGTAATAAAGGATCTCTTAAAGTATCCCAGTTGCTTTAATGTTGGTAATATTAAAGAAAGCCTTTTAGAAACCTAATAGCGCCGCGTTTATATTCTGGCTGCTAGAGGTAAAAGTAACTAAGGACTGTAATAATGATTAGAGAGGACGCGACGGGGGAGGGTGTGACGGGGGAGGACGTAATGTGGGAGGATACCATGATTGGGGAATAGTCTGCCGGTTTAAATCTACCGTGCTGTATTTTTGCTAGTACGCGAGTATAGCCTTTACGTTCTTAATAGCTTCTCTACTACTAATAGCGCTTGCCCTATAGACTAACGCAGACGCCTCTTGTCTACCTATTCCTATATAGTTAGCCTATTTAGCTAGCCAGCTAAGTTTTCTTCTGTTCTCCTGCATATATATATCCTATATATTATCCTCCTCCTTAGTTATAAAGACTTCCAAAAGCTTACTTTTAAACCTTCTACGCCTATCTCTTTCTTTATACCTGTTTATATTACCGACTGTTATAATATACTGCGGGTCTAGTATAGCTATATAGTCCTAAGTATGCTTAGCAGCCGGTTAAAATAGGAGAGCATTAGATATAGGCCTTTTGCCCCTATAACTGGCACCGTCGTTGCTTATATCCTATATGCTATCTAGACCAGCGGTAGACTAAAACTCTGCTGCGCTGCTATAATTGCTGTTGTCCTTAATTTGCGATTGAGGGGATTAAGGGTCTAGATTGGCGTTATCTATATTAACCGGATTAAGTTATAGAAGCACTTTAGGCCTATAGGACTAGTGGATCCACTATAATATATCTTGTAGTGACTTTGCAACAAAGAATAAGAGCCTAGGGTTAGCGCTATCGCGCACCTATACTGCCGCCGTGTCCGTACTAATAAATAATGCTGGAAGTAAGCGTAGAAGGAACAACCGCGTCTCTTAAGGCGTTACGCCTAAGGCTAGAATTGATATATCTATAGCTATTTAATGTGGATATAGAGATTGCGTAAGGTAGGGAATTGTAGGAGAAAATTGCGTTAAGCTATCAGCTAAAGCTTTGTCTGTATATATTATTCCCCCCTAGGTCCGGAAATTGGGGCGCTACTATAACCGGTGATGTACCTAATAGGGGAGGCCGTTAGGGCAAAGTTGCTAGCTAGTAACTTACTTGTAGGCAGTATATAGATAAGGAATTTTCTTTAGCTTATGTTTTAATACTAAGTATATACTTAAATAAACAGCCTACCCCCCTTAACTTTATTAATCCTTAGGTTATAGCTCTCTGCTAAGAATATAGGTGCTCCTAATCTAACTACGTATGCTGCGCAACCGATTTAAGCACCTCTATAGTTGATGGAGTTAAACAAACGCAAACGTAAGTCTACTCGTATGACTATAACTAAGGGTAGCCCTAATAATGGGGTTATATTTCTTAGAAAGAATATAAAGGGTACGGCTATATTAAAGAGCTTAAGTAATAAATACGAGTTAGGGGAGGCCAATCTATAGAAGGTGAAGAAGATAAAGAAAAGTCTAAGAAATACTAACGAAGAGAAGTGCTTAAGAAAGTTAGTCTCCTAATAACCCGCGAGAGATACTAATTAATTTATATTTAGATGGTAAGCAAAACCCCCTTAGTCCTTTACTATAATTAAAGAACGTGCCTTGACGTAGAGGATATTTATTATTACCTGTACCTATAGTAGGACTAAAGATATCCTAGAGGAGGTAGTGGATATTACTAGCACTACTGGGAATATATACACCGTAACTACTAATAAGGATGTTTATTATTGCCCGTACCTATAGTAGGACTAAAGACATCCTAGAGGAGGTAGTAGATATTACTGGTACTACTGGGAATATATATACCATAACTACTAATAAGGATATTTATTATTGCCTGTACCTATAGTAGGACTAAAGATATCCTAGAGGAGGTAGTGGATATTACTAGTACTACTGGGAATATATATACCGTAACTACTAATAATATTATAGGGCGCGGAATAGTGGCAGCTAAATATATGATTTAAGGAGTCTATAAGACGTTGCGCGATTGATTATAAGGGTTGAGGGCGTAAGGAGGTGATATACCTATATGTAGCTAATGTAAGCTATACGCAAGGTGTATATAAGAGCACGGGGCTCTCCTATAGAGGCCCCTATAGTAGGGTTCCGTAATAAATAAGGATGTTTGTTATTGCCCGTACCTATAGCAGGACTAAAGACATCCTAAGGAGGTAGTGGATATTGCTGGCACTACTGGGAATATATATACCGTGACTACTAATAAGACGCCTGGTTGTAACTATCCGTATGCGGAGAAAGGCTATTAGTGCAAATATATTGTCTATATAAGTTGTCTACTATTACTCTAAAATGTAATCCGCTATTAACTAAACTATATTTTTTCTTATATTCTTAGAGTCCTAGAATAACTTACCTACTAACTAGCCTTTATCTCCTCTAAATTACATTAGATATTTACTAAAGCTCCCTCTAGTAATGGTAATAATTAGTTAGTTAGTTACGATTATATTATATTATATAGGAATATAACTAACCTAATTATAATTATACCTACTAATTATATTACGTAGATATAACTATATAATTAACTATAGAAATAGTAGAAATAAAAAGAGGGAGAGGTAGAGCTTTAGGGGGGAGCTCTAGGTAAGTTCTAGGGCAAGTATATTATCTATATATAAGTTATTATATGTAGATAATATTATATAGAGGCCTATGCCTAAAAGACGTAATTAATATAACTATATAACTAAATTAGAATTACTTTCTTTAATTATATAATAATTAGAATTATAGGGCTGATTATAGTTATATAGTTATTGCTATTACTAGCTCCCTCTATCTTCCTTATATCTTACTTATAGTTTAAACTTACTAGCCGGCAACTTGGCTAAATAATCCTCTTAAGGTATTATATAACGATACTACCCCTTTAATTTAGCTATTATTAATATACCTAATAGTTATAGCTACGAATTTACCTATATCCTCAGATCTATATCTTCCTATTGAATTTAAAGGCCGCTACCTAGCTTTTATAGAATCCTCCTATACAGACCTGTATTCCCCGTTAAAGAAATAGCTACTAGATTTTAAAGCTAATTTTGGATATAAGAATAAAGAAGGTAGAGTACCTAGTTTAGAAAGTATCTTCTACTTTATAAATTACCTAGAAAGTATTAGTTAAGACTATTTAGTAGCCGGACTGCCCGTTAATAAGGCTGTATTCCTAGTAGGACACCTATATTGTGCGCGTATTAGCTAGATAGTTTTAATATACGCCATTATATGCTAAAGTCCTGCTATACTTTGTCCAGTTATTAATGACCTTAACCGTAAAAGTAGGCAGTTCTTCCTTGGAGGTAAATATCTACGTAAATAGCTCCTTATATATAAGATACTTAGACTCTTTGCTTTAATATATAGACCTTACCTAATATATAAGACCGATATTACTAATAACTTAACTTTAGCGAAGTTGCTAGCCGGTAACTTAACCATATATAACTAAGCATTGGATTTATATACGGGAAAAAACTACACTATAATTATGAGCGAAAAATATAATCTAACTAATGATAACCTAGGCCTAGATATTGGCGACACAACAAATAAGTCTTTACTGCTAGTCTCGCATAATAAGGATACTGATCCTAAGTTAGAATATAATCCCAAGTTGGATAATGCGTACTGCGATATATATGTATATAGACTCTATCTATGCCGCTATAGTTTAGATACAGAGCTATACAGATTGCGTTAGCACTACTACTAATTACTACACCGATCTTACCGGCAATCTTATAATTAGTAATTTAGGTATAGATAAAGGTATAGGCACCCTAAGACCTAGTTGGTTGTTAAGCGTGTAGTAAAGAGTTAAGTAAGGTTAGTGGCATTTTCTAGGCTTAGTTAGCTTTGGAATTTTTTAACTAGTAAAAGGCCTATTATAACTATAGGAGCTCCTTAAGTAGTGTAAGTCGCTAGCGGGTAATAGGCTAGCGCTTTAGGATAGCTTAAATAAACCTTTTCGCCCTAGCTCCTCTACCTTTTCTATACTTTACTCTATTAAATCTTTCTTGCCTACTAGTAACTTAAATACCATTCTAATCTTAGGCTCTATTCGTCCCACTAAATAGCTAATAATTATTAATCCTATAATTCAATTAGTTCGTAACCTAGTATAGTTAAGAAATTAGTACTATAGTAATTAATATTAACTATAGAATTAGACGAATTATGCTACTATATACCGCTAACCTTGCCCCTCTAGAATCTAATCCTTCCTAGTCCGATTAAGATAAGGTTAAAATTTTTATTAATCTAATCCTTACCTTAGCAGCTAGCAATAAATATACTATTACTAATACTAAATATACGTCTATTATTTACAGCAGTGCCTAGGCTTTAGGTATATCCGTACCTAAGCTAAATACCTTTTATAATACCAAATTTTAAGACAAGACTTTGTCTATAAATAAGTGGTTGGTTACTTATAAGGGTAACTTTAGATAGCTAAATAAACCACGGGTTGATATAACTTGGAAATCGATAATCCGCCTTATCTATACACCTAACTATATCTTAATCGCGCAAATAAATACTAGTCTACTATTCGTAATGCCGCAGAGAGTCGCTATAGATATTCTACCTACATACTATATTACTGCAATTGCGATTATTGGGACTATAAACGAACATCTAGAACTACTAGATACTAACTATATCCACCTAACCTTAGCTAACTACTACTTGGCCAGGCAATTGCCTTATAACTAGTTTAATATCTTTAAACTACTTAACATATTCTACTATTGTTATACCCTCTACCGTCGTGCTAACCTATACTGTTGTCTTATTATAACCCTAACTAGAACTAGATAGGCTAGGTTATTAGCTAGCGACTTATAGAGTCTTTAATAGTCGAATACACTAAAGGGTTATAACCTTTAGAAATGTGGATAGGAAAGTTTAGTATGGACTTAAATAAGGGGTTAGCTTATAGATGGGTTATAGGTAGCGTTGGTAGTGCGGATAGCAGGGATCTATATAGTAGGGTTTCTTAGAGATATAATCTCTTTAGTTACTAGCCATCTTTAATATACACCCCTATATTAGGCGGTAGTATCTACTAGTAATATAAATATACCACCTAATAGTCCGACACTTCACCTATATCTAGTAGTTAGTTTATACTATACAAAAATTAAGGTAGACATAGGCTAAGTTGCTAGCTGGTAACCTCTCTACTTACTAACTAGATAGTGAGTTGGTATAAAATAAACCTTATACCGTAGCACGTACCTAAATAGTAGGGAAGTTATTAGTTAATAACTTGTAGATATTCTAAAGAGCCGGAATACTAAAAAAGAGGTTAGGGAGGGTTAGCGATAATTAGAATAGGCGGCTAGATATTATAGGTTTGGTTATATATAAAAGTGGTATAGTATTAATAACTAGGATTTATATATTGTAATTACACTATCAATGCTTTATATATTGTAACTATACTATCAGTACTTTATATATTATAACTATACTATTAGTGCTTTATATATTATAACTACACTATTAGTGCTTTATATATTATAGTTATACTATTAATACTTTATATATTGTAACTTTACTATTAATACTTTATATAGTAGCTTTAGTTAGGGCTAGTCTTAATAATATAAAAATACCGTATAAGCTGCCGGCTGGTAACTAGAATAACTGGAACTATATAGCAAGACGTTGCTGGTATATACTCTAGTGCCGGTCTAATACGTAAGGGAGATGGCTTATATGCTGCTATAAAATTAAGGTTAAAATTAGAGTGTAATCTATGCCCCGCTTATACCCGTAGCTATACCCGCTCGCTTATATCGCCCTAGTATTAAAACCTTGCACGGCTATATATACGACTAGCTTCCCCCTTTTTATAAAAGTAATTTCGCTTATAGACGATTTTACTTAATTACTGTTAACTATTTAAAGCAATTATAGCGAACGCCTATACTTAGCTAAGAACTTTAGTAATGTAATATTTGTGAAATATTGTAAGGTTTCTACCTATATAATATTACTAAATCCTATTAGCCGGATCTCTACGGGAACAGCATTGTTTTGGCCACGGTATGGGTAAAATAGAGTAGGGGAGGAAGTTCTGAATTGCTTTAATTTAATTTACTAGGGTAACTAAATAGTCCTTATATATAGCTTTAACTATAATTACTATATATAGCTAGTAGTAATTAAGCAAGATTAGATGCGCGTACTGAATTTAAAATCTTATAGCGCTCGCTAAAGGGGGAAGCTGGTTGTATAATTGACTATAAGTTACTAGTAGGCAATATTTAGTCGCCCTTGGTGCCATGTTTTCCTATACCTTTTTACTATCTACTAGTAACCTTTATAATTATATTTGCAACTTAAACTTACTTTTATAAATTAGCCCTTTACCTTGCCCTTTTTATTTATAGATATAAATGGCGCTAGCTACTAGCGTTAATCTATATTTTACTTTACCACCTTTAACCCTTCCAATCCTCTATTTCTTCTACACTTTACTTATTTTGCCTGACCCTTGCTAGCTAATAACTTAACTCTCTTTCTCTCTATATACGTTTCTTAGATAAATTTATCTATCCACCCTATTTATTGACGCACTTATACCGTATTCTAGAACGCTCTTAAAGGTAAATAATACAGCCTTAAAATAAAGATAGTCTATTTATTAACTGTGTATATATATTTAGGAATCTTAACTACTAGTTACGTTCTTGCTTCGCGCTAGCCTATACTAGTTTAGATTGGGTATATATCTAACTATACTTATTCTAGTGGCTATAAGTTGCTAACTAGTAACCTTGCTCTCTTTTGGATACTATACATTGCTTAGATATATCTTTTTGTCTACCTTACTTATTAATAGTACTTGTACCTACACTGTATCCTGGAGCGCTCTTAAAGGTAAGTTAGGTAACCTTAAAATAGAGATAGTCTGTTTACTAACTATTCTTATAAGCCTCTATTAATTCTAATTAGATTATTTCCCTTTATATTTACCTAATTGGCTATAAGTTACTAACCGGCAACTTGACCTATTCCTATATATTTAATAATAGCTAACCTAAAAAAAAATACTAAGGTAGCGGCTAGACTATCTACTAACGCGTAGAATGACGTCGCTACTTAACTAAAGAAAAGAGTAAGAGAGGTTAAAGCTGTTATACCTGTAGAGGCTATTAAGTAAAACCCTAAAGGAGTAAAGGTTATTTTAACTGGTTTAATTAATAGCTAGGCCTATATCGCTGGCTATCTTAGGCTATTAGATATACAGTAATTAAGAGACTATATTAATGTATACGACTTATAACCCAGTTCTGCGTTATCTCTATAGCTATATTACCAAAAAGTAGGGTTTAGTGTTGCTGAATATACTAAAAAAACCACTTATAAGTCTAAGAACATTTTTTAAATAATTAACGACCCTAAATCTATCTCTAAAGCCTACCTTAAAGTAGGCTTACTAATTTAGCATTATAACTATAAAAAAACGGACTATAAAAGGGCCTTGGCCTACTATATTGTTACCCTCTATTAAATTATTAAGGATAATCCTAACTGGTTCCCAATAGTAGGAGATAATCCTAACTATAATATAAAGTTTATTAGAGGGATACCGCTAGAAGAGTATTACCGCGCGTATATCTTTCTACGCTAGTTCTACCGCGTAAGTACTAGAAAGGTAAAATTAAAGAATAAGGGAGGGCGTACTTAGATTATTTAAGCTATATAACTAACCTACCTAATAGACGATAATTTCTGGGGTGTAACAAGCCTAGAAGCAGCGTAGTTGTTAGCTAGTAACTCGCTCCTTACTAGGTTTCTAGCTAATAATGCCGTTAATTCCGGAGATAAAGAGATATTAAATAAGGAGTATATTAGCGATAAGGAGGGACCTAACAGCAATATAATATACTTGGCGCCTTTAATATTTCTTAACGCCTTAACTAATAGCTTTTGTAATATGCTAGCTAGGGTATCTAGGACATCTCTAGATGGCAATCCCCTACTTACCTCGCTAAGTCCAGAAGCTTAGATCTAGCTACTATAAAATATATTAGTATAGGCAAAAGTGCTGTATCTACTAGTAAACCCTACTATAGATAAGAATAATAATACTATAGGTGCGGATTAAGTATTAGGGAGTCTAATTACTACCTTAGATACGGTAATTATACGCGCTATTTATATATCTAAGGTAGAAGCCACGCTTATAGCTATAGGAAAAGAGTTGGACCCTAATTATTAAGAGGCTTTTTAGGAACTATAGAACAGTACTAATTAGGCTATAGCCCAATTGTTTAATTATCTAAGTTTATGTTACGTATTAGGTGTTAATCCTGTAACTCTATCTATTAGGTCTAGAATAACCCTAAAAGTATAGTAAGTAACAGGGGCTGTTTGGGCGCAGTATATGCTTAATAGTCCTATTAGATTAGCGATTCTTAGCAACGATGTTAGACTTAGCAAATCTATTACTTCTCTTTCTATTATTTAGAATATCTTCCGCTACGATATAGAGGTCTTAGCCTTAGGCACTTTACCTACTAGTTAGTAACTTAGGGCCAAGTTATTAGCTAGTAACTTAATAGCTCTAGGCTTATATAAGCCGACCCTTATCTTATTTCCTACGCTGGCCGCTAGTATCTAGCGAGACGAGCTTTGTCTATTCCCGGACCTAAAACTATACTATTACTATAGTATACCGAATAAAGCTACTATTATAACTCGGGCGAGCGTTCTACCTAGGTTAGTAGACGATTTAAAAAAGATAATTAAAGCGCTAGACCCAAATAACCCTTTTATAAGTTGTTATATATTTATATTAACTTATTTAACGTAGTATAAACATACTTTAGACAAAGCCGCTATGCCTAGACGGTCAAAATCAACCTATAAACGTAGTTATGTTCTTACTAATAAGGAAGAGGAAGAGGATAAGCCCGCTAATAATAATAAAATGGATAAAGATAAGTTGCTTAAACTAAAGTCTCGCATTCCTAACTACTTTAGTTTAGTTATCTACGATAAGGCTTATAAGTTAAAGTCCCCTTAAACGCGAACGTACCGTTCCGTTTACCTAATACGTCCGTAAAAATTACTGCTGGTAAGCGCTATAATTTGTGGTAACTAAGCGGCTAATATTAGGGGCATTATTAGTTTAATATATAGCATCTCGAATTATTATATACTATTAGATATAAACTTCTCTAACCTATTAGAATACTCTATAATATAATAAAAGATATCTAAGTTACTAGCGGGCAACTTGTACTATCTAGATTTAATAAAGTATTATATATTGCTCGACCCTAAACGCTTCCGGGGGCTAAGTGGTTTAAACATAGATATTGACCTGTCTACCACACTAATTTGTCTAATTCTAATGCTCTCCTAAATACGTCGTTATAAGGGCTTAATAGTAGAACTCGAGCCCGGAAAATTGGTTACGGTTAGAGCAGATATCCCCACCTATTGTATCCTTACCATTAAGCTCTAAATATCGCGTTTATAAGCCAAATTATATACTAAATTGTATAAGATCCTTACTAACAATATAGGAATAGGTGTAGATGCTATAACCGGCGAAGGATATATTAATATGGGCCGACATTATTAGCTTTTGTATGCCTCTTTTAATGTAAGTCTTAATAGGTTCCGAAGTAGAGCGCTAACTAGTGTTAAGTATGTTAATGGTTGGTATAAGAAGGGTATATACGGTTCGACCTTTTACTATCGGCTTACCTAAGGCGAAGACGTTAATATTTGTTACTGGGATAGGGTTACGTTTGCTATATAGATGTGTAAACGATTGGTAAAGCTTTAGTGGCTAGCAGGCTTTCTATTATATACCTGTATTAATACTAATAAAAAGG
>Ga0193728_1001185_pt1 | contig 13201 bp, 15 predicted proteins | sample U1c1metaG_FD_143037 | JGI IMG/M metagenome (GOLD analysis project Ga0193728, IMG submission 143037) | Soil microbial communities from a riparian zone of the East river system, Colorado, United States - U1c1 | ecosystem: Environmental > Terrestrial > Soil > Riparian zone | place: USA: East River...
AGCTGACTTCAACGCGATGCTCGCAGCTCTCGACGAGTCGCAACAAGCTCAGCAGCAGCTGATCGCGGACGCCTCGCACGAGCTGCGCACGCCGCTGACTGCGCACCGCGCGAACATCGAGCTGCTCGCGCGGCCCGACCTGCCCGTCGAACGGCGCCAGCGCGTGCTCGGCGCAGCCGTCCGCGGCATCGAGGAGCTCTCGACCCTAGTCGGCGATCTCATACAGGCCGCCCGCGACGGGAGGTCTGTCGACGCACGCGAGCCGCTCGCGCTCGACGAGCTCGTGGCGGCAGCGGTCGAGCGCGCGCAGCACAGGGCGCCGGGGCTGCGCTTCGAGAGCCGGCTCGAGCCCTACCGGTTCGTCGGAGCCCGCTCGCGACTCGAGCGAGCGATCGACAACGTGCTCGACAACGCGATCAAGTGGAGCCCGCCCGGCGGCACCGTCGACATCCGGCTCCTCGACGGGACGCTGACCGCGCGCGACCACGGGCCGGGGATCCCCGAGGCCGACCTGCCGCACGTCTTCGACCGCTTCTACCGGGCTGCCGCGGCTCGCGCCCTGCCCGGCTCGGGGCTCGGGCTCGCGATCGTCAAGCAGACCGTCGACGACCACGGCGGCAGCGTCACCGTCGCCAACGCGGACGCCGGCGGGGCTGTCCTCACACTCCGCTTCGACTCCGACGGCCGATAGTCGCTTTCTAAGGAAGCTCTCAGCAACCTCTCAGCCTCAGCGCCGACACGTTCAGGTTCCGGTGGTGAGCTTTGCTTGCTGCCGATTGAAAGGACTCGAACATGCTGCGCTCCCACCCTCTGCTCATCATCGCGTCGGTCGTCGCGGTTGTCGCGTGCTCACTACTCGCGGCCGGCTGCGGTGGCGGGAACTCGCCGGCCGTGGCCACGGGCTCGACGTCCACGAACGCCGCCGGCCCCTCGGCCGGCGCCAGTACGCATTCAACTGGGCTCGTGGCGTTCTCCTCCTGTATGCGCTCGCACGGCGTGCCGAACTTCCCTGACCCCGACAGCAGCGGAGGGATCCCCAAGCAAGCCGTTGTCAGCGCATTCCAAGAGGTCAGCAAGCCACAGGCCGACGCGGCCCAGAAGGCCTGCAATCACCTGCTCCCAGCCGGCGGGATGAGCGGGCAGCCCGTGCAAACGATCACCCCCCAAGATCGACAGGACTACCTCAAAGCAGCCGCCTGCATGCGCAGGCACGGTTTCCCCGACTTCCCCGACCCAACATTCCCGAACAACAGCGAGCAGATCAACATCCCCTCGAGCATCAACCAGAACTCATCCCAGTTCACGAGGGCGGCGACGATTTGCACCAAGCTGATCCCAGCGGGCCTGCCCGGCACCCACCGCGGCAATCCGTGAAAGCGGACAATGCCCATCGTGTGGCCTCTGGCACCTCTTGTGTCGCCGTCGCGCAGCCGAGCAGCCGAGCAGCCGGATCGATCGTTGCTGCTGACGGGGCAATGACCACTGACACGATCATGATCGCCGCACCGGCACGGGAGCGCTTTGCCGAATATGTCGCGCACGAGTTGCGCACTCCTTTGGCGACCCAGCGCGCCCTCCTCGAGTTGGCCCTCGCCGACCCGCTCGCCGATGCGGCCTCCTGGCGAGAGGTTGCCGAAGATGTCCTCGCCGGTTGCATGGAACAGGAACGGCTGCTCGAGGCGTGCCTCACCCTCGCCCGGAGCCGCTGCGGGCTGATGCGTCACGAACTGGTCGACCTTGCCGTGATCGCGGACGAGGCGCTCCGAGCCCACGACCTGAGTGGACTCGAGAGCGTCGTCGCGCTCGGGCCGGCTGAGATATGCGGCGACCCAGTCCTGGTCGAGCGGCTTGCCGCCAACCTCGTCTCGAACGCGATCCGGCACAACTTCCCGGGCGGGCGCATCGAGGTTGAGACTCGGACCGAGGCAGGGCACGCCTTCCTCGTCACCGTCAACACCGGCCCGCTGATCCCGGCCGGCGACCTCGGGCGTCTCTTCCAACCGTTCCACCGACTCGATCTTCAGGCGCGGCCCTCGAGCGACGGGATCGGATTGGGCCTCCCGATCGTCCAGGCCATTGCCGGCGCGCACAACGCGAACCTCACTGCCGAAGCGTTGAGCGGCGGGGGCCTCAAAATCGACGTTCGTTTTCCAGTGGCGCGTTCAGGAGGGTGTTCCGCCGCCGGGCGACCTGGATAGTCCCAGCGCCCAGGACGGACGGGCAGATCACGAAGCGAAACGGCGCCCCTAGCGGTTTGGAGTCGGCATGGCCTACGCGCTGCCTGCTTGTACGAGGCCGGTTTCGTACGCGTAGATCACGGTTTGTACGCGGTCGCGGAGGTCGAGCTTTTGGAGGATGCGTGCGACGTGTGTCTTCGCGGTTGCTTCGCTGATGACGAGCCGCTTGCAGATCTCGGGGTTCGAGAGGCCGCGGGCGAGTAGGTCGAGTACCTCGCGTTCGCGTGGTGTCAGCCCGGCGACTGCCTCTTGGGCGGTCGCGCGGCTGGGTCCCTGGCGGGAGAACTCCTCGATGACTGCGCGTGTGACGGCCGGGGCGAGCAGGGCGTCGCCGCTTGCGACGATGCGGACTGAGGCGGTGATCTCTTCTGGCGGGGCGTCTTTGAGCATGAAGCCGCTGGCGCCGGCGCGGAGGGCGTCGTAGACATAGGTGTCGAGCCCGAAGGTGGTCAGGATGAGGACGCGCGCTTGCGGCCGGTCGTCGACGATTCGGCGCGTCGCTTCGATCCCGTCGAGGACGGGCATGCGGATGTCCATCAGGACGACGTCGGGCTGTAGGTGTAGCGCAAGCGCGACGGCGTTCTCGCCGTTGTCGGCTTCGCCGACGACCGTCATGTCGGGTTCGTTGTCGAGGATTTTGCGCAGGCCGACACGGACGAGCGCCTGGTCGTCGGCGATCAGGACGTCGGTCATGCGACGGGCAGTCGGACGCGGACCACGAAGCCGCCCTGCGGGTCGGGGTGGGCTTCGAAGCGGCCGCCGTAGAGTGCGACGCGTTCGCGCATGCCGATGAGCCCGTGTCCGCCGCCGGACACGCGCGACGCATTGCCTGCGCCGTCATCGGCGATTTCGAGCTCGAGCGAGTTCGGGCCGTAGCGGACGTGAACGGTTGTGCGCGCATCGCCTGCGTGTTTGAGGGCGTTCGTGAGCGCCTCTTGGACGATCCGGTAGGCGGAGAGCTCGATCGCGACCGGCAGTCCGCGGCGCTCGCCGTCGACATGGAGCTCGACCGGAAGGCCGACCTCGCGCAACTGCGTGACGAGCGTCGGTACGTCGTCGAGCCCCGGCTGGGGCGTGAGCGGCTCGTCGGTGTCGCTGCGGAGCATGCCGAGCAGTCGTCGCGTCTCGGTCAGCGCGCCGCGGCCGACTTGCTCGATCGTCTCCAACACTTCGCGTGTAGAGCTGTTCGTAGCGTCGAGCACGCGCCGCTCGGCCCCGGCCTGGAGGACGATCATCGAGACGTGGTGCGCGATCACGTCGTGCAGCTCGCGTGCGATCCGCGCGCGCTCCTCGACGACCGCCTCGCGCGTAGCCACGTCGCGTTCGCGCTCGGCGATACGTGCATGCCGCTCGCGGTCACCGATCGCGCGACGCACGAGCAACATCACGATCGCCGTGACGACAGCGAACGGCACCGCGCTGTGCACGTTCGCCTTGGGCGAGGCGCTGGTGGCGAGGTCGGCCGTGACGACGAGCGCCAACCCGGCGGCGAAGCGGCGTGGAGGCGTCCAGACCGCGAGCGCGTACAGGGCAGAGAAGATCGCGACCGGCTCGCTGACGATCTGCGGGTCACGGCCGATCGCGTACTGGGCCGCGCCGAGCACCGGCACGGCAATGCCGACGAGCGTTGGGTAGCGGCGGCGAAGGGCGATCGGTGCCGTGACGAACGGCGTGACGAGCGCAAAGGCAAGCCGATGGCCGGTGACCTCGCGGCTGAACCAGATCTCGAGTTGCGCGGCAACGGTGAGCAGAACCGCGAGCGTGCGGTCGAGCAGCACCGGGTCGGGCCGGAGCCGGGGTAGGGAAGCAAGCCGCGTGCGCACGCCCTGACGGTAAAGCGTCGCGGGCCGTCTGTCATCGGCCGGTCGGCCGATTCCGGCGCGGCGAAAGATCAGCCGGTCGGCCGATCGAAAGACCGGCCAACCGGCGGACGACGCCTCCGCGCCCGCTCCCTACCGTCGGCTGGGTCAGCTACCGAAGGGAGCATCACGATGATCGGACGCACGCACGACCGCCTCTTCGCTGCCTGCGGCATCGCCTTCGTCGCGCTCGAGCTTGGCGGCTCCGCAATCGGCGGGAAGACCCACCAACTCATGGTCTCCAGCAGCACATCGCAGGTTGCCCGGGCGCTCGCCAAGCCTGTCGGCACGCTCTCCTGGGTCGGCAGTTACATGGAGCTCTTGAGCTTCGGTTTCTTCCTCGCCTTCGCCGTCTGGGCCTGTACCAAGCTCGGCGGCGGCCTCCTCGGCCAGATCGCAGGCGCCGCCGCTGCGAGCTACGCGACGCTCAGCGTCGCCTCGCTCGCCGTCATCGATGCGATCTCGTACCGGGCAGGCCACGGACTCGACGTCCAGCTCGGCCGCACACTCGTCAGCGTCAACGAGGCCCTATACGTCGGCACCTGGTTCATGATCGCCTTTTTCCTGGTCGCAGCGGGAGCGGCCGCGGTTGGATCGGAGCGTCGTCGGTTGGGCTGGAGCGCAATCTCCGTCGCCCTGTTCACGCTTCTCGCAACCGCCGTCTCGGTCACCGGCATCGGCCAGTTCGGCATCCTGCTCTTCTTCGTCTGGACCGTCTGGGCGAGCATCTCCCTCACCCGCCAAACGCGCGTCGCCGCGGGTGCCGCCGCCGTCGCCCAGCACGCGTAAGACTCCCGGTGAGTTCCGGCGGCGCAATAATCCGCGCCGCCGGAACTGCGGGCATTACGCGAAGGGCTTGACGACCATGTCGACGACGATGAGGAAGAGCATCGCGACGTCGACCCGTGCGATCAGGAGGATGCGCTTGATCGCGGCCTGGGTGTCGGGATGCGTCGCGCCTTTTTCCTCGGTGAGCGCGACGATCTTCTTCGCTCCCGGTGAGAGCACGCCGATCCCGGTGAAGAACGTGATCGCATAGCCGACGAGGCCGGCGGTCACCCAGAACTTGCCCCAACCCCAGTTCGTGTTGGCCATCATCGCGATGCCCATGGCGACGACGACGAGCCCGGCCGGAGCGAAGACCCGCTCGCCGACAAGTGCCGCCTGCCGCGCAACGGTCGCCAGCTCCACGGGGTCGTTCTTGCGTTCGGCGAGGATCGCGAGGATCGTGATGAGCGCGCCGCCGCCGATCCAGATGATCGCGCCGAGCACGTGAATCGCCTTGAACGCGGAGTACCAGGCGTTGTAGACGCCGGCCTGGCTGATGAAGACGATCGCGACGACGAGCACGACCGCCCCGATGATCATGTTCACGGGCACGGCTGAGCCGCGGTCCGCTGGTGTGGTATTTGCAGGTGTGTCCATGACCTGCAGTAAACGGGATCGGCCGGACGACTACAAGGCGCGCGCTGCGTCGAGCAGCACGTCGAAGTCCGGCAGTTCTGCGGTGTCGTAGAGCCACGCGCCGCGGACGACGCCGTCGCCGTCGATCAAGAAGGCCGACCGCTCGGAGACGTCACGCATTCCTCTGTAGTCGAACGCAACGTCGAAGCCGTGCGTCGCCTCCGCGTTCCAGTCGGAGAGCAGTGGAATGTCGAGGTCGAGCGCCTGCATCCACGCGACATGCGTCCACGGGGAGTCGCGAGACGCCGCGTAGGTCTGCACGCCGGCGGCGCGGAACTCGTCGCTCCTGTCACGCAGGAGCTGCAGCTCGTTCGTTCAGGTGGCCGACCAGTCGAAGAGGTAGAAGAGCAGCAGGATCGGCCCGTCGGCGACGAGCTGCGCAAGCGTCGCGCTCTCCTGCGGCGTCGTCCACACGAGCGCCTCAGGAATCCGCTTGCCGACCTCGAGCATGTCGAGAGCCTACGCGGTCACCGGGACGGTGGTGATCTCGGTCAGCTCGGCGATCTCGCGCACGACCTCGACGATGTCGCGGTTCGCGTTGAAGACGCGCAGTTGCCGATCGGCGCCGTTTCCGCGCCGGAGGATCTCCTCGACGCCGGCGAGCTCCGCCTCGGAGCCGAGCTCCTTCGCGTGCGGCACGATCAGCTTCAGCGTGCGGCGCACGACCTGTGCGACCGACATGCGGTTTCGGCGTCCGGTGACGAGATCCATCACCGGCGCTTCGAGCCCGTAGCGCGCGGCGAGCCACTTGTTCTCGGTCGTGAGGATCCGGTGGAACGACGGGACGTCTTCGCCCGCGTCGAACCGTTCGGAGTAGTACTTCACGAGCGTCTGGCAGTACGCCGTGATCGCGACGACGTCCTCGAGCTGCGTCACCGCGTCGCAGATCCGGATCTCGATCGTGCCGAGGCGCGGGTGCAGGCGAATGTCCCACCAGATGTGCGTGTAGTCCGCGATGCACCCGGTGCGCTCGAGCTGGCCGACGACCTCGGCGTAGTCGGCGTAGTCCTTGAAGCGTGGCGGCGGTCCGGAACGCGGGAACGCCGCGAACACCATGTGCCGCGACGACGCGAGGCCCGTCGGCTCGCCGCGCCAGAACGGGGAGTTCGACGACAACGCCACGAGCTCCGCGAGGTGGCCGATCAGTGCGTTGACGACCTGGATCGCCTTCTCGGGATCGTCGACCGCGACGTGAACGTGCAGCCCGAAGATCAGCTCGCGTCGCGCGATGTACTGCATCTGGTCGACGAGCGCGCGATAGCGGTCCTTCGCCGTGATTCGCTGACGCTCGAAGAGCGAGAACGGATGCGTGCCCGCCGATCCGACACGTAGCCCTTGATCGCGCGCGATGCCGCTGACGTAGCCCCGCAGCTGGACGAGCTGCGCCTCGACGTCGGCCGGGGTGTGGCATACGGGGGTCGCGATCTCGAGCACTGACTGCATCAGCTCGGCGTTGATGCGAGGCTCGAGCTCGTGCCCCTGCACCGCGGCGAGCACGGTGTCGATGTGCTGCACGAGGTCGAAGGTCTCGCTGTCGAGGAGCATGTACTCCTCCTCCACACCGAGTGTGTAGGCATCGCTCTGGCCGAACGTGTGGTCGAGGACGCTGCCGCCCTCCGCGAAGCCGCCGCTGCCCGTGCCGGTGATCGAAGAGGGCGTGATCTGCCTCACGGGTGATTCCCGAGGACGGCGTCGAGCTCGAGCTCCACGAGCCAGCGCGGGTCGAGCAGTCCGACGACGACCGCCGTTCCGGCCGGACGGATCGTGCCGAACACCTCACCGTGCGCGCGCATCACCTCTGGTGCATACCCGGCATCGGTGACGAACACGCGCGTGCGGACGACGTCCGCGAAGCTCGCTCCCGCCTCGGCGAGCGCAGCCTCGGCGATCTCGAGGCAGCGGCGCATCTGGTCGTACGGCGCCCCAGGCGGATCCGCATCGTCCGGCATGATCGGCGCCGTGCCCGCGATCGAGACGTGCGAGCCGGCGACGACCGCACGGCTGTAGCCGTATCGCTCCTCCAGGGACGAGCCAGATGAGATGACCCGGCGCTCCATCCACCTAGTATCACCCGCCGTGGACGCGCTGAGAACGATCGACGACTGGGGAGCCCGCACCGCGGCGGCAGGCGTGACGCGCGCCGGAGCCGAGGTGGCGGTGCACGGCCCGCGCGAGGCGCCGCTTCGCTGGGCGTCTGTGACGAAGCTCCTCACCGGGCTCGCGACGCTCGTTGCGATCGAGGAAGGAGTGGTCGATCTCGACGAGCCCGCCGGCCCCTCCGGATCGACGCTCCGCCACGTGCTTGCGCACGCCTCGGGCCTTCCGCCGGACGACGGGCCGCCGCTGATGGAGCCCGCGAAGCGGAGGATCTACTCGAACGTGGGCATCGAGGTGGCCGCGGCGCTCGTCGAGTCGCACGCGGAGATGCCGTTCGCCGAGTACCTGCGCGCGGCAGTGCTCGACCCACTCGGCCTCGTCGGCGAGCTCCGCACCTCCGCGGCCTGGGGTTACACCGGGCCGCTCGGCGACCTGCTCGCACTCGCGCGCGAGCTGCTCGCTCCGACCCTCGTCGCCGCCGAGACGCTCGCCGAGGCGACGACGGTGCAATTCCCGGGCCTTGCCGGCGTGTTGCCGAGCTTCGGGCGGATGGATCCCAACGATTGGGGGCTGGCGTTCGAGCTGCGCGACGACAAGCATCCGCACTGGACGGGCTCGCGCAACTCGCCGCGGACGTTCGGCCATTTCGGCGCCGCCGGGACGTTCCTCTGGGTCGATCCCGACGCGGGCCTCGCGTGCGCCGTGCTCACCGACCGTGAGTTCGGCGATTGGGCCAAGGACGCGTGGCCGCGGCTCGGCGACGCGGTGCTCGACGAGCTGGACGCCTAGTCGTCCGCGAAGAGCGGGCGCAGGTACTCGTCGAACGCCGCGCGGTCGCAGCTCGCGACGACGACCGGGGTGATCGCGGTGACCGTTGCCGTGCGCGGCACGTTCATCGCGAGCGCGACCTCGCCGAAGTAATCGCCGGGCCGCAGGATCACGCGCTCGCCCATCGCGCTGTTCGTCACGGTGAGCATCCCTGCGAACACGACGTAGAAGCGGTCGCCCTCCTCGCCCTCCCGGATCACGACGGTTCCCGGCGGCAGCTCCTCGCGTGTCATCTCCTTCGCGAGCTTCCCGAGCACCTGGCCCGGGAGCCCGGCGAGCAGCTCGACGCGGGCGAGCTCGTGCGATGTTGCAGATTGGCGCGGCATTGTGCTCCTACTCGCTCTCTGCGGTGGATGTGCCCGGTACTAGCACGCGTAACGCACGCGGCAGCGACTCGAGCTCGAGAGGAGGTGTGAGCACGACCGGCTCGCCGTCGATCGCGGCCCGGACCCGCGTCTGCGGGAGCTCGATCGTGAACCTCGGCGACACGCGCTCCGCCCACGCGTTCGGCAGCCAGCCGGCGGCGGCCCAGAGCTGCAACTCCCCCCGGTCGAGCCGTTCGCGCTCGCCGAGCGTGAAGAGATCGACCGCGTAGCGGTTGTTACCCACGAGCAGCACGCGCGCGGTCAGCTCCTCGCCGTTCACCCGCGCGCGCAGGTGATGCCGACTGCGTGCGGTCTGGGCGAGGGCACGTGCGCGGGCGAGCGCTTCGCCGCGGCGGCGGTGGTGCTCGCGCCGGTGGACGAGCCCGGCGTAGGCGCCGACCGAGATGTTGTTGAGGAAGATCCGGTCGGCCGCCTTGCCGACGTCGATGCGCCTCTCGACCGCATCGTCGTCGAACGCGGCGAGCGCGCCCAGCGGATCGTCGCGGTCGAGCCCGAGGTCTCGCGCGAAGTGGTTGCGCGTGCCGAAGGGGATGCATACGAACGCGGCGCCAGTATCAAGGGCAACGGCTGCCACCGCGGCGAGGGAGCCGTCGCCGCCCGCGATGCCGAGGACGGCTGCACCGGAAGACCGGGCGAGCTCCTCGGGGTCGTCTCCCTGGCGCAGAAGGCGCGTCTCGATGCCGCGCTCTCGCGCGGCTCGCTCGAGCTCGTCGGGGCTCGGGTCGTCGTCGCCGGAGCGCGGGTTGATCAAAAGGAAGCGATCCACGGCGGGCCTACGCTAGCCGCGGCCGTAGGCCCTGCCGCCCGCAAGTAGGGCCGAACGGCCCATGGCGGGTGCGAGTGATGCGGCCGATCATTCCGCCATGAGCGAACGCGGCCTTCATCGCATCGAGGACGACCTCGCCGAGACCTGGCTCGAAGACTGGGCGGGTGCCGGCGTTGCGGAGATCGAAGACTTTCTCTCCAAGCACGCGGCGTTTCTCGGCTTCCTGGACATCCAGGAAAGCTAGGACTGCGACAGAGGAGAGGCAGAGGCCGTAACCGGCCCCTGCCCGCAAGCCTCCGTTTACGCGGCGGGGGTCTCTTCGCCCAATCCGAGCGAGCGCTCGAGCATCCCCTTCGGCATGGCGCCGACGGCCGAAGCCTTCGGCTGACCCGCCTCGAAAAGGACCATGTTCGGGATCGACTGGATCCCGTAGCGCATCGCCAGGTCCTGGTTCTCGTCGATGTTGACCTTGACGAGCTTCAGGTTCCGCTCCTCCGCGATCTTCTCGAGCACGGGTGCCACTGCATGGCAGGGGCCGCACCACTCCGCCCAGAAATCGACGAGCACGGGCTCGCCGCTCTGGAGGACCTCATTTTCGAATGTCGCATCGGTGACGTCAGTTGCCATGTTCGCTTTCCTTTCGTGTGACTCGGGGTGGACCGGTACCCGATCCCCCGTAGGTAAGAACGTCGCTCTCTACACTTCGCTTCCCGATGGCCGACCAAGTCTTCCAGCCGCTTCCGACGGTGCCCGACCATGCAGGCCTCGAAGAGGAGGTTCTGGCCTGGTGGGAGGCCCAGGATATCTTCGAGAAGCTCCGTGAGCGCAACCGCGGTGGGCCGACCTTCTCGTTCTTCGACGGCCCTGTGACGGCCAACAAGCCGCTCGGCGTCCACCACGGCTGGGGCCGGACGCTGAAAGACGTCTTCCAGCGCTACCGGGCCCTGCGCGGCTACGACCAGCGCTACCAGAACGGGTTCGACTGCCAGGGCCTCTGGATCGAGGTGGGGGTCGAGCACGAGCTGGGGCTCAACTCGAAGCCGGAGATCGAGGAGTACGGGCTCGAGAACTTCGCGCGCAAGTGCCGTGACGCCGTCGTGCGGTCCGCGGACGAGATCTGGAAGGGCTCGAAGCGACTCGGCCAGTGGATGGACTGGGGCAACGACTACTTCACGTTCAGCGATACGAACATCGAGTACGTGTGGCGGATGCTGAAGGTCGTGCACGAGCGGGAGTGGCTGTACACGGGCCACCGATCGACGGAGTGGTGCCCGCGGTGCGGCACGTCGATCTCGCAGCACGAGCTCATTGGCTCGTACGTCGACCGCGCGGATCCGTCGCTGTACGTCCGCTTCCCGCTGGTCGACCGCCACGGCGAGGCGGTCGTGATCTGGACGACGACGCCGTGGACGCTGCCCGCGAACGTCGCGGCAGCGGTGAATCCGACCGCGCAGTACGGGCTACGGGCGAACGGCGAATGGGTCGCGGCGGCGCGCTACCCGGACGAGACGTTCGAGGAGCAGAAGCCCGGATCGGAACTCGTCGGCTGGCGCTATCGCGGCCCGTTCGACGACCTCGCGCCGGGCGCATCGGTCGAGCACCGTGTGATCCCGTGGGACGAGGTGTCGCTCGACGACGGCACCGGCGTCGTGCACATCGCGCCGGGCTGCGGTGCGGAGGACTTCGAGCTCTCGCGCGTCAACGACCTGCCGGTGCTGACGCCGGTCGACGAGTCCGGCCGGTTCTACGACGACTACGGCTGGCTGCACGGGCTCTCGACCGTCGAGGCCGCAGACCAGATCATCGGCGAGCTCGGAGAGAAGGGCGTGCTCCTCGAAGCCGGCCTGCACGAGCACCGCTATCCCGAGTGCTGGCGCTGTCACACACCGCTCATCTTCCGGCTCGCGGACGACTGGTTCATCTCGGTGAAGGATCTGCGGCAGCCGATGCTCGACGCGAACGCGACGGTGGAGTGGACGCCGGAGTACATGGGCAAGCGGATGGACGACTGGCTCAACAACATGGGCGACTGGAACATCTCGCGCCGCCGCTACTACGGATTGCCGCTGCCGTTCTACCCGTGCGCGTGTGGGCACCTGAACGTGATCGGCTCGAAGGCGGAGCTCGAGGCGCGCGCGCTGTCGGGGCTCGAGCAGCTCGAGGAGCTGCGCCGGCCGTGGATCGACCGCGTGCCCGTGTCGTGCGAGAAATGCGGTGAGCCGGTCGAGCGCGTGAAGGAGGTCGGCGACGTCTGGCTCGACGCGGGGATCGTGCCGTTCTCGACGCTCGGCTGGCAGAACGACACGTCGGTCGAGGAGGGCTACGCGACGGGCGCTGCAAAGGGCCTCACGCACGCAGACCTCCCGGATCACGCGTACTGGGAGAAGTGGTTCCCCGCCGACTGGGTGTCCGAGATGCGCGAGCAGATCCGCCTGTGGTTCTACTCGCAGCTCTTCATGTCGGTCGTGCTGACGGGCGGCGCGCCGTTCAAGCGGGTGCTGGGGTACGAGAAGATGCTCGACGAGACGGGCCGCGAGATGCACGGCTCGTGGGGGAACACGATCCCCCTCGATGACGCCTTCGCACGCATGGGTGCCGACGTCATGCGTTGGCAATACTGCGCGCAGCCGCCCGACCGAAACCTGCTGTTCGGGTTCGGGCCGGCGGAGGAGATCCGTCGAGAGCTGCTGACGTTCTGGAACTCGGTGTCGTTCTTCGTCTCGTATGCGAACATCGAGGGCTTCCGGCCGTCGTGGTCGCAGCTCGAGCCGTCCGGCGACCTGAAGCCGCTCGACCTGTGGCTGATCGAGCGGACGCACGCGTTCGTCACCGACGCGACGGCAGCGTACGAGCGGTTCCGCAGCGACCACGTGATCGAGCTGTACGAGGCGTATGCCGACGATCTCTCGAACTGGTACATCCGCCGTTCGCGGCCGCGCTTCTGGGGTGGGGACGATGCGGCGTTGGGAACGCTCTGGTACGCGCTCGTCCAGACCCTGCGCGTGCTCTCGCCGGTGATGCCGTTCCTCACGGATCATCTGTGGCGGAATCTCGTGCCGGACGGACCGGAGTCGGTACACCTTGCGCCATGGCCGGAGGTTGCGGAGCCCGACCGTGCGCTGCTCGACGAGATGAGCGACGTGCGCCGCGTCGTGACGCTTGCGCATCAAGCGCGCTCGGCATCGGGTCTCAAGTTGCGGCAGCCGTTGCACAAGCTGGTCGTGGAAGGTGCAGCGGGGGCGCGCGCACACGCGGACGAGATCGCGGACGAGGTGCGCGTGAAGGAGGTCGCATTTGACAAGGTCGATGCGGAGTTGCGTGTGAAGCCGAACCTGCCGGCGCTCGGGCCGCGGCTCGGCAAGGAGCTGCGCACGGTGCAGCAGGCGCTGCAGTCGGGCGAGTTCGAGGAGCTCGAGGGCGGGCGTTTCCGCGCGGCAGGCTATGAGCTCGAGCCGAACGAGGTGCTCGTCGAGCGCGGCGGCCGCGAAGGTTGGTCGGTGGCGGCGGCGGACGGCGTCACGGTGGCGCTCGACACGTCGCTCGACGACGCGCTGCTCCTCGAGG
>Ga0193728_1001186_pt1 | contig 13196 bp, 9 predicted proteins | sample U1c1metaG_FD_143037 | JGI IMG/M metagenome (GOLD analysis project Ga0193728, IMG submission 143037) | Soil microbial communities from a riparian zone of the East river system, Colorado, United States - U1c1 | ecosystem: Environmental > Terrestrial > Soil > Riparian zone | place: USA: East River...
ACGGCGAGCGGCGCGACAGCGACCCCCTGGGCAGCGACCCGCTGGGCAGCGACCCGCTGGGCAGCGACCCGCTGGGCAGCGATCCCCTGGGCAGCGACCCCCTGGGCGGCGACCGGCTCGGCGGCGACCGCCGCGACGGCGACCGCCGCGACGGCGACCGGCTGGACAGTGACCGGCTCGGCAGTGACCGGCGCGAGGGGGAGCGCCGCGACGGCGACCGCCGGGACGGCGAGCGCCGGGACGGCGAGCGCGAGCACCGCGGCCGTTCCGGCCGGCGCGGCCGTCCGGCCGAGGACCCGGCCGACGCCGTCGGCTACCTGAGCGGCCCGCGCACGGGCACCTACGCGGCCGACTTCCCGGACCCGCAGCCCATCCGGCCCGAGCCGGGCGCAGCCGCCCGCCTGACGGCCGCGCCGCCGCCGGCGCCGCGGCCGTCGGCCGACCCGCATATCCACCCGGCCGATCCGCTCGGCCTCGGATATCAGCGCGAGGAGAAAGCCGGGTATCGCGACGGCGAGTACTCCGCGGACTATCCCGCGGCTCCGGCGTATCCCGCTGACCGTGAGTATCCGGCCGGCCGTGAGTATCCGGCCCCCGACTATCCGTCGGGTGATGGCCCGGACTATCCCGCGGCCGATTCCGGATATCGAGAGACTGGCGGCTACTCGGAGCGCACCGGATATCCGGAGTCCGGCTATCCCGAGCCGGACCGCTATGCCGAGCCGGGCTATCCGGAGCCGCGTGGCTATCCGGGGCCGGCGGCCCACGCCCAGCCGGACCGTTATCCGGAATCCGGCAGCTACGGTGAGCCGGGCGGATTTCCGGGCGTCGCCAGCGGCGGCAGCTATGGCAGCGGCCCCTACGACACCAGCGGGCACGACGAGAGCGGTTACGACAGTGCCGGCTATGACAGCGCCGGCTACGACAGCGCCGGCTACGACAGCGCCGGCTATGACAACGTCGGCAACCGCGACAGCCGGGGCCGTAGCAGCCGGGGCCGCGGCAGCGCCGGCTATGACCGGGACGGCCACCTGGAGAGCGAGCCGCGCCGGCGCCCGGACCCGCCGGCACCTCGATCCGACCCGCGATGATCGGCGGGCGGCCCGGATGCCGAGAACACCGATCCGCAGGGGTCGGTGACCGGTCCCGGAGCCCCGCCGGCCCGCCCTGCCGCCAGTGATCCCGCCGATCAGATTGGCCCGGCCGCACCCACCAGATCGGGTCCGGTCCGCCCATCAGCGAGTCCGCTGACCAGCCCATCAGGCCCGCGCCGGCCCACCGGGCCTCCGCTGGCCGGCCCGACAGCCGCCCGCTGACGCCCGTGAGGCCTCGCTGGGCGGCCTATCACAGTTGCCTGACCTTGGCTGAAGGCCTGCCCCGCCTGGACTGAGAGGATCTCTCTGACCAGTCAGGGACCCGGCTGGCCCGCTCATCAGGCCCGCCCGGCCAAGGCCGATTCGCTCGGCGCGACTGGTCCGATCAGGCCTGCGCGACCGGGCCGATCAGGGCCGCCTGCCAGGACCCATCAGGCCGCCTGCCAGGACCCATCAGGGCCGCCTGCCAGGACCCATCAGAACCCGCCTGCCAGGACCCATCAGGCCCGCTTGCGGGACCGATCAGGCCCGCTGACGAGGCCGATCAGGCCCGCCGGCGGAACCCCACGTCCCGGGGTGTCCCAGATATTGCCCGGCTGCCGTTTCTGCGCCGACGTTTACCCTGCTGAGGCTCATGGGGATACATTGACAGCGGGGGAAGGGGGATACGGGAGTGGCACAGAAGGTTTCGGTCACATTCGCGTGTGACTACGACTCCAAAGAGATTCCGGACGGCGAGCAGCTCACCAGGGCGTTCAGCCTCGACGGCCGGGACTACGAGATCGACCTATGCGAGAAGCACAGCCAGAAGTTCGACGAGGTACTGACGCGGTTTCGGGAGAAGGCCCGCCGGGTGACCGGCCGGGTCAGCCGGCCCAAGCGCCGGACCGCGGCTCACCGGCAGCGCAGCGCGGACATTCGTGCCTGGGCTAAGCGCAACGGCATTCAGGTGAGCGACCGGGGTCGGATCCCGGCGCAGGTGATCTCGAAGTACGACGCCAGTCACTAATCGCGGGCACAGCCGCTAGTCGCGGGCCACCGTGCCGTTACGGGCAGCCGTACCGTCACGGGCAGCCGTACCGTCACGGGCAGCCGTGGCGTCACGGGCAGCCGTGGCGTCACGGGAAGCCGTGGCGTCACGGAAAGCCGTGGCGTCGCTGGACACTGTGCTCACGCTGGGAGCCGTGCTGTCACCGGGAACGGCACCGTCGCCGGAACCGGCACCGTCGCCGGAACCGGCACCGTCGCCGGACATCGCGCTGCGGGCGGCCGCGTCGCGGTGCGCTAGCTCGGCCGCCGCCGGAGGCTCAAGATCGGGCTCCGGCGGCGGGAGCGGCCCCACGCACGCCGCGAGGGCCTGGGAGTTGGGCACGAAGACCAGGCCGTCGGCCGTCTCCAGGCGGACGTAGGCGATGCTTATATCGGTCACGGTGCCATCGAGCAGCCCGGCCAGCGCGCCCGCGCGGAACCGGACCCGGTCGCCGACGCGGAACGGCCGGGCAAACAGCAGCACCATCCCGGCGAACAGGTTGGACAGCGACTGCTGCGCGGCGATGCCGAGCAGCACCCCGGTGACGGCGCCGCCCAGCACCAGCTGCCCGACCGGCACGTTGGCGATGTTCAGGGTGATGATCAGGACGGTGAAGATGCCGGCCAGGACCAGCGCGTAGCGGGCCACGCCCGCGTGGGCCGCGCCGATGGCCGGCCGCAGCAGATCCCGGGCCTGGCCCGAGAGGCCGAAGGAGGCCACCAGCCCGAACACCAGGAATACCACCGCCCCGGCCCAGATCAGGATGTCCTTGGTCGGGGGGTCCAGGTGGCGGCTGTACCGGCCGAGCTCCCCGGCGGCGAGGCCGCACAGGGCCAGGAACAGCGCGATGATGGACCGCCAGGGCCGCGCCTTGGCCTTGACCCTGGCCACCTGCGCGGACATGTCGAGTTCGCGTCGTTCGTGTAGATCCACATTCCTACGCTATCCGCTGCGGACGTGCGAGGACCCGGAGGCGCCAGCTTCCGGGTCCTCGTCACGCGCTGGCCGCCGGGCTACCGGCCGATGGCCGTCCGGGTCTTGAAGTCCAGCAGCGGCCGCCCGACGGGTGCCACGATGCCGCCCTTCATGCCGTTGATCACGCCCGCGGCGGAGGCGTACCAGGCCGCCACGGCGGTGATGATGCCGATGATGCCGCCGATCTTGGTGATGTTCGCATTGTTCGCCAGGCCCCCGATGAACAGGAATATCTCGGTCAGCTCAAGGGTCAGGAACACGAGGAACACGGCCACGTTCACCTGCGTGCTGAAGATCAGCATGTAGGTATTGAAGATCGCGAAGGCCAGCAGGATCCAGCCCAGGTCGTGGGTCCCGGCAGCCGCGTTCAGGGCGTGCGGGGCGACCAGCACGGCCCACAGGCCCAGGCCAATCCAGAACGCACCATAGGTGGAGAATGCGGTCGAGCCGAACACGTTCCGGTTCTTGAACTCCCACATGCCGGCCAGCAGCTGGACCAGGCCGCCGTAGGCGAAGGCGTAGCCGAGCCAGTCGCTGCCGGTCGAGGATTTCGCCAAGCCCGCGTTAACAATGGACAGCAGGAACGTGGTCAGCGCGAACGCGGCGAGCCCGAGCGGCGCCGGGTCGGCGATGAGAGAGACCGTCTGGGTGACGTGAGCCGGAGCATCATCGGTGGTGCTCAATAGCTTGCCTCCTGTGTGGATGGCCGCCACGACCACGGCTATCCGCCGCAGCCAGGCTGGCGCCCGGATAGGCTGGAGACTTGCGTCTGCCCATCCCGGCCTGTCAAGAACCAGGTGGGAGAACCTATCAGAGCGTATCCCCGTGGCGGTTAGTTTGGGGAGGCCCAGAACGGTCCGTTCACTAATTCCGCCTATTCGGACTTGTCGGCCAGATTGTCCGCAGGCTTACCGGCCAGCTTCCCGGCGGGCTTCTCTTCCGTCTTCTCTGCCCGGCGCAGGATGCCGCTCAGCCCGGCCCTAGTGGCGAGCACGTAGATCCGGTCCTGGGCCTGGAGCTGGTAGTCCTGCCGTGGTGACCAGTCCACCCGGTCCGCGCCGCGCGGGCGCAGGGCGATCACCCGGACCGTGCCCCGCTCGTGCACGTCGCGCACCGCCCAGCCGGCCAGGGCCGACCCGGCGCCGACCGGCACGTCGGCGATGACCAGGACATGCCGGCCCACCGCGATCGTCCGCAGGACCTGGTGGTCGAGGATCGCGGCCGCGAACACCGGGGCCGCCAGGTAGGAGACGGAGCGCGAGACGGTATTGCCGATTGTCTCCTGGACGCGCCGCGCCAGGTCGTCGTCATACAGGCGGACGACGATGCGGAGGTCCTCGGCCAGCGCCCGGGCGTGCAGGGCCGTCTCCAGGTTGACGATGTCGGCGTTGGTCACCGAGACCAGGGCCTGGCAACTGTCGATGCCGGCCGCCCGCAGCGTCTCCTCGCGGTGGGTCTCGCCGATGACCACCTTCAGGCCCAGGCGCCGGGCCATGGCCATGCCCGAGGCGGTCTCGCTCTTGTCCACGCAGACGACGTCGACGCCCAGGTCGTGGAGCAGGCCGGCCACCCGGGTGCCGACGTTGCCGAGGCCGGCCACGATGACGTGGTCGCTGACGGGCCGGTCGGCGCCGGTGGCCGTGCCGGTCAGCCGGGCGCCGACCACCGCGGCGGTGATCAGCGGCAGGACCGCCAGGCCGTCGAACGTCAGCAGGAACTGCGCGATCTTCACCCCGAAGGGCAGGGTCGTGCCCGTCACGGCGGTCCCGGCCGAGTCGAGCAGGGTCAGGTACAGGGCGTCGCCCGCGGAGATGCCCCGGGCCGTGGCCAGGAGGGCGAACCCGGCGGCCAGGACGCCGACCAGGCCGAGGGAGACCAGGCCGAGCCGGTGCCCGACCACGGACCTCGCCAGCCGCCAGGACGCCCGCAGCGGGTGGCGGCGCGACCGGGCCAGCGGGTCCCGCGGCGTGCCGCTGGCCACGGCCAGCACCAGGCCGCTGGCCTGATCGGCCGGCTGCAGGTCAGGCTGGCCGGCGTCCGGCCCGGCGGCCAGCCCGCAGATGATGTCGGCCGCGCTGACGTCCTCGCGGCGGGCCACGTACAGCGTCCGGCCCGACAGCCGGACATGGCTCGGCGCGGGCTCGCCCAGCGCCGCGGCGACGAAGGCCGGCGCGGCCATGGCTGACTCCGACAAGACCGCGCAGTCGGCGAAGAAGGTCCGGATCCGGTCGCCCAGGCCGGTGTTGAAGATGGAGATGACCAGCCGCAGGGCCGGGTTGATCTCCTGGGCGCGCAGGGCGGCGTGAAAGTTGCCCAGGTCGTCCTGGGCCAGCAGGGCCAGCCCGCGGGCGCCGCCGAGATCGGCCTCCAGCAGGGCGCCCCGGTCCGGCTCGGGGCGCTCGATGATCCGGACGCCGGGCAGCCGGGCCAGCTGCGGGCCGTAGCCCCGGTCGGCCGTCGGCATGATGACCGTGACCCGCTCGCCGTACCGGACGGTCAGCTCCTCCACCAGCCGGAAGGCCAGGGAGTCACCCCCGCACACGACGAGATGGTCACGCCGGGGACGCGGGCGCAGGCCGGCCGGGCGCAGGCCAGAAGGGCGCAGGGCAGCCGGGCGGGAGATGGGGGGCATGGCGAGATCCTAACCAGGCCGACCCCGGCAAAGTGCCCCGAAATGCCCGCGGCTACCGCCTGGCCGTCACGAAGTACGCTCGGCCTCGGCCGGCACCTGGGCCGCGGCCGCCCGGTCGAGCAGGAACAGCGTCTGCTGGCGCCCGCGCGCGCCGGCCGCCGGGACCTCGGCCGGCGCGCTGCCCGACAGCGCCAGCCGCACCGCGGGCGCCTTCTCCGCGCCCGAGGCGAGAACCCACACCTCGCGGGCGGACTCGATGGCCGGGAAGGTCAGGGACAGCCGGGTCGGCGGCGCCTTGGGGCAGTGCAGGACGGCGACGACCGTGCGCTTCGTCTCATGGACCGCGGGCATCTCGGGGAACAGCGACGCGATGTGCCCTTCCGGACCGATGCCCAGCAGCAGCACGTCGAACGGCGGCAGCGCGCCGTGGCCCGGCGGGGCGGCGGCGCGCAGCTCGGCGGCGTACCGGTCGGCGGCGGCCTCCGGGTTGTCCCCGTCCGGCCCGTCGGAGGCGGGCATCGGGTGCACCCGGCCGGGGTCCATGGCGACATGGTCCAGCAGCGCGGCCCGGGCACCGGTCTCGTTCCGCTCGGGATCGCCTTCCGGGAGGAAACGCTCGTCGCCCCACCAGATGTCGCACCGGGACCAGTCGATCGCGTCCGCGACCGGGTCGCGGGCCAGCTCGGCCAGGATCTGGGTCCCGATGCCGCCGCCGGTGAGCACCAGCGAGGCGGCGCCGCGGGCCGCGACGGCGTCGGCGATCCGGCCGGCCAGCTGGGCGGCCACGGCCCGGGCGAGCAGCCCGGCGTCCGGGTGCACCTGCACCTGCGGGGCGCTCATCGCGAGCCGTCCAGGCCCAGGCCCGCGCTGGTCGCGGCGAGGGCCTCGCCGTAGACCTCGTCCGGGTTCAGCCGCCGGAGTTCCTCGGCCATCAGGTCGGCCGTGTCCCGCCGGTGCAGGGCCACGTGCCGGTCGGGCTGGCCGGGCTTGCACAAGGTGGCCAGCCGCCCGTCGGGCCGGCAGATCGAGATGTCGCCGCCGTCGACCGCGAACCGCACCTCGGTGATGCCCGGGCCGCCGGAGATCTCCCGGCTGAACGGCACCTCCAGGCGGCTGGCCAGCCAGGCGGTCAGCAGCTCGGCCGTCGGGTTGTCCTCCTCGGCCAGGACGGTGCCGCCCAGGATGGCGGTGTCGGTCTGGTCCACCGTGGCGGCCAGCAGGGACCGCCACGACGTGGCGCGGGTCCAGCTCAGGTCGGTGTCGCCGGGCCGGTAGGCGGCGGCCAGCGTCTGCAGGACCAGCGCCGGGTCGGTCCCGGCCGCGGCGTCGGTGATCCGCCGCTGGGCCAGCGCCCCGAGCGGCTCGCTCGCGGGCGCCTCCGGCGCGTTGCCCGGCCACCAGGTCACGACGGGCGTGTCGGGCACGAGCAGCGGCATGACCACCGAGTCCGGGTGCAGGCTCATCGGCCCGTACAGCCGCATCAGGACCGTCTGGCCCGCCGAGCCGTCGCCCGACCGGATCTCGGCGTCCAGCCGGGACTGGCCGTGCGAGCCGCGGCTGATCACGGCCAGCACCCGGCATGGGTGCTCGCGGCCGGCCTGGCTGGCCGCGCGCACAGCGTCGTGCTGGCGCGACTCGTCCGTCATGATGATCAGGTTCAGCACGACCCCGGTCGTGGGGCCGCCCATCTGGTCCCGGGCCCGGGTCAGGGCGCCGCGGACCTTGCTGGTGGTGGTGTCGGTCAGGTCGATGAGCATGCCGCCAGTTCCTCCGGAGCCTCTAGAGCCTGCGCCAGGCGCGGCCGTCGCGGGCGAGCATGGCGTCCGCGCCCGCCGGGCCCGCCGTGCCGGCCGGGTACTGCTCGGGCTTGCCGTGGCTGGCCCAGAACTCCTCGATCGGGTCGAGGATCATCCAGGACAGCTCGACCTCCTCCTGACGCGGGAACAGCGGCGGGTCGCCGATGAGCACGTCCAGCAGCAGCCGCTCGTAGGCTTCCGGGCTCGACTCGGTGAACGACTCGCCGTAGGCGAAGTCCATGTTGACGTCGCGGACCTCCATGGCCGAGCCGGGCACCTTGGAGCCGAACCGCACCGTCACGCCCTCGTCCGGCTGGACCCGGATGACGAGCGCGTTCTGGCCGAGTTCCTCGGTGTCGGTGGCCGAGAACGGCAGGTGCGGCGCCCGCTGGAACAAGACCGCGATCTCGCTCATCCGGGTCGGCAGCCGCTTGCCCGTCCGCAGGTAGAACGGCACCCCGGCCCAGCGCCTGGTGTCGATGGTCAGCCGCAGCGCCGCGTACGTCTCGGTGGTCGAGCCGGGCGGAATCCCCGGCTCCTCCAGGAACCCGGGCACCTCGATGCCGCCCTGCCAGCCGGCCGAGTACTGCCCGCGGGCCGTGCCCACGGCCAGGTCCTCGGGCACCTTGACCGCCGAGAGCACCTTCTCCTTCTCGGAGCGCAGCGAGTCCGCCGAGAAGGAGACGGGTTCCTCCATGGCGGTGAGGGCCAGCAGCTGCAGCAGGTGGTTCTGGATGACGTCCCGCGCGGCGCCGATGCCGTCGTAGTACCCGGCCCGGCCGCCGATGCCGATGTCCTCGGCCATCGTGATCTGGACGTGGTCCACGTAGCGGCGGTTCCAGATCGGCTCGAACAACGTGTTGGCGAAGCGCAGGGCCAGCAGGTTCTGGACGGTCTCCTTGCCCAGGTAGTGGTCGATCCGGAACACCGCGTGCGGCGGGAAGACCGCGCTGAGCATGGAGTTCAGCTCGCGGGCGCTGGCCAGGTCGTGGCCGAACGGCTTCTCGATGACGACCCGCCGCCAGGACCGGCTGCCCTCGGCCGCAGTGGACAGCCCGGACCGCTTGAGCTGCTGGACCACCTGCGGGAACGCCTTGGGCGGCACCGACAGGTAGAACGCGTAGTTGCCGTTCGTGCCCCGGTCGGCGTCCAGCTGCCGGACGGTGTCGGCCAGCTGGTCGAAGGCGGCGTCGTCGGCGAACTCGCCGGGCACGAAGCGGACGCCCTCCGACAGCTGGTTCCACACCTCCTCGCGGAACGGGGTCCGGGCGTGGGCCTTGACCGCGTCGTGGGCGATGCGGGCGAAGTCCTCGTCCATCCAGTCCCGGCGGGCGAAGCCGACCAGGGAGAAGCCCGGCGGCAGCAGGCCCCGGTTGGCCAGGTCATAGATGGCCGGGAGCAGCTTCTTGCTGGCCAGGTCCCCGGTGACGCCGAACAGGACGAGCACGCACGGGCCCGCGACCCGCGGGATCCGCCGGTCCCGCGGGTCGCGCAGCGGATTAGGGATCATTCGCCCGCTCCGGACTTGGCCATCTCGGACCTGACCGTCTCCAGGAGCTGGTTCCAGGAGACCCCGAACTTGTCCACGCCCTCGTCCTCCAGGACACCGACGACGTCGTCGTAGTCCACGCCGGCCGCGGCCAGCTGCTCGAACAGCTGCCGGGCCTGGTCGTAGGTTCCGTGGATGGTGTCGCCGTGCACGTCGCCGTGGTCGGCGACCGCGTGCAGGGTCGCCTCCGGCATCGTGTTGACGACGTCCGCCGCGATCAGGTCGGTGACGTACATGGTGTCCCGGTACTCCGGGTTCTTGGTGCTGGTCGAGGCCCACAGCGGGCGCTGCGGCCGGGCGCCGGCGGCGGCCAGGGCCTGCCACCGGGCCGTGGCCGACCGCTGCTCGAACAGCTCGTAGGCCAGCCGGGCGTTGGCGACCGCGGCCTGGCCGCGCAGCGCCAGCGCCTCCGGCGTGCCGATCTTGTCCAGCCGCGCGTCGATCTCGGAGTCGACCCGGCTGACGAAGAAGGACGCCACCGAGGCGATGCCCTTCAGGTCGCGGCCGGCCGCGGCGGCGCCCTCCAGGCCCGCCATGAACGCGTCGATGACCTCGCCGTACCGCTCCAGCGAGAAGATCAGCGTGACGTTGACGCTGATCCCCTCGGCCAGGGCCGCCGTGATCGCCGGCAGCCCCTCCCTGGTCGCCGGGATCTTGATGTACATGTTCGGCCGGTCCACGCTCCACCACAGCGCCTTGGCCTCGGCGATGGTCTTGGCCGTGTTCCGCGCGATCCGCGGGTCGACCTCGAGCGACACCCGGCCGTCCAGGCCGCCGGTCAGGTCGTACATCGGGCGCAGCACGTCGGCCGCCCAGCGGATGTCGGAGGTGGTGATGGCCCGCGCCGCCTCGTCGATGTCGACCTCGCGCACGGCCAGGTCAGCGACCTGCTCATCGTAGGCCGAGCCCTTGGACAGGGCGTTGGCGAAGATCGTCGGGTTCGACGTCACTCCGATGACGTGGAAGTAGCGGATGAGCTCGGCCAGGTTGCCGGTGCGCAGCCGCTCCCGGCTGATGTCGTCGAGCCATACGGCCACGCCGAGCTCGCTCAGCTGGCCCAGCTGGTCAGGGGGCTGGGTCGTCATGACGCTGTCTCCTTCCGGACCCGGGCCAGGCTGGCCCGGGCGGCCGCCGCCACGTGCTCTGCGGTCAGGCCGAATTCTTCGTATAGCTTCTGGTAAGCGGCCGACGCCCCGAAGTGCTCCAGGCTCACGGTCTCGCCGTCGTCACCGACGAAGCCGCGCCAGCCCAGGCCGATCCCGGCCTCAATGCTGACCCGCGCGCGGACCGCGGCGGGCAGCACCTCCTCGCGGTAGGCGTCGTCCTGCTCGTTAAACCATTCCACGCACGGCATCGATACCACCCGGGTCGCGATGCCGGCCGCCTCCAGCTGCTCGCGGGCCGCGACCGCGATCTGCACCTCGCTGCCGGTGCCGATGAGGATTACCTCCGGGTCGCCGCTGGCCTCCCGCAGCACGTAGCCGCCGCGCGCGGTGCCCGGCCCGGCCGACTCCGCGAAGACCGGGACGTTCTGCCGGGTCAGGCACAGCCCGGCCGGGTGGTCGGAGCGCTCCAGGATCGCCCGCCAGGCCGCCGCCGTCTCGTTCGCGTCGGCGGGGCGGACCACGTCCAGGCCGGGGATGGCCCGCAGCGCCCACAGGTGCTCGACCGGCTGGTGGGTCGGCCCGTCCTCGCCGAGGCCGATCGAGTCGTGCGTCCAGACGAAGGTGACCGGCTGCCCCATCAGCGCCGACAGCCGCACGGCGCCGCGCATGTAGTCGCTGAACACCAGGAACGTGCCGCCGTAGGGCCGGGTCAGGCCGTGCAGCGCGATGCCGTTGCAGATGGCGCCCATGGCGTGCTCGCGGATGCCGAAGTGCAGCGTCCGGCCGAACGGGTTGCCGGGGAACATCTTGGTCTGGTGCTCGGTGGGGATGAAGGACGGCTCGCCCTTCATCGTGGTGTCGTTGCTGCCCGCCAGGTCGGCGGAGCCGCCCCACAGCTCGGGCAGCACCGGCGCCAGCGCGTTCAGCACCTGGCCGGAGGCCGACCGGGTGGCGATCCCCTTGGCGCTGGGCTCGAAGGCCGGCAGCGCGCTGGCCCAGCCCTCGGGCAGGTCCCGGGCCGACAGCCGGTCCAGCAGCGCCCGCTGCTCCGGGTGGTCGTGCGCCCACTCGTCGAACTGCCCGGTCCACTCGGCGCGGGCCTGCGCGCCGCGCTCGCCGACCTGGCGCGCGTGCTCGACCGTGTCGGGCTCGGCCGGGAAGTTCACCTCCGGGTCGAAGTGCAGGATCCGCTTGGTCGCGGCGACCTCGTCAGCGCCGAGCGCCGAGCCGTGGGCCGCGCCGGTGTTCTGCTTGTTCGGCGCGGGCCAGCCGATGATCGTGCGCAGCGCGATCAGCGAGGGCCGCCCCGTCTCCGCCCGGGCCGCGAGCAGCGCGGCGTACAGCGCCTCGACGTCCTCGGCGTAGCCGCTGGGCTGCCGCCAGCTGACCCGCTGGACGTGCCAGCCGTAGGCCTCGTAGCGGGCCGCCACGTCCTCGGACTTGGCGATGTTGGTGTCGTCCTCGATCGAGATGCTGTTGTCGTCGTAGACCGTGACGAGGTTGCCGAGCTGCTGGTGCGCGGCCAGGGCCGCCGCCTCGTGGCTGATGCCCTCCTCGATGTCCCCGTCGGAGCAGAAGGCATAGATGAAGTGGTCGAACGGGCTGGTTCCGGGGGCCGCGTCCGGGTCCAGCAGGCCGCGCTCGCGGCGGGCGGCCATGGCCATGCCGACCGACATGGCCACGCCCTGGCCGAGCGGGCCGGTGGTGCACTCCACGCCCGGCGTGTGCCAGTGCTCCGGGTGGCCGGGGGTCAGGCTGCCCCACTTGCGGTACTGCTCCAGGTCGCCGAGTTTGAGGCCGTAGCCCGACAGGTAGAGCTGGATGTACAGGGTCAGGCTGGAGTGACCGCAGGACAGCACGAACCGGTCCCGCCCGGCCCAGCCCGGGTCGGCCGGGTCGTGCCGCAGCACGCGCTGGTAGAGCAGGTACGCCGCCGGGGCCAGGCTCATGGCCGTGCCCGGGTGCCCGGAGCCGGCCGCCTCGACGGCGTCCATGGCCAGCACCCGGGTGAGGTCGACGGCCCGCCTGTCCGCCTCCGGCCAATCCAGCGTTCCGGGCAAATCGCTCACGTCGGACCCCTCTTATTAAGAGAATTTCGCACCGCCAACTGACCCTATCCCCAACGGGTTGCGGCTAACCCGCCGTGATCGTTAACCTCACGTGAAGCGCTCAGGGAACGGCGAGCTTGCCCCGGTCACGCAGGGCGTAGGGCAGCAGCAGGACCGTCACCCAGATAGCCGTCGCCCCGAGCTCGTGCACCCACACCAGGCCGGCCGGCAGGCCGCTGAAGTACTGTGCGTAACCGACCGCGCCCTGGGCCAGGATCAGCCCGACCAGCAGCCCGCCCAGCCGCGTGGCCCGCCGGGGCGCGCCGCCCAGGCGCAGGCTCAGCGCCAGCGCGACGACCAGCCCGCCCAGCAGCCAGCCGATGTCGGCGTGCAGCTGCGTCACGGCGGCCAGCGGCAGCGAGTAGCGCGGCACCGAGCGGGCGCCGGCCAGCGGGCCGGTGCCGCTGACCACCGTCCCGGCCATCAGCATCAGCGCCACCACGGTGATCAGGCCGAACGTGATCAGCCGCACCTCGCGCCGGACCAGCGGCCGGGCCGGCGCGGTCGGCTCCTGGCAGCGGACATACAGCGCGATCGTCGCCGCGACCAGCGCCATCGACGCCAGGAAGTGCACCGACACCCAGCCCGGGTTCAGCTTGGTCAAGACCACGATGCCGCCGAGCACGGCCTGGACCACGATCGCGCCCGGCTGCGCCGCCGCCAGCCAGACCAGGTCCGCGCGCCGGCCGGTGCCCTGGCCGTCCCGGAACCGCCAGGCGGCGACGCTGACGAGCACCGAGATGACGAAGATGGCCACGGTGACCAGCCGGTTGCCGAACTCGATCCACCGGTGGATCAGCGAGTCACCGGTGTCCCCGCTGGCGACCAGGCTGCGGGCCGTGCACTGCGGCCAGTCCGGGCAGCCCAGCCCCGACTGGCTGAGCCGCACCGCGGCCCCGGTCAGCA
>Ga0193728_1001187_pt1 | contig 13191 bp, 15 predicted proteins | sample U1c1metaG_FD_143037 | JGI IMG/M metagenome (GOLD analysis project Ga0193728, IMG submission 143037) | Soil microbial communities from a riparian zone of the East river system, Colorado, United States - U1c1 | ecosystem: Environmental > Terrestrial > Soil > Riparian zone | place: USA: East River...
ACTTCGCGTCTCTGCTCGGGTAGAGGCCGTGCGCGCCGGCTCCGGTCGGCATGAAGCGCAGCACCCTGAGGTTCACGCCGTCGAGCAGCCACACGCCGCCGGTGTTCATGTCGGCGACGTAGAACACCTTGCCGTCGGGTGAGAGCTTCACGTCTTGCGGGGCGGCGCCCGCGCGAAGCGTCAGCGTGTCGACGACGCGCTGCGACTGGACGTCGATCTTCAACATCTCGCCGGAGAACTCGCAGCTGACGAGGGCGTACGAGCCGTCGGCGGAGAAGTCGAGATGGTCGGCCCCCGAGCACGGCACCGTGAGCGAGTGCTGCAGGGCGAATGAGTGTGCGTCACGAAAGTCGATGCGGTGCAGACGCTCGGCGATGACCATTGCGTGTCGGCCGTCGGGCGTGAAGTACATGTTGTAGGGATCGTCGACCGGGATCGTCTTCGCCGACGGCTTGCCGGTGTTCGGATCGATCGGCGTGAGGCTGTTGCCCGCGTCGTTCGTCACATACAGCGTCTTGAGGTCGTACGCCGGGACGATGTGCTGCGGCAGCGCACCGACGGCGAAGTGGCGGACGATCTTGAACGTGCGCTGGTCGATGACGTCGACGGTGTTGCTGTCGCTGTTCGGGACGTACACATACGGCTTTGCGTTGCGCACTGCCGGGCTGAAGTTGCCGACGCGGTCCGCCGCATAGACGTTGAGCTTGTTCACGAGCGGTGGGACATTCGGGAGCGCTGCGGCGGACGTGCGCGCGGCGCCGCCCGGCCGGAGCTCGACGATCGAGGCCACGGTTCCGCTCGCCGACTTGCCGCCGGCGACAAGGATGCCGCGGGCCGTGCCGACCGCCATCAAGTCCGAGAGCGGCTGCGACAGCGTGCCCGCGGAGACGACTCTTCGCGTCACGGGGTCAACGGCCACGATGCGGTCGGTCGGCGTGCCGACGATCGCGCCACGGCCGCCGACGACGTAGGCGATCGAGCCGAACGTCGCCGCAACTGCATGCGTCGTCGGAGCGGGCAGCCGGCCGATGCGGCGTACGCGTCCCGTCGTGGGCGTGAACACGTAGACGGCGTCCGTGGCCGATCCTGACGGCAGTGATCCGCCCGCGATGACAAGGGTGCTGCCGACGGAAGTGACAGCCGCGTACCGCACCGCAGACGGAAGGTGCGCGACGACACGCGCACGGCCGCCCGGCCTCCAGGCGACGATCGTGTCGAGCCAGCGCGTTCCCGTAAAGCCGCCGACGATGTACGCCGTGCCGCCGATCGCAGCCCCGGTCTGGTCGGAGCTGCCGGCGGGGAGGTGGCCGATCGCCTCGGCTGCGCCGGTGCGCGGGTCGACCTTCACGATCGTGTCGATCTGACTCGGCCCGGTTCCGCCGCCGAAGAGGTAGGTCAGCGACCCGATCGTGACGGCCGCGGCGTCGTGCACCGGCGTCGGGAGACGACCCACCCGCCGCGAGCCAGAGCGCGAGACGGTCACGATGTCGTCGCGTGACGTATCGGCGGCGGTGAGCCCGCCGAGCAGGACGGCGCCGCCGGCGAATGGTGCGGGAGCCGCATCCTGTACCGCCGAGTCGAGCGTCCCGGCGTCGACCGGCACGAGTCGGCGGATCGGCAGCGGACGCGAGGCTTCGTTGCTCCGCGTCGGAGCCGCCGCGCGCGTCGAGTTACCGGTGGCCGCGTGCGAACCGCCGCAGCCAACCACCAGGAGGCCGACGGCGACGAGCAACACCCATGCCGCGCGGCCCCTCACACGGGGTAGCTTCGCCGCAGGGCCATGAACGACACCTGACCCGCCCAAAGCGTTGCCGCCAGGCGTCCCGCATGGCACATTTCCGAGCGTGCTCCGCGCAGCCGTCATCGCCGCAGGCCTCTCGCTCGCTGCTGCGCCTGCAGCAGCAGCGTGGACAACGCTCGCGACCGGTCTCTCGCCACCAGTGACACCGTCCTTGATCGTGACACAAGCAGGAACCGAGCTCGCCGCCTTCGACTCGCCGACCGCAGGAACGATCTCCGTGTCGCGCAGCCATGGAACGCCGAAGGCCGTTGTCTCCGCAGACCCGAGCGCGAACCGCGCGCAGCTCGTACAGCAGCCGAGCGGCGCGATCCAGCTCTACTTCCCGAACGCGCAGGGCGTCGGGCGGCTCACGTCGACCGACGATGGCGTGTCGTGGACCGGCCCCATCCAGACGCAGTCGCACACGATCGGGCCTGTGGAATCAGCGGCGGTGCTGCCGGACGGGACGCCGCTGTTCTCCCAGGACGGCACCGGCTTCGTCAACGTGTTTCGCGGACTGAACGGTGAGGCGGTGAAGAACGTCTTCACGCGCTGCTGCGGCTCTCACGAGTCACTGGCGGTCGACTCGACGGGGCTCGCACAGATCGCGTTCTTCTCGAACGCCGACCCGAATTGGGCGACCGTGTTCGAGCCCCTCGGCGCGGATCTGGCACCCGGCACCGCGGTCGCGCTGAAGCCGGTCGCCGAGCATGAGGCACCGCTCGTCGCCGACCGTTCCGGGAACGCGTTCCTCGAATGGGCGCCGGGCTATCCGACGGCGACAGGCGTGTCGGTCGTCCTGTTCCGCGGCGGCTCGCCGGCGGGCGACGGCGTGAGCGTCTTCCGCGGCGCGTTCGGGGACAACGAGCACCTCGCTCTCAGCGTCGATCCGCAGGAGCGCGTCTGGACGCTCTGGACGCACGACGGAAGCCTGTTCGCTGCGCGGTCACGCAGTCACGCCATGCACTTCGGTGCGACGGTTCACGTGACGCTGCCGGAGACGGCCAATGCACTCTCGGCACTCGGGTTGGCAGGCACGCCGGGCACCGTGGACGTCGTGGTGAACACCGGCTCGAGCCTCGTGCAGCAGGCGTTGCAGCCAGGGCTGTCGGTGCGCGTGTTCAAGAAGGTCAAGAAGGTCGGCACAAAGAAGGTTGTGACGTGGTGGGCGCAGGCGCTCGACGACGGCTTCGGAGTACCGGGCGTCACGTTCTCAGCAGCCGGCTCCCGCGTGCACGGGAATGCCTCCGGCATCGCCAAGCTGACCGGTGCGGGGTTCAAGCGAGGCTCAGCGAAGGCTGCGGCTCCGGGCTACGTGAGCGCCGCTTTCAGAGTGCCCTAGCGGGCTACCATGGTCACGTGGCTGTGACCGCCGGCACGAAGAAGCTCGACGCACGCGCATTGCGCGCTGATTTCCCGATCTTCGAACAGGACATTCACGGCAAGCCGCTCGCGTATCTCGACTCCGCGAACAGCTCGCAGAAGCCGCGCCAGGTGATCGATGCGATGTCCACGTTCTACGAGACGTCGTACGCGAACGTGCACCGCGCAGTGCATCTCCTCGGCGAGCGCGCGACCGCAGGCCTCGAGGGAGCGCGCGAGAAGGTGCGCGCGCTGCTGAATGCGCCCGACGTCCGCGAGATCATCTTCGTGAGAAACGCGACCGAGGCGCTCAACCTCGTCGCCTACTCCTGGGCCGGGAACAACCTCGGTCCCGGCGACGCCGTCGTCGTCACCGAGCTGGAGCACCATTCGAATTTCGTGCCATGGCAGTACATCGCGAAGCGGCAGGGCGCCGAGTTCAAGATGCTTCCGCTCGACGAGAACGGTGACGTCGATCTCTCCGGCCTCGACGCGATCGCGCGCGAGTGCAACGTCAAGGTCGTCGCGACGAACCTCGTGTCGAATTCGCTCGGCACGATCAACGACATCTCGCCGCTCGTGCGCTTCGCGCGCGCGCAGGGTGCGATCTTCGTATGCGATGCAGCGCAGGCGGCGCCGCACATGCGCGTCGACGTGCAGGCGCTCGACTGCGACTTCCTCGCGCTCTCCGGCCACAAGATGTGCGGGCCGAGCGGCATCGGCGTCCTGTGGGGCCGCGGCGAGCTGTTGCAGGCGATGGAGCCGTTCCTCCTCGGCGGACACATGATCAAGTCGGTGCGTGAGGACAGGACGACGTGGGGCGACCTGCCGCACAAGTTCGAAGCGGGTACGTCGCCGATCGTCGAAGCCGTTGGACTCGGCGCTGCGATCGACTATCTCGAGGCCGCGGGGCTCGACGCGATCGAGGCGCACGAGCACGAGCTCGTCGCCTACGCGCTCGAACGCATGAGCGAGATCGAGGGCATCACCTTGTACGGACCGCCTGCAGAGCGTCGCGCCGGCGTCGTGTCGTTCAACCTCGAGGGCATTCACCCGCACGACGTCGCGCAGATCCTCGACGCGAGCGGCGTTGCCATCCGCGCGGGACATCACTGCTGCCAGCCGCTGATGCACAAGCTCGGCGTACCGGCGACGAATCGCGCCAGCTTCTACCTCTACACCGTGCAGGAGGAGATCGACCAACTCGTCGACGGTCTCGCGACCGTCCAAAAGGTGTTCGCGTGAACGAGTTCGACCAGATGTATCGCGAGGTGATCCTCGATCACTACAAGAATCCGCACGGTCACGGTGTCCTCGATCCCGCCGATGCGCACGCGGACGGCCAGAACCCGCTGTGCGGCGACGAGGTGTCGATCTACGTCGCGTTCGGGGAGGACGGCGAGACGATCGACGAGGTGAAGTTCTCGGGCCGCGGTTGCGCCATCTCGCAGGCCGCGACGTCGATGCTGATGGACATGGTGACGGGCAAGACGGCGACCGAGGTCGCGGTGCTCGACAAGCAGGAGCTGCTCGACGAGATCGCGATCCCGTTGACGCCGGTGCGCCTCAAGTGCGCGCTGCTCGGGCTGACGACGCTGAAGGTCGCGCTGCACAAGGCAAAGGGAACGCCGCTTCCCGACGGGCTCGCGGGCTTCGACGAGCTCGAGCTCACCTAAGTGGCGCAGATCGAAGTCGCGCCGGCGGACGAGTTCCCGCCCGGCTCGGTCAAGCTCGTCATTGCCGGGCCGGGGCGCTACGTCGGCGTCTACAACTGCGGCGGCTCGCTCTACGCGATCGAGGATCGCTGCTCGCACGACGACGGCCCGCTCTGCGAGGGCGACTGGGATCAGGACACGTGCCGCGTCGTCTGCCCGCGGCACGGCGCGACGTTCGACCTCGCAACGGGCGCAGCGCTGACGCTTCCTGCGTATCAGCCCGTCGAGGTGTATCCCGTACAGATTGTCGACGGAGTCATCCATGTCGACGTCGGCTGACGATCTCGACCTCCCGCGCTGCTGGGGGACGAGCGACGCGCTCTACGTCGCGTACCACGACGAGGAGTGGGGACGGCCGGTCACGACAGAGCAGGGGATGTACGAGAGGCTCTGCCTCGAGGGCTTCCAGTCGGGCCTGTCGTGGCTGACGATCTTGCGGAAGCGGGAGAACTTCCGCCGCGCGTTCGCCGAGTTCGACCCTGAGGCGGTCGCGCGGTTCGGCGAACGCGACGTGAAACGACTGCTTGGTGACGCCGGCATCGTGCGCCACCGCGGGAAGATCGAAGCCACGATCGCCAATGCACGCGGCGTACTCGAGCTGCGCGACGCAGGCACGTCGCTCCACGAGCTCGTGTGGTCGCATGCGCCCGCGGGCTACGGCACGCCGCGCACGACCGCGGACTGGCACGCGCAGACCGACGAGTCGAAGGCACTCTCGAAGCGGCTCAAGGCGGCCGGCTTCCGCTTCGTCGGCCCGACGACGCTGTGGGCGGCCATGCAGGCGTGCGGCGTGGTCAACGACCATCTGGCCACCTGCTGGGTCAGGGAGTCGGTACAAAACGAACGGGAAGCCGTCAGCTTCGAGTCAGGAAGTGTCTGACACCGATTCCGCTCCGCGAGGCCGCATGGCGACTGCGCGCGTAGCGAAGTCGTACGACTCTCGTATGCAGGTGTCTGACACCTGAGGTACCGAAAGTGCCTCTGGCACTTCCTCGCGGATGCGAGACGTCTTCCCGGCGTCAGGATTGGGCCTCGAGCAGCTTCTTCAGCCGCTCGAAGTCCTTTCGGAACTGTTTCTCGGCCCGGCGGGCCATGATCCCCGCGGCGAAGCCGGGCAGCAGGCCGGCGTCGCCGATGCCCGTGACCGTGAGCCGCGTGCCGTCGCCCGACGGCTCGAGCTCGTGCCGGACGACGAAAGGCACCGGGCTGTCCAGGGCACGCAGCGAGAAGAGGCGCGGCGCGGCGTACTCGGTGATCTCGAGTGTCGTGTCGAGCTCCCGTCCGAGCATGTGCCTCGACTCGCGGATGCGCGCGCCGACCCGCGGCTGCCCAGCGTCCTCGATCTGCGCGACACGCACGCCCGACTGCCACGCCGGAAGGTTCGAGACATCGGTGAGATACGCGAACACATCCTCCGGCGTCCGCGCGACCTCGATGGTCAGCTCCGCCCGCACGGACGAGAGCATAGGCGGTCGGGATGTCCTCGTCGGACTGGGCATCCCGACCGCCCTGTACAGGAGCCCCTAGGGAAGGACCGGCTGGATCGGCGCCCAGCTGAAGACCTGCGCGCTCTCTGGATCGATGTTCAACCGGAGGTACCAGTCGGCCACCGTGTTCGTCGAGCCCTCGACGGTGACGCGCTGGAAGTTGTCCACCGCATAGCCGACGTGATGCGTGTCGCCAACCGTCGCCGACGAGTTGTAGAACGCCTGGCTCAGCGGCTTGTCCGCCTCGTAGACGTGTGAGTCGCCGTTCACGAGCAGCACCGGCTTCCCGAAGTTGCGGGTTAGCGACGCGAGCTGCTGCACGATCCCGTCGTAGCCGTCGAGCCCGTCACCCGGGTTCTTCGGCAGCGCCGCCGGATCCCACATGTCGGCCTGCGTGCCGATCATGACGCCCTTCGCGTCCGCCAAGTTCGCGACAGTGAACGCCGCGTCGAGCCACGCCTGGTCGGCTGCCGTCCGCTGCGCGGACTCGGCAATCTGTCGCGGGTCCGGCGGCTTGGGGTACCCGCCGTACCACGGCACGAGGTCGTTGTTCGAGCCGGGCAGGTTCAGCGTCACGAACACGACACCGGCGCGCTCCCACATGACGTTCTCGACAAACGTGGAGTAGCGCGGGTCGAGGAGACCCTGCGACATGACCGGCATGCTGTGCTGCCCGAGCGTCGTGCCCGGGTGCGCGAAGAAGATCGAGCGGATGAGCGCGAGGTTGTCGAGCGGGTCGCCGGCGATGTGGCCCGCCTGCGTCGCGTCGAAATAGGACGTCGCCGGCGTGTTCTCCTTCTTCTTCGTGCAGTCCGTCCACTCGTTGTCGCCGGGCGTGTAGACGACCGGATCGCGGAAGCCCGTCCAGAGGTCGAAGATGCCCTGGTCGGAGACGCCGCCGTATGGATTGTCCGCGGGCGTCGCGTAGCAGTGCTCCGAGCCGGAGTGGATGTCGCCGACGTGCATCACGAGGTCGACCGTCGGATCGGCGTTGACCGCCGCGATGAACGCGGGCGTGCGCCGGAACGCGGTCGTGTCGAGCGGGCCTGCCGGCGGCTCGATCCCGTAGGGCTCGTCGCCGTAGACGGCGAGCGTGAACGCAGCGTGCCCCTTCGGCCCTCCGTCACCGCGCGTCGCCGCTGACGCCGTCCCCACCACCACCGCCGCCGCGCACAGTGCGACGGCAGCGAGCATGAGCTTCTTCATTCTCTCCTCCAGAGTCTCGGGTTCCGGAGGCGACGCTACGAGGCGCCGACCGCGCGATGGGTTGACGCACGGTGACGAACCGGTTTCAAAACGGCGGCGGGAATCGCCTTGCGACAGCCGCGCCTTTCTGTATCGTGCAGCTACCGCGGAAAGGAGGTGGTCCGGTAGTGAATTCAGACTCAAGTACGGGCAGTGGAGGTACCAGCGGGTAGAGGTGCAGTCCCCGGGACCTACGGGGAATCGCCTAGCCAGCGTAGGGGACGACGCGACTCGCGCCGCCCGGCAGAACGAGCCGGAGCAGGACGCGCCTCTGCCGAATCCGACCTGGTATCCGGAGAGAGGGCCGCCTTTGTGCGGCCCTCTCTTTTGTTCTACGCGGCGACGTAGGCGGCTCGCGAGCCTGCAGCCTCGGCCGCAAGCGTGCCGAGCACGAGCCGGAGCCGTTCGAAGAGCTCTGCATCGAGCAGGCGCCCCTCGTGGTCGAACTTCTCGGACGCGCGGGCGACGGGCAGCTCGTCCCCGACGACGCGGGCCCCGGCGACCCCGAGGATCTTCCGCAGGTCGGCCTGGGCCCACATCGCCCCGAACTGGCCGTTGCTCGCGCCGATCACGGAGACGGCCTTGTTCGTGAGCGGCGCCTCACGGACGGGGCGGGACGCCCAGTCGACGGCGTTCTTCAGCACGCCCGGCACGGAGCCGTTGTACTCCGGCGTGGCGAAGAGAATCGCGTCCGCCGATCCCCAGGCTTCCCGGAGACGGCGGACGGACTCGATCGGTTCGGTGGTGTCGAGGTCCTGGTCGTACAACGGCACGTCGTGCAACCGGTCCCAAAGCTCGACCTCGACGCCCTCGGGCGCGGCCTCGATCGCAGCACGCAGGAGCTGCGTGTTGTGCGAGTCGCGGCGAAGGCTGCCGGAGACGGCCAGGATCCTCATGACTACGCCTCGGCCTTGACGAACGCGAGCTCGGCGATGAGCTTCACGTCATTGGCGAGGTAGTCGCCGCCGCTCTGGTTCGGTGCGTTCCAGCTGACGCCGTACTTCGTGCGGTCGATCTCGGTCTCGAGCCGTAGCCCGAGGCGCTCGCGGCCGAACGGGTCGGTCGCCGGCTCGGCTGCGATCTGGCCGGTGAGCTGGATCGGCTGCGTGACGCCCTTGATCGTGAGCTCGCCTGAGCCCTCGACGCGGTTGTCCTCGAGCCGCTTCAGCTCGGTGGCGCGGAAGGTGATCTCCGGGTTACGCTCGGCGTCGAAGAAGTCGGGCGTCTGGAGATGGCCGTTCAACTGCTCGTCCTTCACGTCGACGCTGGCGACCTTGGCGGAGCCCTCGAGGCTCGAGCCGTTGAGCGTGGCGGAGAAGTCGCGGAAGCTGCCGCGGAAGGCGTTCACGCCGGAGTAGACGACCTCGAACGAGACGTCGGAGTGGACCGGGTCAGCGGCCCACGTGCCGGCCGGGGCGAACTGCTTGGTGCTTTCAGCTACAGACATTTAGGGTGTTCCTTTCTGGGAGACTGTCCGCTATACTTGCGGTGTCAACAATGTTAGCGAGAGAAACTTGTCAAGTCAAGTATTGAGTGCACAACTAGCCGTAGAACCAAACCTCGAGGCCTGGATCCGGTTCCTACGGGCCCACTCCTCCCTGACGCGGCAGATGTCGGCGCGCTTGGAGACCAATCACGGGCTGACGCTGAACGACTACGACTGCCTGGTCCAGCTGGCCTATGCCCCCGAGCGGAGCCTCCGCCGCGTCGACCTCGCACGCAGCGTCCTGCTCTCCCCATCCGGGATCACGCGCCTGCTCGACGGCCTCGAGCGCGAGGGCTGGGTGGAGAAGAAAAGCTGCGACAGCGATGCCCGAGTCACCTACGCCCACCTGACGGACGCCGGGCTCGAGAAGTTCAAGTCCGCGCGGCTGACCCATCTCGCGGACATCGAGGAGGCGTTCGGCTCCCGCTACACGCCGGACGAGCTGGCGGTCGTCTCCACGCTCCTCGGCCGCCTGCTCGACACCGACGAGCCGCCCGCATGCGCGAAGGAGCCCGAATGAGCCACGCCTTCTCGTCCCTCGACGAGCTCGGCGACGGGCCGGGCTTCCGCAAGATCCGCCAGCCGCTCGGCGTCACGGCCTTCGGCGTCAACGCGCTCGTGCTGCCGCCCGGCCACGAGGGCTTCCTGCACTACCACGACACCCAGGACGAGCTCTACTTCGTCCACAAGGGCCGCGTGAAGGTGGACGCCGACGGCGAGTCGAAGGAGCTCGGCGAAGGCGGCCTCTTCCACGCGGAAGCGACGACGCCGCGCAGCATCTCGAACCCGTTCGGCGAGGAGGCGATCGTCTTCGTCGTCGGCGGCAAGGACGGCTACGTCGAGCGCGACGGCCATCTCGTCGACGCAGCTGACCTCGAGCGCCGCAAGTCGTTCGGCTAAGAGGGATCAAGCCCCCGAGCCGCGGCGCCGATCCAGACGGCGTGACACGCCGCGCCTGGATCCTGCTCGTCTTCGGGGCCGTGGCCGCCGTCGTGACCGCCGGCGCGTTCGCCCGTGCGGGGCGATCGGAATTCACCTCGTCGAAGCCGCTGCCGAGCTGGGGCATGTTCACGCCCGCCGAATGGAAGACGGTATCCCTGCGCGTCGAGCACCGCGGGTTCGACGCCGCGAGCATCCACCTCGTCGGAGTGACGGACACCACGAGGGGACGACGGTTCGGGCTTGTCGCCGGACGATCGCGCGCCGGGGCGACGTGTGTCACGCCGGTCACGGGCACGACGCTCGGTATGACGGTCTGCCGGCTCACGAAGCCGCTCGTCCTCTTCACGGCCCCCCAGACCTGGAAGGTCGGTGCGGCCTTCGGCATGCCCGCCCACGTGATGCACGCCACCGCAGTGGTCGGAATCGCCCGCCACGATGTCGGGAGCATCGTCGTCCAGGACAACCTGGACCACCCGACAGGCATGACCCTGATCCAAACCGGCCGATTACTGACCTTCGCCACCGGCTTCGCCGACCCGTCCAGCCTGAGCGTCTACAACGCGAAGGGCCGACTGCTCGAGCACCTCGTTCTGCGCTCGCCCTAGAGCATTACGACGGTGCGCACACCCTTCGGGGCGTGCAACTCGTCGAGCGCTGCTGCCGCCTCGTCGAGACCGATCGTCCGCGTGACGAAGCGGTCGAGATCGAGCCTGCCGTCGAGCGCGGCCTGCGCGAGGAACGGGAAGTCCTGCTGCGGGATCGTGTCGCCGCCGTGCGTCACGGCGATCGACACCTTCGGCCCGAAGAGGTCGCGGTCGAGGTCGACGTCGAGCGTCCGTCCCGGCGGCGGCACGCCGACGAGCGCCGCCGGGCTGCCGATCGCCGAGAACGCATAGTCGACGCCGCCCGTGAGCTCGCGCACCTGCGCGACCGAGTCGCCACCCCGCCCGTCCACCGCATCGGTCGCACCGAGCTCGAGCGCGAGTGCGAGCTTCTCGTCGACGACGTCCACGGCGACGACGCGCGACGCGCCGGCGAGACGCGCGCCCTGCAAGACCGCGAGCCCGACGCCGCCGCACCCGATCACGGCGACCGATGCGCCCTCGCGCACCGGCGTCGCCCACAACGCGGCGCCCACACCGGTCGAGAACCCGCACGCGATCAGGCATGCCTGCTCGACCGGCAGCTCCTCCGGCACCTTCACGGCGCACGCCTCGTGTACAACGACGCGGTCTGCAAACGTGCCGCAGCGCAGCACCGGCGTCAGCAGAGCGCCGTCGGAGGCGCGATGCATCCGCCGCTTCGCGCGCAGGTTGTTAGAGCAGCGACGCTGGTCGCCGCGCTTGCACGCGGGGCAGCTGTCGCCGCAGGGTGCGCGCCACGCAATCACGACGCGATCGCCCGGCGCGACGATCGTCACGTCGGGGCCAACCTCCTCGACGACGCCCGCGCCCTCGTGGCCGAGCAGGATCGGGAACTTCATCCCCCAGCCGTCGGTCTCGATGACGTGCAGGTCGGAGTGGCAGACGCCGCACGCCTCGACGCGCACCTGCACCTCGTTCGCACCGGGCGGATCGAGCGTGATCTCCTCGACCGCCGGCCGCGTACCCGGCTCCGCGTAGATGAGACCGCGCGTCGTCACGATGCTGCGCGTCGAAGCTGCTCGTCGAGCGGCACGAGCGGGAGCTTGAACGTCTCGACGGCATCGGGCGACGTGACGACGTTGTCCCCGAGCTCGAGCATCGTCAGCTGGTCGCGCGTCACCGGCGCGCCCGGCAGCTTCTCCGTCAGGGCCGCCTGGATCCGCAGGACGGCGAACGGCAGATGCACGGACGGCCGCCGCGCGCCGAGTACGCGCTTCAGCCGGTCCCAGAACTCGTTCCAGGTCGGCGCGTCCGGGCCGCCGATCTCGAACGTTCGCCCAGCCGCCTCGGGCAGCTCGAGCGCACGAGCGTAGTACTCCGCGACATCCACGACCCAGATCGGCTGCAGCCGCTGCGTACCCGGGCCGACGATCGGCGTCACCGGCGCGAAGCGCGCGAGCCGCACGAACGTCGGCAGCGCGCCGCCGTCCTTGCCGAAGATGAAGCTCGGCCGGAAGATCACGTACTCGAGGCCAGACGCCTTCACTGCGTTCTCCATCTCCCATTTCGCGGCGAAGTACGGAACGCGGTCCTTCGTGCGCTCGTCGAGGCCGAGCGCGCTCGCGAGCACGATCCGGCGCACGCCGGCCTCCTGCGCCGCAGCGACGAGGTTGCGCGTGCCCTGAGCCATCACCCGCTCGAAGTCGGCGCGCGAGCCCTTGATGATCGCAACGAGGTGCACGACCGTGTCGACGCCCGCCAGCGCTGCGCGAAGCGAGCTCGGATCGGTGACGTCACCCTCCACAAGCTCGGCGCCCCATGTCGCGAGGCGGGAGCCGCGAGCGCGGTCTCGGACGAGCGCGCGCACCGGAAGCTCCCGTGCGCGCAGCGTGTGCACGACGTGCGGGCCGACGAAGCCCGCAGCGCCGGTGACGAGCACCGTCACTCGAAGTTCTTCCAGTAGCGGCTCGCGGTCGGCCCCTTCTGCCCCTTGTACTTCGAGCCGAGCGCGGAGGCGCCGTATGGCGTCGTCGCGGGCTCGGTCATCTGCATGAAGGAGATCTGCCCGATCTTCATGCTCGGATAGATCGTGATCGGGAGGTTCGCGACGTTCGACAGCTCGAGCGTCACGTGGCCATCCCAGCCGGGATCGATGAAGCCCGCCGTCGAATGAATGAGCAGCCCGAGGCGGCCCAGCGAACTCTTCCCCTCGAGCCGTGCCACGAGATCGTTGCCGAGGCGGATCCGCTCGAGCGTCGAACCGAGCACGAACTCGCCCGGGTGGAGGACGAACGGATGGTCGTCCTCGACCTCCACGAGCTCGGTCAGCCCCTCCTGCTCGACCTTGACGTCGATGAACGGGTACCGGTTGTTGTGAAAGACCCGGAAGAAGCGATCGACGCGTACGTCCACGCTCGACGGCTGAAGCAGCGCCTCGTCATACGGGTCGATCTCGATGCGGCCCTCGGCGAGGGCGCGGGAGATCGTCGCGTCGGAGAGGACCACGGCGCGATTCTATGGCCCCGCGAACTCGCGGAACCGGCCGGAAGCATCTACGATCCGGACCCCCTTATGGCCACCACGGGCGACA
>Ga0193728_1001188_pt1 | contig 13182 bp, 11 predicted proteins | sample U1c1metaG_FD_143037 | JGI IMG/M metagenome (GOLD analysis project Ga0193728, IMG submission 143037) | Soil microbial communities from a riparian zone of the East river system, Colorado, United States - U1c1 | ecosystem: Environmental > Terrestrial > Soil > Riparian zone | place: USA: East River...
CGCCGTGGGCGGCATCCCGGCTCCGGGTCCCGGCGGCGGCGGGAGACGGTGAAAAACTCGGCGTCAGTGACGCGATCAACACGGAACCGGCGGCGGACGGCTAGTCTCGCACCATGACAACGGGAGGTAGCCAGATCCCGGCCGGCAGGCCGCCAGGTCCGCGCGACGCCGTTGAACCTCCGCGCGCCGGGGCGTCAGCCAAGCCGCGCAGCGAGCCGGCGCGCCCGGCGCCCGCCCCGCGCGACGAGGGGCGGCCCCGGCCGCCGTCTCTCGGCGGCGGCGAGCCGGCCCAGGGCCGGGCGCTCGGCCGCCAGGGCCAGCGGACCGTGCGCAAGCTGCTGGAGGCCGGCCTGGTCGAGTTCGACGAGCGCGGCTTCCAGGCCGTCCGCGTCGACGACGTGGTCCGCCGGGCGAACACCTCGCACGGGACCTTCTACCTGTACTTCTCGAACAAGGACGACCTGTTCAAGACGCTGCTGCGGGACGCCCTGGACGCCATGCAGGTCATCACCGAGGACTTCCCCGTGGTGACCAGGAACGAGTCGGGGAAGACCGCGCTGCGGCACTGGGTGCACCGGTTCTGCGATGTCTACGCGGCGCACGCGACGGTCATCCGCATCCTGAGCCAGGCCGACGTGGTCGCCGAGGAGGTCTATGGCGACGGGCTGCAGATGCTGTTCCGGCTGGCGGAGGCCATCACCCAGGGCATGACCGCCGGGGCCGGGGCCGGCGCGGCGGCGGATCCCGGCGCCCCGCAGCCCAGCGACGGGAGCGGCGCCCGCAGCGAGCACGCCGAGCTGACCGCGGTGGCCTGCCTGATGATGCTGGAGCGGGTGAACTACCTGTTCAGCGTCGAGGTCCGGCTGCCCCGGGCCGAGATGGAGGACCGGCTCAGCGCCATCATGTACGCCGCGTTCCACCTGGCCTGACCGCGCCCGGTCCGACCGGCCCGCGGCCCGGGGGACAATCGAGACGTGCGATTCCTCACCGAGCCTGCCCACGATCTCACCTACAGTGACGTCTTCCTGGCCCCAAGGCGGTCGGCCGTGGCGTCCCGCCTCGACGTGAGCCTGGGCACGACCGACGGCAGCGGGACCACGATCCCGATCATCGTGGCCAACATGACCGCGGTGGCCGGGCGCCGGATGGCCGAGACCGTCGCCCGCCGCGGCGGGATGGTCATCCTGCCGCAGGACATCCCGGCCGACGTCGTGGCCGAGGTCATCTCCTGGGTCAAGGAGCGCGACCTGGTCCACGACACGCCGCTCACCCTCGGCCCGGAGGCCACCACCGGGCATGCGCTGAGCCTGCTGCCCAAGCGGGCGCACGGCGCCGTGGTCGTGGTGGACGGCGATGGCCGGCCGCTGGGCGTGGCGACCGAGGCCGACTGCACCGACGTGGACCGCTTCACCCAGCTCAGCCACGTGATGTCGGCCGAGCCGCTGACCCTGCCCGCCGGGACGGACCCGGAACGGGCGTTCGGGCTGCTGCACGACGGGCGGCACCGCCTCGCGCCCGTCGTCGACGGGTCGGGGCGGTGCGTGGGCATCCTGACCCGGACCGGGGCGCTGCGCGCCACCCTCTACCAGCCCGCCACCGACGCCCGCGGGCGGCTGCGGATCGGCACCGCGATCGGCATCAACGGCGACGTGGCCGCCAAGGCCAAGCTGCTGCTCGCCGCGGGCACGGACCTGCTGGTGGTCGACACCGCGCACGGGCACCAGGAGAAGATGCTGCAGGCGCTGCGCGCGGTGCGCGAGCTGGCGCCCGAGGTGCCGGTGGTGGCGGGCAACGTGGTCACCGCGGACGGCGTGGCCGACCTGGTCGCGGCCGGGGCCGACATCATCAAGGTCGGCGTGGGACCGGGCGCGATGTGCACGACCCGGATGATGACGGGAGTCGGCCGGCCGCAGTTCACCGCGGTGCTGGAGTGCGCGGCGGAGGCCCGGCGCCTGGGCGCTCACGTCTGGGCCGACGGCGGGGTCCGCCACCCGCGCGATGTCGCCCTCGCCCTGGCCGCGGGCGCGTCCAACGTCATGATCGGCTCGTGGTTCGCCGGCACCTGCGAATCCCCCGGCGACGTGTTCCGGGACGCCGACGGCCGGCTCTTCAAGGAGAGCTTCGGCATGGCCTCGGCCCGGGCCGTGCGGCTGCGGTCGGCGGCGGACTCGGCGTTCGAGCGGGCCCGCAAGGAGCTGTTCGAGGAGGGGATCTCCACTTCCCGGATGTACCTCGACCCGCAGCGGCCGGGGGTGGAGGACCTGGTCGACGAGATCACGGCAGGGCTGCGGAGCGCCTGCGCGTACGCGGGCGCCGACACCCTGGACGGGCTGCACGAGCGCGCGCTGGTCGGGATCCAGGGCGCGGCCGGCTACACCGAGGGAATGCCGCTGCCCGCCGGCTGGTAGCGCGCGTCGATAATGATCCATACCCGGGCTTGAGCTTGGGCCGGGGATATCCGGGGGCACGGCACGCCATGGCCCACGCGAGCCGGGCGGAACGGGGCTGACCGCGATGTCCGGCGGCTGGCGCAGGACTAGTAAAGATGCTCTATAGCGCACAGTTATGTTCGAGAACGGCGACGCAACGCGTCGGTTTTGGGCAGTATGCTCCATGCCGTGGCGGCGCTTCCTGGCGATGGCCAGGGCGCCAGCTGACCGGTAACAGATCCAGGCGGGGGCCGGCCGTCCGACTATCCGGACGGCAGGGAGGAATTGCATGCCTGACTCCGGTACATCCAGGCGGGTGCGGGTCCGCCGGGGGGACCCGGCTGACTCCGGTGCATCCGGGCTGCCCGAGGGCGCGCCGCCGGGCCCGCCCGGCTCCGGCCGGTCACGGCGGCGGCTGCGGGACCGCCGGGGGTTCCGGATTGCGGCTGCGGTATTCGTGCTTATCCTCGCGTGGTTTTCCTGGTCGATGGGACACGCCCTGACCAGTCCCGGCGGCGGGACGATCTCCGAGCGCGCGGCGGAATGGGCCCGTGATCATGATCTGGGACCTGTGGTCACATTCGGGGAATGGGTCTCCTACAAGTCCCCGAAGGTCGGCGGCAAGCCGTCATTCTCGCTGGCGGGACAAGGCGCCGCGGCGCCTAAGCAGGCGGGGTCGCGCGCGCCCGGCCGCCGTGGCCCGGCCGCCCCGGCCAGCCCGGCCCCGCCGCAGCCGGGATTCGCCGTGCCGGCGCCGCTGACCTCCCCCGCCGGGAAGCCGCTGCCCGGCGAGGGCCGGTGGCGGTCGCTGTACGTCGTGAACAACGTCCCGGCAATCTACGCCACGTTCCTGCGGCCCGACAGCGTGCACACGTCCTTCGTGGCGGGCATCGTGTCGATGAACCCGCACCTGCTGCGGTTCGAGCTGCGGCCCGGCGCCGAGGACCCCGGTCCCGGCAGCTACGGCGGGGCAGGGCCGGTCCTGGCCCCCGGCGCCCGGCACGGCCTGGCGGCGACGTTCAACGGCGGGTTCAAGATCGCCTCGTCCGGCGGCGGGTTCTACCTCAACGGGACCCACCGCGGCGGCCCGCTGCGCAAGGGCGTGGCCTCGATGGTCTACTACCGGGACGGCGGCTTCAAGATCGGGACCTGGGATGAGAACGGGCTGGTCATGAGCCCGGACGTCGCCGGGGTCCGGCAGAACCTGCTGCCCATCGTGCTCGGCGGCAAGGTCCCGCCCACGGTGGACCAGAACGTGGAGACGAACTGGGGCGCAACCCTCGGCGGCGGCTATTACGTCTGGCGATCGGGCATCGGCATGACCGCCGACGGCCGCATCATCTTCGTCTACGGGCCGGCCATGAGTGTCCGGACGCTGGCCAGCCTGCTCGCGCGGGCCGGCGCCGTGACCGCCATGGAGCTGGACATCAACCCGGATTGGACCAACTTCATGTACTACCAGCCCGGAAAGCATCCCTTCAACCCGAAGCCCGTGAGCCTGCTGCCGGACCAGGTGCAGCCGCCGGCGCGCTACTTTTCACCGGCCAACCGCGACTTCACGGCGGTATTCGCGCGGTGACGGGCAGCTCGCACGGCGTACCGACGCCCCAGGAAGCACCGGTGCTGACCGGGCCGGCGCTGGACACCCCGGCGCTGGAGAGCCCGGCGCTGGAGAGCCCGGCGCCCGCCGGGACCGGAATCCCGGCCCCCGGCCCGGCCCGCCGGCCACGCTCGGCCGCCCGCTGGCTCGGCGCTGTCCTGCGGGCCAGCCGGCCGCGCCAGTGGCCCAAGAACCTGCTCGTCCTGGCGGCTCCGGTCGCCGGGGCGACGGTGGGGCGGCCGTACGGCCCCGCCTACGCGGCGGTCGCGCTGGTGGCGTTCATCGCCGCGTCCAGCACGGTCTACCTGGTCAACGACGTGGTGGACGCCGAGCGCGACCGGCAGCACCCGGTCAAGCGCCACCGGCCCATCGCGTCGGGTGACCTCCCGGCCGCGCACGCCCTGGCCGTGGCCATTGTGTTGATGGCCGCCGCCATCAGCTCCGGCTTCTGGATCGACGCGCCCGGCCTGACCGTGACCATCGTGATCTACCTGGTCGTCTCGTTCTCCTACTCGCTGGCGCTCAAGCACGTGCCGGTGGTCGAGCTGGCCTGCGTGGCGTCCGGATTCGTGCTGCGCGCCCTCGGCGGGGCGGCGGCCACCCATGTCCCGCCGTCCGGCTGGTTCCTGACCGTGGTCAGCCTCGGCGCGCTCATGGTCGCGGTCAGCAAGCGCCGCAGCGAGCTGGCCACCCTGGGCGACGGCGCGGCCAGCCACCGGCCGGTGGTGCGCTTCTACCGCTACCGCCCGCTGGGCGTGGTCTCGCGCCTGCTGAGCGCCGCTATGGTCGTCTCGTACGCGCTGTGGGCGGTGACCAGCAGCGCCGGCGACCGGCAGGTCTGGCACCTGGCCAGCATCGTGCCGCTGGCGGTGGCGCTGGCCAGGTTCGACTGGCTGAGCGGGCACGCCGACGGCAAGGGGGTCGAGGACCTGATTATCCGGGACCGCATCATGGCCGTCGCGGAGTTGGCCTGGCTGGTCCTGTTCGCGGCGGGCTTGTTAGCAGCGCGCAGGTGAGCGCGTAGCCATGCCAAGTACCGTAGCCATACTGAGTGACTGAGGAGCTGCCGTGCTGGATGCCCTGGGCCGGCCCGCCCGGATCCTGCTGCTGGGCGGGACCAGCGAGATCGGGCTCGCGATCCTCGCCGCGCTGCGCGCGCCGGGCGAGACCGAGGTGCTGCTAGCCGGCCGGGATGAGCAGCTGCTGGCCGCGGCCGGCAAGGCGCTGCCCTACCAGGTCGCGACGCTGGCCTTCGACGCGCTGGACTTCGGCGCGCATCCGGCCCTGATCGACAGCGCCTTCGAGGGCGGGGATGTCGACCTGGTGATCTCTGCGGCCGGCGTGCTGACCCGCCAGGAGACCCTGGACCGCGATCCGCTGGAGGCCGGCCGCATGGTCGGGACGAACTTCACCGGTCACGTCACTACCCTGCTGGCCGTCGCCGGGCGGATGCGCGCCCAGGGCCACGGGACGATCGTGATCCTGTCGTCCATCGCCGCGGTCCGTCCCCGCAAGGCCAGCTTCGTGTACGGGTCAGCCAAGGCCGGCCTGGATGCCTTCGGCCGCGGCCTGACGGACGCGCTGCACGGCACCGGCGTCCGGGTCCTGCTGGTCCGGCCGGGCTTCGTCATCGGCCGGATGACCCGCGGCATGTCCCCGGCGCCCCTGGCCACCACCCCGTCCGCCGTCGGCGAGGCGGTCGCGGCCGGCCTGGCCAAGCAGGACGAGACCCTGGTCTGGGTGCCGGGTACCCTGCGCGTCCTGGCCGCGGCCCTCCGCCTGGTCCCCCGCCCCATCTGGCGGAAGATCCGCCGCTGACCCGGCCGACGCGGCGACGGAGCAGCTAACTGCAGGTAACCACCAGCATCACAAGGTGACCGACGCGCCCGGATCTCGGCCGGCCGCCATGATCGTGACCGATATACCGGAATCCTGCACGGTGTATCGGTCACGATCATGAAAGGCGGGGGGCTTATGCCAGGCGGGGGGTGCTTTTGGAGTGGGTTATCCACAGGAAGGGGTGGTGCGGAAGGGCCGTCCACAGGGAAACAACTCGCGGTGCCAGGTGGGGCTATCCACGCCGGTATGGCTGGCGCTCCTCGAACTTCAGTCCGGCGTCGTCTCGCGCGGGCAGGCCCTCCGGCACGGCCTGCGGCGCCCGGCACGGCCTGCGGCGCCCGGCACGGCCTGCGGCGCCCGGCACGGCCTGCGGCGCCCGGCGCGGGCGCCCTGGTCGGCGCCTGACCACCGGCTGGGTGGGCCGGGTCCGCCGCCAGGGCCGGGCGCGCGCGCATCGCGGTGATCGTCTGGGGCCTGCCCATCACCGGCTTCGGGCTGACCGCGCTCCCCTGGGACGGGCGGCCCGCGGGCGCGGCCCTGGCCGCGGGCCTGGCCCTGCTGGCCGTGGCGGGCTGGGCGGACGTGATCTCGGCGGTGTTCCGCACGACGATCGTCCAGCTGTCGGTGCCCGCCGGGCTGCTCGGGCGGCTGTCGGGCCTGCAGATCGCCGTGGTCACGGCGGCCCGAGCCTCGGCAACCTGGACGCCGGCGTGGTCGCTGCCGCCCTCAGCGACACGGTGTCGGTGATCTCCGGCGGCCTGGCCTGCGTCGCGGGCGCCCTGGCCCTCGCCCGCCTGCTCCCCGGCTTCCGCCATCTCGAGCTCGCGGACCCGCCGAGATCGGCCGGACCGGCAGAGGAGACCCGGCAGCCAGCCGTTGCTGAGCCGCCATTCCGGGCTGATGCGGAAGGCGCCTGACTAACGGTTCGGATCGTCCCCAAGATCGGCGGTACAAACCGAACCGGTAACGGCTCCTAGCCGGGGACGAGGCCGTTGCGGGCGGCGAAGGGGTCCCAGGCGGCGTCCTGGTGCCGCTCCAGTTCGATGCGGTCCGCCACGTCCTGCGCCAGCTGCTGGCCGTGCAGGCGGGCGATGAGGGCGAGGGCCATGTCCAGGCCGGCCGCGACGCCGGAGGACGTCCAGCGGTCGCGGTCCTGCACCCAGCGGGCCTGGGCCACCCACTCGACCCGCGGGCCCTGCTCGCCGACCCAGCCGAAGGCCCGCTTGTTGGACGTGGCCCGGTAGCCGTCGAGCAGCCCGGCCGCGGCGAGCAGGGCGGAGCCGGTGCACACCGCGGTGACCAGGTCGGCGCCGGCGGCCCAGCGGGCGAGCCAGCGCTAGAAGCCGGCGTCCGTCGTGAGCGGCCGGGCGCCACGGCCGCCGGGGTCGAGCACGATGTCGGGGGGCGGCAGAGTTTCGTAAGAAAAGTCTGTCACTGCCGGAGTGCCGTGGGCGCTGCGCACCGGGCCGTCGCCGGGGCCGCCCAGGACCAGGCGGAACTGGTCGGGCAGGTTGCCGAACAGCCGGCCTTGCTCAGCGATTCCTCAGGGAAGCGTCACAGGATCGTCATGCCCGGCCCGGAACCACCCGGCCGGGCGGCTCGTGTTCATGGGCAGAGCCATCGGAGGGTTTCTCGTGATCACGCTTATCCTGATCGGGCTCGTGGGCGGTCTCATCACCGGGATCTCCCCGTGCGTCCTGCCCGTGCTCCCGGTGATCTTCCTGACCGGCGGCGCGCAGGGCGCCCGTCCCGGCCCGCGGCCGGCGACGGCGCAGAGCCGGGGGGCGGACCGGGTGCCCGCGACGGTCGGCGCGCCCGCGGACGCGGAGCAGGGAGGCGGCCCGGGCCCGTCGGCCGGCGGCGCGGCCGGGCCCGCGGCGACGGGCGAGGCGGTCGCTCCCCCGGCGGCGGATGCGCAGCGCGACGGCCGCCGGCCGTACCTCGTGGTGGCCGGGCTGGCCCTGAGCTTCAGCGTGTTCACGCTGCTCGGCACCCTGGTCCTGAGCGTGCTCCCGCTGCCCAAGGACATCATCCGGTGGGCGGGCCTGGTCGTGCTGGTCCTGGTCGGCATCGCGATGATGTTCCCGCGCGTGCAGGACCTGCTGGAACGGCCGTTCGCCCGGATCCCGCAGCGCCGGGTGGGCCAGCAGCACGGCGGGTTCGGCCTCGGGCTCGCCCTCGGCGCGGTCTACGTGCCGTGCGCCGGGCCGGTGCTGGCCGCCATCACCGTGGCCGGCGCCACGGGCACGATCGGGCTGGACACCGTGGCGCTGACGGTGGCGTTCGGGATCGGGACGGCCATCCCGCTGCTGGGCTTCGCGCTGGCCGGGCGCCGGGTGGCCGAGCGGGTGCGGGCCTTCCGGACCCGCCAGCGCGCGGTCCGGATCGGGGCCGGCGCGGTGCTCATCGCGCTCGCCGTCGCGCTGACCTTCAACGTGACCGACGCCCTGCAGCGCGCCATCCCGGACTACACCTCGGGGCTGAACCAGGCGCTCGACAAGGCGGGCAGCGGCTCGTCGGTGCTCGGCCCCAAGCAGAAGGCGGCCCTGGCGGCCTGCTCGCAGAACCCGGGGCTGACCCTGACCAGCTGCGGCAAGGCCCCGCCGATCGCGGGCATCCAGCAGTGGTTCAACACGCCGGGCGACAAGGCGCTCAACCTGAGCGGCCTGCGCGGCAAGGTCGTCCTGGTCGACTTCTGGGCCTACTCGTGCATCAACTGCCAGCGCGCGATCACCCACGTCAGCGCCTGGTACTCCGAATACAAGGCGGACGGCCTGGCAGTCATCGGCGTGCAGACGCCGGAGTACGCCTTCGAGCACGTCCCGGCCAACGTGGCGGCCGGCATCAAGCGGCTGAAGATCGCCTACCCGGTCGCCCTGGACAACAGCTACAAGACCTGGGACAACTACGGCAACGACTCCTGGCCGGCCGACTACCTGATCGACTCCGCCGGCCAGGTCCGGCACGTGTCCATCGGCGAGGGCAACTACCCGCAGAACGAGGCGCTGATCCGGCAGCTGCTCACGGCGGCCCGGCCGGGCCTGCACCTGCCAGCGGCCACCCAGGTCGCGGACACGACGCCGACGTCGGCTGAGATGACCCCGGAGACCTACCTCGGGTCGGCGCGGGCCGACACCTACGCCGGGCAGGGCGGCTCGGGGACGCAGGCGTTCTCGTTCCCGGCCACGATCCCGCCGAGCGAGTGGGCGCTGGCGGGCACGTGGTCGATCGGCAGCGAGAACCTGACCGCGGGGAAGAACGCGGCGCTCAAGCTGAACTTCACCGCCGCCGACGTCTACCTCGACGTGGGCGGGACCGGGACGGTCACCGCGACCGTCAACGGGAAGACGACGACGTACCACGTGTCCGGGGCGCCGGACATCTACACACTGGTCAGCCGGGCGCAGCAGGAGAGCGCCACCATCGAGCTGACGCTCTCCCCCGGGCTGAACGCGTACTCGTTCACGTTCGGCTAGACGACCGGGTCGGGCGCCGTCGCGGCGCCAGCCGGCACGGGGGCCAGCAGCCAGCCGCCGATCCGGTCCACCAGGGCCGGCGGCGAGCCGGACTCGGCATGACCGAACCCGGGCACGATCCACAGCTCCTTGGGCTCGCGGGCCGCCGCGTAGATCTGCTCGGCGTGGTCGACCGGGAAGAACGCGTCCTGGTCGCCGTGCACGACCAGCAGCGGGGTCGGCGCGATCAGCGCGGCGGCCTCGGCGGGCGGCACCGGGTCAGGGTCCCACCGGCCGTTGCTGATCCTGGTATCCCAGAAGTTCCGGACAATCAGCCGGCCGATCCGCTTCTCGATGCCGAAGTGCACCCGCCGCATCGGCTTGGTGCCCCGGTAGTACCAGCGCCCCGGCCCGCTGACCGCCACTACCGCGTCCACCCCGCCGATCAGTCCGGCGTGCCGCAGCACGATCGAGGCCCCCATGGAGAACCCGACGGTCGCGATCCGGGCGTAGCCGAGCTCGCGGGCGTAGGCTACGGCCACGTCCAGGTCCTTGATCTCCTGGTCGCCGACCGTCGACACTCCCCCGGACCGGCCGTGGCCCCGGAAGTCGAAGCTGACCACCCCGCCGAACCGGCTCAGGCGCGTCGCGACGCGCCACACGGCGGGACGCTGCCAGCTCAGCGTGAACCCATGCGCCACGACGATTCCCAGGTCGCCGGGCCCGGGAAGATGGACGGTGTCGATCGGGACACCGTCCTCGGTCACCAGGGTCGTGGCTTTGACAACGGGCTCGGTCATGGCTCTATTGTGCTCGCCTGCCGGCAACGGCAGTCTGGTGCATGCCCTCGCGCGGGCAGCCGCCCCGCGAGCCGCTCGTCGCCTGGAGGGCGCGTTCCATGCCGATTCTTGACCAGCTTGCTTCCGCCATGGCGTCCGGCGCCGTCGAGGTCGTGGACCTCACCGCCCGGCTGGAGTCGACGACGCCGGTGATCCGGCTGCCGGACCCGTTCGCCAACACGGTGCCGTTCTCGCTGCGCGAGGTGAGCCGGTACGACGACCGCGGCCCGGCCTGGTACTGGAACGACATCACCACCGGCGAGCACACCGGCACCCACTTCGACGCGCCGGTGCACTGGATCACCGGGCGGGACGGCCTGGACGTGGCCCAGGTGCCCGCGGCCAGCCTGATCGCCCCGGCGGTGGTGCTGGATTTCAGCGCGCAGGCGGCCGCCGACCCGGACTTCCTGCTCGAGGTCGACCACGTCCGGCAGTGGGAGGCGCAGCACGGCCCGCTGCCCGAGCGGGGCTGGCTGCTGTACCGCACCGGCTGGGACGCGCGCTCGGACAGCCAGGAGAAATTCCTCAACGCCAGCGAGACCGGACCGCACACGCCGGGCGTCTCGGTGGAGTGCGCCCGCTGGATAGCGCGCGAGTCACCGGTGATGGGCCTGGGCGTCGAAACGGTGGGCACCGACGCCGGTGCCGCTCACTCCTTCGATCCGCCGTTCCCGTGTCACTCCGAGCTGCTCGGAGCGGGCAAGTACGGGCTCACGCAGCTCCAGAACCTGGCCCGGCTGCCCGCCACCGGAGCCCTGGTCATCGCCGGGCCGCTGCCGATCGTCGGCGGGTCGGGCAGCCCGGCCCGGGTGCTCGCCCTGGTCGAGCGCGCCTGACGATGCTGGTCACCGAGGCCATCGGCCGGGCCCTCACCGAGCTGGGCGTCGACACGGCCTTCGGCCTGGTCGGCAGCGGCAACTTCCACGTCACCAACGCGCTCATCTCGCGGGGGACGCGGTTCATCGCGGCCCGGCACGAGTCCGGGGCGGCGAGCATGGCCGATGGCTGGGCCCGGATCACGGGCCGGCCGGGCGTGCTGTCGCTGCACCAGGGGCCGGGCATCACCAATGCGCTGACGGCGCTGACCGAGGCGGCCAAGAGCCGGACGCCGCTGCTGGTCCTGGCCGCGGACGTGAGCCACACGGCCAAGCACTCCAACTTCCGGATCGATGTCGCCGCCATCAGCGCGGGCATCGGCGCGACGCCGGCCCGGCTGCACTCCGCGGGCTTTGCCGTGGACGACGTGGTCCGCGCGTACCGGACGGCGGAGCGGGAGCGGCGCTGCGTGATCCTGGCCATGCCGCTCGACGTCCAGGCGGGCGAGTGCACGTGGCCGGGGGTGGCGGGGTTGGCCGAGGCGCCGGGCGGCGGCGGGTCGGCGGCGGCCGGGCCGGGGACCTTGTCGGGCGGGGCCTGGGCCCTGGCGACGGGGGCCGGGGCGGCCGGGGCCCTGGCGGCGGGAGCCGGGGCGGCCGGGGCCCTGGCGGCGGGAGCCGGGGCGGCCGGGGCCGGGGCCCTGGCGACGGGAGCCGGGCTGGGCGCGGCGCCGCCGGCGGGGCAGGTGGCGGCGCTGGCGCGCCGGCTGGCGGCCGCGGAGCGGCCGGTGTTCATCGCGGGCCGCGGCGCGCGGGCGGCCGGCCCGGCCGCCCTGGCCGAGCTGGAGCGGCTGGCCGAGGCATGCGGCGCGCTGCTGGCCACGTCGGCCGCCGCCAAGGGGCTGTTCCACGGCCGCCCGTGGAACCTGGACGTGAGCGGCGGCTTCGCCACGCCGCTGGCCGCGGAGCTCATCCGCGGCGCCGACCTGGTGGTCGGCTGGGGCTGCTCGCTGAACATGTGGACGCTGCGAAGCGGCGCCCTGATCGGGCCCGGCGCGGCGGTCGTGCAGGTTGACCACGACGCCGCGGCCATCGGCGCGCACCGCCGCGCCGATCTCGGCGTGACCGGCAGCGTCGGGGCCACGGCCCGGGCAGTGGCCGACGCCCTGTCCGCTGACGCCCTGACCGCCGGGGACCTGACCGCCGGGGACCTGACCGCCGGGGACCTGACCGCCGGTGCCCGCGCGGGTTACCGGTCGGACGAGGTCCGCGCCCGGATCGCGAGCGCGGGGCGCTGGCGGGACGTGCCGTTCACCGACGAGAGCTACGGCGGCCGCATCGACCCGCGCGCCCTGACCATCGCGCTGGACGACCTGCTGCCGGCCGAGCGGATCGTCGCCGTGGACTCCGGCAACTTCATGGGCTACCCGAGCATGTACCTGTCCGTGCCGGACCAGGACGGGTTCACCTTCACGCAGGCCTTCCAGTCGATCGGGCTCGGCCTCGCCTCGGCGATCGGGTCGGCCATCGCCCGGCCGGACCGGCTGACGGTGGCCGCGCTGGGCGACGGCGGGGCGCTGATGGGCGTCAGCGAGCTGGAGACGGCCGTCCGGCTCGGCCTGCCGATGGTGATCGTCGTCTACAACGACGACGCCTACGGCGCCGAGGTGCACCACTTCGGGCCGGACGGGCACCCGCTGGAGACGGTCATGTTCCCGCCCACCGACATCGCCGCGATCGCCCGCGGCTTCGGCTGCGCGGGCGTGACCGTCCGCGGTCCCGGTGACCTCGGCCCGGTCCGGGCCTGGCTGGACGGCAGCCGGGACCGCCCCCTGCTGATCGACGCCAAGGTCACCGCCAATCATGGCTCCTGGTGGCTAGAGGAAGCCTTCCGCTGTCACTGACCCGGCCACCGCGGTCACAGACCCGGCCATCGCGGACTTGCGGGCAGCCGCAATGGGCTGATGCGGCTGCCCGCAATTGACACACCCTTAGCGGTTCGTTTCGTATCCCGATTCAGGCGTGCGATCCGAACCGCTAAGGGGGTGGCCGGGATTCTCCGGCGAGTGGCCGCCTCGCTGACTGCGAGTTGGTGTCGAGAGGGCGGGCGGCTGGGGCCGAGACGGTGTTGCGGGACTCGAGTGGCTGCCTTGCTGGGTGCGCGTGGGTGCTGAGCGGGCGGGCGGCTGGGGCCGAGACGGTGTT
>Ga0193728_1001189_pt1 | contig 13180 bp, 11 predicted proteins | sample U1c1metaG_FD_143037 | JGI IMG/M metagenome (GOLD analysis project Ga0193728, IMG submission 143037) | Soil microbial communities from a riparian zone of the East river system, Colorado, United States - U1c1 | ecosystem: Environmental > Terrestrial > Soil > Riparian zone | place: USA: East River...
AACAACGCGAGGACAACCGCGCGGACGACGATTCGCTGCTCGGTCGTCATATCGGAAGCCGCACGGTGGGGATCCTGCACGACTTCGGATCCCGGAACCGTCGAGTCGCCTCGCTCCGCTGCCAGGTGATCCATGATCGAGTCCAGCCAGCTGCGGTCGACATCCGCGATCATTGCGGCACGGATCGTGTCGGCGATCGATAGGGCCCGCGACCGATCCGCCTCCGTGACCTCGTCACGCTCGAGAATCTCGGTGAAGAACGGTACAACCGTGTGATTGAGGATGCTGACCCTGTCGTCGTGGACCGAACGGACGACGCTCTGCTTCATCGCCGGACTGACGTCCTGTTCAATGCTCCCGGACCGCGCATACCACTGCCCAAGCGAGCGGACCATGACGGCGGAGTACGCTGTCGCGCCGGTCCCGAGCGCAACGAGCGGCAGAGCGGCATCCAGCACTCTGACCAGGGGTGGCAGGGCGAAGCCGCCGGAGGCTGGATGTAGCACCGCCATGAACCCCGCCAGTATGCCACCGAGCACGGTGGCAGCAATGAGTTCGCGCGCGGGACGATACGAACTGAGCTGCACGAGGATGAGACCAACGGCAATCGGCGCCCATTGCTCGACAAGATCGGTCGACGTGTGCCAGGTCGAGAGGGCAGAGAGCACCAGACTGAACCAGGCGAACACCACCACGATTGCAAATCCCGACCGGCGGAACGGCGCGCGCAGCGGACTTGACCAGAACGTGATCCCGAGCACCGACAGCGACGTGGCGACGATTGCCAGGTACGCGGACAACACATCCGAGACTGCCGGCCAGCTCAGCGCGGTTGCCCCGGCCGCAAGCGCGACGATTCCCAGCGAGATGACCAGCGTGATCGGACGCGATCCGTAGCTACCGACCGGATCGAGTTGCTGGTACGACAGGCGTGGCTCAGTCATCCGAGCTCCCCAGCGCTCTCTCCGCGGGCACCCGGATTAGCACCGAAGTACCGCGGCCGGGTGTCGACCAGAGCCGGACCTCTCCGCCAACACTCTCGATCCTGCGTCGAACGGATTGCCGAAGGCCCAGGCGATCGAGGGCGACCAGCTGTTCCGAGAACCCTCGACCCGCGTCGATCACCATCACCGAGACATCCGAGTCAGAGCCGATAACCACGACTTCCGCGCGCTGGACCTGGGCGTGCCTAAGCACGTTCACGAGGCACTGCTTGGCCGCCAGCCCAACGGCGACATCACGTTCGCTGGTGAGCCGGCCGATCGCGCCCGGATCACCCGTGACATCCACTGTCAGCGAAAGCTCGCGTGCCTCCTGCACCGCCGCCAGCAACGCGCTGCGGCGCCAATCCGACCTCGACTGCTCGTCGGCGGCGGGCGCCGGGTCGTTCAGCCAGTCCTCGCCGATCAGGAGCGCGAGATCCCTCTCGATCTCGTTCTTGAGACGGGGTTGGAGAGTGCCGTCCGCACCGGCCGCAATTGCCGAAAGGTGACCCAGTACGGTGTCGTGCATGAGGGCAGCGGCCCTGATTTCGGTGCGATTTCGCACCACCGAGAGCTCGTCGTCAATGACGGCGCGATCGAGTTCTGGACGCACCGCGAGCCGTCGACTACGAGTAATCGCATCGGTCAATTCGACCAGCACGAGGCCCACCTCGACCACAATCGCAATGGCGTCGAGACGGAACGGCGATCCGGTCGAGAACGCCGCTGCGAGTGACGCGGCCTGTCCGATCCCGAACCCGACGGTGCCCCAGATAATTGTCGAGCTTGGGACGAATCCGGGCCCGCAGACGAGAATCAACGCGACAGGGACCAGGGACAGGATGAGCGTTGGGCTTTCGCGCAACGACGGAAAGGCGGAGAGCAGCGAGAGCGACAGTAAGTACTGGCTCGCTCCACCGACGACGAGGAAGATGATCGAGTAAAAACTCGTGCGCCAGCGATCGAGAAGCACTAGCAATACGAGAGTGACCGCAAGCGGCGCGAGCACCGGCCAGATCGGTGCGGCTGGCGCAGCGGCCTGATAGCCGCCGATTTCGAGGATGGCACCGCACAGGCATGCGAATCCCGTGACGTGCACAAACCGGCTAAAAGCACGATTCACCGCCAGCAGGCCAACATGCTGTGATTGGCCCTGCATCACGGGAACTCCTTAGGCGCAAACTAATTCGCTACCGCAGTATCGCACCGCACGGAGGGTGCCAATAGCCCCGTCTTCTGGGTGCGTTGCGCTGCCCGAGGCTCGTGAGCATTCCTGTCAGAATAGGGTCGGCTCCGCGTCATACTGCGCTGCGGGGCGAAGCGCACGAGATCGAATCGTGCCGGTCGCGGGCTCGGCCTGGCCGCGGAGGAGGCCATGCTTGCGCGCCAGCGGGCGGAATTTGTCCGCCAACCACTTGCGATACTCCTTCGGGGCATACGCGCTGAACTTATACATGGCCTCATACTTCGGAACGAGCTCGGGGTGCGCCTGGGCGAGCCACTGCATGAACCACTCCTTCGTCCCCGGGCGCAGATGCAGAGCGGTATGCATGACCGCAGTCGCTCCCGAAGCCGCCATTCGTTCCAGCGCTGCGTCGAGATGTGCTCGGGTGTCCGTGAGGTACGGCAGGATCGGCATCAGGAAGACCGTGACCGGAAGCCCGGCGTCGCGCGCCGCCGTTACAGTTGCAAGGCGGGCCGTCGTGCTCGGCGTTCCGGGTTCAACCGACTGTTGTAGTTCGTCGTCGTACACGGCGATGGACAACGCGAGGTCGACCGCGACCTGCTCGTTCGCTTGTGCCAAGAGCGGAAGATCGCGCCTCAGCAGGCTCCCCTTGGTCAGGATGCTGAACGGAGTGCCGCTGTTCGCGAGAGCCTGAATGATGCCCGGCATGAGCTGGTAGCGCCCCTCCGCGCGTTGGTACGGGTCAGTATTGGTGCCGAGTGCGACCGGATGCCTGCCCCAGCTGGGCTTGGCAAGCTCACGGCCCAGCACCTCGGCGACGTTGACCTTGACGATGATCTGGCTGTCGAAATCCTTGCCGGCGTCCAACTCGAGATACGTATGCGTGTTACGCGCAAAACAGTAGACGCACGCGTGGCTGCAGCCGCGATAGGGGTTGATGGTCCAGCCGAACGGCAGGGCCCTCTGGCCCGGACTCTGCTGGCCCGGCACGTGATTCAGTGCCGATTTGGCGAGGACCTCGTGAAACGTTATTCCGGCGAACTCTGGCGTCTGTACGGTGCGAACGAGATTGCTCAGCCGAGCCAGTCCGGGCAGGGTCTGCGTCTGCTCGACGTTCAGTCCCTGGGCTTGCCACCGCATCCAGTTATTCGAACATATGTTCTAATCTATGTCAACCGGTCTGATCCACGTTGGCACCGCCGGGGCCCGGCTCGACCCGAAGTTACGGGGCGATCTGCAGCTCCTTGGCGGTCGCGGTGATGGTGCGCGCCGCCAACTTCGCGTCGTCCGAGAGCTGGGTGCCGTAGGTCGGGATCATCGCGGCGAGCCGCGGTCGCCACGACTCTATCGACTCCGGGAAACAGCGCTCGACCAGCCCCAGCATGATCGGAACGGCCGTCGACGCTCCGGGGGATGCACCCAGCAGGCCCGCGATGCTGCCGTCGGCGGAGGCGACCACCTCGGTACCGAACTGAAGCACGCCTCCCTTTTTGGCATCCTTCTTGATGACCTGAACGCGCTGACCGGCGGTGATCTTGTACCAGTCGGCGGGGTCGGCGTCCGGGAAGAAATCGAGCAGCGCCTCGAACTTTGTCGCGGGCAGGGCAATCAGTTGGCCCACGAGATACCGTACGAGGCTGAGGTTGCTCGCGCCCGCGGCGATCATCGGGATGAGGTTGTGCCACCGGATCGACTTGATGAGGTCGAGCGGAGTCCCGCTCTTCAGGAACTTCGGGCTGAACCCGGCGTATGGGCCGAACATCAGGCTCGCCTGGCCGTCCACGACCCGGGTATCGAGATGCGGCATCGACATCGGCGGCGCCCCGAGCGCCGGCTTGCCGTAGACCTTGGCCTGGTGCTTCTTCACCAGGTCCTGGTTGTCCGTGCGAAGGAACTCACCGCTGACCGGGAAGCCCCCGAAGCCCCGGATCTCCTTGATCCCGGACTTCTGGAGCAGGTTCAGCGCGTATCCGCCGGCACCGACGAAGACGAAGCGCGCATCGTAGAACTCGGGTGTGTTGCCCACGGTGTGGCGGGTCGTGATCCGCCAGAGTCCCTTGCGGCGTTTGAGCTTCGTGACGCTCTCTTCCAGCACCAGCTCTGCCCCGTTGCCGGTGAGGTAGGTGGTCAGCAGCCTCGTCAGCGAACCGAAGTCGACATCCGTTCCCGCGGCAATATGCGTCGCCGCGATCGGCTGGTCCTTGCGGCGTCCCGGGATGAGCAGCGGGGCCCAGCCGCGGATGACGGCGGCATCCGTCGAGAATTCCATCCCCTCGAACAGAGGATGATCCTTGAGCGCCTCGTACCGCTTCCGCAGGTACTCGACGTTCTCCTCCCCCATGACGAAGCTCATGTGGGGCGTCGAGTTGATGAAGGCGGTCGGGTCGGGCAGCGCGCCAACGTCGAGTAGGTGCGACCAGAACTGGCGCGACACCTGGAACTGCTCGTTGACCTTAACGGCACTGGAGATGTCGATGGTGCCGTCGGCGCGCTCCGGCGTGTAGTTGAGCTCGCACAGCGCGGAATGGCCGGTACCGGCGTTGTTCCACGGGTTCGAACTCTCGAGAGCAACCTCGGAGAGGCGCTCGAAGATTTGGATGTTCCAGGTTGGTTCAAGCTGCTTAAGCAGGGTCCCGAGGGTGGCGCTCATGATCCCGCCACCGATGAGGGCAACGTCGATGGGTTTGTTCACATGGTCCAGTTTATCGACCGCGCGCTGGAGCTTCGAGCAGCGCGGTCAGGGCGTCATCCATCCTGACGGCGATGTGTGCGTAGCCGTCGTCGTTCGGGTGCTCCGCATCGGCCGCCATCCACTCGGGATGATGCTCGATCCAGTGCGACGCGCCCTCGACGTAGTCGGCGTGGATGAAGGCGGCGGCGGACCGTACCCAGCCGGAGATGACGGCCAGCGAGTCGGGACGGTCATCCGTGTACCAGAACGGCTCGACGACGATGATTCGAGCCGCTGGCAGCGCGAGGCGCAGGAATTCGAGATCGGTGGAGATCTGGACTCGGATGCGATCCGCCTCGGTTGCAAAAGCGAAGTTATCGTTGAGGCCGAGCGCCACGAACACGATGTCGGGGTTGCTCTCGACGATCTTGCTGCGCAGGTCGCCGTCTCCGAAGGCTTGACGATTCCGGACAAAGCCCAGCCCATTGACGCTCGGATTGAACTCGAGCCAGCCGCGCTGAGCGCAAATGATCGTCGACCATCGATGCGCGGCATCGGATGCGCCGGTGCCGAGAGTATAAGAGTCGCCGTAGAACGCGACGCGGGTCTGGGTCATGGGTCCTGTTCACTCAACCTCGGGTTTGCCCCCGGCCGGAACGAGCTTCGCGGCGACCAGCTCGGCGATCTGCACGGCGTTCAGCGCCGCACCCTTGCGCAGGTTGTCGTTGCTGATGAAGAGCGCCAGGCCGCGGTTGTTTGGCACGCCCTCATCCCGGCGGATGCGGCCGACGTACGACGGGTCCTTGCCCGCCGCGAACAGCGGGGTGGGGACATCCATCAGCACGACTCCCGGCGCATCGGCGAGGAGCTCGCGAGCGCGGTCGACTGCGAGCGGCGAGGCGAATTCGGCGTTGATCGAGAGCGAATGCCCGGTGAAGACAGGGACTCGCACACAGGTTCCGCTGACCAGAAGCTCGGGAAGCTCGAGGATCTTGCGGCTCTCGTTCCGCAGCTTCTTCTCCTCGTCCGTCTCGAACAGTCCGTCATCGACAAAGCTGCCCGCCTGCGGGATCACGTCGAACGCGATCGTGGCCGGAAACTTGGATGCCACGGGGAAGTCGACCGCGCTGCCGTCGTGCACGAGCTTGATCGTGTCCTGCGCGACCGCGGCGCGAGCCTGTTCGAGCAACTCCTCGCCGCCAGCGAGCCCCGCGCCGGAGACGGCCTGGTAGGTCGAGACGATGAGGCGGGTAAGTCCCGCTTCGTCATTCAAAACCTTGAGCACCGGCATCGCCGCCATGGTCGTGCAGTTCGGATTCGCGACGATGCCCTTGTGCGCGTCATCGAGCGCATGGGCGTTGACCTCGCTCACGATGAGCGGGACATCCGGATCCATGCGCCAGGCCGACGAGTTGTCGATCACCAGAACGCCGGCAGCCGCGAAGCGCGGAGCCTGAACCTTCGACATGGTCGCGCCCGCGGAGAAGATTGCAACGTCGAGTCCGGTCGGATCCGCGGTTTCCGCATCCTCGACAACGATCTGCTCGTCCTTCCAGGGAAGTTTCGTTCCGGCGCTGCGCGCGGAGGCGAAGTAGCGGATCTCGGCCACCGGAAAGTTCCGCTCCTCTAGCAACTGACGCACGACGGCGCCGACCTGCCCCGTGGCGCCGACGACGCCGATACGGATACCTGCTACTGAACCCATGACCACTGCCTCACAAGAGAAAAAGACCTGAGCCCAAGTTTACGATGCCGATGACACCGGATGCCGTCCGGCGGCGCCGCCAGAGCTAGCGGCCGGTTCCCCCGTGAACCTTCGCCTCTTCGTCTCCATCGAGATCGAAAGCCGCGTGGACGACTGCGACGGCGTGCTTGACGGTGTCCGCGCGCGTCACCACCGAGATCCGGATCTCGCTGGTCGAAATCATCTCGATGTTGATCCCGGCCTCATAGAGCGCGGTAAAAAGTTTCGCCGAGACGCCGGCGTTGGTGCGCATCCCGGCGCCGACCAGCGAGAGTTTACCGATCTGGTCATCGAATTGCAGGCTCTCGAATCCGATGTCGGCCTTGGCTGCCTCGAGCGCCGCCAGGGTGATGGGACCGTCGCTCTTCGGGAGCGTGAAGGAGATGTCCGTGCTCGCCGTCTCCGTGCGAGAAACGTTCTGCACGATCATGTCGATGTTCGCACCGGCTGTCGCGACCGTAGTGAAGATCTGCGCCGCCTTACCGGGAACGTCCGGGACGCCGGAAACCGTGATCTTTGCCTGGCTCAGATCCGCCGCGACTCCCGCGATGAGTGGCTCTTCCACGTTGCTTTCTCCCTCCACCGGGTTGACGACCAGAGTGCCCGTGTTGTTGTTGAACGACGACCGTACATGAAGGGTAACCCCGTGCCTGCGGGCGTATTCGACCGCACGGATGTACAGAACCTTCGCACCGGCGGCGGCCAGCTCGAGCATTTCCTCGCTGGTGATTTTCTCGATCTTGCGCGCCGACGGAACCATCCGCGGATCCGTGGTGAAGACGCCGTCGACATCCGTATAGATCTCGCAGACATCCGCGCCGAGTGCCGCAGCGAGCGCGACCGCCGTCGTGTCAGAACCGCCCCGGCCGAGAGTAGTGATGTCTCCCGTGCCACGGTTGAAGCCCTGGAACCCCGCGACGATGGCAACGGCACCGGCGTCGATGGCGTTGCGAACCCGAACGGGAGTGACATCCACAATGCGCGCGGACCCGTGCTGGGCATCCGTAATCATGCCAGCCTGGCTGCCGGTGTAGCTTCGCGCTTCGACACCGAGGCTCTTGATCGCCATCGCGAGCAGGGCCATCGAGATGCGCTCGCCCGCGGTCAAAAGCATGTCGAGTTCGCGACCGCTCGGAGCGGGCACGACCTCGTTGGCAAGGTCCATCAGCTCGTCGGTCGTGTCACCCATCGCGGATACAACAACGACGACCTCGTTGCCCGCCTTGCGAGTTTCGACGATGCGCTTCGCAACCCGCTTGATGCTCTCGGCGTCAGCAACGGAGGATCCTCCGTACTTCTGTACGATCAAGCTCACGCGTTACTCCTGGGCGGTGTGGTAGTCCAGAGTTCAGTGTAATGGCCCGAAAACAAGCGCCCGTTCGCGGCCGCTGACCCCATTATTGCTCGACGAGCCTTCGGCCCTCGAAGGCTCGGCCGAGGGTGACTTCGTCGGCATATTCCAGGTCGCCGCCGACCGGCAGACCGGATGCGAGACGCGTCACGGTGAGGTTCGGCTGCACGAGCAGGCGGCTGAGGTAGGTCGCGGTCGCCTCGCCCTCGAGGTTGGGGTCGGTTGCGATGATGACCTCGGTCACGGTCCCGTCGGCGAGACGCTGGACGAGCTTTCGGATGTTGAGGTCGTCTGGTCCGACGCCGTCGATCGGACTGATCGCGCCGCCGAGCACGTGGTACAGGCCGCGGAACTCACGAGTTCTCTCGATGGCCTGGACATCCTTGGCCTCCTCGACGACGCAGATCGTCGCGGCAGAACGCCGCGGGTCGCGACAGATGTTGCACGTCTCCTCCTCGGTGACGTTGCCGCAAATGTCGCAGAAGCGCACCTTCTCTTTCACCGTCATGAGCACCTCGGCGAGATGCGTGACGTCGAAGCTCTCGGTGGTGAGGATGTGGAACGCGATGCGCTGCGCCGACTTTGGACCGATGCCCGGCAGGCGACCCAGCTCATCGATGAGATCCTGGACGATTCCCTCGTACACGAGTTAGTTTTCCCTCGGCGTCACGCGCGGAGCAACGGCCTGCTCCTCGATAAAGCTCGCGCCGAGGATCTCGCGTACGACGGATTCTCCGTAGCGCTGGGGTTCCGGAGCGCTCGTCGCGGCCTTGGGAGCGGCCCCAGTTGCCGGTTTCGTGGCAAGCGGCTTCGTCACAAGGGGCTTCGCCGCCGCGCTCGGAGTCGCGGGGATGTTTGTAGCCCCCGGAATTTCGGCCACGGCCCAACCCGCTGCGTCGACCGCGGGTTCTGCGTCTGGCTCGGTCTGCTCCGGAGCGGCCTCGTCGACGGGCACAGCATCGGCGAGCGCGGTCTCCTCCGCAATGGCGGCGAGCGTCGGCTCAACCTTCGCAATGAACTTCACGCGCAGCCCGAGGACAGCCAGGATCGCGCTGCGAAGAATCTCGCTGACGCTCTCGCCCGGACCCTGCGGCTTCTTGAAGCTCGCGACGTCGGATTCGTTCGGGAACGTCACCGTCAACACCTCGCCATCGAGGCTGCGGGCCTGGCTCGTGTAGACGACCATCCACGCATTGCGGTTCTCTTTAACGACCTCGAGGATCTCCGGCCACGAGTCGCGCATCTGCTGAATTGTGACCGTCTTGGCTTCTGCGACTGCTTCGACCGGCGATGGCTCGGCAGGCTTCGGCGTGGCCTGCGGCTCAGTGGATTTCGGGGCTACAGCCGGGGCGGCGACCTTCGGAACTGCTCTCGGCTCGGCGACCGCGGGAGCGCCATCCACACCGATGCGTCGTTCGAGACGCTCAACCCGGGCGAGAGCGCCGCGCTCAGACTCGTCGCTCTCCGGGACGAGGATGCGCGCCACCATCAACTCGAGGTGCAGCCGCGGGGAGGTCGCCCCCGTCATCTCGGTGAGTGCCGCGTTGGCAACATCCGCCGCCCGCGACAACTCTGCGTCACCGAATTTCTTCGCTTGCACGGCCATGCGGTCCAGCTCGTCTTGCGGGGTTCCGCGCAGGACCGCTGCAGCGCCCTCCGCCGATGTCGCACCGACCACGATCAGGTCCCGGAATCGCTCGAGCAGGTCTTCGACGAACCGGCGTGGATCCTGGCCGGTCTGGATGACGCGATCCACGGCAGTGAATGCCGCCGCGGCATCCCGCGCGCCGATCGCGTCGATGACCTCGTCGAGCAGGGCGCTGTTGGTGTAGCCCAGCAGCGCAACCGCGCGCTCGTACTCGATGGTCGTGCCCTCGGACCCGGCCATCAGTTGATCGAGCAGCGACAGGGTGTCGCGCACAGAGCCGCCGCCCGCGCGAACGACAAGCGAAAGCACGCCGGGAGCGACTGTGATTCCCTCGGCGTCACACAGGGTCTGCGTGTACTCGAGCATCTGCGCTGGAGGAACCAGCCGGAACGGGTAGTGGTGCGTGCGAGACCGAATCGTGCCGATGACCTTCTCGGGCTCCGTCGTCGCGAAGATGAACTTGACGTGCTCTGGCGGCTCTTCGACGATCTTGAGCAGGGCGTTGAATCCCTGCGGCGTGACCATGTGCGCCTCGTCGAGGATGAAGATCTTGTAGCGGTCTCGTGCCGGCGCGAAGACCGCACGCTCGCGAAGATCGCGCGCGTCGTCAACACCGTTGTGGGATGCCGCGTCGATTTCGACCACATCCAGCGACCCGCCGCCATCGCGCGACAGCTCGATGCAACTCGGGCACTTTCCGCACGGTGTATCGGTCGGGCCCTCTGCGCAGTTCAGACAACGGGCGAGGATGCGCGCGGACGTCGTCTTGCCGCATCCGCGAGGCCCGCTGAACAGGTAGGCGTGGTTCACCCGATCGGTGCGCAGTGCCGTGCGCAGCGGATCGGTCACCTGCGACTGGCCGATCAACTCGGCGAACGTCTCCGGACGGTACCGGCGATACAGGGCAGTGGCCACCTACTCAGGATAGTCGGCGGCTCGGACGTCAGTCGGTCGGCTGCGCTATGTCCCGAACCGGTTTCCTGCGCCGCCTGCGAAGGACGAGAACCATGCCAAAACCGGTCAGCGAGCCGCCGAGCACCATGGCCGCGACGGAAATCGCCTGGCCGGTTGGGGCGAGCGGAGGGATGCTCCCGCCGGGATCGGCGGGCTGGAGCGGGAGCTGTACGACTTCATCGCTCACGGTGGCGAACAGGGTGAAGTCGACACTGCGCAGTCGCTCCGCCCCGGTTGACGCCGGATTGAGCTCGATTTTCACCGTAAGGATGACCGGACCGGTCGGTAACGCGTTGGTGGCCCGCGCCACATCCGAGTGCCGAAGCATGGCGCCGAGCGTTTTTGTCTGGCCCGGGTTGCCGTTCACAGCGACGGTCACGAGCAGGTGATCCTCGAAACTGCTGGGAGCATCCGTCGACGTGGCGCTCACATCCAGCGGTCCGTCGATCGCATCGGTGTGGGTGATCAGGTATCCGCTGGTGCTGGACTGGCCCGGTATCAGGTCGGGATTTGCGGCGCTTCCCGGCGCGGATACGGCGGGCCCGAAGGCGGGCGTGATCGTCCAGTCCGCGGACGTCGGAGGCGGCCCACTCGCAATCACGATCGCCATCAGCACCCCGATGACATTCACTGCAGGAACACCTCGACAACGAGATCAGATGGCGGCGCGGTGGTCCCGGTCCACTGAACGACTACCCACTGCAGGAGATTGCCGTTGGTGCTCGCGAGCAGGGTGGCGTCGGATGCCGCGGTACCCGTCAGCGTTGTTGCAGTGACATTCGTGCCGCACTCGAGGAGCGCGAGTGCGCCACAGGTGACATTGAGCCAGCCGTTGGTGGTCCCCCAACCAGTAGCCGACTGGGTCGCCCAGGTGTGCGCCGTATAGCTGGTTGACGTGATGGTCGTTCCCGACCACGGCGTCACATTAAAGAGGTTCGCGAAAGAGCTGTCGGCGCCCGATGAGTTGGTGAGCGTCACCGGGCAGGTGGCAGTACCGAGCGCGCTCGTCAGGTACGTGCACTGCGGCGGATCTGCGGCCGGAGACGTGCTCGTGCGCCCCCCGGCGATCAGCCAGCTGTAACGGCGCACGTCACCCGACGGGGTGCCGACAAGCGGAGCCGGTGCGCCCGTGACCGTCGCTCCCAGCGCGAGCCCCTTCAACTGCGCGCCAAGGCCGCTCCCGGGATCGAGTCGGGATGCGGGTGCCACCGTGCTGCCCGTCAGCCAGTTGTCCGCTACCGCCGGGACCGGATTCGACCACGCTGTCACTCGAAGGCTCCCGACCGGTGCTGTCTGGCATCCCCACAAGCGCACGCCCAGCGTCTTCGTTCCGGTACCGCCGCCCCATGCGGCGTTGTTCGCGACGGGGATGATTGCCATCTGCTCGTTCGTGCCCACGTTTGTCGTGATCGAGCTGAGCTGGATGAAGCGCGCGCCGACCTCGCTCGGATCCGGGGCTGCGCACCATTGCCCAGTTCCAGCCGCTGCAGTCGAGGCCGTAGTTGTCGTCGTCCAGAGCGCACCCGTTCCCTCGGTTGGCAGTGAAAAGAGCAGCAGGGCGAAGCCAACCGCGAGTGCGGCCGGGATGGCCATCCTGAATCCGCGACGGGACATCACGGCGCCGCGATCGAGGATTGGGTCAGCGTAAACACCGGCGCAATACCGATGATCGAGGCGATGGCCAGCCCCGAACTCCGATCCGGTTGCAGTGTTCGCAGCAGGTCGATGGTGCCCGATGACGCCGTCCCGGGAATCGTGAATGAGATCACCACGGGCACGGTCGTGCCTGGCTGCACATTGCCGCTGGTCGAGACCGTTGCGTCGATTCCGCTCGGGGTGATCGCGCTTGTCGGCAGCGCAATCGGGGAGCCTCCGTTCACAGCGACCGTGACCGCGAGATAGGGCTGGATGTGTGCCCATCTGGTCGCGTCCAGGAGGCTTGTGCTGATGACATGGACCGAACTAATCGCTGAGGGCGAGGCGGAGGAGCTGCTGTTGGTGACCGAGTAGGTCAGCGTCTGGGCCTGGATGCCGGGAATGATTCCGACGGATCCCGCCGCGACGACAACACCCGCGGGCGCCGTTCCGGTCGTGACGGTTCCGCTTGTGGGGCCCGTGACCGATGCAGTGATCGTGCCGGAGGTGATCGCGAGCGACGAACCTGTAGCGCTTGCCGTCAGCTTCGCGAACGAGCCGGGGGACCCGAGCAGGAGCACGCCGAATACCGCAGCCGCAACTGCGGCGACTGCGGCGTACTTCGGAGCGGGTGCCATGATCGAAGGTCACGGGTTCGAACCGCACGCGGAGAAGGTTGGTCTCCGCGCGCGGAGCGAACCTATGACGCTGCCGAAACCTGCGTCAGTGTGTAGCTGGCCTGGAAGTTGGTCGTCAACGCCTTGGCCGTGTTGTCGGCAGTCCACGGAATGGTCACTGTGAAGACCACGTTGACGGTTCCGTTGTTTGCCGATGTCAGCGTCGCCGTTCCGCCGGCGACACCGTTGACGCTCGTGACGGCAGCGGTGAGCTGCGTGGCGAGCGCGTTGCTTGGCGTCGTCGCTTCGCTGACGACCAGGGTCGCCTTGTTGTTGAGGCCGGAAATGTTCACCGGGACCGCAACCGTCTTCGTGAGCACGTCACCCGGTG
>Ga0193728_1001190_pt1 | contig 13173 bp, 7 predicted proteins | sample U1c1metaG_FD_143037 | JGI IMG/M metagenome (GOLD analysis project Ga0193728, IMG submission 143037) | Soil microbial communities from a riparian zone of the East river system, Colorado, United States - U1c1 | ecosystem: Environmental > Terrestrial > Soil > Riparian zone | place: USA: East River...
TTTTCCACAACGGCAGGATCGTGATCTCATGGCCGCGATCCGTCTCCGGATAATCGTTTTCGAGTCGTTTCGCGATCGCGGAAAGCTCGGCTTGCGCTTGCTCTCGCGTCACACCGGGTTTGAGAAATGCGTAACCTTCAATCCAGCGCGCGCCGCGATCTTCGAGCTTGTAGCCGGTAGTGTCGAAGGTTTCCTGCATCGACGTCGGCACCCAAAAGTTGAACGAGTAGCCGATAAACGTGCCGTGAAATTTCTCCGGCGCGACGCCAATGATCGTGTGCTGAACTCCGTTAAGATACTGCGTTTTGCCAATGATATCAGGATCGCCTTTGTAACGGTCCTTCCACGTCAGGTAACTAATCACCGTGACCGGGTGCGCGTTTCGGCCGCTGCCCTCTTCCGCTCGAAATCCGCGGCCGAGAATCGGTCGAACTCCGAGTGCGTCGAAATAATTCGCTGAAACGATTCCACCGCTCGCGCGTTCGGCGCGATCCCCGACACTCAGCGTTGTGCCCGAGATTTTATCGATGATAAACGACTCGAATAGAGTCGAGTTTTTTTCGAGATCGAGAAAGTCGGGGTAAGAAATTCCAGTGTAACCCTGAACACCCCGGGTCGTGGCGTTGAGCGCAAACATTCGGTCTTGATGCGCGACGAGCGGGTACGGCCTAACGAGTATTCCTTCGATCCAACTGAAAACCGCCGCCGTGGTGCCGATGCCGAGCGTCAAACAGAGAATAGCCAGAATGGAAAAGCCAGGAGTGCGCCGAAGCATTCGGAAACCGAAGCGCAGGTCTTGAAGAAACGTTTGCATGTAGTTGGCTATTCGGCCCGTAGCGCGATTATTGGATCGACACTAAGCGCGCGGCGCGCAGGAAAATAACAGGCAATCAATCCGATTAGACCAAGAAGAAGAGTGATCGCGCAGAAGGTGGCGGCATCTGTTGCGCCCAGGCCGAAAAGCAAACTAACCAGCAGCCGTGTTGCGCCCCAGGCCGCGATTAACCCAATGATCATGCCCAAGAAGGTCAGCTTCATACCCTCTCCGATAAACAGGGCGAGGACATGCTTCCGCTGCGCACCCAGCGCAATACGCAACCCAATTTCTCCTGTTCGCTGTTTCACTGCATAGGCCATCACACCGTAGAGCCCAATGGATGCGAGCATCAGGCCCGAAAGCGCCAGCGTTCCCATCAAAACCGCACCGAAACGCTCGGTCACGAGAACGCTGTTCAGAATCGTGTTCATCGTCATGATGTTTGAGATGGGTTGATCCGGATCGGCCGTACGGACGACATGACGCAAGGCGGCGATGAGCGACTTTGGATCGATACGTGTCCGAACCACCAGGTTGAGCGGGAAATTGTTTTCCACTTGCGCGTAAGGGACGTACCAGACCGGACGATTGATACGGTAATTGAAGAGATCCTCCTTCACGTCTTTGACCACGCCCACGACAGTCATCCATGGAAAGATCTGGCCCGCACGAACCCGCCGGACTCGTTTGCCAAGAGGATCTTTTCCCGGCCAAGCCTGTCGCGCGAACTCCTCGCTGACAACGACAACAGGCAAACTGTCGGCACGATCGCTTTTGTTAATCAATCGGCCCCTGATCAAGGTAATGCCCAGCGTTTCCAAATAGCCCGGACTAACGACGCGGTGCGCTGTGATTGGCACGTCGTTCGGATTTGCGGATGGCCGCCCTTCAACATCGAAGATTGCGTCGTAAGCCGTCTCGCGCTCGAGCGGAATGTTTGTTGTCGTTCCGGCCGACACGACGCCGGCTAGATTCCGAGTCCGTTCAACTACCTCATCGGCAAACGCAATGCGCTGGCGATATTCCGAATATTTCGTGACCGGCAACACCATCTTCATGGTTAGGAGATTGTCGGGACTGAAGCCGAGAGCTACGTGTTGCAGCCGCTGAAAGCTTTGCACCATCAACCCACCGCAAATCAAAAGCGTCAACGCGATCGCGATCTCGGCCACGATCAATCCCTTTAACCACCGGCGGCCTGCAACGTCGCCGCCACTGCGTTGATCACCCTGCTTGATTCGCGGCATCAGTTCATGCGCACCGGCGCCTTTAAGGGCCGGCAGCAACCCAAAGGCGACGCCGGTGAGAACGCTGACACACAAAGCAAAGACCAAAACCCGCTGGTCGATAGAGAAATTGTGGAAAAAGGCGGCCAGCGAAATTCCTTGAATGGGATTCAGGACTGCGAGAATCGGAACCAACCAATACGCGAGAAGCAGACCGGCCATCCCGCCGATCACCGCCAAAAGTATGTTCTCGGTGAGAAGTTGTCTGGTGATGCGCCAACGCCCCGCGCCGAGCGCGCGTCGCAGCACGAGTTCTCGTTCGCGCGCGACTCCGCGAGCCAATTGCAGATTGGCTACGTTCGCGCAACAAATCAGCAAAAGAAATACGACCCCGGCAATGAGCGCGAACAGCGCGTTGTGCACTCGACCTTCCAAATCGCCCAGCAAATCCTGACGAAGCGAGACTACTTTCACCGTCCACCCGCGGCGAAAATCGGGATACTCTTGTTCGAGTTGGCGCGTGATCGCCTTTAGTTCTGCATCGGCCTGCCCCAAACTGACGCCCGGCCGTAGCCGTGCGACAATTGTATTGTTCGTCGCTGCGCGCTCGGTCAAAGGCAAACTGTCGATGTCCGTTTGCAACGGGATCCAAACATCAGCGATGCCAGGAAGATCGAACCCCGGGGGCATTACACCTATGATGTTGTAATTTCGTCCGTCGAGATTGAGTGATTGTCTGATGACGTCGGCATTGCCACCAAAATGCTTCTGCCAAAGCCCATAGCTTATCAACGCCACTGGCGGTCCACCTGGTCGATCGTCGTCAGCTGAAAATGTGCGACCGAGCACCGGTTTTATGCCTAACGTCGCCAGGTAATTGGGCATCACGGTGGCGCCGCGGACACGTTCCGGCTCGCCTCGGCCGATTAGATTAAAGGAACGCGCCGTCGCAACACCGCTGCTGCTGAAAAAATGCGCCCGATCCCGATATGCGGCGTACTCTAGAAACGGGGACCCGAAAGGATCAAACCCTTCCCGCAGCGTGACTGGAACAACCAGCCGGTCGATATCCTCAACTGGCAACGGCCGAAGCAGAAGCGCGTTGGCGGCACTAAAGATCGCAGTGTTTGCACCGATGCTGAGCGCCAACGCCGCGATGCAAATGAGGCTGAAGCCCGGCTGCTTAAGCAACATGCGCACGCCATAGCGGATGTCTTGCCAAAGCGTTTGCATTGTTGGTCTATTCGTACCGGAGCGCTTCGACTGGATTTAATGCGGCCGCGCGACGTGCCGGCAGCCAGGTCGCGACGAGGGCGGCGATGCCAAGCAACGTCGGCGCTGCGGTGAAAGCGATTGGATCGAATGCGCCAACCTCGTACAAAATTCCGCTGAGTATTTTTCCAGCCGCGGCCGCGAGAAGAAGGCCGAGCGCGATGCCACTAAGAAGCATGACTGAGCCCTCGCGCAGGATCAATCGCAACACCATCCCGGGCTGCGCGCCAAGAGCCATGCGGATCCCGATCTCACGGGTTCGCCGCGCGACCGAATAAGCTTTGACTCCGTAGAGACCAACTACGGCCAGACCAAGCGCAAGTCCCCCAAAGATGGAGAACAACGCCGCGCCAGCGCGGACAATCCAGAGGTCCAGGTTAGAATCAAGATACTGGGCAAACGTTCGCAACGAAATGATCGGGATTGAGGGATCGACCTCGCGCACGGTACGTCGTAGCAAATCAGCCGTGATGGCTTCGTTTCCGGGAGCGAGCGAACGGAACCGAACAAAATAGGAAACGTCGCTTTGGAATCCACGCGCGAACGGCAAGTAGATCGCGCCGCCCGGCTCCTCCTTTTCAAAAAGCTCGTGGCGCGTTGTCGGCACGATGCCGACTATTTCGATCGTCTCTTCCTGCTTCTCCTTGTCACTTAAATCGGCGCTACCTCCAATGTGGGCACTTCCGCCACCCTGGGCCATCGGCGCATTTTCGCCGGCATATTGAATGCGTTGTCCAAGCGCATCACCGTCCGACCAAAGTTTCTTGGCAAGAGCCTCATCAATGATCGCCACCTTTGGACCAGGCTGCGTCGCTTCCGCTTCGGTGAACGCGCGACCGCGAACCACCGGCAATCCAACGGTTGAAAAATAATCCGCGCCCACGCTGTTCCATGCCGCCTTGAAGGCAAGGCCATCGGCGGCGGTCGCCGGCTTGGCGTCTGAACCGGGACGGGCACCGGCGCGTTGGACTTTTCTGCTTAGCTCAAACATCGCGAACGGAACTGTTGAAGATATGCTCGCGTGCTCGACATCTGGTAGCGCCAGCAGTCTCTCGTTCAAGTTTCGATAAAGTTCCTGCGCGCGTTTCGGTTCGTAACCAGCCAGGCTCGCATCGATTTCGAGAAGATAGCTTGCGCCCGGTTTTAGCCCGGTATCAATGGAGGCGGCTTTGCCTGCGCCGCGAATGAACAAAGCCGCGGCAGTAAGCAGCGCGAGCGAGAACGCGATTTGCACGACCACCAGCGGGTTGCGCGGTAAAAATTTCCAGCGACGGCGCACCACATCTTCCCCGGCATGTTCCTTCAGATCGGTCACCAGCGCGCTGCGCGAAATTTTCAATGCCGGCCCGAGCGCAAACATGAGCGTGCCGATCAGGCAAAATCCGAACGTCGCCGCCAAAATTGTTGGGTTTGGTCCGGTCAACCAGACAATGTCGAGCGGCATCAACTTGCGCATTGAGCCAACCAGCAAATCGGACGACCACAGTCCAAGAACGAGTCCACCCGCGCCTCCGAGCAGCGCGAGCACAAAACCTTCGGTGAGGAGCTGGCGCACGATGCGCCAACGGCTGCCGCCGAGCGCGAGACGAATCGCAATTTCCTTGCGCCGCGCTGTGCCGCGCGCGAGCAGCATGTTTGCGAGGTTAAAGCATGCCACCAGCAGCACCACCAAGGCCATCCCGAGCAGCAATGGTGCGATGGATTTTATCCCGCTGCCGGTGGACGGGTCGTTGCTTACCGAATTACGCGACACCGGCGCCGTTGTGAACGTCTGGTCCTTTTGCTCGACTGGGTACGTTTTTTCCAAATTGGCCGCCAGCCCTTCGAGCGCAGGCTTGGCCGCGGCCGCATTCATCCCGGGTTTAAGGCGCCCCATGATGCGCAACTGCGTTCCTTTGCGATCGTCAATCGTAGTCTTGTTCTCCGACTCAAAATCGTTTGCTACCTGATCGTAAACACTCATCGGCAACCAGACCTCCGGCGAAAAAACTTGCAGCGTGCCGACGAAACCCTTCGGCGTGATTCCAACGATTGTGAACGGACGGCCGTTAACGAGTAACTGCGAGCCGAGCACGCCTGGATCGAGGTCGCGTTTCTGCCAGTAACCGTAACTGACAATCGCGACCGGCGCGTTGCGGCCGGGCGTTTCCTCTTCCGGTAGAAATGCGCGTCCTCGCGCCAGCGGGACACCGAGGACGGAGAAATAGTTCGAGGTGACGATGGCGGCGAACGCGCGGCGAGTATCGCCTTTTTGGCCCAGGCCGATCAGCGCGAGGTTGAAACTCATTGCGTCGCTGAAGACCGTGTTCTGCTCGCGGATGTCGAGATAAGTCGGATAAGAAAAACCACGAAATTTTTTCGGATCCTTCTTGTCCTGGGAAAAGAGCTGCACCATTTCGTGCGGCTTGCCGTAAGCAGGTGGGGCAAAGAAAAGAGTGTTCACCAGGGTGAACACGGCCGTGTTCACGCCAATGCCGAGTGCAAGCACCGTGACCGCCGCAATCGTGAAACCTGGTGCCTTAAATAACTGGTGAACAGCAAATTTAAGGTCTTGGACCATTTTTGGTGTTCCTATGCCGCAATTCGATCTTCAACAACGCGACCGTCGAATAAATGCACTGTGCGATCTGCGTGCTGCGCGAAACGCTCGTCATGCGTGACCATGCAGATCGTGGCGCCGCCCTGATGCAGCTCTCTGAGCAGACTCATGACCGCTTCGCCATTGCGCGAGTCAAGGTTTCCAGTAGGCTCGTCCGCCAGCAGAATCGCAGGTCTTCCGGCAAGCGCACGCGCGACTGCGACACGCTGCTGTTGGCCGCCTGAGAGCTGACTCGGCAGATGTTTTGCTCGATGCGCCATGCCCACGCGCTCCAGAGCTTCGGTGACAAGCGCTTTGCGATCACCGGCGCTCATGCCGCGATACGTCAGCGGCAATTCAACGTTCTCAAAAACGCTGAGATCGCCGATTAAATTGAAACTTTGGAAAATGAAACCGATCTCGCGGTTGCGGACGCGTGCACGCTCAGCGAAGGAGAGATTCGCGACTTCATTACCCTTCAGCGCATAGCTGCCCCCTGAAGGCGTATCGAGCAATCCGAGAATCGACAACAGCGTGGTCTTGCCGCAACCAGACGGTCCCGCAATTGAAACATATTCGCCTTCGCGAATATCGAGATGGATTCCCGAAAGGGCGTGCGTTTCTACTTCGTCAGTTAGGAAAACTTTTGTGACGCCTTCCAGGCGGATCAATGGCGTTGCGCCATTCCCGGTGGAGGTCGTCGTGTGAGAATGAGGTGATGCTGTTGTCATGTTCGTATTGCTGATTGCTGAGTGCTGATTGCTGAGTGGTTATAGGAGGTCAGGCATCTTGCCTGACTCGGAAGCCAAGCTGCTAGCTTGGCGAATTCTGAAGGCCCCACCTGGCGGGCAAGATGCCCGCCCGCCGAGACAGGCTGGAAGCCTATCTTCCGCAACGCGAACTGTTTCGTTGGCTGTTTCAGGTCGGCGGCGTTCATAAGAAATCAGCGCTCACAAATCAGCAATTAGTTCAGACGAATCCGGTCGTGTGCGTCCCATGCACTGGTATCCGAGAGGATGACCTGATCTCCGGGTTGAAGACCATCCAAGATCTGAATGGTATTCACGGAGCTCTTGCCGAGCTTAACCGGAGTGCGCGCCGCTTCCGAGGTGCCGTTGACGAGCTTGAACATGCCGACGGTGTTGTTCTCCTGCCCGAATGCCGGCCGGCCCACGTAAATGACGTCGTCGAGATGTTCGAGCTCAATGGTACCATCAACGCTAAGATCGGGTCGCGCGCCTTTGGGCAGCGCTTCATCAAAAGCTACTTCGACGTTCACCGTCCCCTGCTCTACCGCAGGATCAACCCGCGTAACGTGGCCATTGGCGACTCCATTGCGAGTGTCGATGATCGCTTTCTGACCAATCTGAATATCCTTCGCCTGTGTCTCCGCAATTTTTACCTGCGCCTTTAATTTCGTCGGGTCCGCAACCCGCGCGAGGTTATCTCCCACCTTCAATCGCTGCCCGATTTGCACGGGCAATTGTTGCAACACGCCCGACATGCCGGCGCGTACATGCAGCGCTTCAACTTGATCAAACTTCAATTTTGCGAGCTGATTCGCTTGATCGACTGCCGCCTGCTTGGCGGTCAACTGCGGCTCGATCGAATCGCGAGCGAACGCCAACCGCTTCGCCTCGATCTCGTCGCTCTTCTGACATTCCTCTTCTTTGATTTTTGAAGTTTTGTAAACGAGATCGGCGACGAGCCCGTTCTTCGACAGCTGGTCATTGGTTTGCCGCTCCATTTTCGCCTGCTCATATGCGGAATGCGCGGCCGCAGTTTTGGATTCCTGATCGAGAAGCTCGCGTTGCAATGTTGCGCGGGATGTCGCCAGATCGGCCTCGGCGCCTTTGGCCTTAGATTCGGCCTCGTGTGCGCTCTGTTCCAGTTCGGGGCTGCTCAACTCTAATATGACGTCACCTGGTTCAACTTTTGTTCCCGGCCAGATATTTATTTTTTCGACGCGACCTTCTGTGTTTGCTGGAATCCAACGGATGTCCTCGGGAACGAGCGTCCCTAAACCGCGCACCTGGCGGACCATTGGGCCGCGTTTAACCGTGTCGATCCAGACCGTCGAGCGATCCACGCTCGGCACTGCTGGTTTCAACCGCGAGATTGCAACCGTCGCCAGAATCAACCCGAGTACGGAGGCGGCAATGATCATGATCCGGCGCTTGCGTTTTTTCGCCGCAACGCCTTTGCGCGGTACGTCCATCGGCGAAAGACTCGGCGCGAATCCGGCTGGCCGCACAATCGTTTCTTCTTTTGTTTTTCGCTCTGGGATCACGGCTGATCAAAAAGGAGCGATCGCTCGGCAGAATTCGCTGAGGGCAGATGCCGTGCTGAGCAATGGCGCTGCCGCCAGAACGATCATGATTGCGAACAACAATGCTTCGCCGACGAAATCGCGTCGCGCCTCTTTTTGAAAATATTGACGGCTGATATTTCGAAAAGATGGCGCCTCGATTCTTGCGCATCCTGCCTCATATCCGCTGAGCTTCGTCGGCTGATAATTGCATTCAACCAGTGGAAAGCTCCGGCGACTACGAGCTGTTAGAGTGATTGGCTTCATGTCTTTATCCTTTGTTGCCGCTGTTAATGCAATGTCCGTGCCAACCACAAAATAAAGTCACATGCTGCGCTCCATCAGCGACTTACATTTTACCGACAAATCGCAGCCGCGTGTTTCTCAATTCGCTTGTGGGATTGCACCGTCCCAAGTTCGGGACGCGCTTTTGGAGTGCGCGGACATGTCCGCGCTTCTAAGCGGCGACATGTCGCCGCATTCCAAAAATCTATTTCGGCAGGCGCAAAAAGACCTGTGCGCGTCCAATGTGTTATTGGAACATTCTGATATTCTTCTTTCATCTCTTCTGATGAGAGGCAGTTCACCGCCTCGCTGGATTCAAATAATTCTTATCTCAGCTCGCCTAATTGCTTTTGGCGGTTAATAACCGATGTAAAACGATTCAATTTACCGAGGTGGCGAACTTCACCGCGGCTCCAGCAATCGGCGCTAGCGCGGCAGGCGCAGCAATGCTGTTGCGCCGTTGCCATTCTCTCGGTTCACGAGGACCAACGATCCCCCGTGGGCCTCGGCAATCTGACGGCTAAGTGGCAGACCGATCCCCGAACCCTCGGGCTTTGTGGTGAAAAACGGCACGAAAAGATTTGCCGGATTCATAATGCCTTGTCCCTCATCTTGGACAAAGATCTCAATGCAACTTTCTTGATCGCGCCACCCGATCGCGACGTTTCCCTGAGTTTCAAGTGCGGCATCAACGCCGTTGTGCACCAGATTGATCAAGGCCTGTTCAATCTGGGCCGCGTCGGCACGAATCATGGTTCTTGGACCTGACACAACTTGGACTTTGAGCCTTGGTTCCAAGTCGACAACTCGCTGCACGAGACTTGCAAGATCGACGTCTTGTTTTTGGGGCGGCGGAAGTTTTGTTAAGCGTGTGTAAGCCTGCATGAAACGGCTGAGCGAATCGGCCCGGGAAGCAATGGAGTTCAATCCCGCACCGGCATCGTCTTTCCAATCCGGTGGAAGGGGCTCGCGTCGCAGCAGCGATTCCAAGCTGGCGGCAAGCGATTTGATGGGCGCCAGCGAATTGTTCATCTCGTGACCGAGCACGCGCACGAGACGTTGCCAGGCGCGACGTTCCTCTTCACGTAACGTGCGGCTGAGATCCGTTAACACGAGCAACTCGTGCGGCAAACCTTGTTCGCGAAAAGTGCTTCGGCGAATACCCCATCGACCTGACGCACCGGGAAAATTCAATGTTAGCGGTTCATCCTGGTCCGCATCAAAACAACGGCCAAGCCCGAGTTCCTCCGCCGTTCTGCTCAACAGCTTGTCCATTGGTTGCGCCAGCAACGCTTCGCCAGCGCGATTGACAAGGCGCAGACGCCGCTCGGGGTCAAACGTAAAAATTGCCACGTCAATTTCACTCATGATCGTGCGCAGGAGCGCAGTCGCTTCGAACGCGCCGAGGCGCTGCTGGCGCAACGTTTCGCCCAGTGAATTAATCTCGATAAGGACTTCCCCCAGCGCGCTGCCTGCGCGAGCGCCGCGCGCACGGATTGAGTAATCGCCCTCCCGGAGCGCAGCCAGCAGGTTGGACATGGTTTGCAGTGGACGAACCATGTGTTCGCGCGTGGAGGAGATAAACACGGCAAAGCAGGCAACGATGAGAATCGTCAACGTCCACTGAAGCTTTGCGCTGTAGTCGCCAAACCAGAGGAGTGCGAGAGCAACAACAGTTGCAGGAGCGACTGCAGCGAACGTCAACCAGGCGATTTTGCCTTCGTAAGAAAGGCGGTGTGAACTTTTCGCCGCCCGATTCATTTCCACTCGGAACGACGCGCTTCTGGGGAGCGCAGGCTGCTAGCCTGCAGTTGCCGGCAACATCTTTGCACGCGCCATTCCGACGTGTCGCCCTTTCCCGGTCTCGGCAAGCTGCCGAGACCTACAGGCTGGCAGCCTGTGCTCCCCAGCATGCGAGACGCGTGCGCTACCCATTTATAAACCATATTGCTGCAGGCGGCGGTAGAACGCGCTTCTGCTCAAGCCGAGTGCCTCTGCCGCCTTGCGCGCATTGCCATCATTTCGAGCCAACGCCTTTTTAATCAGAAACGCCTCTACTTCTTCAAGACTCATGTCCTCGAGATTGCGCGTTTCGACGGCGCTGGTCGTCAGACCCAGATCGCTCGTTCTGATTTGTCGATCTTGCGTCATAAGCACCGCGCGCTCGACGATGTGATCGAGCTCGCGAACATTTCCGGGGAAAGAATGTTGCAGCAAACGCTCTCGTGCAGTTTCATCGAAACCGCTAATCGGTTTCCGATAACGCTCTGCGTGCTGACGAACGAAGCTGTTGGCGAGCGCCATGATGTCCTCCCGCCGCTCACGCAAAGCCGGCAGCGTGACCTGAATTGTATTCAGGCGAAACAGTAAGTCCTGCCGAAAACGACCGGCTGCGACTTCATTCTCAAGATTTGCATTCGTAGCGGAGATGATACGTACGTTTGCATGCAGAGTCTTCGATGAGCCCACCCGTTCAAAATCCCCGGTCTCGATCACCCGCAACAGTTTTGCCTGTTGAGCAAGCGGGATATTGGCGATCTCGTCGAGGAAAAGCGTGCTCTCATCCGCGAGTTCGAATCGGCCGGCGCGATCCGCCTTTGCGTCAGTGAAGGCGCCTTTCACATGTCCGAACAGTTCGCTCTCAAAAAGTGTCTCGGATAACCCGCCCATGTTTACGATTATCATGGTGCGCGCCGCTCGAGGCGACAGCGCGTGAATCGCCCGCGCAATTAGACTTTTCCCAGTCCCGTTCTCGCCGGTGATTAGCACGTTGGCATCAGATGGCGCCACGCGTGAAATCATTTCGATGACAGGCCGCATAACAGGCGATTGCGCAATCAAATCTGGCATGGTCCCGCGCAGCATTTCGTTTTCCGCCTCAAGCTTACGTTCGCGACGGAGCGCTGAAGCGAGCTCAATTTGCGTTCTCACAATCGTCAGCAATCGCTCGTTATCCCACGGCTTGGTTACAAAATCGCGCGCACCGCGTTTCATTGCGTCCACAGCCAACTCAATCGTTGCCCAGGCGGTCATCACAACAATTGGCAGCATGTTGTCGATCGCCTGAATTTTCGAAATGGCTGATAAACCTTCCTGGCCGGACGTGGTATCGCGTGTGTAGTTCAGATCCATCAGCAACAGCGCATACTCTTTCTTTTCCAGCGCGTTGAAGATGCCGGCGAGCGACGTGACCGTTTCCGTCTGATAACCTTCGCCCTTGAGCAAGATGCGCAGCGCTTCGAGCACGTCGCGCTGATCGTCTGCGATTAGAATTCTCGTCACTGACTATTTCTCAACCGCTTGTTTGCGGCGGTGTCAATCTCCTTTGCAATGCTCGTGCCAACTACGCCAGGAATCACTTAATTCCAGCTTGGGCCAAAGTTGCGGTTTGCCTTTCGACCTGCCCTCGCGCTCGTCTCATTCCACTTGCGGGATTTCGTTGTCCCAATGGTGGGACGTCCGTCGATCCCGATGAAAAGCAAGAGCCCGCACAGCTAGTGTTGAGCAGAAAACAAAGGTCGGTCAGCAGAAATTAGCGCCGCGCACTGCGCTCGCTCTAAACGAGCAGATGAACGCTCAGGAAAGGATCCACCCAGCGATTCGGGATGCATTCAATCCTGCGCGATTTCTCTCGTGTGCGAGCCGATGGATCTGATCATCCAACTGGAGATTCCGATATCGGCGGCCATACGACCGGGTGAAGATCGATAGCGCACGAAGGCGATCTTTTCTGGCGTTGCCGCAGTTGATCGAGCGCCAGATAGATTACCGGAGTTGTGTAAAGCGTGAGTATCTGTGAAACGATGAGACCACCGACGATTGCCACACCGAGCGGCTTGCGTAGTTCGCTCCCGATACCCATCCCGATGGCCAGTGGTAACGCGCCGAACATCGCAGCGAACGTGGTCATCATAATGGGACGAAATCGAACGAGGCACGCCTGGTAAATCGATTCTTCGGGACTGAGTCCTTCGTGGCGCTCAGCGTCGAGCGCGAAATCGACCATCATGATCGCGTTCTTTTTCACGATGCCGATGAGCAGGATAATTCCGATGACCGAGACGAGATCCAGCTCATTGCCGGTTACCAGCATGGCCAAGAGAGCCCCGAGGCCAGCGGATGGTATTGTAGAAAGGATCGTGAGTGGGTGGATCAGGCTCTCGTAAAGCATTCCCAGGATGATGTAAACGGCCAGGAGCGCCGTGAGAAACAACCACGGCATTGTCACCCAGGAGGCTTGAGCAACCTGCGCAGTGCCGGCGAAACTTCCGCGAATGCTTGATGGCATTCCGAGATCACGTTTCGCCCGCTCGACGATTTGCGTTGCCTCGCTTAACGAAACGCCTTGCGCAGTGTTAAAGGAGATTGTCACGCATGGAAACTGGCCCTGGTGATTGACTGAGAGTGGCGTGTTGTCCAACTGAAAATGTGCGATCGTGCTCAGCGGCACCTGGCTTCCGGAATTTGATTTGACGTAGATTTTGTCGAGCGAGCTCGGATCGAGCTGGAACTTCGGATCGACCTCGAGAATGACGTGATATTGATTCTGTTGCGTGTAAATGATCGAGACCTGCCGCTGGCCGAACGCGCTGTAAAGCGTGCTGTCGACTGCTTGCGGTTGAATGCCGAGGCGCGCGGCCGCATCGCGATCGATTACCACCGTTTCCTGCAATCCGCGAAATTGCTG
>Ga0193728_1001191_pt1 | contig 13162 bp, 1 predicted proteins | sample U1c1metaG_FD_143037 | JGI IMG/M metagenome (GOLD analysis project Ga0193728, IMG submission 143037) | Soil microbial communities from a riparian zone of the East river system, Colorado, United States - U1c1 | ecosystem: Environmental > Terrestrial > Soil > Riparian zone | place: USA: East River...
AGGAACTTCTTTAATGTTTTTAGATCTAGGACTTATATATTTCCTTTTTTTATAGTTCTAGTATTTTCCTAATATTTACTTCCTATTTATATACTAGGCGTTAATAGAGGGCGCTAGGTCAGATCACCCTGCTCGCGTAATTACCCTGCTCGCACAATCACCCTACTTGTACAATTACTCTACTCGCACGATCGCCCAGCTTACACGATTACCCAGCTCGCACGATTACCTAGCTTGTACGATTACCTAGCTCGCACGATTACCTAGCTTGCACGATTACCTAGCTCGTACGATTGCCTAGCTCGTATAATTACTTTGCTTATAGGATTGCCTAGCTTTTACGAGTATCTAGTTTATATAATTACCTAGCTCGTATAATTAAAGCCGCAAAGTTATTAAACCTATTAATACCCTATTTATACGCTAGGTATTAATTAGAGGGCGCTAGGTTAGACTACTCTACTTATACGATTACCTAGTTTATAGGATCCCCTAGCTCCTATAAGCCCCTAGTTCCTATAACTTCCCGGCTTATAGGACCAAAGCCGCAGCCGCTAAATCCATTAAGATCCTAGCTGTACGTTTAGAGGGCGCTGTGCCTAACTACCTAGCCTACCCCTTTTATAGAATTCCTTAATTAATAGATGGTGCCTATTTGGAAAATATCTCTTAATGTCTTTCTATAATATAAACGTCTTACTATATAATTCTATAAGGAGATTCTCTTCCCTAACTATCTATACTAGCTCTTTAGCGCGAAGGATATAGCTATAACGGCGCTAATATATACCCTATGTTCTCCCCTATAGGGCTTTTATAATATTATCCTATAATAAAACTATAAGTAATACCTGGTAACCTAGCTCTATAAGGATTTGATCTTCGTAGGCTATCTATATATTTTAAGGCTGGGACTCTAATAAGGCATTATTTGCAATAATAATCTTTAAAAATGTTAGTAAAGCTATTAGAAGTTATATCTAAGAAAAGAAACTAACTGGCGATTATAGGTAATCTAATGTGTTATTTAACCTAGTAAATGTAAGTAATATATAGCCTTAGTAGGATAAGGCATAAGACGTATATGGTTAGGTATATCTCCGAAATTTAAGCTGGCGAATATGGTATCTATCTAGCAATATCTATAAACTAAATCCCCTCCTGCCTTAAAGAGTATATAATGGCTTTCTCTTCCTTTATCTAGTTATAACTTACTCTAGTATTAATAAAAAGGCTGCGATATTTCTGCCTATAAGCTAATATTAGTCTATTAAGTTTAGACGAAATACTATCCTAACTATTACTATTTTTAAAAGTCGTGTTTATTAACTTAGATTGTTTATTAATTAACTAGGGCTTATATTTAGATGCTAGGGGCTCGTTGTTTGTATAAGGGCCGGTCGAGTTATACTTTGTAAGGTATTAGTGGAGTCTTACTAGGGAAAGGCTAACGATGTAAACTAATAGTCTGTGTAGTTTTTAGAGAGCTATATTAATTGATGTAGAACGGGTAATTAATGCTAGTAACTCTGGATTAACTATTGTTAGTAAGATCCTCGCTAAACGCTGGACTAGTCGCTCCCTCTAACTCCGGACTAATAGATTCTACTAACGCCGAAAATGATAGTAATGAATTGCATTGCTAGAGCGATTAATTAAACTGTATCTTGTATTAAAACTATAAGAGGTATAGTAGGAGCGTTGACAGAAATTAGCTCCCCCTTAATGCACGAGCGCTATAATTTTAAGAATTTTAGATATATATACGTAAATTTATATTATAGTGCAAGCGGATTTATTTAAAGACTAGAGGATTAATTTTAATTATATACCAAAATCCTAACTCTAAGCTAGATATAGATAACTACTATTAAAGGTCTATAATATTAATGGGTTAATATAGCTTCTATAAGAGAGTATTCTATATACCTTTCTTTTTAATATAGTTCTATAAGTTTTAGAGATTCGCCTAAATTATAGTCTATAATTAGATTAGAATAGATAGTATATAGGAGATATTAAATATACTTAGAATAATAATGCGTTAGAGCGATTATATATTAACTTAGAGAATGTAGATATATAGATAATATCCTATACTTTTCGCTCTCTAGTTCTTCTATAAAGAAGACTTAGGGAACGATTAAATTATGCTATAAGAGAGTAAATTCGCAGTCCTCTTATCTAGGCAGGTGCTAAGAATTTCACTTAATATTATATTATTAAGTGTTTAGGGAACTTGTTGGTATTATATGCGTGTAGGATCTACTAGACCTCCTAATGCCCTTTGCTAGTTATTTAGGCCCGTAGTAATTTAATTGGTTAATAGACCGGTGCTAGGACGCTTAGAATTGTCTAACTTTAAAGGTGCTGTTTCCCGGATTTACGAGCTCTCTATAGGCCAACTAATTCTAGTAATAGAAGACGCCTTTTCTAGACCTACCTTAATAGATTATGGGGTATTCGCTTGTTAATAAAGCTTAGTAATTAATATACTATATCTAGAATCTTAATCCTAACTATAAGCGGCTCTTAAAGTGCTAATAATTGATATAAGAGGTAGCTAAGTATAACGTATTAAGAAACTAATGGTTGGCGTAATCTAGTAAGTTATGGCTTTAATAAGTAAGCTAATAGTTAAATAAGTATCTATATTAAAGAGTAAAGAGTAGCTATAAATAGTTAGCGGAAATAGGATAAACTAGGGAATGGTTTAAAAGGAGTAGTAAAAATAGTAAAGTAGGGTAGTAACGAATGGAAGATATAGAAGACGCGTTAAGGTAATTGGTAGAGCGGACGATAAAGGTAATTATGTATCCCTAGCGTAATGGGGCGGAAATTAACTCTATATATTAGGTATTTCCGTATCCTTTCCTTTAGATAATATCCTTAGATCTACTAAGGCGTTTTACTCTTTAGCTTCTTAAGGAAGAAATTGTTACAAATTATATATCCTACGCGTTAGTTAGAAAAGTAATCCTCTAATAGTACTAAGGCTTACGGCCTTCTACGACAGAACGAGCTATATTACTAAATATTTTATATTATATACCTAATTAAGTTTGTGACTTATATCGCCTCCTATCTTAGCTAAAGAGAGATCTAATTTTTAACTACATATTATAAGCAAAAGCGAGGTTAATAATCGCTACTATATTAGCGCAGCTCTAATAAGGGCCTTACGCCAATTATATTGCTTTAATTATATACGCGATACTTAATTAAAGCGATATAATTGGCGTAAGGCTCTTCTAAGTTTTAGGGGCGCTAGTGATCTACTAGGGAATCAAAAGTGGAGGGGAACTGCACTTAACTACTTTTTTATTTTAATATAAATTATATAACTTATAACCTACTATTATAGACTTTAGTATTATAGCAGCCCTAGATCTTATCCGTAATGCTTCTAATAAGTAGCTTTAACCTTATCTCCCTAATATTATATATACTATTTAAAGGCTCTAGAAGCTTCCTATTAACACCTTTTAATATTTACTACCTCTCTTAAAGAATAAACGCGGCTACTATAATTCGCTCTACGCTTCTTTAGGGAGTAAGGATTTCTAGCCTTCTCTAGGGAATTAGGATATTGTCTAGCCTTCTCTAGGGAGTAAGGATGTCTAGCCTTTTCTAGGGAATGAGGATAATGCTATCTAGTCTTCTCTAGGGAGTGTCTAGCCTTCTCTAGGGAATAAGGATGTTATTAAGCCTTCTCTAGAGAGTAAGGATGTCTAGTCTTTTCTAGGGAATAAGGATAATATCGTCTAGCCTTCTCTAAGGAGTGTCTAGCCTTCTTTAGGGAATAAGGTTGCTTCTCTACCTCCCTTTTTACCTAGATATACAAACCTACTTAACGTATTATTAGCAAACCTCTCTAAGATTAAGACATTTGTTAATATATCTGTGGGGAAAGATCTAAAGGCCATTATTGGCGAACTAAAGTGGTTAAACGAACATCCCCTTGTTAAGGATCTTATTACTACTAATAGCGATTTATTAAATAATACTATTTTTTAAAAACTTCTTAGTTAATAGACGCTTATGGATTTTTTTAAGAAATGGCAATTAAAGTCTATAGGTACGTTAAGGATTAAAAGTTTAGTTAAAAGTTAAGCTGCTTCTGTAAAGGGAGTTAGCTATATTATATTATTTATAAGAAGTATAGGATGTTATAATGTTACTAAAGCGGCTTTAGCTATTAGATATGGAATTAAGCTTTATATTATATAAAGGCTTAGAGGGGTAGGGCTATTAGTTCTCTTAGCCTTTACCTATAACGCCTGCTAGAGATTAAATTTACCTAATATTAACGATTTTCTTATAGCTTTACGGCGCCCGTCTTATTTTATAATATTTAAAATTATATAAAGATACTTAGTTTAGATAGGATAGTATTAAGAGCTTTATTCTAGTTAGATGCTTTCTCTTAGACTAATATATTTTAGCACTACTAACCCGCCCTAGCTAAGCCTAAAAAAGCGAATTTCCTTCCCTTGTAAACGCCCCTATATAGAGGTTGCTAAACCTAGGGATCCTATATTAGCGTATAATCACTAATATATAGATCTAATAATATTGTACCCTCCTTAGCTACTAATAATGGCTTTAATAAATAGTATGCAGATATATAAGAGTAGAGTTATGCTTCCAAATAGTAGTATCTCTAATTTATTATAGGCTATAGAATATCTTCTCTACGATTTATTAAACGATATCCTTAAGCCTCTAAGTTGGCGGGTAAATCCCTTATACTACGCCCTAGTTAAGAATGCTTATTATAAGATTTCCCTACCCCTTTTAATACCCGCGGTAACCTTATATAAAGATACCTAAATATAAATAGTATAGTGTGTTTAAATGGAAGCCCTAGCGGCTCTAGTTCTATAGACATTAGTAGTAATAGTAAATAGATAAGCTATAATAAGGCGTAATGGGTATATAGAGACTAAATCGACGGTAATATACTACCAGCATTTAGAAATAGCGAATAGATAAGCTATAATAAGGTGTAATAGATATATAGAGACCAAATCGACGGTAATACGCTACTAGAAATTGGCAATAGCGAATAGATAAGCTATAACGAGGTATAATAGGTATATAGAGACTAAATCGGGTGGTAATACGCTACTAGCGATTAGCGATAGCGAATAGATAAGCTATGGCGCCGCGCAATAGGTATATAATAAGTCCCTTAACAATGCGGTTGCTATAAGTTCTACTTATAGGTGTTAGTAAATTTCTTTTAAAACTCTTATATTGTTATATACCCTGGTTTTAGATTTTTAATATGGTATAATAATAGTTTAATAATATCCCTTATTAAGCAGAACTAGTAGTTTAAGCTTAGCTAATAATCGGCACCATAATTATTATACTAATACTACCTCTACTCCCGTTCTATTCTACCTATTGTAAACTAGCCTAGTAATAGCCCTACCCACTCTCTAAATGTGGGATAGTATAACTAAGTGGGACCTAGGAGTCCCTATAAGGGCTAAAAGCTAATATATATACTACTAAATTGTTTAGATATAGTATTAAAATGCGTCGTCCCATAAAATAAACTGTTGGGCCTATATATAAAGAGTTTATATTAACTACTCTAACTCCTAACTTTAGTAGTATTTCTAGTATCTTTAACTTAAATTCCTTATTTATGTTAGCCGCTAGAGTTACTATACCAAAGTAAACTACGTTAAATATACTATTTTCGTAAGCTTATGCACTTTATTACTTTCCATGGTGTCCATTAAGGCGATAGTAGGTGTAGTTTCGGTTAGCGTAGTCTTCTAGATCTTCTAGATTGTCTCCTCTAGGCTAGATTATATAAGGTCTATATACGACTTATTAATTACGGATACTATATATATCCTATTCCGGTAATCTTTTATTAGAGTTTTATACTTACTTATTTTTTACGTTACTGTGTTTAATTTTATAAGCTCGCTATAAGTAATATTATTTAAGTAGTAGGGCAGTTTAGAGGGGTAGGCTTTATTAGCCTATTTGTATTTCATACGCTAGGTATGCTAATTCGCTAACGCATACAGATATTAAAATGCTTAGTATTTAAACTAAGCCTTAAATATTTAATACCCTAACGCTTAAGTAAGCGTCACTAGTAACGCTTAGGCTTTACTATTTTTATTAGCGAAGATTTAGTAGTAATATTTCTAATGCCTTAAATACACCGCTAAAGGTAAGCAACTATATAACCTACGTTTCTTTATCTACAATAGGCTACTAACCCTTATTTTCCGTAGGTATACTTATAACGTCCCTTCTCGTCCTCTATAACATTTAGCGGCCTAATACAAACCCTACGCATACTCTAATAGGAACTACTACGCCGCACAACCTTTAAACGATCTCCGCTACGTATAGCATCCTATAATTAATATGTATAATAGCCACTATACGGGCCGCTATATGCATTAGACGCCTAGTATCCTATCTACGCGAATGCATTTATAGTGCCTTCCTACCCTTTATAATATTTAGCGGCCTAGACTTTATATATAGCTGTAACTAGACCTCTAAATAGTATACTGCACGCGACTATTAACTAGTCTTTCCCGCGCCTAGTAACCCTCCGTAAATGTATCCCCTTTCCTAATATTTAATGGTTCTTAATTTCAACCTCTACTCTAAGATAGGCATTTAAATAGTATATAGCTAATACACCTATAAAACCGGCGGTAGAGTAAAGAACCTAGAGGTGTTATAGAATGTACTTTAGTAGATTTATTTATAGCGTCTTTTTACCGTTTAGCAACCCTAACTTACTCCTTAAGTACTATTCTTAGCCTTTACTAATCTTTATTACCTATGATATTAATAGTGTCCCTATATTCTATAAGTGTCTAATATAGCTAGGGGTAAGAAGATGTTTGCCTTATAGGAACCCTCTTCTTACCTTAATGCGTTTAATAACCTCTATCTAAGATAGGTATTTACTAGTCTTTATTACCTACAGCACTAGTATTAGTTAGGCATTAGTGCTTCTAGGAAAAGTCTTTATTACCTACCGCATATATATATTTTAGGCTAACTTAGCTAATTTATACCGCGATCTATGTCTTACTATATATAATATAGCATTAAGGGTATCGGTTTTGGCTAATTAAGTCTTCTATATATATAAATAGACTCCTAAGGATTGTATATCCTTATCTAATAAAGACCTTATTGCTACTAACTACACTTAACTTTTAGGTAAGTAAAAACCGCACCTCTCTTAGTATTACTATGGAGACGGCTTAAAAGGACCCCTAGTTTTGGAGAGATAGACATACCTATATCCGCGCTCGGGATATAGACTAGGCTCTATTTACCTACTACAATAGTTATAAACTTAAGGGAATTAGGGTAGGAGCTAAGGAATAAATTTTTTTATATAACCTAATAGCTTTATAGATTCTTAATATAATAGCTATCTGCTATACTTTAGCCTATTACTAATACCACGGCTAGAAAACCGTATTTAGGGAATTTATTTACTAAGGGAATTATTACAAAGTTCTTATATTCTTAGGTGTAGTTAAGAAGATAAATAGTGGAAAAGAAATCTTATAATAGATAGAGCGTAAGATATAGGATAATAGAAATCGCAATATAAGGTATGGCACGGAAAAGGACCGGGATAAAGATAGGGATATATATAAGGACGTATATAGGGAGGATATAGTTGCCGGGATTAAGGCTTTAGGGATTGATTTAAAGAAGAATGTGTCTCTTTGCTAGTAAGAACTATTCCTTCTATAAATAGCATAGCGAAGGTTATTATATAACGTTTTCGCATTTCTATATATAATTGTAGCGTGCTAATTTATACCTCCCCCTATACTATAGCCGGCCGAGCTAGGCTTCTCTACTTGTAATAGGTTAGCCTCCTATATTCTGCAAGCACACTTAATCTCACCCTTTACTAATCTTTTACTACCTATAGTAAGGCTAGAATAGGCGTCTTCTTGTGTTTATGCCGTCTAGTAAGTCGCATTTAGGCCTACCTTTATGCATTCTATGCCGTTTACAGCCTAACTTAAATCTACACACTTCCTTATTGCTCTAGTAAGAACTACTACGTAGTTTAACCTTGCTAATACGTATACACTACCTCTGCTAGGGTTTTACTAATTAATATATAAATATACCTCTAAGACCTTTAAAGATCTCTAAAGACCTCTAAAGACTAGTAATAACTTACCCACTAAAGTAGGCAGCACGTAACCCACCCCTTCTATATCTTTAGTAATCTAATCGCTACTTTTAGGTACCTATTATTATAATAGATACATCTAATATAGGCCAAGGGTCGGCCTATTAGGTTCTAAAGTTAGGGGAAAAGATTTTTAAGGAGGATAAAAAACGAGATATTACCTTTATTAGATAGGAAGAAGGTAAATTACATGAAGTAAAGGTAAGTAATTGCCTATATTATATCCTAAGCGAGTAGGTCCCTAAAATCTTAAAGCTTTGTAAGATTATTGGCATTCTATATATTCTACCTAATATTTACTAGGCTACGGTTACTATATATAATATAATTATTAAAATATCTTTAGCTATGCCGGGCTACTATAGTAGTATATTAGCTATAATGGCACTTAATTACAATAGAGAAGCGATAATATCTAATTGCCTTTCTAGCGATATATAGTTTATAGAAGGTAGAAAGGAAGCTTTAGAGCAATTAGATAAAGAGGTACGGGAACTTAATAAAGCTAACTAGGATGCTGCGCCCTATACTATACTTAGATTCGCGTTCTAGGCTGCTTTAATAGCTATAATAGCTTTAGTACTTCTATATAGGGAATAACTTAATTTATATAGAGGAACTACGCTACTTAAATTACTTAATTTTGTTTGGAGAATATAAGATCTCGTGCGGCTTATATAATAGTCTAGCGATTTGCTATTATTTTATAACTAAGCCAAAGCCCTTCCCACCTTATGCCTTTACGTTCGCCTATACTTATAACCCCCACTAAAATTAAACCCCCCTCTCTATACTCTCTTCTCCTAGCCTTGCTAAAATACCTAGTATAAATATACTTCTTTTATAATAAAGATAGAAAGGCTATATAGAATTAGTCTTTTAAAACCTAATGCTTAATTTTATAAACTGTGTAAGTATAGCTAATTTTATAAGCTAGGTAATAGTAATAAGTTCTAAGGGATAATTAGATAAGTAATTAGTGGTGCGACCTATATATAGCTATTAGAGTAGGTATTTATAATATTATTAGGTTAGTATAGGGGTATATATAAAAGATAGGCTAGTATATAGGATGTATTAGTATATAGTTAGGGAAAAAGTAGAATAGTATAATTGGCGGGCTAGTATACAGGAATATAATACTATTTAACTTTGCTTAATGTGGCTTAGAGGAGTATAGAGCCTTAACCTAAGCTATAGGAATACGTCCTCTAACTAAGCCTCTATTATATGACCTAACTACTTCTAGGCGCTGCGGCCGCTCTACTACTTACCCTTCCTAGAACTTTAGAAGTCATACTAGTCCTTAGTTAAGCGACTGACGTTTAAAGCTCTAACTAATTAGCTAAATCCGTTACAGATTAGATAAAGCTAATAATGACTTCTTAATATATATATAGAGGCTCTAGAGCACGTTTAATAAAGTAGAGTTCTTGTTCTTGACCGTCCTATTTAATACTAAATCACTCCCTTAAATATTGCTTAAAATATAGTCGAAACTAGAATTAGGAAAGAAAACTAATAAAATATATTATCTAAAAATGTTCTATTTAGCTTAGCGTAGCTTATAGATAGCGAGAAATATAGCGACTTAAAACTTATATACTAGGGGCTAGAGTTTAAAGTCTATAAAGCGATTATATGCACCTAATCTCCTATACTTATAGCTACCTATAATAGAGGCTTTTAGGTAAAAGCTAACTAAATATCTAGTGGAATTGACCCTAACTAACTAACTGATGGGTAGGAGGCGATAACTAACATTATAAATATTAACGAGTTTGATTCTAGCACTATTAAGAGAATGATCTAATTTATATATAAGAGGGACTATAATAATGGTAAGGAGGAGTAAGGATCTAATATTGTAGGTATAGAAACGCTTAGCTAAGGTAAGGGATATGTTTGCACGCTAATCTAATTTATCTATACTTAAACTTTAATCTATAGAATTAGAGGTAGTATAACTTAACGATACCAATGCCTTACTACTATCTAGACTAGATAATAGCGGTAGCGATAATAAAGATATAACAATATAGCCGACAACGGCCAATATTATACTTTACTATATCCGTGTTAATACAATTACTAATTACTATAATATACTATAGCTAAAAGAGCTTGCGAATATAAAAATCTAATATATTCTAGGAACTAGCTAGTCTATAGATAGGTTCCCTAATATTATTAAGGATATCTATAGCCTAATAGGCGACTTAGCATTATATAATATAATTACCTTAATAGCAGCCAAGTATATTAAAGAGCTTGTTAAACTTAAGGACTTTATAGAGCTAGATGTTATAAGCGATTTCGCTATTAGCATTATATAGATAGCGATTACCGTATTTAAGGATATAGAGGAAAATTTTATACAGAAACTTTAAGCTATTTAATCTCAGCTATAATAAACAGAATTACTACTTTAATCCGCCAAGGCGAGGTACGCCACGGCTAAGCATAGAAGCGAAAATATTAATAACTGTCTTAATACCCTCTACACGACTAGGACCTGTTGTAATATTAGTTACAGAGCCGAGTTTATATATTATATTAAGGATAGTAGTTATCTATCTAACCCTAATTACCCTTATATACTTTGTTATAAAAGGTGCTAGCGTTATATATAAGTAAAGATATATAGCTTAGGAGATTGGCTTAGGTAGGAAGTTATTATATAATACTTCTCTTCCTTTCTCCGTTTGGGTTCGAATGTATATCTTGTTTATAGTTGGTCCGTTAGATATTATATAGTAACTATATTATCCATCCCCTATTAGCCACCCCTTACCTTACCCCTTACCCCTTACCCCTTACCTAACCTTTTATCTTATCCTTTACCTTACCCTTACCTTACTTTTACCTTACCTTCACCTTACCTATTACCCCTTGCCCCCCCCTAGACGAATTATAGAATCCTAGTTATTATATCTACTCTACTAAATACTAAAATAGGATTGGATAACAATAGACTAAATAAAATAAAAAGTGGTAAGGAATAATAAGATAAGCGCGTAATGACTAGGAAAAGGTCCTATATATACTAAGCGTATAGTTTTAAAGATGCATTTTATGTTTAAGGGTCACTTCGCAAACGTTGCATTTAATCTTACCCTACTATAGGAGTTTGGAGAGATGACCGCCTTAGAAATGTTTTATAAGAGTAGCTGGAGTATAGAACTTATGTGTGCGCTTACTAATTAGTAGATTTTGGTTCCTAAGGTAGATAAAGCATATCTTTAGTCTTTTCTCCTTATATAAGGATACCTTTACCCTCTTTAGTACTTTAGCCGCTTCTAAAATCTTGGTATCTTCTTTAATCTTAACTTAGCTAAGGGCAATACCTACCCTAGACTATCTCTGGCGATGACTTAGCCAATACGCTCTACCTTCCTTAATATTGCAGTAATCTACGACCGTATTAATGGTATTATTATATCTACGTATTTTATCTTCTAGTGACGTGCTAGGTAGCGTTATAATTACTTTAATAAGGAGTTTATGTTTAACCGATCTATTATTATTAGATTCTAAGGTTACTTTAATATCCTCGCTAAATATAACTCTAGAAAGTTACTACTTAATATTAATTACAGCTTATTTATTATCCTAATTCTTCTTAATATTTTCTAATAGCGTATTTCTCTAATATTGCCTTTTATTTGTGATTTCTTGGCTAAGCTTTTAGTATTCTATGTTTCCTATAGTTTTACGCTTAAGGCTAAGCTTTAGCTTATTTTAAACTTTAATTAAGGAATAAATATATAGGTTCTCGTTTACTAATAAGGATTGTTCTATTATTAGGTGCTGTAGCCGCTATAGGTTAATTAATCGGCTTATTTAGTATACTACTTTTATTAACTTTTCTTAAGGCTCTAAGCCTTAAATAATTGCTTATATATCTACGTTAATATGCCGCGAAAGGTAGTGCTTTAGGAACGTTTAAGCGTTGGTATACTATATTATTAGGTTCTAGAGGGTATTAGTTACGTTACCTAAGTAGTAAAGATATTAGAAATGTCTTAGTAGAACCGGCTCTATATAATAGAACTTACTATTTTTATTAAATACCTTACCTACGCCGTAACGGAGACTATATAGGCGCGTAACCTGCCAAAATCCTATAATTATGCTAAGGTCCTTAATCTATAGTAAAAGAGTTAAGTACTATAAAGATTAGTTAGGTGAGACCTTATAGCTATAGAAAGCTTTAATTAATTGCCGAAATATAGGGATATTATCTAGGTCTAGATGGAGTAGTAGTAGTAACTTATTACGCCTAGGCTTAATATATAGCTTAGTAAGCTGCTCTATAGATATTAGGTTAGGGGCTCTAAAAGCTTAGTTAGTAAAGAGGAGGCCTAAGAGAAAGACGTAAGGGCTAAGAATAAGTAAAGGGTTAAAGATAATCTTAGGAATTGGGAAAGTATTACTAGTTCTCTGTAAGTATAAGGTAAGAAGAATAGGGTAGAAAGATAATACACGCTTCCTTTATACTAAGATATTCCTTAGTAAATTTAAATATAAACTTAAGTACGATATTATAGGGACCGCCCTTTAGGTCCTAAATAAGTATAACTATTATATATCGGTAGTATAGGTTTAGAAGAGCTTTAGGTTAGCTTATAGTGTAAAGACCTAGTTATATTAAGAAATGCACTTATATCTAATGTTATCTAACTATATATCGCTTCCTTATTATAACTAAGTTAGCCTTAAGGACTAGGGCGAGATCCTCTATATCTATAATAGTCTTTTCTTACTTTTTCTTACTTAGACTATATTTCTTCGCTAGTTTCTAAAGTACCTAAGAAAGATATCTTAGCTCTGCCTTACCTTACTAGGTTAAAGGATTAACTAGAAATATAATTACCTTATATATCTAGCGGGTTAGTTCGCTAGTAATTTTCCTACTAGTCGCTCTCTTATATATAAGGC
>Ga0193728_1001192_pt1 | contig 13155 bp, 13 predicted proteins | sample U1c1metaG_FD_143037 | JGI IMG/M metagenome (GOLD analysis project Ga0193728, IMG submission 143037) | Soil microbial communities from a riparian zone of the East river system, Colorado, United States - U1c1 | ecosystem: Environmental > Terrestrial > Soil > Riparian zone | place: USA: East River...
ACGGCGGTAGCGGGATCCGGCATCAAAATCATGTCCGACTCGTTGATCCCCTTCCAACCGGCGATCGATGAACCGTCGAACATCTTGCCGTCCTTGAAAAAGCCCTCATCCACCAGGCGGGTTGGGACCGTGACGTGTTGTTCCTTACCGATGGTATCGGTAAACCGCAGGTCAGCAAATTTCGCTGCTTTTTCTGCAATCAATTTTAAAACTTCAGCGGGAGTCATCTCTGTCCTCGCAGCGTGGTGACGATTGAATACGACTCAGACCCTGGTTTGCTCAACATTGGAAGCCGAATTCGTCGCGCATCGCTTAGAATTTGTAAACGCCCTGCAGGGCAAAGCCAGTCTGGCTATCCGCAAATGGGTTAACAGTCGCGTCCGTATTGATCGACCTCACGAAGGTTGCCTTGTCGGACTTGTCGTAACGGGCTTCTACGCGCAGCTCGAAACTCTTTGCCGGGGCATAGCCAAACGTCAGCGTGCCTTCCTTCAGCTTCTGCGGCGTGCCCACAATGCCGGACACGAATCCGTCCTTGTCGTCCAGGTATTCGAGCCGCAAGGAAACCCGCCATTGATCATTCAATGCATAGTTCGCGTAGAGGGCGGCTCCATCCCAGTCCAGTGTGGGATCACCAGCGGTATGCTGCTCCTGCTTGCCCCAGTCGTAGCTCAGAACCAGAGTCAATGCATCCGTCGCGCTATACGTTGCGACCGCGTCAAGCAGCGTCCTTTGAGCGTCAAAGGTCGCGTCTTTGCCGACATAGGCTTGAGCCGCCAACGAGAACACCTTGCTTGGAGTCCAGGCAACGCCGAGCTCTCCGGTCTTGGAGCCGGATGTCGACAAGGACGAGTAATTCCATCCATTATTGACGCCAGCGACGATATTGAGAGTATCGCTCGCGGCGTAGGTTACGCGTAAACCTGTGTGGGTCAGAGGCTCCGCGAAGAACAGCAAAGAGCGAGAGAAGTTTGTATTGCCGGTGGGAGCAATCACTTCTGCGCCTGCCAGCGTGACGTACTTGCCGGCAATGACGGTGAGCGGGCCGCTCGCATATTGAGCGAATGCCTGAACAACGTCGAAGGTGTTGGGACTGCTGCCCTCCGCGGCGTTTAGAATCTTTATGTCGTCACCGGCCGCGATATTCACCAATGCACCAAAACCTTCTTTCGGTTGAAAAGCAATCGTGAGCCCGGCCTGATCGAGCTGAAAGGTATCATGCTTGTTGTCAAACTGGTGATAGGTGTTGTAGCCGTTGGAATGGTAATAGGACGCGGCGACGTAGCCACTCTCCGTTATACCTGATGCCGTAAACAAATCTGCAATCGACGATGCTCTAGAAGCAGTGGTTTTGACGGGTTCATCTTCCGCCACGGCCGCTCCGCAAGTGGTGATATTCAGCATCAATGCCGGAGCAAGCAGTTGCTTTCCAAGTTTTTTCATACTCTTCATCCCTCAATATTGTGTAAGACCCAAATTGCAGGCGAAACGAATCCCGTGGGCCGGTAGCGATGGCGCTACCGGCCTTGGACAAACACCGCTAAGTACTTACTCGACGCTTTCGCCGTGGAGCGAAATATCCAGGCCTTCGCGTTCCTGTTCCTCCGTTACGCGCAAACCCATGGTCATGTCGATGATCTTCAAAATGATGAAGCTCATCACGAAGCCGTAGATCAAGGTGGTCCCGACACCCCAAAGCTGGGTGATCACGGAACCGTCCGCTCCGCTGATTTCCTTACTGGCGAAGGCGCCGGTGAGCAAGGCGCCGATAATGCCGCCAACACAATGCACGCCGAATGCATCGAGCGAATCGTCGTATCCCAACGCGCGCTTGAGCGAGGTCGCAGCAAAGAAGCAAACAACACCTGCAGCCAGGCCGATGATCACCGACGGCGTCGGACCCACAAAGCCTGACGCGGGAGTAATGGCCACCAATCCTGCGACAGCGCCCGATGCTATTCCTAAGACGCTCGGCTTCCCTTTGGTAATCCACTCGGCGAACATCCAACTCAAGGCGGCCATTGCCGTCGCGATTTGCGTTGCAACCATCGCCATTCCCGCGCGGCCGTCCGCCGCGCCTGCGGACCCTGCGTTGAAGCCGAACCAGCCCACCCACAACAAGGACGCGCCAATGAGGGTCAAGCTCAAATTATGCGGCGGCATGGCCTCCTTGCCGTAGCCGACGCGCTTGCCGAGCACCAAGCAGCTTGCAAGCCCGGCAATACCTGCATTGATGTGCACGACGGTGCCGCCCGCATAGTCAAGAACGCCCTTGACGGCAAGCCAACCTGAGGGCTCCCACACCCAGTGAGCGATCGGGCAGTAGACGAGAAGCGACCAGGCCGACATGAACACGAGCATCGCCGAGAACTTCATGCGATCAGCAAATGCGCCGGCAATCAATGCCGGAGTAATGATCGCAAATGTCAGCTGGAACATCGCATAGACGGTTTCCGGAATGGTGAGCGCCAAGTGCGACACCGTCAGCTTGTTGGCGTCTTTCATCATCGTCATGCCGTTAAAAAGCGCGCGTGTTGCACCTCCGAGGTAGGCGCTACCCGGTGTAAACGCCCATGAATAGCCAATCAGCCACCACAAGATCGTTACTACGCATGTAATAGCGAAGCTCTGCATTAAGGTAGCCAGCACATTTTTCTTGCGGACCATGCCTCCATAGAACAGGGCGAGACCCGGCACAGTCATCATCAACACCAATGCTGTCGAGGTCAGCATCCAGGCGGTATCGCCGGAGTTGATTTTATCCGTGCTAATCAGTGTTGGCGCGGTCGGCGCAGCCGGAGCGGAAGCATCGGTCGCCGTAGGTGCGGCGGATTCGCTCCCCGCCGGAGCTGACGCCTGAGCGGCGGATGGCGTCGTAGGGGGCGGCTCTTCGGCCCACGCCGCGCGAAGCGAAAACATTAGTAAGCCGAGAAGAAGCGATTGAAACAGTTTATTCATCAGTGCTAGTCCCCATTTAGTTCTAGATCGCGCTCGAGTCGCGTTCACCCGTGCGAATACGCACGACTTGCGTGAGATCGCAGACAAAGATTTTTCCATCGCCGACTTTCCCTGTCTTGGCTGAGTTGATGATCGCCTCGATGACCTGTTCGGCCAGGGAATCTTCAACGGCGATCTCAATTTTTGTCTTGGGTACAAACTCGACGACGTACTCGGCACCTCGATAGATTTCGGTGTGCCCGCGTTGCCGACCAAAGCCACGCACTTCGGTGACAGTGACGCCTTCGACTCCTACATCACTTACGGCTTTGCGAACGTCATCAAGTTTGAACGGCTTAATAATTGCGCTAATTAGTTTCATCGAACGACGTCCCTCCTACTGCGTTGATATATCTTCGTCATCTCAGAATAACGCGGCGCATGCGCACGGCCTACGATGACTAGCATCTGTCGTGCCAGTTTCGGTGATCAATGTGAGATCAGTAAGTTACGGAAATCGGGGGGCTCTTCCATTTGATGCCATGCACTTGAAAGGCGCGCGCGGTCGAATCGCGTGCTTTACATAGAGGCATGGGTTTGCGCAACAGAACGTTTCCGCGGAGTAATAATGGCGCGTTTGGATATTTAATATATCCATCGACAAAGCGTGTCTTGCTATCGGCGCACCGCATGCGTATGCCGGAATCTTTCAAGAGGGCGATGCTGCTTATGCGGGACGATCATGTTCTGATGCTCATTGGGCAGTATCGAGCTGATTGATCCCGCGCTAGGCAGGAGCCGTGAAACGCCGCACTGCTTCCCCAGTCGATACCACGAATATTGATGCTAAACCCTGCTACTACCGATCTCCCGCCGATCTCTTTCAATCCTCTGTTTCTGCGACAATAGATAATCGCAAGTCCGATGAGGTAGCCGGCCGCTAGGCCCACGCGCGTCATCGGCGCACGGCAGGTGATTCGATCCTCAGTCCAGCGCTTCGCCATCGCTCATACATTTCCAGGTCGACGTACTCTTGTGATCCCAAGGGGTATGGCTCCGCGCGTACCGATTCGTTGCACCAAGCGAACATTCGATGGGCCGACCCTAAAGTCTGCCAAAGCTGCCGATAGATGGGAAATCCATTTGTCTGGCCTTGGCTTATCACTTCACCATGCAATCGGCCGCCCGAATTCTGCTCGTGACAATTTGCACAAGCGAGGTTCAACTGGCCGCGCCGCCGATAGAAGAACAGTCGTCCGCGTTCCATACTCTCTTGCTCCTGTCCTCCGAACTTTACTTCGATCGGCATTCCACGGGACTGGAATGCAATAAACGTCTCCATCGACAGGAGCATTTGTGATTCATATCCCCACGCATGGACATGCATGTGAACCGTTCGGCACCGATTGATTTGCTGCTCCAGATTGATCACTTGTCCAACGGACGGCACGTAACGTGGATAGCGAACGGCGCTACCGCGCATAGTCAACGACGCAGAGCCGTGACAGCTTTGACAAGAGTTGCCTGCTTCCTGCTCGGACCAAAGCTTGCGACCGGCCTCGGCCCACAACATGCCTGGGTTGCTGAAATTGTCATTCTGCAGAGCTTGGGTTTCAGGACTGAGATACTGATATCCCGAACGCGGCGCGGAATGGTCCCCCAACGCCGATGCGCCGAACACCACCAAAACTAAAGGAGCCAGTCCTCTCACGCAACCTGGATGGTGGCCGATTCACGCGTCACTCTGCCATCCTGATCGTGCCATTCGAACTGGACCTCTGAACTCTGCTGCACTTCGAGATAGAACGAGAAGTAGGGGTTGGCAGCAAGCCCGGGCTCAAGCTTCACTCGAACAACGTCCTCATCCATATAGCGGCAAATAAAGTCCGTGATGATATGAACCGGGATGGTCGCGCCTTGCGTGTCAAAGTTGAATCCATTTTCCATCGGATGCATGATCATCGCGCGGATCTCAACTGCCGTGCCGCGCTTCGCTATTGACGGAACCTTGATTCGTGTACTTTCCATCAGTATCGCGCCTGCAGCGCATCACAGGCCCCCACCGTCACGAGCACCTCCGACTGCGTGCGGCAGAGAGAACCGTCGCTCAACTCGGCGATTGCAATGACTTGTTGGGTACCGTTCAGTCGAATGTTGGTAGTGAAATTGGCCTTGCCGGCTCGCGGACCAAACATGATCGTGGCGATCAAGGGCCGCGGATTGCGGCTCGCGAATATACTCGCGGCCAACACGCGCAGCGGCGTAGGGGGCTGGATCGTCACACTCAACGGCACCGAGTTACCGGACTCCGCAAGTTTCGGCAGTTTCAGACTCACATTCGCTGCGCGAATGGGCTTATCACCAAATTTCCTGCGGATCGCCTGCTCAACCTCCTCCTCGGTGGCCAAGGCAAATATCGGCTCGACCGCCAAGGTTACTAAACCGGCCGACAGCACCCCGATCGCCTGGCGTCTTTTCATTTGAGCATAGCTAGGTAGACCGCTAGCTCGTCAATCTCTGCATCCGAGAGGATCGTCTTTCCCTCATATTCGCGTTGCACGCGATATAGACCTTGAGTACTGCCGTACGCGGGCATCACTGTGTTAGGAGATGATGAGCGCGGGTCGACGATTCGCGCTCGAAGTTGGGCAACGCGAAGGCGAGCGCCCACATGGTCGAGAGAGGGACCGATATTTCCAAATGCGCCCTTCGAAATACCCGAAAGTGGAATGTGATGGCAAAGGATGCAGTTGCCGCGTCGCGGATCGGTCATGATTTCGCGTGCCTTTGGGGTCTGCGCACCGCTTACGGCGGCAAGCAGCGCCCCCATTAACCAAACATGTCGGTGGTGATATTGGCGAACCATGACCGCGCGCTGTCGGCTTCAAGCCGATGTTCATTCGCGTCGGCGCCGAGAGGCGTCGTGCGTTGGTCGGCAAAGCTCAGTTGGATGGTGTTGTTCCTTACCTCAAAGCCATCGACGATCGAGAAGGCGTAGTCAGGCTTGGCCATGCTGTAGCAAATGTTCAACAGCTTTGCCGGTGCAAACGACTGCCCCGCGATCGAGGCCAAGATTGCGCGGCCGCAAGCCTTGGCTTGGTTATTCGCAGCAAAGCCGGATTTGGGCATCTCACCGGCGATCGATGCATCGCCAATAACGAACACATCCGGATGATGATGCGACTCAAAGGTCTGCGGGTCAACCGCGCAGTACCCGGTACCCGCATCGAGCCCTGCTTCTAGGGCAATCCGCCCCGCGTGTTGCGCAGGAATGATGTTGGCCACGGCCGCGCGGTATTCGTCGAAAGCGGTAAAGATCTTGCCCGCGGAGGGCTCGACTCGTACGACTTTTCCGGACTTTGATCCCGGGACCCACTCGATCATAGAGGGGTAGAAGCGTTGCCAGGCCTCCATGAATAGGTCCTGCTTGATGAAGGCATCACTTGAGTCGAGTAACAAAATCTTGGACTTCGGTTTGTGCTGTTTGAAGTAGTACGCGACAAGGGATGCACGTTCATAGGGACCTGGCGGACACCGGTAGGGCATAGGCGGGATGGCGATAATGAAGAGTCCGCCATCGGGCATGTGTTCAAGTTTTTGACGCAGAAGCGCAGTCTGCGCTCCTGCGAGCCATGCATGCGGCATACTTGATGCCACCTTCGCGGAGTAGCCTTCGATGCTCCCCCAATCGAAGTCAATGCCGGGCGCAACGACAAGGAAATCAAAAGCGAGCGATTTCCCTGCCACCACCACGCTTTTTTTGACCGGATCGAGATGTGTCGCCTCGCCGCGGATCACCTCAATTCCGACCTCCTTCAGACGTTCGTACCCAAAAGTAATGTGGCTTATCCCGTAAAGCCCTCCCAGCACACCGTTGCTAAAAGGGCACGTCACGAAGGACGTGTCCCGTTCAATGAGTGTGATGGAAAGCGAGGAGTCATGTCGTCTCAAGTAACGGGCCAGTGACGCCCCGCCGAATCCGCCCCCTATGATGCCGACCCTTGCAGTGGGGGCTGCTCTTGCCCGAACGGTGCAGAGCGCCGCCAGCGCGAGGCCTTTATGAATGAACTTGCGTCGTCCAAGCTGCATTAAGGGGCTAGCCCTTGGGTGAAGTAGTCCGCGAGCTGTTCGATTTCTTCAGGCGTATAGGTGCGAGCAATTCGATTCATAATCGTCGCAGTGCGCTTCTGCTCGCGGTATTCGTTGAGCGCTGTAATGAACTGTACGCGTGACATCTGGTTGATGGAAGGAATGTGGCCCTGACTCGCGCCGAGCACTCCGTGGCAACTGGTACATCCATCCGCGAGGGCCTCGCCGCGCGCTGTGTCCGCGGCCGTCGCCGTCGCCGTCACCGTCACCGTCACGACAGTGAAAAGGCACAGACTAAGTGACATCAGGGTACGTTGCAGTTTCATCAGCGCAATCGCAGCACGATGACATGGTCGCTGGCCGGATCGGTGGCCTCGCGTAACGAGGTAACTTCGTGAACTTTAACAACCTCTGCCGAGTTACCCCAACTGGCTCGGACGAAACTCGCCACATCAGCAATTTGTTGATCCGACAGCAGCACCCGAAAAGGAATCATGCGATAAGAGTCAGGAACACCGTTGACGACGATGCGTCCCGCACCATTAAGCAAGATATTGATGAGTGAGGAGGGATCGCGTTCATGAACAGACGCGTTACCGGCAAGCGGGGGCAGCAGTTCGCCCGCGCCCCGGCCATCGCGACCGTGGCAGGTACTGCAAAGATTCACGTAATCGACGGCGCCCGGAGCAGATAGGTCGCCGCCGTTCAAAGTCTGTTGCGTGCGCTCATCGTAGACGAATACAGGAGTCTCTCGACCAACCAAGCTCTTAAGATATGTCGCGATGGCCGTGAGGTCTTCATCGCTCATGAATTGGGTACTGTTGTTGAAGGCGTCGAGCATTGAGCCAAAGACGGTTGCGTGTGCATTGTGTCCGCTCCGCAAAAACTTGACAACCTCCTGTGCGCTCCAGCTACCGAGTCCCCGCAGCATGTCGCCCCGTAGGCTCGATGCATACCAACCATCCTGTAATGCGCCAGCGAGATATTTATCGCTCCGCTCATCTAACGCCTTCTCGTTGAAAGCCACGCCTCGCTCGGTATGACAGGCTCCGCAATGACCAGGACCTTGCACGAGGTAGGCACCGCGATTCCAAGCGACGCCTTTACTCGACGTCGATTGGAACGGCTGATCCTTCAGAAAGACCCCATTCCAGAGGGCGAGCGCCCAGCGCTGGTTCCAGGGAAACCCAATGTCGGGCGGCGGGTTGGTCTGATGCGCCGGCTTCACTTCGAGCATAAAATAGCCGTAGAGTTTGCGCACATCATCATCCGAAAGCTTGGCATACGAGGGATAGGGCATCGCGGGGTAGAGCCGATGTCCGTCCTTCGCCACGCCTCGCCGAATCGCATTGTCGAACTCGGCAAGAGAATATTGGCCAATGCCCGTCTCGGGGTCGGGCGTGATATTCGTAGCATAGAGGGCGCCCATCGGAGTTCCCATTTTGAGGCCACCGGTAAATGGCTCGCCGTCGGCCGTCGAGTGGCAAGCCACGCAGTCTGCGAGTCGCGCGACGTATTCGCCATCGGGCGCCGCCTGAGCCGGCTCAGCCTTCTGCTCGAAGGGACTTTTGGGTGTACGTTGCACGTAAGCTCCGATTGAACCGACAGCGATGATCAATGCAACTCCACCCAAAACCGGCAACGATTTCATGCTCATTTCAGCCACTTAGCCCCAGCGCAGGTCCTCCTTCCGAAAAGGAGTGGCACGTAAACGCTTGCCTATGGCAGCAAAAATGGCATTTCCTACGGCAGGCCCTACGGAGCCCGCTGGCGGTTCACCTATTTCGTTGTAGCGGGGGTTGTCCGTCAGACCGCCGAAATGAACACCGATCGAGCGAGGCACATCCGCTGTGCGCAGCATCGGATAGGTGTCAAAGTTGCCTTCGACAATCTGACCATTACGAATGGTCAATTCTTCGTTGAGCGTCATATTCAGTCCGAAGATAGTGCCACCTTCCAATTCAACTCGCACCGCGTCGGCATTCATGATACGTCCGGTGTCAAAGGCAATGTCGAGTTGAAGAATCTTCAAGACACCGTCCCGCGACACCTCGACCTTAGCAACTGTCGCAACGGTGGTGCCTGCGTCCGCCTTACCGCGCATGCCCCAGTTTGCAACCCCCACACCCCACCCTTGGCCCTTTGGAAGGGGCGCACCCCAGCCGGATTTTTTTCTCACCTCCTCAAGGCATTTCACCCAGCCAGTATCTGGCCACTTGCCGTAGAGTTTGATGCGGTACTCTAATGGATCCCTCCCGGCGGCGTGCGCGCACTCATCGATAAAGGTCTCCACCATAAACGCGTTCGAGTTATAGCCAGGGCCACGATAGGGGCCGGTTAGAATGTGTAATGGCACGACTTCTGAATAGACTTCAATGTTGGGAATCACGCCCATGAGCGCGGTGTCGGCGAGGCCGGCCACTGAAAAGCCAGGACCGCCTGAGGCTCGCGCGATAAGCCCCACCGGCAAGCCGTCTGTCCCCAAACAGGCTTTCGCCTTCAACGCCATGGCCGCTCGATAACGTCCCTGACGGGTTGTTTCCTCGCGGGACCAGATCACATGTACGGGGCGACCGGGAAATTGCTTTGCTACCGCTACTACGGTACGAACATCGTTGCCGAAAATGCGTCGACCAAAGCCGCCCCCCACGTAGGGCTGATGAAAAAAGACCTTTTCCGGGCTCACGCCGGCCTCATCCGCGGCCACGAACGATCCCATTTGTGAGTGTTGTGACGGATGCCAGACGTCCACGCGATCCGGAGTGACCAGCGCCGTCCCGTTGAGAGGCTCCATCGCCGCATGTTCGCAATAAGGTGTGTGATAAGTTGCCTCGACAATCCTTGAATTACCTTTGAAGGCTCCTTGCGCATCGCCCAAGAGCTTCTCGGGCTTGCCACCTGTCCGTTGGGTCGCTTGTAGGAGCGCCTGATTTACTTGCGCGGTGCTCTTCCAGCGTCCCCCGGGCCCGTCGTTCCATTCGACGTGCAATGCCTCAAGGCCAGTGCGGGCTTGCCAATAGTGTTCCGCGATGACCGCGACACCCTGTCCCGCCTGCGAAAACCCCATCGGAAAGGGAGACTTCAAGGAGGCATTTGGCTCGTTAGGCTTAACGGCCACCACAGCAAGTACACCAGGCATTTTTTTTACGCGATCCGCATCGAAACTTTGGAGTTGGCCGCCATGCACGGGAGCCAGCTTGACGGCTGCATACACCATGTCCGGGAGCCTCACATCCATTCCATAGATCGCCGAGCCATTTACAATCAACGGAATTTGAACTTTGCCCGGACTTTTCTTGCCGAGAAAGGTCCATTGCGAGCGATCCTTGGGTCTCGGCTCATGTTCAAGTCTCACCCGCGCGGCGCGGGATAGCGCCTCGCCAAATCGCATACTGCGTTTTGAGGCAGCATGTATGAGGCGTCCTTCCTCAGCCGCGATGTCCTCAGACTTGACGCCCCATTGCTCGGCCGCCGCAAGTTTCAGGCGTTCACGCGCGCTCGCCGCAACCTTCATGTAGGTGTCCATTCGATTCTCCGCTGTCGAGCGACCCGCGAAGTAACTAATGTTACCCTGCACTTGGGAATAAATGCCGTTGTTAAGATAGTCCCGGTTCGTAGAAGCAAACTCCGGTTTGATCTTGTCCCATGAGCAGCCAAGCTCTTCCATTACGAATGCGCACGCCTGAGTCATGACTCCATTGCCGATTTCCGGAGTCGTCACGCGTACTAGCACCGTGTCATCAGGCTCGATGCAGAGCCAGGGGCTAAACTCAAGCGAGCCGGCGGGGTTAGTCTTGTCCCATGGCGTGATTTGGGCTTGCGCGGCGACGCCCTCCTCAGAAAGCCCAATGATCAACGCACCCGTCGTCGCCAAAGCGGTTACGACAAACTCGCGACGAGTCACTTTCGGTTGGGCGTTCATGACTGGGACTCCTCGTTGGTCAACCGCGCCGCACGATGAATCGCGGCACGCACTCTAGGATAGGTACCGCAACGACAGATATTGTTGACGTACCGATCTATATCTTCATCCGTCGGTTTTGGCTTTTGCTTGAGGAGGGCAGCAGCAGCCATCAGCATGCCGGATTGGCAGTATCCGCATTGCGGGACATTCATATCGACCCATATTTTCTGTAGCGGATGGGTGGAATCTGGGCTTAGCCCCTCTATCGTCGTAATCTTCTGGCCCGCAGCGGAAGACAGAGGGTACTGGCAGGATCGGATTGGGTGACCCTCGATGTGAACCGTGCACGCACCGCATTGAGCAATGCCGCAGCCATATTTTGTCCCTGTCAGGCCGATGTAATCTCGGAGTACCCACAAAAGTGGCGTTGAGGGGTCAGCTTCAACTTGGTGAGCTGTGCCATTTATTTCAAGGAATACGCTCATGATTCAAATCTCCCGGCCCAAACTAACTGGATGTTCGAGCTGCAGTTCAGCCAGAGCGTAATCTCGCAGGCGATCGACGCCCATCCCGAAGCGATGACTCGCCCGATACCGATTCATTAGTATCAAATGCAGGATCGCTATCGGTCCGATAGTAACGCATTCTAACTTGATGATCATTTGCTATTTTCATTAGGCAGGCTGTTCTCCAACGCGGAGTCTTCAGCATTTTCTGCAGCACAGATCCATGGGTGCTGATCGGCCCCCGGGCGCGCCAAGCCTTCTGTTATCGATTGCATTCATGCGATAGACCTGCAGGCGGCGTTGATAGTGCACTGTCAGTAAAATGTATTGCGCTCCGCCAAAGGCGCCCATCGTACTCAAAGCGTAAAATTCGACTAGCTTCGCTTTGCGTGCCGTCGTGAATGCGGATCGGCGCCGCTAGGCGACAGGATTTGCGCGCAAATATGCGCTCAGGGTTGGTGGGTTCGCCAGGACGTCAGCACCGGATCAACATTGCGAAGCCTCCCGCTCCTTTTGCTACAAGCCCGTCGCGCTACATGCCCAATATAGTACCTAAGCCCAAAACTGCAGCGCTCCTTGTGCCGAACGGTTTCAAGGTCAATGTGTTCACATCAGATCTCGTGGCTCCGAGAATCATGACCGTCGCGCCCAACGGAGATATTTTCGTAGCAGAAACTAATACGGGGCGGATAAAAGCGATGCGGTCCACGGCCGATGGAGCCCGGGCCTTGTCGATCGAGGAGTATGCGAAGGGTCTCGTGGGCCCTTCGGAATCCAATTCTACCCCCCGGGGCTCCAACCCTCATTGGCTATACGTAGCCCAACTAAGTTAAGAGGAGGCTGGACACGCGGCGGGATGCATTGCAGTTCTGTCGGCACGTTCATTGCGCTTCGAAAAGAAAAACGAGATGCGCGTCACGTTGAATTCGGGCGGCGACGTTTGGACAGATAATCTCTGCCATCCATTTAACATGTTCGTAGTGCTAGTGAGAAATGCCTCGCCAAATTGTCGTCGTCTGGCAGCCGGCGAATGACCTCACTTTGGGCCACTTTTTGGGATTCATTCCAGCGCCGCCAGGCTGTTTTGCAAGGACTCCGCATCTGTGGTATATGCTTAAAAGTTGCAAATTACCCAGCGATCTCGGACGGTGGCTTCGTCCCAAACCTGCATAAGAAGGTTGGTCAAAAAGACGCTGCGGAGTCGAGGTGAGTCGAGCGGTCGGGACTCAAAGCGCGATTGAGGGGGATTTCGATGCAGGCTCCTAACTGGCCTTCGAGTAGCAATGCCGCGGCCGAAATGGTGGGCTCCGCGGTCGACCAGCGTGATATGTATCGCAGCTGGTTGGCATTTCTGAGTGAACGCCTTTTCACCTATTCCCTGAGTACACGAATGCCCAGAGATCCGGGCTTTCGAATCAAAGCTCGAAGCAGACAGGCGGGCGGATTTACGCTGGCGCGATTCACGACGGTTAGCGGCAAGTCCTGCTTGGTCAGGGAGTCTCACGAAATCGGTCTGGATGGTCGGGACGGGTACGTTGTCTATTTTTCCCTCTGCGGGGAGATTCAGTTGAATCAGTTCGATCGCACCGAGAAATATCAGACTCATTCAACAGCGATGCTCTCGGTCGCAGATCGACTGGTCCACACGAAACTCGGGGACAACGATACGCTCTGTTTGATGTTGCCCCGGGAATTCGTCGATCAGCGCGTGGTCCGAGG
>Ga0193728_1001193_pt1 | contig 13148 bp, 14 predicted proteins | sample U1c1metaG_FD_143037 | JGI IMG/M metagenome (GOLD analysis project Ga0193728, IMG submission 143037) | Soil microbial communities from a riparian zone of the East river system, Colorado, United States - U1c1 | ecosystem: Environmental > Terrestrial > Soil > Riparian zone | place: USA: East River...
CCTTCGGTTCATCTAGGAGGCGCAAGACGAGCCAGTCGATCCATAGACTTTGGAGCGGCCGAAGCGCTTCACGTTCTGCTGGAAGTGAAGTGATGAAGATCCATCCCTGCCGCGTCTCGGCCCACTCAGTGGCCGACCATTCACCATGCCCTTCCCCCTTCTTCGGCAAGAGTCGGAAACTGTCGGCCACGAGTCCTAGCGAGCCAAGAACTCCGGCGCGCTGTTGGTCCGCCCTAGGGTCGATCAGGTGAGCATGTTCTGTTCCTTTCAGCCTTCGATCGATCTCCTGCGGGTCCGACATCCATTTCACGAACTCCTCTGGTGTTGGGCCATAGGCCATGAGGAAGGCGAAAATCTTCTGTGGGGACTCAATGAAAAACTCACCCTTCTTGTCTTGTGGCGACTGGAATAGGGACACCGCCAGAGCTTTGGCTTCGGAGCGGCGGCGCAGTTCTTCCGAAGGCCCCCAATAGGGGCACCGCTTATCGAGTGGATTCAGGATCACGTCACCATTCTTCGGATCGTAAAAACGCTGGACGAACTCGCGGGCGGGGTCATAGATAATCGCTGAATCACCACGAGTTTTTATCTGTCGAAGGATCTGCAGCATGATCGCGGTTTTGCCCGCGCCTGTATCTCCGATAATCTGCATGTGCTGTGCTTCCGCCCGCTCCGGTATGCGGATCATAGCCTTCATTCCTTCGGTCTTGATGCCTATGCCATCTCCTCCAACTCTGTTGTTGAACTCTCTCGGCGTCATCATCTCGGGGCCTTTCAATCGTCGTCCGTATCTCAGCGCCTTGCGTCGTCGAACATCCCTGGCCATGGAAAACGGGAGCTGGATGATCAGTGATAACAAACCGAAAAGCAGTGGGAGCTTGTAGAGGTCGAAAAGGCTGTCGCCACCGTAAACGGCACTTTTGAGGTAGCCATTCAAGGACCTATCGATGTAGCTCCGCGGCGGTTCCTGGTAAAGAAGAACATACCCGTGTCGCAGAGCAGATTGCGACAGCTCCAGTTGGATCGGCTTGCCGCCCGGTTCCGGCGTCTTGCCGTCTGTCACGTCGGCGTTCGTCGCCAGACGCGGCGTAACTCCGCGGGCGCCCACCATAAGCATCCGGTAGTTGTCTCTGCGGGTTCCCCCGATTGCACCCGCAACGCTCGATCGGATGTAGATCGGCATATAGAAACGTTGTAGCGGGCTGTTGGCGAAGCTGAACCGACAGAAAAGAAAAAGTCCGGTCAGAACAGCCGCCATGAATACCGCGCCATAGGTGTAAATCGGGCTGTGCGGTGGCCAGATGATTGTTTCTTTGCGTCCCCACTTCGTCATTGCCATCGCCTATTTCCTTTCTGCGGAAGCAGCCAACTTCCCAGCGAGTTGATGCTTCGCCTCGCCGATTTCGTCGAGGAGTTTGTCGAACTCCGGCGTGAGTCTCTGGCCTGCGGCCAGAGGCCGCAACACGTTTACTAGTAGTAAACGAATCCCCAGAATCTCGGCTGGCGACGGGTCGCTGGTTGACGCCACGCGCAGTTCCCGGAGGATCACATCGCGTATCCATTCCCCGCGTGCGAGTCGCTGCGACCTGGCAAATTCAGTGACCTTGCTCCGCTCCTCCTTCGTTAGCTTGGCGGTCACGGGAAAAACACGATTTAGAGTGTGATCGCTGTCAGAAATCGCGTCTGAGTTGGCTTTCACAATTGCCATGTTCCATCACCTTTCACAAGTGCACCCAAGTGCACCTCAAATCTTTATGTCCTTGAAATCGCTGTAAGTGCACCGTGGTGCACCTGCGCGACCCTTTCAGGGATGGAGTGTCAAAATTCTTCCGGTGCGACGCACCGTTCTTGCTCTGGCATGAAATTGAGTGCAGGATCATGCCTTCACTGCCCGCACAGAAGCCGTTGACTCCACCCCGGCTACAAGCTTCTTTGCAGGCTCCTTCGATGCGCCATTGATCAGTCCCTTACGGACACGCGATGTAGAAACAACCTGCTTGGCCTGAGGCGTCTTGAGAAAGTCCTGAAAGTTTCGGCCCTTGGAGAAGACATAGTTGAGTGCTTTGTCCACAACATCGTCTGCGGATGCGTGGATGAAAGCGGCGTACTGGTCGACCGGTGCGGCGGTAGACTCGTCAAGCCGGACAGAAGCACTGATGTGGCGGGTATGGTTGATTTCAAGCAACGGCATTGTTGTTCTCCTTGTAAGTGGTGGAATCAAGCACTCTTTCTGCGGGCAATCATTCTTTTCGCAGTCTGTGCAATCTCCCGCGCACGAGCGCGGCATAGTGCGATCGGAATCTCAAAGCGCCGTCGGACTTCAAGCGACGTGACAACATCGTCTATCGGAATGCCTTCGATGAGCCAAAGTCGGGCCGATGCAACGTCAACCGTTCGCTGAGCGTAATAAAGAGGGTTGGGTTTATCGGATCGGCGCGAGGCGAGCTTGCGCGTGAGCCTCGCGGCGTCCTTGCCCCGGGCAAGCTCATGCAGAACCCATGCCCAATCGTGTTCGGAATTGCTGTGGTTCGAGGAATGCTTTCGCGCTGTAAATGTGCGAGACGAAAGGACGGCGTCCGCGGCTAGAATGTCCAGTCGGAAGTCGTCAGAATTCCAAGTGGAATCGCCGGGGTATTCGGCCGCCACAGGATAAGCCGGATCGTATTTGCAATTCAGGAATCCGGGCAGACGGAGAACCCGGTTGCAGTCGGTACATGCGGGATCGCCGCCAAAGGTAATGGCAAGTAGTTTCAGGGCGCTTTCTTGTTGTTCGAGAGTGAATCCGTCAACTCGCCAGAGGATCTGGTATTTTCCGAGCGATGTCGAGAGGACAGCGTTCGGCGGAGGAATCGCATCGGAGGTCCGGAGCGAATTGAGGCGGACATCTCCATCGGCATCCAAGTCCAGATAGAGATGGCGCACTGAGGCGATGCATTCTTTCGTGCGTCTGCGGCTGTCCGTGCGAAGCGGATTGGCTGCTATGTAGACGTTCGCACCAGCAGCGTTCTCACGGGAGAGCCAGGCGAGGTAATGAGGCGCGAGCGCAGTCTCCAATTGGACGATGCTCTGAATCGTCGCGCTGGGGACTTCGCGCCTCAGAAGCAGAGCGATGGTTTCACCCGGAGCGAAACACCGAGTAAGGAAGTCAGCAGCGGTTGTCGTTGCATTCTGAGTATTAGGCTGTGGCATGTTTCACCTCGAAGACTGGCTCGATCAGGAAACGCTTGGCGTCCCGGTCGTATCCCCGAATCGCCAACACTTCGCGGAGGATGCGGCGCCCTGGCTGGCGCTCAACGTGAACGACAAAATCAACGGCTTCCCCGATCTCGGCTTCGGTGTCTGAGAAGGTGGTTTGCGCATGGTTGCGCATGACTAAATTGGCGAAACGACGAAGAGCTTTCTCAGCGGAGTTGGCATGAATCGTCGCAAGCGAACCGGCATGGCCGGTGTTGAAGGAATCGAGCAGCGTTCTCGCCTCAACTCCGCGCACTTCGCCGAGAATGATCCGGTCCGGTCTCCAGCGGAGAGCGGACTTCAAAAGATCATCGAAGGAGATGTTGGCCTTGAACGTGTCGGTCTGGCATTCGGCCGGGACGATGTTCGGCTTCTTGATGTGAAGTTCCGACGTATCTTCGATTACCACGATGCGATCGTGAGCCGGAATGAAGTCAGCCAATATCCGCAAAAGAGTGGTTTTGCCGGTACCCGTTCCGCCACTGATAAGCAAGGTCTTTCCGCTGCGGATTTGTTCCCCCAAGAAGTCCGCATGCGTGCGTGTCAGCGTGCCGCGAGCGATAAGGTCATCGACCGTGTAATGGCGGCTGGTGAACTTCCGAATTGTCAGGGCAGGTGCAGGGCGCACGACCGGAGGAATGACCGCCGCCAGACGGCTTCCATCCGGGAGCTGGGCGTTCAGGAGTGGGTTATCTTCGTCCAGTTTCTTGCCTAGCTGATTGGCAATCACTTCGAGGCCGGTGCGAAGCTTGCCGGCGTCGAAGGAAATGGTCTTTTCTTGGCGAATGGTTCCGTCGCTTTCGTACCACCATGAGGCATCAGGATTGCCCATGATTTCGCTGACGCTTTCGTCCAGCAACAGTGGTTCAATCGGTCGAAGGAATGGGAGGATCAATTCGAAACTCATAGCGGGAACCTCACAGCGATGGAAGCCCAGCGTTTAGCCGGGCTTCCGAGAGTGAAGAGCAAGAGCCTATGCGGCCGTTTCCTCCTGGGTCGATTCCTCCGGCTCCTGATCTTCCGGGCCGGCCTTTTCAGCGCGGTCCAGCTTCAGGATCGAAGCGACCCGAATTTCCCAGACGCGCTGCTTCGAGTCCGTCTTCTTGCTGTCGTATTGCCGGCTGCGCAACTCGCCTTCCACCTGGATATGTGCGCCCTTGGTGAGCGTCTTGGCGAACTCCGAGAGCTTGCCGAAGGCTACGCAACGGTGCCATTCGGTGTGCGAGATGTACTTGCCATCCTTCTTGTAGGAGGACTTGGTTGCCAGCGAAAGAGTGGTAACGCTGAAGTCCGGGTTGTTGGTGCGAGCTTCTGGGTAGCTGCCGAGGAAGCCGATGAGGGTTACTTTGTTCTGGTACATGAGAGTGTCTCCGTTTGTTGAATTCGCCCGTTGTTGCTCGGGTCACACTGGGCGGAGCTTAGCGAGTGGGCCCGGCTCCCAAGTGCCGAAGGTCTGCTTTCTGGGAGGGGCCCGAAAGAAATTTGAGAGGCGTACTTTGCCGTGGTTCTCAAACTTGTTTTGGGAGGAACCGAGACCCCAAACGGGCGCGCAACGCGAAGCAGAAGACCGAGTGCCGCCGGGCGCCGGAAAGGCCCCGAAGCTGTGACCGAGCAAGAGACGGTATACATAACGGCAGACACGCTCCAGAGCAAAGTTGTCATCTGCACACTGGCTACGGAAGTTCAGCCCAATCGCAGTTAGATTGGAGCCGGCATATCCGCTGTAAGAAGGGCGCAATTCGCCACCGGGGTTACGCGTCGAAAGGTTCTTGTTCGCCGACTCCACCGGACACGAGGACTGGTAGGAAAAGCTAGTCGGATTAGCAGCATAAAAGGACATGAATCAGCCTCCGGGGGGATCGATGAATCCCTAGCTGAATGCCTGGTCGGCCCGGAAGCGCACGATGGTCAGACCAAGGGGATTCACGGCAAGCTCATTGTTTCTCACATTCTCGCGAAAGACATAGGTAACGCTGGCTGTCCATCGCTCCCGCTTGAGTTCTGAATGATCCGCGGGGTTGGTGTACACCTTCTCGAACTCGATGCGCGCCGAATACGGTGACAGTCGCAGGTCGTCAAGAATGACGTTCTTGATCTCCACATCGATATACGGCAAGCTGCTGTCTTTGACGTAATTCTGAATGCTGTTGTCCTTGCGTTCCCGGTCGATTACGGCACGTTGCACGTCGCTATTGAGGAAATAAAGCGACTGCGTTTGATCACGCTCGATCGTAAAACGATTGCGGCTGAAATACAGTTCCGCCCAGCGGGTGAGGTAATACTTGTTCTCCGCTTCCTGCGGGCGATACTGAAAATTCCGATAGTCGATCGCTTCCGCGTGGCCCACGTCGTTGATCCGGACGATCATCGGGTGCCTGCCGGCGAGCGCCCGCTGACTCTTGAAGGTGAGCGCCGCCAGCGCGATACAGACGCCGGCGAGCACAAGAACGGTCACCTTCAAGTACGTATTCATCACTAATGGGTCGCCGTATGGCTGCAGCTAATGCTCTGCGGCTCGGGTAATTTCCGGGGTAGCTTTCGTTTCCGCGCTCATCGTCTCTGCGCTCATTTCGACCTCCTTATTGTTCTAGGGCGATTACATCGTGGCCCGTATGGCCATCACGGCCGCGCCCAAGCCCCCATCGTGTCCACCAGTACCGCCAGTGAATAAGCTGTGTGTCATGGTCGGAATCTTGAAGAGGATGTAGATGTTGACGAGGACGAGCAGGACGAGAAGCGGCAACGTCTGAACTATCGTTGAAGGGTCCGACACGCTCTGGCCAAGTTGGATGTAATAATTCGTTAGAACGTGAGACAGAACATTCATCGTGGCTGCGGCAACGACCTTGTAAAAGCCGAACCCCAAATACGCCTTGAGCCATCCCCAGAACAGCCAATCAAGTTTATCGACGACAAGGAACGGGATAAAGATCGGACCGAGTACTCCGATGATCGTGGCCGCAATCGCTCCATAAGCCACAATTGCGGACACAATCGCGGCCAGCATGGCCAATAGGAATTGGACCGCGAAGTACACGATTGCGTAGTAGGGATTCATCACGGTGTTCAGTATTGACGGGCCAGTCTTGGAGGATGCCTGGTGGATTTCGTTCAGCATGGTGTTTGAACCATCCGACCCGATTAGGTTCACGAGATTGATAGTTCCTCCGTCGATGAAACCCTTGATGGAAAAGCCCAGTCCGGGAATGGAGCTGTCGTAGTAGTTCACCATCACATATGCAAAGGTGAGCAGCATGAAGAGGTTCAGAAACCTCCCCATACTGAACCCCGGGCCGCCGTGTGCCGATGCCAGAGCCTCTTGGACGCCGAACCAAACCATCATGATGGTCGCCAATGCCAGGACGATGTGAATCCCCATTGCTGTTATTGAGGGAGCCACCGTCGCAGCTAGCGACTGGCACGCTTGAGCGATGTATTGAAAGAGACTCATATATCCTGGCTTTAGCCTCTTGTTGCGTCAGTACGCCTGCGTTAGGAGGTTGGCGGACCCACTGCTGGTCGTGGTGATATTGGCGTTGTAGTAGCTCTCGTATCCTGCCGAGTCACGAAACGTCGATTTCGTCGCGTCCTGCTGCTGTTTTTGGGCAATGATCTGTTGCAGGGCAAGATTGGCGTTGATTTGGTTTGCGTCTTGCAACGTGCGCAGTTGCAGGAGCAGGGCTTGGTTAATGCGTTGCAGTTCAGCCATGATGGTTTGCTGCGACGGGTCCTGGGTTTGGGTTGCGGCCTCCAGATTCGCAATGTCCGTCTGCCTTGCAGTCTGGTTGGCACGGATGGTACCGAGAGATTGCAGGTTGTTGGTCATCACTGAGTCGCTGATGTCAACAGTGGCGCCCTGTGCTGCAATCTGGAGCTGTCCGGCCATACTCGCGGTGCCGTAGCCGGGAATCATGCTATTGGTGTTCGGAACGCTAACTTGTTGGTACGCGGATGCGGCGCCCTTCCCGGTGTTTGCCGAATTGAGCCAACCCATCGAATTGCCATAGGTATTCGAGATCTGCTGCAGGAGTAGCAAGTCAGAGCTTGGAGAAAGAAACCGCGCATAGAGCATCCTGGGCGCGAGGATCATCTGGTGGCTGAGTTCGTATTGCTGCTTTGCGACGTTATAGGCTTGCAGCGCTGTCGTGGCGATCTTTACGGTGTTGGTGAAGATCTGTTGGCCCTGCTCGATCTGCCGGACTTCGTTGGCGATGGATCTCTGTTGGTTCTCGATCTGCGCAACGGCGTGACCCGCTTGTGTGGGATCGAAGACGATGCCGGAACCGAATTGTGCATTCGCGAGCGGTTGCAATCCCGCCGCAAACCCAACGGCGAGCACGGTACGAGTTAGTTTCTTCATTTGTCTTGTCCCTTCGTCGCCGTTGGCCTCGTGATGCTTTACAGCGGTACGGCTTTACTGCTGTGCAGCGAGAATCTCTTTCTGGAGCTGGGCAAGACGGTCCGCCTGTGGCTTGCACCGTCCCTCTCGTTCTTTCTTCTTGGCTTCTAGGGCTGCGATCTCTTCTTGAGTCAGTTTCTTTCCCGTCAGAAGATCCGCCGATCCAGCGGTCTCCGGATCGAGACAATCCTTGGCATAGGCCGGGTATTCGGCGTTGTATTGATCCTGCAACTGTTTTACATTTGCCGCTTTGCTCTGACAGCCGGTAAGAGTGAGAGTCCACAGAACTAAGAGAGAGAGGGCAACGATTCGCATGGAGATCCTCCTCAAAACGTCTGTGGGATCGTGTGGTTGGAGTACGCGGGAAGAAGCACGTCCTGCGTGAAATACACTTTCACGCGGTGCCCCTCCCGGATCGTGATCGTGGGTGGTATCTGCATGAAACGATCAAGGATAGTGGTCGCGGACTGCGAAGCACTCCCCGCTGCCCCGTTCGTGAATGCCTGGGAACCGCTCGTGGTAATTGTGCCGCCACCCTGAGTGATCTGGCTTGCTCCAGCAATCACACCCAAAGCGATCGAGGTGCCGAAGATTTGGAGATAGTGGTTGTTGACCTTATCTCTCAGTCCTTCCTCTCCGATCTGATCGAGAGCTTGAAATTGATCGAGATCGACGGAGTAACCGTCCGGCATAATCAGTCGGTGAAAAACTACGGCCATGCGCCGCTGTTGGCCAAAACCTGCCGCTCCAATTTTCTTTGCTTCGCCTAAAACAACCGTTCCGTCGGGAATGATCACGTGTTGATGGTCATGCGAATACAACGGATTTGAGACAAGGACTTTGACCGGTCCTACGGCATCGCCATCCAGACGATTCATGAGAACCGTGTCGAGAACCGATCCCTCGTAGACGAGATAAGGCTGACCGACGGCTGAATCGACATTGGCCTCCAGTGGGCGCTTATAGCCCCCTGGCGTGTGCTCCTGTTTTCCTTCGGCTGCTTGGGGGATGAGACTACTATTTGTCTGCCGTTCGGCAGAGCCATATTGGGCGGGCATCATCTGGCCTGGCTGTTGTTGTGGTGGATCGGCAGAGCGAGAGTACACAAGATTGGAAGCGAAACGGGAGTCGTCTGCGCGTTCGCGTTCTTTGGCTGCGATCAACTGTGCCTGCTGCTGTACGGGTGTGAGTTGTATCTGCATGTTCCCCTGCTGCATCCGCGGGCAGGGCTGGCCCGGAACGCAGGGCGCGGCAAGGCCGGCCGGACCGTAGGCCGCGGCTGCGGATCGCTGCTGGGGCGTCGCAGACGCAAGCGCCGGATCTGCCATTACGGCGGCCATTGTCGCCTGCTGCTCCTTCTGACGTTCGGCTTGGAGCTGGTTCTTCAACTCCTGCACGTTGCTGTCGGTATTGTCCTGCAAGACTGGTTGCGGGGGTTGGCCTTTCGTGGCGGTCTGCTGTCCTGGCGTTTTCTTCCCGGACGAACTGAACAGCGCCGCCACAATTACGAGCAGTGCCGCACCCAGATAAACGAAGGTCTTGAGATTTTTCTGCAAGACACCTTTTGGTAGCTCCAGGTTGCGGCGCAACGTTGGCTCGGCTTGCGGTTCTGTGTGGGGAGTAAAAACGTTTTCGGTCATGACGCTGATCCCTTGCGCGTGAATTCCATCCGTTTCTTACCGAGCTCCACATAGCCGCTGTCCATAACCTTCGGAATGATGTACGTCCCTTCCCGCAGGTCGTAGATAACGAGGTTGGGCTTGCCGTCCTTCATTTCGTACACGCTGAACTTTTCAGGAGCGTTGGTCTTGATGTATGTGAACTTGTCATCGTGATAGATCGACTGGATGTTGAAGGGAGACTCGTTCGCCTTGTAGGCATAGTCGAACTTGAGCTGTGTTGGATAGGCGCTTTTGTACTCATCCACGGCCTGTTCAACATGCGATTGCAGAGCGGCAAGCTGCTGTCGCGATTGTTCGAGTTGGGCGGCGGGCACGAACTGCGGAGGGCCGCTCGCGGCCACAATCGCAGAACGGTCGGCGGGATCGACGATAACCTTCAGATCAGGCGTCGTCGATGAAGCAGAGATGTCCTGGAGGGTGAAACTGTAGATGTTCCCCTTGTCCGTAATGAGATTCAAGTTGGAGCTGATGCCTTGCTTCGCCGGATGCACAAAGCAAAAGTTGCCAACCACATCGACGATCCAGAACTCCTTATCGCCCGTGGCAGCTTCCATGATCTTCTCGGTCGTGGGCAGTTCGATCAGGGTCGTGTATTTGACCTTGGCGCGGATGGGAACGATGTCCTGCGAGTGATACTGCACAGTGCGCGCAGAGTCTTGGGCGAAAGCACCGATGGAGAAAACCACCAAAACAAAATCCACGATGAATCTCAGGTGTCGCATACTTCCCTCCTTACGGGTTGGTATTGGTGGTTGATACAGCGAGCCCACGCGGCTGGAATGGCCACTCGTCCGCCAGATGGCGAAGCCCATCCGCGAAACCGTGGCGGGCGAAATATTCCTGCTTCTTGAGGTTGTCGCGGGCGTTGTTAGTCGCCATCCAGTGCGAGACCGAATCGACATTCAAGTGCACTTTCTTTGAGGTCTGCGCCTTGCGAATCAGCATTTGACCCGGCGGAACAAGGCCGTCGATAAGGTTCAGTTCCGTGTCGTTCAGATGAAACGCCTCGCGATAAACTTCGCGGTTCATGTCCGGATTGGCGAGGAAGATCTTTGTCGGGCAACTCTCCGCCACTATTGCCAGCATCCCCGACTCCTCAAGCTCTTTGATGGATTGCGTCGCCAGGATCATCGCGGCTCGGTGCTTGCGCCAGGTCTTCTGCGCCTGCACCACGTATTTGCGAATCGTCTCGTTCTTGATGAAGAGCCACGCTTCGTCAAGCAGGAAGATCTTGAAGGTGCCGAGATTCTTCGGGTCCCCGATCTCATTCGACGCGCGATGCAAAACGTAAAACAGAAGAGGCTCAAGAACTTCCGGCGCGTCATTCCAACCGTGGAAGTTGAACGTCTGGAAACTAGAAAATGAGAGCGTGTCCTCAGCGTTGTCGAAGAGGAAGCCGTACTGTCCGCCGCGAGTCCAGCGGTGGAGGCGTTCTTTCAGCTCGCCAATGATGTTCCCAAAATTCGAAATCGTGCGCTGGTTCGGCTCCAGTACGTAGATGCGCTCGATCGCGTCCCACAGTCGGCGTTCCTCTTTGAAGTCGATCCGGTAACGTTGCTCGTTACCCTCAATGAGCACGCGGAAGAAGCTGAAGAGAAACTGCAGGTTTTCTTTGGTCTGAGGCAGCGAGAAGGGGTTGATGGTGAAGTCCCGCGCTTCCTGACCCACATCGAGATACGAGCCCTTGAATATCGTCGTAAGCGACTGGAAGCTGCCGCCGATATCGAAGATGAAGGTCAGCGGCTCGTACTTCTGAGCGTTCTGCAGCAGAAAAACGCAGAGATAGGACTTGCCACTACCGCTCATCCCGAGAATCAGGGTGTGGGCAACATCGCCGGTATGCAGGTTGAGATAGTAGGGCGTGCTGTTGTCGGTTTCGACGACTGCCAGGTACTCCGTGCCGAGATACGCGTTCGTCTTCTCGCCGGGAAGGATGGTAAACAGAAAAGACAAATCGGCGTAATTCGTGTTCAGTAGATAAAGCTTGCGGAGGTTGAGCGCATAGTTGCCCGGTACGGTGGCGAAATAAGCGTTCAATTGGTTGTAGGTTTCCGCGAACAGATTGCCGTCGGCGTTGGTGAAGACGCCAGTAAACTCGGCCACGAGCTGATCGAGGTCCGCTCGTGACCGGCCATAGAGCACAATCGTGAGCGAGAAATCGCCAAGCGATTGACCTTCACCCAGGGCTCGCAGACAATCCCCAAGATTCTCAATGTCGGCCTGCTTGGACTCGTCGACCAGCATGTCGCGTGGGTTCGTCTTCGTGGCATCGTTGCCCATCTGGGAGACAAACCCTGTCTTCGACATATTGAAGTGGCGGCGGCGCTTGTTCACTTCTTTGCGGCCCTTGTCCGCGGGGAGAGGCGTCCACTCCGTGACGACGTAGAAGTTGGCCGGAATCTTCAGCAGCGCGTCGAGCACCAGGGGTCGCGTCTCTGTGATGGCTTCTTTCATCGTCAGCACACGGAGGATGTGATCGCCTACTCGCAGATGATCGCGTTCTGCTTCGATGTCGGAGTTGACCACCTGATAGTCGAGAAACTGGGTTGACTGCGGCCTGCCAGCAACACGCCAATCGTCATAATTCAGCAAGCGGCGGAAAAATCTGAACTGCCCCTGTCGGTTCAACACCTCGATTTGCATGAAATCCGCAAGCTGCCGAGCGAACGCCTGCACGTGCTGGTCGAGCCGTTGGAGATCGCGCTCGATATGTATACGCAAGAGCGTCTTGATGTTGTCGTTGCTGAACTGCGATTTCAGCTCGGCAATCGCGCCTTCTGGATCACGTAGGAGCCGAGCAAGCGCCGTGCCCACGCCGGTCTTTGACCTGGCGCCTTCGAGCAGGATGCAATAGAAGATTTCAACCTGATAAAGATGATCGCGCTTGGCTTCAAAGAACTTCCTCCGCTGATCGATCGCTGCTTCCACAATCGGGTCGTCATATGTTGCGAACGGTATGTCGGGTCGATTCGATTTGAACAGGTACTGGTAAACATGGAAGCCTGGGCCAAAGGCCTTCAGCGCTGCTTCCAACCGCTTCACCGCATACTCCTGCTCCGAACGGTCAAGACTTTCGTAGTCCACACCGGGAACGCTCAGAATCATGCCGACATCACCGCTCTTGGTAAGGAAGGCCGTCTCGTTCCAGAAGCCATAGAGGTTGATGTGGTCGCTGAGAGCCGCACTCTCTTTCCAGGGCTTGATGACTTTATCGAGACGCAGCATCACACTACCTCCACGCGCGGAACTTGCTGCTTCGCAGCGTCATAGCGCAGCTTGTAGCGTTCGGACTTTGCGAGGATGCGGAGGAATGCCGGATCGCTGTTCGTTACCCAATGGCCGAAGGCAAAGCCCCCAATGAAGACGGCGATACCTGCGAGGATGGAATTGAAGAGGTTGAAGGCACCCACGGCGCTCACACAGACGAAGTAGAAGAGCGTACGTTCCACGCCGAAGTACGTGAGCGGCTTGTGCAGGCTCTTGAAGACTCGATTTGTGCGATGCCGCTGCTGTGCTTTCTCTGGCATAGGTCCCTCGTTCTAAGCGCGGGTTGACGGTAGTTGGGAAGGGCGCTATACGCCCCAGAGCCAACTCAGGACATTCACGGCGAGAACAGCAATGCCCGTTCCAGCGGCAACACCAGCGAGCGCCTTTTTTGCGCCTGGTTCCCCGTGGGCGAAGCCGTAGCCGCCGATCACGATCGCAACCAGACTGGCAACCTTCGCGATGGTGCCGGTGAAAAGGCTTTGGATGGCGTTGAAGCCGGTGTCGAACGGCGAACCCTGGGCCAGTACTCTCATGGGCACGAAAAACAGTAGGGTGAGGAGAGCGGC
>Ga0193728_1001194_pt1 | contig 13141 bp, 8 predicted proteins | sample U1c1metaG_FD_143037 | JGI IMG/M metagenome (GOLD analysis project Ga0193728, IMG submission 143037) | Soil microbial communities from a riparian zone of the East river system, Colorado, United States - U1c1 | ecosystem: Environmental > Terrestrial > Soil > Riparian zone | place: USA: East River...
CGGCAGCTGTGTTTCTTTAGGAGAAGTTTCGGTAACGGCTGCGAGCGGCACGTCTGCACTCGGAGAGATTTGAGTAGCGGTTATGTTTTGGAAGGTTGGGGCGGGTAGGGTAACGACAGAAAGAGAAAGTGCGCCTGCTTTACAGCCGGCAACCGCGACGATTGAAGCGAGAAGGAGAGACAACTTAAAGGTGCGTGTCCGAATCAGGAACAGTTCACGCAGCAACGGTTGCTCCGGCAGCACTGGCACGTCGCGAATCCAGCCACATCTCAATCAGCATGGCCGACGGCCCGACGATAAATAGCGCATAAAATGGTGCATACACCACCTGATTTAGTCGCAGCACCATTTCCAAAAGGGCAACACAAATCACCGTAATGCACTGACCCGTCTTTGAGCGCACGGTAGTTCGCGGGTCAGTAATCATGAAAAATATAAACAGTTGATACATCGGCCCGGTAATTGGCGCAATTTCCGACTGCCACGGGCTCGCCGTCAGCCAGCTCCGGAAAAAAGCAAACAACACAAATGCAGCCACGTAAAGCCCGCTGATATGGAATCGCTTCAGCCGGTAAATAATGACCGAACCCAAGACCCAGATCACCACCATCGGCAACAGGTAGTTTCCCCACTGAATGCTCAGGCTGGCCACCGTCTCAGCCGCGAGAAACAACATTACAGAAATGCCAAAATTCGATGGATTCCAGATATGCCGGCCTTTCACGCGCAAGACATACTTGGAAGTAATCGACACGACGCTGCACACTGCGTACGGCCAAAACGCCGGCGAGCGAATCAAAATGCCGACGCTGATGCCGGTGATATACGCGCTGGCGATATTTGGCCACTTCCCGAAAAATAGACGAGAAAGAACCAGTTCGGTTCCGATGCTGGCTACGATCGCCAATAGGGTCTTCTGATAACTCTCGAGAATCCCGAACGACAAATGCCCAACCAGCAAAATCAAAGTGATGAAAATGGGAGCGATGTAACGATTGTCCAGACTGACGAATCGCTTCCACTGCGGCGTTTCCATGGGCGTTGTGGCCGACGCGCTCACGCGGGCTCCTTCACTTTGTGAATTTCATCCGCAGAGGGCCTTTCCATAGTTTGCACCTTACCGGAAGGCCAGCGGATTATCGCTTTTTCAACAATGGGCGTTTTTCCCAAGCCAAAATGCAACGCTCGTTGATTTTGTGCGCAAAATCCACTGCCACCCGAAACTTCCTGCAGCTGGCGCTGCCCATTCCAGAACACCGTGACTTGAGCTCCGATCGCGGAGCGATTGCTCTTCGTTCCGGTAAGCTCAAACTCAATCCATTTATTCTCAGGCGTAACTGTATTTTTATAAATCAGCAACGGGCCACGCTGGTTGGCGACTACCACGTCCAGCACACCGCGATTCCACAAATCGGCCATCACCACCGATCGCCCGTCATAGGTGTCCGTAACTCCTACTGCCTGGGCTACATCCACGAATTTCCCCGCGCCATCATTTATCCACACGCGCTTTTGTTGATAACCTGACAAACTTCGCCCTTCCATCGCCGGCCAATTTTTCGCATCGCCGATAATCGCGGTATTGCCTCCGGCTACTTGGGAAAAGTCATACCAGTAATTCCGCGAATGATCGAGAGACACGTTTCCATTGGTCAAATACAAATCCAGGTTGCCATCGTTATTCAGGTCCGCAAATTGTGCGCCAAAACTCCAGCCCCCAAGCTCCACGCCCATGTCACGCGCCAGATTTTCGTACTGGAGATCGTCCCCCGCTGATCCTTCTTTGGGCAGCCACAAATTATTGCCCTGAATCAGTACGCCTTCTTCGGAAATATTTGAAACGTAAATGGCATACCTTCCTTGGTTGCCAATGTCGCCAAAAGCCACGTTCATGCCGCTCTTCGGCGCGAACCCGACACCCGTTTTCTCACCTACTTCGCGGAAACGTTTGCCATCGTTGAAATACAATTCCGAGACACCGTAATCATTAGCGACAAACAAATCGGGCCGGCCAGTGCCGCGCAAATCCGCCGCGGAGGTGGCTAACGTCCATCGCCGGGAATTGATGCCCATTTGTTCGGTGACGTCTGCAAACTTTCCATTGCCCAGATTGTGAAATAAATATTTTCTTCCGCCATTCTTGGCGTACTCAAAGCTTTCCGGCATGATGCGCGTATTGTTTAGATGCCACAGATCCAGGTCTTCCGAGTAATATCCGCCGATAAAAATATCAAGTAGTCCGTCGCCATCGTAATCAAGCCAGATTGCCGAATTCGCATTCACCCATGCAGGCAAACCCGTATCCGTCACCCGCGTGAAACCCTGGCCCGCATCGTTGCGGTAAAGCTCCGGGCGCCCCCACTTCACCAACAGCAAATCCTCGTAGCCATCATTGTCGTAATCGCCCCACACCGCGGCCATCGAAACACCGGTGCCAGGTTTATTTACATCCGCCACACCCATCTCCTCGGCGACATTCTTAAACGTGCCGTCGTGCTGGTTGCGATACAGCGCGTTATGGCTGCCTTCCGCGCTGTTGGTCACATAAATATCCGGCCATCCGTCGCGATCAAAATCAACAATGGAGACGGAAGCACCCATGGAGGCCACTTCCGGCATGATGTGATCCAGCTTGTGATCAAGCGTGGGGCCTTGGTGAGTGAAATTCACTCCAGCGGCGTGCGAAACCTCCTGGAGATAAAAACCATGCCGCGCCAATGCGGTTTGCAAATCGAGCGTAGACTTGGCGACCTCTCGCCGCGCGGCCATTCGCTTGATAAACAGGGGGCTCACGATCATGGCCACAAAAAATATCGCCAGAACTATTCGTGCTATCGGTCCGTGTTTCATTGGCGTATTTCGCTTCTCAACGCGTTTTCAAAAATATCAGGGGTCACATAGCGCGTATGATAGTTTTGCCAGTCCTCAGGATGCTGTTGGTACACCCACTCATCTTCAAGTTGACCCGGTGGCGTGAGATATTCCTGTTTGGCGTGATACGGCAGCGGCGTGACGGTCTTCGAGAAAGTAGTGTTGTAGTCGCCGTCCTTGATCCAGCCGTCGCCCAAGATCACGAAGTCGCGCTTCCAACCCACCGGCGGCGGCGGCGCCTGCTCCGCAAACCGCAAAGTTATCTCGTCGCCGGCGTTCATGATGATGTAGCGGTCATCCACCTTGGCCAACAGCTCGCGGACATCGCCAAACCGGGTGTAATATCCAGACAAATCGCGCCATTTTTGTTTAGATGTTTCCAAATGATCGTAGTCGGGAATTTCCGGTGAAGACTGGTCGACCTGATGAATTGCCGAGTAGCCGCGATAATGTAAATCGGCGTAGTCAGGAGCCAGCCGGGTAGTCTTGATCGATGCGCCGCTGACACCTCGCGCCCACTCGATAGAATCCCAATAAATTTCCAGGTTCGTTCTCAAGCGCAGCTTGCGCGGCTGGCCAGCACGAAATATATGGCTAAGATCGATCAGGCAAATCTTTTTGCGCCCGGCTGGAAAACCCAAATTGTCACGCGCGACAACCCAGCCTCCGTGGCCATCCGGCACCTCCAGGCTTAATCCTCGCGCATGCTCATGGTGACCCTGGGTGATCGCCACGTTGATGGACGAATCACTTGGATGCATCCAGCCTTGAGCAATTAAATACAGCGGACCGCTGGTGGGAGCGTCATCGCCGAGATCGACCTCCACATAATGATCTCGGGTTACGCCTTGGTATTGGCCGCGCGAAAACGTATCCAAATATTTGCCGTCGAGCGCAGAAACGATGTCGGTCACGTCGCGCCCTTGGTCATCCGTCGCTCGGGCAATCTTGTGGGGCTTCTCGACCGCGGTGATCGCCAGCTTTGATGGGGGAAGCACAAAGCGCTCATCCACAAAAATGTCCGTGTCCGCGGGATGGTCGACGGTCACGAGCGCGAGATAATCGTAGTAATATGTTTCCCAAAGTTCCGCGGTGATTCGCAAATCATAGAAGCCGTCGTGCGGAACGAGTTGGTCCGCGCCAACTTTGTACCACTCCTCGGTCGCCGCAATGCGAGCCGTTCCGGTGTTGTTGATACGCAAGCCCAGAGCCGAACTCCATGGCACCGCGTCCTTCACGAAACGCATCCCGTGCCCGTCAAACGCAAACAGAAACGGACACGATCCCTTCAGCCGCTGCTCCGTAACAACCTGCTGATCCGCTTTCAGATCAAATTCCGCGCGCACCGATCCGTTCGGCCACACGATGCGGGCCACATCCACGCCACTCTGATCTCCAAGGCCAAAGTGCAGTTGCGGCCCGGTAATGGGTTGCTTTTGTACCAGCAACCCCGAGCGGATCTCCATTTCGCCGCCAACGCCGAACGGATTAATGCGCTGATCGCCGGTAGCTTGCCTTGCGCGCGGCCGAATTGTTTGCCAGTGATAATTTCGTGTTCCGCGATTGACGCCTCGCATTGCTTGCCCGTCCGCGGACAGGCCCAACAGATCGATCCGCCCCTTGCCATCCAGATCGGCTGCATCAAATGTTCGCGGCGGCCCCATTGGCTTGGCCATCAACGCAAATTTTCCATTTTGATCGGCGAGCCACACCAGCGCGCCAAGATTTGTCTTCGCAGGCTCAGCGGAGGTCCGCGCCAGCCATAAATCGAACACCCCATTGTTGTCCAAATCCGCGACGCGCAATCGTACTTCGCCCGCCAAATTGCTCGCTGGATCTGGCATTTGTGCGATCACCGCGGAATCCCAATCCGATCCATCATTCTTTTCGGAATCGTCCCGCTTGTCCGACAACCGAATAATGTTTCCGTCCTCTTGGACTGCCAGCAAATCTAAAACCCCATTCTTATTTGCATCCGCGACATTGATGGTCTTGATGTACGGCAAGTTAACAGGCAACGCTCGCTCGTGAAATTTCCCAGCGCGGTCGTTCATAAAAACGTGCAACCGCCCTGCGCCATCGATGATTGCAGCGTCGGGAGTACCGTCACCATTCAAATCCGCCCACGCAAAGCCTTTCACTCCACTCACGTTTGCAAATGGATGAATCCCGGTAAAACTGCCGTCTCCGTTATTTCGCAGAACCAGCGGCACTCCCTGTTTCGCACCCATCACCACATCCAGGTCCCCATCAGCCTCAATGTCCACGGCCCATGCTCCCAGGTAAGTGACGTTGACGATCGCACTCGACAATTTTGTTTGCCCTGTCACATCCGTGAACTTCTCCTTACTATCTTGACGCCAGAACCGAACTCCACCAGCCCCCGCAAGCACCAAATCAGTCTTAAAATCATAATTAAAATCGAGTGGCAAAATGCCTTCGGGAAGAGGCGGCTCCTTTGACGGCCCCCCCGGAAAAACAAATTTTGTTCCATTACCTAACCGCACTTCTTGCCCGTTCGCTACGATTACCGTAGGAGCACCTTCACTGCTCAGGCCCACCGCGCCAATCCAATCCCATCGTTCACCGGAATTTTGATCCGGCGCATCCATTTCCAGTTGATTCGTTCCGAACGTCAAGGCCATGTCCGCTGCAGCAGGCGTAAACACTGGCGTTTCCAATCGCACAAAATGCGTGAACGGCTCGGCCTCTTCTCCTGCCGCCGCTTTAATGACCGCCAGGCTTTGGCGATAATTCGAATCGCGCATCAATACATTTCGCAAAAATGCTGTCCGCGTTGCCGCCGGACGAGTGTCCTCGCCGACAACGGCAGCCTGCAACGCCGCGAGCTGTTGCTTGCCTTCGGGCGCCCAGGCGGCGGACTGCTTCTCAATCCGATCTACTGTGGTCTTCAGTCTGACCGCGTCGCCACGTTTTGCCGAGATGCGACTCAGTTCCAGCAATGCCGCCAGATTATTCGGCTGAACCTCCAGAATGTTTTCCACCAACTTTTGAACTTCCTCGGCGCTACCCACGTCGCCTTGGCGTTCAATCTCCTCCGCTAACTGATAGGTAGCGCGCAGATTTTGCGGATTGAGGTCTACAGCCTTGCGCCAGTCGGCGATGGCTTCCGCGGAGTGCCCACGATTGCTCTCTAAAAGTCCGAGGAGGTAATAAATGTGATCGTTCTTCGGCGCCAGGTCGCGCGCGGCACCGAGTCTCTGAGCGGCGACGTCAAAGTTTCGCTGCCGCAGAGCGAGTATTCCCCAATCGGCCCAAACCGCCGGCTCACCGGGCGCGATTTGCGTGGCCTGTCCAAGTTTGTTTTCAGCTCGAACATCGTCGCCCACTTGCAGCGCAGCCAGTCCAATGTAAAAGGTCGACACAAACGCGAGGTATTCTTTTGAAGATTTTCGCGGCAACTTGTTTTTTTCGCATCCGGAAGAGAGCATCAAGCTCGCACCGCATAAAATCGCCAGGACGCAAACCGCGACCGGCGGCTTTCCGGCTTCTAATTGTTTTCTCCTGTAGCTACGTTTAGCCGTAAGCGCCTTGAACCATAAAAATCCCACGCCCGCGAAGGGCAGCAAGTACAGCAGTAAGTCCCAACGACCAAATCCCGCCGGCGTGGCTTCCACGCTTGCGGTCGACTCGCCGTCACCCTGTGAGCTATGCAGAACTAGTCGGACACGCCAGAATTCCTGCCGATCGAAATTCACTTCGGTCTTAAATTCAATTTGGCCGCGCAAATTCTCGCGTCGCGTCGGATAAATCACTTCTGCAAGGCGCCCGCTAACCGGCTGTATTCCAAGATCGATCTTCAAATCGCTGGGAATCACAGTTCCCGGTGCCGCATCCACCATGACAAAAAAGGTTCCGACACCGATGTCCGGATGCGTCCACAACGAAACGATGCATGGCCCAACTCGCTGATCCACGATAATCGGAAACGGCGGGCCGTTGTGCCCGCGCGCCGCTGGCGCTAATGAAATATAAAGGCAAAGCAAAGTAAGCACAGGAAACATGAGCATTGAAATACTGCAATGCCCGCGCGACTTCCGTATCAATGGCTGTTTTTGCGCCGTTGTCAATAAACTCATGCTCACAAATCTTTTTGCCTTTAGCCGCCCATCAACATCGCGCGCATTTCCATCGGCTGATACATCAGCCACACGGAAGCGAGCCAGATAATCACGCTAACCGAAGCCCACGGAGCGAACGCGCGCATCGCTTTCCCTGGCGAGTCTTCTTCCGCCAGCCGAAATGCCACCAGGAGCGATCCCGCTAGCCCGAGCAACAAAAATCCCAGCTCCATGGGCTGAATGTACCGCGCCGGGATCCCGGTCAATCTCCAAACCGGGGTGCCCAGGAACGGCCAACCCAGCCTAGCCACAGCATTTTGCGCCACAGGAATAAATGTATAGAGCCCGCTAAAGAAGTGAAACCCGTAATGCGCGAGCCACATACCAAAGCCCAGTGGCGCCAACGTGTATGAATACCTCACCACCAGTGGAAGAATTGCGCGTGAGCTACCATCTGAAATTTTAGTAAGCCAGGCGGCGAGCCCGAGCAACACTAGAGGCTCGACAACCAGAAACAATGCAAAGATAACGCCGAGCACGGGGGCTTGCGCCTGCACATGCAGCACTCCGCCCAGCCATTTTTCTACTACATAGGCCGGACTGACCATCCCGAACGCATTTACCAAGGCTCCGAAACAAAACACCATCGCCAGCGCCGCGATATCGGTCCTGCGCGAAAAGAAACCAATTCCGGAACGCATCGGATCGGTCATCAATTCCGCGGCGGGCACGCGGCTGAGTATTCCTACGTTATCGTGGGGGCAGGCGTGCACACAATCGAGGCAAAAGGTGCAGTCCATGTTGCCTACCTTGAGCTCCTGAAAGAGTGCCAGCTCACAACCGCGTTGTAGCACTACAAAGTCCGGGCCAGCAGGCGGGTTGCGTCGCCCACGAATACAATCTTTAGTGTGGCAATGAGCGCAAACCTGATGGTCGCGCACTCTTACTTCCAGCGGTGAAACCGTGGAAGCCACAAAATTAAATTGCCCGATGGGGCAAACAAATTTGCAAAAGGTTGCGTGTTTAAAAACGCCGTCAATCACGAGCGCGGCGACGAAATAGCCCACAATCAGCCAAGCTGTCCACCACGGCGAATTCCACAAACCAAAAAGCTCGTAGACAAACAAAATGGCCACGAATAATCCGACGGACGCCCACTTATTGCGGAGCGCGCGGGGCCAATTCATCCACGGCTTAAAAAATCGCCGTGCCACGTTGCGTACGAGCATGAACGGGCAGGCCAGGCAGAAAAAATTCCCCGCGCAGAGCAGCACCAACACTAGTGCGCCACGAAAATGAACCCAGCTCAAAACCGTTGCAAGATTTTTCGGCGCCAGCGGCGGGCCGAACAATCCCTGCAGGATCATAATTACGCTGATGAGCAGCAGCGGAATCTGCAGCAGGGTGCGGGAATGCCGCCATTTTAAAAAACGGCCCACTCCAGGGACTCGTAATAAATCAAATTCTGATGTTAGAGAAGGCACTACAGGCACAGGGGTGGCACGGGTCGACAACGTGTTACTCCGCCTGTTTGACTTCAGGCTAATTTGGCCACGCGGCTCGCCGCCGAACCGTCATTAAACGGCTCGCGCGTTGGCTAGGCTGTGCTGCTGCAAGGAGCAGTTGCAGGCGGCCTGCTCCTCGCCCACCGGCGGAAACATGTGGTAGTACATGCCGATCACCATCGGCACAAACACGACGGAATTATAGAAAAGATGGAGTTCAACACGCGGAATGACCAACTGCAGAATGCTTACCGGGACAGGCTTGCCCCAAAAATTGTGATGCATCGTCGCCTGCGTTATCAGCAACAGGTGTTCAAAGTGGTGCCAGAATTGAATGACCAACGCAGCAGTCCACCACTTACGCGAAGTTCCGGTAAAACCTTTCCGCAGCACCCAGATGCCAATTAGCATCACCAACGCATAACCGTAATGCAATACTTCCGACCTGATCAGCCACGGATACCACAAACCCAATATCCCGCCCGCCTTCGCCGGCGGCCAGCCCATCACATAAATTTGGTAAGCCTGCACCAGGTGTTCGCCCCAGTGCGCCAATACAATGGCCATGAATCCCAGCAGCGCCGGTTTATGCCATTTTGAATTCAGCTTATCGTAAATCGAGTCACCGGAAACATGTGCGTGAGTACTCGCGAGGCTCGGAGCGGAAACAGCCATAAACACTCCCCTTCAAACAGAAAACGCTAAACTTACGTCGGTTTCCGTACCATCCCACGTGCGCGGCCAAAGGGTCAATAGTAGATTTGCATTAGTTGCCGATCATGTTGAGACCCAGCACACGATCGAATAATCCGTCCTGGCCTGCGCTTAACTTCGGGGATCTCAATGATATTTTCGAGCTCGATTGTCCGCAACGATTACGCTCATGACGCTTCCCTTATCACGCGCATTTTCATTTCCAACCTACAAGAATTCCGTATCTGCTCTGCACGATTCTACTGAAACGCTTCTTTCCTTGCTGCGCTACACTCAACCCGTCCGAGCCCACATCCTAACTAGCAGGAGGGAGAAATGGCAGCCAGTTCGCGAAGGAGATCCGGTGGGCGCAGATACGGCAAGGCCGCCGGCAAGAGTGTTAAAAGCGCTATGCACCGTGAGAAGCGCGGCACCCTGAAATCCGGAAAAGGCGGGAAAGGTGGCACGGTGAAGAGCCACAAGCAAGCTATCGCTATCGGCCTTTCCGAGGCACGCAAAAAAGGGGCCAAAGTTCCAAGAAAATCTAGCTAGCCATCCCAAGAATATTTTTATCGTTAACCGGGCCGCCCGAATTACTTGAGCGGCCTCTTTTTTTGGCGATCCCATGCTGGCCAAGAATCGGAAATCGTTCCGGAATAGATTGCGATAGCTGCTAATTAAACCGCACATATTCAAAATTCAACGGCTGCCCATTAATCCCACGAATCGGTGGGGCAATCCAATTCGCAAATTTTCCGGGATCCACGACACGCCCGGTCATCAACGATTGCACAAAGGCGTGATCTTCCGGCGCTGACAGCCAATCTCGTTCGTGATTCTGCCAGGCCTCTTTGGTCAGAACTTCTCCGTCGGGACTGATAAAGTGTCCGGCGAAATTTCCAATGGCGCGGTGAAATCCCTTGTGCGGCAGCCGCAGACGAAACGAAATTCCAGCATTTTCGATTACCCGGTTCCAGCGATCCACTCCCGCTTGAATCTCATGAATGTAATCGTCGCGCAGCCGCTCGTTCAGCGCAGTCAGTGCCGGAACTTTCCTCTCCACGATCTTGTTCCCCACTACCTCGAAAACCGGATAAACCTCATCGGCGAGCACGTGATCGTCTGCGATCTTGGTTTCGTCGTAGCGACCCTTCAACCCGGTCGTATAGTACGTCGCCGCATTCGAAGAGGCGTCCGACCCAAACAGGTCGATGGTCACGCTGTAATGAAAATTCAAATATTTCTGCATCGTTTCCAGGTCGATCACCCCGAGCGCACGCACATCGCCAGGAGTTTCCACCTTGTGTTCACGCATCACTTCACAGGTACGTTGAAGAATGCGACTCACTCCCGTTTCGCCCACAAACATGTGGTGCGCTTCCTCGGTCAGCATGAAGCGGCATGTACGCGCCAGGGGATCGAATCCCGATTCGGCAAGGGCGCTCAATTGAAACTTGCCGTCACGATCGGTAAAAAACGTAAACATGTAAAATGCCAACCAGTCTGGCGTGGGCTCATTAAACGCCCCGAGTATCCTGGGATTATCAACGTCGCCCGACCGCCGCTCCAGCAACGCTTCAGCCTCTTCACGGCCATCGCGGCCAAAATAGCGATGCAACAAATACACCATGGCCCACAAATGCCGCCCTTCCTCCACGTTCACCTGAAAAATATTTCGCAGGTCATACAATGAGGGACAACACATCCCCAGCATGCGCTGCTGCTCTACGGAGGCAGGCTCTGTGTCGCCCTGGGTAACGATCACGCGGCGCAGCGTCGACCGGTATTCCCCCGGAACTTCCTGCCACGCTGGGTCCCCTCTGTGGGTTCCAAAATTAATTGCGCGTCCGGCATTGCGTGGCTGCAAAAAAATTCCCCATCGATACTCCGGCATGCGTACATAACCAAATTTCGCCCATCCATCCGGTTCCACGGTGATCGCCGTGCGCAAATACACTTCGTAGTTGTGGCTCTCCGTTGGGCCCGCGTCGTACCACCAGCTCATGTAGGCCGGTTGCCAGTGTTCCAGCGCGCGCTGCAAAACCCGGTCGCGCCCCAGGTCCACGTTATTCGGAATTTTCTCCGTGTAATCGATCATCGCTACTCTCCCCGCCTCACAAATAGCCTAAACCTTTTCCCAGTTGAATTTCACCGGGGAACCGCTGCCGTACACTTTTAATGCTCCGCTCGGTCCTACAGCGTTGGGCCTGATAAAAATCCAGTTCTGCCACGCCGACAGTCTTCCAAAAACGCGTGTCTCCATCGTCTCCGGCAAACCAAACCGCAAATTTGCTTCCAACCCCGTCAACGCATCCGGCGAAAGCGCCACTCGTGACTCGATTGCAGTGCGCAACTCATCCTGCCAGTCCAGATCATCAGGCGCGGAAGTCACCAGCCCGGCTTCCACCGCTTCGGATGGTGCAAGTTGCTTGCCGATATGCATGTGCAATTCTTGGATGCGCTTATCATCCTGATAGAAATGTGCTGCTAAACGAGAAAGCTGATTGATCATCGGCAACGGCCCAAAGTTCATCTGCGACAACATCACCATCGCGCGCTCTTCGCCTTCCTGGGTGTCCAGCATATATACACGGTCCGCCGCCAACGCCAACTCCAGCAAGGTGCCCACAAAACACGAACCCGGCTCGATCACCGCGTACATCGACCGCGAAGTCACATCCAGCCTCGCGAATGTCCGTCGCATCATCCCCAGAACTTCGCGCACAAACCAGCTTTCTGCATTTTGCAAAATGAATTCGTCCATGGCCAGCATGGCTTTCGCGTCGCCGCTGGTTTTCAATATCCAAAGCCCCAGCTCCAACTCGTTGGCGCGCAGGCTCAGAATCGCATCATCCAGCTCGCGGGCCATCTTAAGAGGCCACCACTCGGCCCCGTGCCTAGTTACCCCTTCCACCGTTTGCGACGAAACCGTCTCGGGGGCTTTCACGGTAATCGTGACTACGCGGCTGCCGCGATTGACGACCGCGTCAACGGTCTCGTAATGCAGTCCATCTTCATCGACGGTTCGTTTCAAAGGCGAAAGAACGGCCCCCTTCGCATCCACTGGCCGGTCACTTCCCTGCGCCAATTCCGCCACACGCTTCTTCACGTGCTCGCCAAACTGTTGGGGTTTAACCACCTCATCCACCAATCCCCAGTCCTTGGCCCGCTGACCGCGAATTCCATCCGAGGTAGTACAGAAAATGTCCGCTAGATCTCGACGCACTTTTCGTTTATCGGTAACCCGTGTCAATCCGCCAGTGCCCGGCAACACCCCCAGCAACGGAACTTCCGGCAAGCTCACCGCGGAGGATCGATCATCCACCAGTACAATTTCATCGCAGGCCAGGGCCAATTCGTACCCGCCCCCAGCGGTCGTGCCATTCAGGGCCGCTAAAAATTTCAGCCCGGAATGCCGGCTGGAATCTTCCATTCCGTTCCGCGTTTCGTTCGTAAACTTGCAGAAATTTACTTTCCAGGCATGCGACGATTGCCCCAACATATAAATGTTCGCGCCAGAACAAAAAACGCGCGGCTTTGCACTGGTAATCATCACCGCGCGAATCTCGGGATGCTCAAACCGAATTCGCTGCAGCGCGTCGTGCAGCTCAATGTCTACGCCCAAATCATAGGAATTTAGCTTCAGCTTGTAGCCCGGCCGTATCCCGCCGTCTTCACTTACATCCATCGTCAGCGTAGCCACCGGCCCGTCAAACGACATACGCCAATGCTTGTAGCGCGATGGTTCGGTCTGGAAATCCACCAGCTCCGGCTTAACTTGCACATCCTGGCTCACGGCACCATCCACAAGCTTCTCCTGACAACTAAGCTCGGAAACGCCAATCGCGTGATTGACGCCTCCTTGAAACTACCTGGCCTGCATGTCTTAGTTTACTGCATACCGGAGAAGTTCGTCGGTACGGGGTTTACATCAGAAGTGCTGGGTTTGAGACAAAAACGCCGCAAACCTGCACGGGGTCTCGGCACTTG
>Ga0193728_1001195_pt1 | contig 13131 bp, 12 predicted proteins | sample U1c1metaG_FD_143037 | JGI IMG/M metagenome (GOLD analysis project Ga0193728, IMG submission 143037) | Soil microbial communities from a riparian zone of the East river system, Colorado, United States - U1c1 | ecosystem: Environmental > Terrestrial > Soil > Riparian zone | place: USA: East River...
GCCGTCACGCTGACCGCGAGCACCGCAGCCACGAGCGCAATCCAGCCGGTCATCCCGGCTTGGCTGACCAGCCAGGCGGTCAGCCAGGTCACGGACGCGACCGCCGATAGCGCCAGCAGCAGGGCCGGCCAGCCGGCGCGGCGGCGGGCGTGCGGGGACCGCGCCGCCGGCCAGGAAGCGGCCACCAGCACAGCGGCGCCCGCCAACGCGAGCGTCAGCAAGATTCCCGGCAGCGCGGCCACCGCCGCGGGCAGCGCGCCTGGGCTGAGCGGCCGGAGCAGCCGCAGCGAGACCCACGCCATGAACGAGCCCGCCAGCAGGGCGGTCGTCACCAGCCAGGCGGTCTGCGGCCAGCCGCGTGCCGCGATCCACCCGCGCACGGCGGCGCGAAACCGGGTCCGGAGGCGCGGCCGGGGCGCGAGCGGGTCGTAACCGCGTGCGGAGCGGACGAAGGCGTCGATGGCCATCGTCGCCGAGTCATAGCTGACCGCGAGCCGGTCAACCGCATCGACCAGCCGCCACCGGCTATGCGGCTCGGGGGGCAGCGCGGTCATGGCGCGGTCCCCCCGCCGCCGTCCCGGCCCAGCATCGCGAAGACCCGGTCCTGGAGCACCCGGTGCCGGTCCTGCAGGTCATCCGGGTGGAATTCCAGCACGCTGCGGATAGTCTCGGCCAGTGGTCCCGGCGTCGGCTGGGGCTGGTTGACCCCGGCAAAGATCCGGTACGTGATCTGGACCTGGTCGATGCCGGTGATCCCGTCCCGGATCGCCGGGGCGGGGAAGATCCTCACCTCCACGCCATACTCCGGCGGGACCGGCACAGGTCCCGCGCGGCCGTGCCGCAGCCGGGCGGGCAGGATCACCGTGTGCCAGGGCCGGGCCAGCTCGGCGCGGATGAAGCTGATGACCTCGTCCTGGCTGGAGCGCAGGTTGCGCCAGGCGATGTCGTGGGCGGTCAGCGCGTCGGTGGCCCGGCGGTCCGCCTTGAGCAGCCCGCGGACCTGACGGCGGTGCCGGGTGACCGCGGCCTGGTAGGGGTTGTAGACCAGCACCTCCAGTACCACGACGGTCAGGGCCAGGCTGAGCAGGAGCAGCATCACCGGGCCGCCGCCGGGCACCAGGGGCGTGACCGGCCGCCCGCTGAGCACGGCCACCTGGCTCTGGGCGGCTATCTGGCCGCGCAGCGACGCCCACCAGCCCAGGACGAACAAGATCGCGCCGGGCGGCGCCAGCGTGAGGACGGTGCGAAGCGCGATGGTGAGGCGGCGCGGCGGGGCCTCATCTGGGGAGGCCGTGCGCCGCCACTGCTGGGCGAGCCGCCACGCCGGGCCGCAGATGATCCGGCCCGCGGCGATCACGCCGAGCGCGAAGACCAGCGCCGCGACCAGGCCGATATCCCGCTCCCACCACGCGGCGCCCAGCGGGATCTCCAGGATGTTCAGGAAGGTCTGCTGGAAGAAGTAGGCGTCGAACACGGCCACGCCGAGGGCCGCGGCCACGGCCGCTGCCTTGAGCCAGCGCGGGGCCGGCTCGCGCTGCTCGGGTGCCAGCGCCTCGTGCTGCCGTTCCAGCTCAGCGAGGTCCGACGCGCGGCCGAGCTGACCCGACAGCCGAGCCTCGAGCTCCGTGAGGGACGTGCTGGCCTGGCCGTGCGCCTGCTTCACCAGCGCGCGGAGCTTCGCGAGGTAGTCGTGGTAGTCGTCGGCGCACCGGGCCGCCCGCTCGGCCGCCTCGGTGAGCAGGCCCATCTCGCCGTGATCGAGAATCCCCGGTGGGTGCAGCGGGACGCGGGACCCGTAGGTGGCCTGGACGTGCAGCCCGCACGTGCACCCGTGGTGGCACGGGGCGAGGATGACGTCCTGGCCGATCGCCGGGCTGACCTCGGCCAATGACGGCTGGTCGCCCGCCCCGTCGTCGACGATCTCCGCGTCGAAGATCTCCTCGTCCTCCCCGGGGGGGACCCCGTCGCCGGGAGGCGGCTGGTCGTCATTCACTGCTGCCCCCCAGGATGATCTCGACCCGGCGGTCCTTGGCCATGCAGGCCGCGTTCGGCTGGCCGGAAGGCAGGTACTCATCCGGGCAGGCGGGCTGCGAGAACCCGACGCCGCGGGCGGCGATCCCGGCGAATCCGTGCGCGGCCAGGTAAGCCTGTACAGCCAGCGCCCGGCGCTGTGACAGTCCCAGGTTGTAGGCCGCCGACCCGACGCGGTCGGTGTGCCCGACCACCTCGGCGACGGAGCGGCGCCGGCTCTTGATCTCCTGGATCAGGACGTTGAGCAAGGACTGCGCCGTCGGGGTGAGGACGGCGGAGTTGAACGCGAACAGCAGCGTCGATGGCAGGCTGATGTCCGACCGCACGACCGGGAACCTGATGGGCGCGTCGGCCAGCCGGCTGACGGTCGACTCTCGGGTGCCGCGGGTCGTCTGCGCCGCGATGCACGATGTGGGCGACCGCACCTTCAGGGCGGCGCACAGCTCCCGCCAGTAGTTCTGCAGCCAGTCCTGCTCGCTGGTGGACATCGCGGGGTAGAGCGCCTGAAAGCCGACCCCGACCAGCTGGACGCTGACGCCGGCGAGCTTGCCCAGGCCGCTCTGCGCGCCGCAGGCGCGCACGACGTCGCCGGGGGCCTGGCCCTTGGCCAGCACCTGGTTGAGGTTCAGGCAGCCCGTGTTGGACAGGCCGTCCGTGATGAGCGTGACGCGGCCGCGCGCCGCCGGGGTCGCGCCGAGCTCGGCGGCGGCCGAGCCCAGGGCGCCCATGACGTCTGTCCCCGGGGCCTGCGGCGACGTTTGCCCGGCCGAGCCGACCAGGGTGGCGAGGCAGTTGCGGGCGCTTACCAGCTGCCCCTGGATCTCCTGCTCGGAGCCGGTGGCGGTGGGCAGCGGAACGTCGCCGAGCTGCCAGCTGACCGTAGCCGAGGAGCCGTTGAAAATGCCGAGGGACACCAGACGAGTGCCGCCCGTGTCAAAGTCCGCCACCAGCGCGTTCAGGGCCGCCTGATCGGGATCTTCGGACAGGGACTTGGTGCTCCCCTCCTTCGGCCAGTAAGACGCGCTGGTATCGATCAGGACCACCGTGTTGCTCGCGGCGGCGGCGGTGTCGGCAGCGGTTCCGGCCGCGTCGGGGTTGGTCCAGGTGCAGGACGAGCTGGCCGTGACAGGGATGACGCCGCCGCAGCCGGCGCCGGCGAGGCTGGCCAGGAGGCCGGCCGCCGCCAGGGCCAGGGCGGGGCGGGATAGGCGACTATGCATGGGCATCTCCTGCGGGGCTGCCGTTTCCGAGGTCTGAGCCTCGCTGCGGGACAGGCACGCCCAGATGAGTGAGGACGGCCCGGAGTGCGGAATCGCTGCCGAAGGCGAACTCGATGGCCTCGACGCGCGGGTCGACAGTCAGGTCGCTGAGTTCGGCCAGCAGTCCCTCCGCGTGGGTGACGCGGTGGTTGATCATCTCGCTGAGGTACTGGGCCGCGTTCTCCTGCGGATTCTGGGCCAGGGCCAGGGCGTAGGGCGCGATCCAGCCTGACTTGGCCACCTGGACCTCGCCGATGCCGCCGAGTCCCTTCAGCAGCAGCTCGCGCCACGACTCCTGGAGCTCCCCGATCAGGTCCAGCCGGGTGTCCTCCACCAGTCGCTGGTGCCAGACCTTGCGCAGGTCCTCTCGGACCGGCTCGCACACGTCGACGCGGATCTGGACCTTGACCTGGATCTCGCCCTCGCTGAGGCACTCGCCGATCACCTTGCTGATCGCTTCCTCCGCTTCCGCCGCCCGGTACGGCGGGAACCGGCGGGCTTCCCGGCGGATCGTGTCCTCGATCCGCCGGCGGACGACCGGCCGGTGCTTGTCTATGAGCCGCTCGACCTCCTGGGTCCGCCGCCTGCGGTGCTCCCGATGCGCCGTGGCCTGGATGCACCACGAGCACCGCGCGCTGATGACGAAGTTGTGCGCCTCGCCCATGGCCGGGGTCTCCAGGGTGAAGATCTCCTGCGGCTCGCCCGCGTCCAGCAGGTCCGGCAGGCCCAGCGGGTCGCGCGGTCGGGGCCAGTCATCGGCCGGGTCCGGGCGGAACAGCGCGGCCACCCGGCTGAGCAGGTCCCGCCACCACGACGGGCGCAGCGCGGACCAGCCCGACCCCCTCGCGGGGCGGCCCATCGGCGGGCGCCGCCGGCCGGGCCGCCGTCGGCCGTCCGGCTCCGGATCCGGGTCAGACGTGTGCGTGCTCACCGTGTGTCCTCCTGACCGAGGTAGTCATTCCACCGTCGGCGGTAGACCTGGAACCGCTCGCGGAGATCCGCCCGGTCCACCGTCCGTTCGAAGCTGTCGACGAGCTGGAGAAAGGCCGCCTGCTGCTCGGCGTCGCCCCGGCAGCTCACGGCCCACAGGCCGAGCATGTTCCAGGCGGCGCGGCGGGAGCCGTCCTGCTGGCAGGCGATCTTCCATAGGCCCGCGAGCGGATCCAGTTCGACGCCCGCCTCTTTCGGCTCGTGGGCCAGCCGCCACAGCAGGTCGTAGCTGCCCCGGCTTGCCTCGCCGAGGCGCAGCCAGGAGACGCGGACCAGCGCGCGGCCGACTCGCTCGCGCATGACCGGGTAGGCCGAAGACCAGAACAGCAGCTCATCCAGGACCTTCTCGCGCAGGCCGTCCGCGTACAGCTCAGCGAGAGACAGCTCAGGCAGCGCCCGGAAGCCTGGGTCGGCCGCGGAGATCCTGATCCCCATTAGCGCGACGTCCGGGTCCTGCATCCCGACCTTGGTGCCGTAGGCGCGCACGGCGATCGCCCGCCTCGTCCGCTGACCGGAACGAGACCACAGCCGCAGCAGCTCCTGGACCCGGCGCGGTACCCGGCCGCCGGTCGGATCGCCGGTCGTGGCCGCCTCCAGGAGCCAGGCGGCGGCCTGGTGCTCGACGGGCCGGCCCGAATCCGCCCAGACGTCAAGGACGTGGCTCTTGATGTGGCGGTAGTCACAGGCGGCGATGAAGGCCAGGGCCTGGGCGGCGCGGATCCGGATCTTGGTGTCCGGGTGCTCGCCGCACAGCTGGACCAGCCACCGCCGCAACGGCACGCGCGCGGCGTCGTAGTCGAGCCACGCGACCTCGATGATGGTCCGGGCCAGCCTGCGGCTCGGCATCCGCACTACGGGCATGGCCCCGGCGGTGCCGCGCCCGTCCGCCTCGGTGACCGAGGCCACCATGTCCGCGTGGCCGAGCCAGTGGGTCTGGGTCTCCGCGAAGACCCGCCGCTTGCGGGACCCGCCCTCGACCTCCTCCAGCGCCGCCGCCAGCTGGCGCGCGCCGTCTGCCACCTCGCTGACCGCCATGCCGTCCAGCACCGCGGTTGCGATGACGTAGGCCTGCCGCAGAGGCGAGTCACTGCGGTCGCCGCGGCCGAGCAGCGCCCGCGCCTGCCGGTACAGCCGGAGGTTGCGGTAGTGGCGGATCCGCGGCGGGGGCGGCTCGCTGGCCCCGTCGGCCCTGGGACGCCTGCCCCACTCGACGACGGCCATGGCCAGGTGCACGGCCTCCGCGGGCGCGGCCGCCTCGCCGGGCGCCGGGCCGGCCAGGATCTCCTTATGCCACTCGCGGGCCTCCGGCGACGCGTCCAGCGCATCCTCGAGCAGTGCCCGAGCGGTACGGGAACCGGCGTCCGTGATCGCTGCGTCGCCCGCCAGCGCGTCGGCGATGTGCGCCACGACGACCTGGCCGGGGGCAGGTGACACGTGATCCACGATCGTCACGTGCTGCGGCGGCTCCGTGCTGGCGTCCGCAATCACGATCAGGTAGCCGCCCCGGCCCTTCTCCAGGGCCGCCCGGATCTCGACGACCTGCGCCTCGGTGATCGCGTCAGGCCAGTCCTCGGCGGAGGCATCGAGCAGGTGACCGTGCCCCTCGGCCAGCCGCCGGGCCAGGCCGTCCAGGCCCGAGTTGGCCTCGACGACGCTGACCAGGCTCGGTCCCCGGGATCCGCCGGTGAGCGCGTCCAGGATCCGGACGGCCGATGACCGGCGCCCGCTCTCGCGCCGTCCCCGCAGCAGGACCACCCGGTCCGCGCCGCACATCATCTGCAGCATGTCGTCCGAATCGGTGCGGACATGGACGCGGGCGAACCTCGTCAGGTGCGCGATGCTGATCGGCCCGCGGGCGCGCTCCTTACCCTCCGCGTAGAAGCTGTAGTACTGGTGGTACATGTCGCGGCCGGCGACGTTGCCCACCGTGGTCTGGGTCCCGTTGAAGTTAAAGGCGGCCTGGTCCCCGCTGGAGCCTAGGTCGGCGCCGCTGTCCGGGACGTCGGCCCGCAACCGGCGGGCCTGGTACCCGCTGTCGTCGGACCTCTCGTCCAGGTTCTCTTCCGCGCGGTCGGCGACGTTCGGCGGGCTGCCGGGCTTATCGCCGGTTGGGGCATCGCCCGCCGCCAGGCCCGCGGCATCTCCGCCCTTGCGCTGGTCACGGTCTGCGCCCGGTCCGCTGCCAGGGCCGGCCGCAGGCGCGGGGAGCTCGGCACGGGCGCGCGGCCCCTCCGCGGGCGCAGGGGCGGGGGCGTCCTGGGGCTGGCCGTCCGGCTGCGGCTGGTCGGCGTCTCCCTCACTCATCGCGCACCCGGTAGACCGGAGTGCCGACATCCCGGGCCGACGGCTCTACATATCCCGGCCCGCGATGTCGCCCACGTCGGCCCGGCCATGGAAATTGAACGTGGCCCCGCCTGCCGGGGCACGCTCGCCCGGCGGGGCCGCCCTGGGCGTGCCCTGGTCCTCCGGCCCCCCAGCCGCCCCGCACGAGTAGATGAAGGCCTGGGCGCGGAACCCCTTATCGGCCATCACTATCTCGGTCTCCCGGAACTCGGCCGACGGCAGGTCGTACCCGTCGCTCCCGCGGATGACGTCGTGGAAGATGCGGGCCGACGCGATCAGCACCAGGTCGCTCTCCGTTGTGCTCAGCGCTTCCTTCGACTCCCGTGCGTCACGCAGCCGGCAGACCGTATTGATGGCATCGCCTGCGAAGCCCGAATCAGCCACGTAGGTCACGCCTTCGTGAACGGCTATCCGCATGCGCAGGCGGCCGTTATCGCGGACTCTCTGGTTGTACTTGTGTAATCCGGCCCTTACGTGATGCATCAGGGAGCTAATGACGTAGGCCTCGTCGATTCCCGGCGGCAGGAGCGCCAGCTCTCCGTCGCCCTGGGGCTGGATCAGCCATTGGGCACGCTCCAGTGCGCCGTGTTGGCCCGCCGCCTGAAGCAGCGCGCTCATCGCGCGCTGCGCTTCCACCTGATCGGAGTCGGCCCGCTGGCTGTAGCGCTCAAGATCAACCGCGATGCAAAGCCGCCGCACGCCATGTCCGATTGTGGCTGGGGTGATGTTCGTGTTCGACATGTGCCCTCCAAGGAGTTGTGCCACGTGCAGCATGAGGGGGGACGAGCAGAAAAACCTTGTACAAATACGCGATCTAGCGTTCTGGCCCAGGAGTCGGATCCCGGCCCGCTACGGCGTGCCCTCGGCGACCTCGCGCAGGGCATCGATGTCGATGATGGCCAGGCGGCGGTAACTGGTGTCCACCGCGCCCAGTGCCCGCAGCTCGCGCAGTGCCTTGTGCACCGTTGGCTCGGATGCCCCGATCAGGCCGGCCAGCTCCGACTGGGTGAACAGGAGGCCGCGCTGGGCATGCTCCGCCCGACCGGCGGGATGCTCGAAGAGCTCTAGGAGCGCGCGCGCGAGCCGCTCCTTGGCGTCGCGGCCCCGGAAGTCGACTCGGTACCTGGTCGCGACGCGCAGCTTCGCCGCCACCGCCCGGTTGAACGCGACCGCGATGGCCGGGTACCTGCGGAGACAGCCATCCAGCTCGGCCTGGCTCAGCGTCCGCCCCAGGACCGCGCCCGCAGCGCAAGCGGTCGCCGACCGGGGCGACGCATCCAGGGCAGCGAGCTCGCCCACCACATCCCCGGCGGCGCGGACCGCCAGCAGCGACTCGACGCCGCCCTCTGTTCTCCCGATGATCTTGACGTAGCCATCAAGGATGAGCACGGCGAACGTCGACTCATCGCCCTCGGCCATGAGGATGCGCCCAGGGTGGTACTGGCGCCGGGCGCCCAGCGCCAGGAGAACCTGCCGCTCCGCCGGAGCCAGGGCGGCCAGGAGGCTTCCGGGCGCCCAGCGGGTTCCCGCGCCCGGCTCGTTTGCTGACATCCACTTGTCCTCTGCCGTTTCGCTTGCGCCACCGAGCCCATTGCGCGCGAAAGTAACATCTGACTGCCGTCCGGTATGCGCCGACAGTGGTACTAGAGCACCCAACGGATGTTCGGCAGCCGATGCCGACCAAACTCGCGGATATCACGATGTCGCTAACACTGTTCGTTGTCACGGAGAATTCGCAGGCGTTCCCAAAATGTTACTGATCCGTACGGGCCGCTTGAGGATGGATATCCGCCCAGTTCAGATGTTATGTAAGGGATTGCATTGACCGGCACAATTAGGGCATCCTTGTCCTTAAATCCCGACTCGTCGGCGACGCCGGCATCAGGTGAAGCAAGATCATCGAATGACCGGGTGAGCGACTCGTATCACTCTGACCCCATAACCGTCCGCACATCTCCGGCCGCCTGTTATTAAACTTTTGACCATAAATCGCCCGCTCGCTTTGCGGGCTACCGCGGCAACTGGCCTTCGCGGGCGGCCAGCAGTCGCTTGACGGCGGTCCTGGCCTCATAGTGATGGCACGCGGGAAGAGCCGGAGTGCTGCGCTGGTCACGTGATCGCGATCGGGGCGCTTTCAGCGCAGCTGCCCTGGCCCTCGGCTCAGGCGACGGCGGGTTCGCCGTCTCGTCCTCGGTTGTCGAGGACAAGCGGGCTCCGGCCGTTGACCTTGTAGCGGATGTGCGTGACGTCTGGGGTGGCGATGACCCGGGCGGGGGCAAGTTCGATCCCTTCCTTGTCGTCTAGGCCGAGTTCGGGGCTGAGCAGGCGCATCCCGTCCCCGAGGATCACGGGCACGATGTGCAGTTCCAGCTCGTCCAGGAGCCCGAGCTTGATCACCTGCCGGAGCAGCGTGCCACCGCCGGCGATCGCCACGTTCTTCCCGTTCGCAGCTGTGCGGGCTTGCTCGATGGCGCTGTGGATGCCGGCGGTGATGTAGGTGAAGCTTGTGCCGCCTTTCCGTTGCAGGGTCTGCCTGGGCCGGCTGGTGACGACGAACACCGGGGTGCGGAACGGAGGGTCGTCTCCCCACGGAATCTCGCCGCCGTCAGCCATGCGGCGTCCCATCACGTAAGCGCCGGCCGAGTCGAACGTTTCCGCGATGACCTCTGAGTTGGCGTTGTGCGCGCCTCCTTTGAAGCCCAGGCGCTGGCGCCATGCCTCGGCGTCGACCGCCCAGCGGGTGACGCGGAAGAAGCCGGCGGCCTCAGGGCCGTCCATCCAGGTAGCCGTGTCGGTGTGCTTTTGTCCGGCATAGAAGCCGTCGGCCGAGACGGACATTTGCGCTGTCACGATCGTCATGGTGCTCTGCCTTTCGCTATGACCGGGAGTACCCGGCGTCAGTGGCCCGGGGCGAGATACGAGCCGAGCTGGTCGAGCAGTCCCCTGCTGCCCGCTTCCCGGCCCTCGACGCTGTCCAGCCCGTCGAAATGGACGCCCTGCTCGGTGTAGGTCAGCCGGGTCTGATCGCCGTCGTGCTCCAGTGAGATCGTGGTGAGGGACGTGGACAGGTGCCGTCCGTCGACCCACATGTCGTAGGTGAACACGATGCGTTGCAGGTCGACGATGTCGGTGTAGGTGGACAGGAACCTGGACTGCGGCCCGCCGTGCCACCGGCCTTCCTCGGTGCCGTGCCCGCCGACGCGGAACTCGTGCGACTTCTCCCGGGCGTCGAACGCCGAGCCCGCGCTGAACCACTGGTCGCGTGCGTCGTTGTCCGACAGCGCGTGCCAGACCGCCTCGACGGGCGCGGGGTAGGCGCGCTCGATGACGAAGGTCGCGTGAGTCTGGCTGCGCTCGATCGTGTCGTTCATGTCGTTCACTCCTTGGCATTGGCTGTGCCGGGACGGTCGAGAAGAGTGCCGAGGCGGTCCAGGCGACGCTCGGCGGGAAGCCGCTGCTGGCCGATCCACTCAGCGGCCGGGTTCAGTGCCCCGGGGACGAGCTGGTAGGAGCGGACCCGGCCGACCTTCTCCGAGGTGACGATGCCGGCCGTCTCCAGGACGCCCAGGTGCTGGACGACCGTCGGGAGCGCCATCTCGAATGGCCGGGCCAGTTCGCTGACTGACGCCGGACCGCGGGACAGCCGCTCGACCATCGCACGCCGGCTGCCGTCGCCGAGCGCACGGAACATCAGGTCGAGCCCTGAATACTTAGGCACTTACCTAAGTATTGGCGCGGCCGGCGGCGTTGTCAAGGTCTGAAGGCGCGGCGGTGTAAGAGGGGGATCGCACAGGCGCTTGCCTGCGCCATCGCTCACCTGGCCGGGCTGGCGCGTCACTGCAGCATGAGACCCGTGGCGAGAGAGCCGCAGGTCAAAGGCACCGCGCGAGTGATGGCGTCCCGCAAGATGCGTCCGGCGGCGAAGGTTTCAAGGTCGCGCGGGTCGGCGTAGTAGTTCGGGTCGATCAGGGGCGGGGTGTCCGGCTGGGCGCTGGCCAGCCGGACCGGGCCGCGGCTGCGCAGGGCCGGGAACCTTGCGGTTCCCGGCCCCTAGTCACCGGCCTGGCACGAAGCCGGTGGCGCATGCGGCTCGCAGGGTGTTACGGACGCAGGACGCCCAGCAGGCCGTTCTGCTCGTGGTTGATGCCGGCGGTGAACCAGAGCGCGTCGGTGCCGCCGGTCGTCGCCGTGCCGGGCAGCAGGCCCCACAGGCCGGGCTCGGTGAACGGCTTGCCGGTGGACCGGACACGGACCTGGCCGGTGACATGACCGGCGAAGTGATGGCCGTCCCGGGCAATGATGTTGATCCGGCCGTCCCCGAAGTTGCCGACCAGTAGCGAGCCGGAAGCAGAGCCCCAGCTGGCCGGGGCGATCGCCAGGCCCCAGGGAGCGTTGAGCTCGCCGCCGGAGGCGATACGGGAGATCAGTCGCCCGTCGGTGCTGAACTCGTCCACGACGCCAAGGCCCGCGCCGACTGCTTCACGGCCGGTGGCCGGGTCGGCCTTGTCATAGGTCACGAAGATGTCGCCGTTCAGCGCCTGGGTGTTGAAGGGCAGGTACCCGCGGGGCAGCCGCACATCCCTGAACTGCCAGGGAGCCAGCTTGACCTGCTTGAAGGCCGAGTCGAAGACGTCAACCCTGCCCTGCGCGAAGTTAGCGGCGAACAGCCGGTCGCCCTGGCTGGTCGAGGCCTCCGCGAGGCCGGTGTACCCGGCGCCCGGGACGGTGATCTTGTCCTCGGTGTTACCGATGAGCGGGTCGACCTTGGGGTTCCAGGCCTCGATGTGACCGTCGAGCGTGGCGAAGATGAACGCGGCGGGGGCGCTTGCGGTCCCGTTGCTCAGGACGAATCCGGTGCCCGTGTTGGCCACCTGGCCAGTGGGGCCCGCATGCGAGTCCGCCAGGGTCACCCGTACCGTCGCGTTCTTAGTCACGGTGCCAGAACCCGGGGTGAGCGAATAGAGCGTGGAGCTGTCGGTGCCCTGGTTGGAGACCCACAGCGGAGAGGTCGGGGAGAGCGAGATGCCCCAGGGATTCTTCAGGTCAGGGTCGGTCAGCGGGGCCATGCCCGGTAGGTCGGAGGCTAGGTTGACCTGATTCAGCGTCAGATCCTGCTGCGGGCCCTTGGCCTGGCTGGCGCTGCGCAGATGCGGTGCATGGACGTGACCAGAGCTCGCCAGCGCAGCGGCAGGCGTCGCGAGAGCCAGGCCGCTGGCGGCTGCGATAAGCACGGCCAGCGGACGAGGCGAACGAAGTCGTTGCAACATCACACATCCTTCCAGAGCTTTCAGTTGCCACCGCCAGCACGGATCGCGCGCACCACCCGTTCAAAGTTCCGCGGTGACTCATATCTCAGCGGAATGTCCTTGCGGTTGCCCCCGGGGGACGTACCACCCCGACGCCAGGCCTGAACTGGGGCAAGGCCTGCGCCGCAAGCCAGCACGGCGCCGCTGGCGAGCACGAGCCGCTCGAATTCGCCGACTGAGATCGCGGACACTCCCGGCGTCGCGCGCACGCCTGAGGACCTCCGACAGCATCTACCCGATCATCAGCCCCGCTGATTCGTCGCCCAGCCCTGCCGAGTGCTGGTTGCGGTAGCGCCGCAAGCGCGTGCAGGGCCGCCGCGGCCCGGCGCGGTGGCGCCCGCCACCGTCATCAGGCTGCCCGCCGGCCGCTGGCCCGCCGGGCTGACCGCGAGCACGGTGCCAGGGACCCTGCCCGGACTGCGCTGCCAGCGCAGTCGCGCAACGGTGCGGCCAGGTCGAGGTCCTCCTCGTGCCGGCGCGCCTGCGCCTGCAGCCACTCGCGCAGGTACCGCTCGTCGCAGCCGGTGCATTCCGTCAGTTCCGCCGCGGATGCCGGAGCGTCCGCCAGCGCGCGGTACAGCCCCAGGTGGATGCCCAGGTAGGCCGTGCACAGCTCGCCGGCCCCGACTCCGGCGCTGAACATCCGGCCGGCCAGCTCCTCGGCCGCGCCCGGCACCGCCGCTGCGGTCATGTCGGTGGTCATGCCGATCACCTCTCCTCGTCTCGTCCGCGTGTCGCGGGTTCCGACTAGGGGCGTCAGGTACGGCCTGGGATCGTCAGCTCTTCCAGCTGACCTGCCACGTGACGCCGGGTTCGGGCTCGTAGCTGCACAGCCGGCCGGTGCGGACGGCATTGGCTAGGTGCCGGGCGAGTGCCTCGTCCTGCACCCAGATGGCCTTGACCGCAGTGCGGATGCGCATGGTGACGGCCTTGCGGGCCCGCTCCGCCGGGTCGCCGACGATTCGCGGGCGCCCGCCCATCCCCCGGAGCACCCCACCCGCTGGCTGCACATCACTACCAAACCACACGAGTACCAGGTCAGGACACCGCTGCCGGGCACAACGAGGACCCTCGCGTCCCGGAAGGCCGATCCCGATTTTGGTCACCAGGCGAGCGACGCCTGCTCGACGGTCCTGTCGATCATCCGTCTCGCACCCGGGTGCGGCGCGGTTCGTGACGAGTCCGCTTTCTCATGATGAGGC
>Ga0193728_1001196_pt1 | contig 13129 bp, 8 predicted proteins | sample U1c1metaG_FD_143037 | JGI IMG/M metagenome (GOLD analysis project Ga0193728, IMG submission 143037) | Soil microbial communities from a riparian zone of the East river system, Colorado, United States - U1c1 | ecosystem: Environmental > Terrestrial > Soil > Riparian zone | place: USA: East River...
GGTCGAGCAGCGGCTGGCCAGGGTCCATCCGCGGCGCAAATTCAATGATTGGTGGCAGCGGTTGGACGATTTGCAGGGTGGTTTGTTGCGTTGTGCGAGGAACGGCGTTCGTCAGCGCGGCAAGGCCTGGCAAAACCTGGCCGATCGCCTGGCGCGGGTTCGGCCGGGACTGTTTTTGAAACAGCGCCGCGAGGTATTGGATCTGGCGCGGGAAAGGTTGCGCGAACAGGCGCGGCATCGGATGCGCGAATGGCAGAATCGTCTGAAGACACTCGAAGCGCGCTTGCGTTTGCTGGGCCCCGAACAGGTGCTGGCGAGGGGGTATTCGATTACGATGGATGCCAGGACGGGGAAACTTTTGCGGTCGGCCAAATCTGTGAAAGCGGGCCAGCGGTTAAAGACACGATTGAAGGAGGGCGAAGTCACCAGCACGGCGGACGGCGAGTAGCGGCCTGGCACTCCAATCCACACTGGACGGAGGGGCGGATTGTGCTTAGTTTTTGGTTGTGGCAAATGCTGCTACCAAGAACGCGGGCCCGGGCGTGCCTTTTGAGGAAGCCTTGAAAAAACTCGAAACCATCGTGGAAGCGATGGAGTCGGAGGAACTCCCATTGGAGAGCTTGCTGGGCAAATACGAGGAAGGCATCCGTTTGGCCAAAATTTGCCAGGCGAAGCTTGGGGAAGCAGAGCTGAAGATTCAACAATTGGAAAAGAATTCGGCGGGCGAAATTAAGCTCAAGCCTGTGGAATTGCCGGAAAGCACCGGTGAATGAACCCTCGAGCGGGGGAACGTGGGGTCTTGACCTCAACACTTCAATACCCCAATACTCCACTAGTCCAATGATCCAATCCCAATCATGAGCCGATATCTCGAGATGGTAGAAGGCCCGACCCACGTCAAGAAATTGACCCTGGAACAATTGCAGGTTTTAGCCGAAGAAATCCGGCAGGAACTGATCACCGGCCTGTCCAAAAACGGGGGGCACCTGGGCCCGAATCTCGGCGTGGTCGAGCTGACCCTGGCCCTGCATTACGTCTTCAACACGCCTAAAGACAAATTCGTGTGGGACGTCAGCCATCAGATTTACGTTCACAAATTGCTGACCGGCCGGAGAGACCGTTTTAAGACGATTCGCAGCACTGGGGGCCTCAGCGGGTTTGCGATGCGCTCGGAGAGCGAGCACGATTGCTACGGCGCAGCTCATGCCGGCACCGCTCTGTCGGCGGCGCTAGGGATTTGCGCGGCGCGCGACCAGCGAGGCAGCGACGAGAACGTCGTCGCGATCATCGGGGATGCCGCGCTGACCAATGGCATCTCCTTTGAAGCGATGAATAACATCGCCCAAACGACCAAAAAGTTCATTGGCATTCTCAACGACAACGAATGGAGCATCGCGAAGAACGTGGGCGCGATTTCAGGCTACCTGAACAAGCTGATCACCCACCCTTCTTACAACAAGCTGGCGAAGGACTTCGAGCGCTTCGTGCGGCGCCTGCCCAAAGGCGAGCTGGCCTTGAAATTGGCGCATAAAGCCGAAGAGGGATTCAAGGGAGCTTTGACCGACGTCGCCTTGAAACCGACGCAGAACACGATGGAATCCGATGGACGCGGTGGCTACGGGAATAGTTTGATCTTCGAAGAGATGGGCCTGCGCTATCTTGGGCCGATTGACGGCCATGACTTGCCCTTGCTCATCAGCACGCTGGAGTTCGCCAAGACGTGCGATCATCCCATCGTCATTCACGTCCTGACGAAAAAAGGAAAAGGGTTCGAAGCCGCCCTCAATAACCCCGAGAAATTTCATGGCCTAGGGCCATATGATGTCGCCACTGGCGCAACGCTGCCGGTGAAAGCGGGCACACCTCCGAATTGGCAGGACGTGTTCGGCAACGCGATGGTGAAACTGTGTCAAAAGGACAGCACGGTTGTGGGGATCACCGCCGCGATGCCGAGCGGCACCAGCCTGAAGATCCTGGAAAAAGCCATGCCCCACCGGTATTACGACGTTGGCATCGCCGAGGAGCATGCGGTCCTCTTCGCTTGCGGAATGGCGACCATGGGATTTCATCCGGTTTGCGCCATTTATTCCACTTTTCTGCAACGGGCGTACGACTGCATTGTCCACGATGCCGCGCTGCAGGATTTACCCGTGATCTTTTGCATGGACCGGGCCGGGTTATCGCCGCAGGACGGCCCAACCCATCACGGCTTGTTTGACATCGCCTATGTCCGCTCCGTGCCGAATTGCATCGCGATGGCGCCCAAAGATGAAGATGAACTGGTGGACATGATGTTCACGGCCACGCACGAGCCGCATCCGACTTTCATCCGATATCCACGCGGGCCGGGCGAAGGTGTTCCCATTAAGGAACAGCCAAAACTTCTTGAGATTGGCAAAGCCGAAATTATTCAGAGCTTTCCGAACCGGGGTGGGCGCAAAGTGGCGCTTTTCCCGCTCGGCAACATGATGTCGCTTGGACGTCAAGTGGCCGCGCAATTGACAGCGGATGGTTACGAAGTGGCAATCATCAATCCGCGGTTCGTCAAACCGCTGGATGCGGGAATCACCGAGTTTTTTGGGCGCGCCGCCGAGTTGGTCGTGACGTTCGAAGATCATGTGCTGATGGGCGGCTATGGGAGCGCGATTTTGGAGCTGTTCAACGAGAAGCGCATTACCACACCCGTGCTCCAGGTGGGCTGGCCGGATCAATTCATCGAGCACGGCACCAGCGTGCAGGATCTGCGAAAAAAATACGGACTGACTCTCGAAAACACCGTCGCGCGCGTCAAAGCCGAGCTGGCGGAGATAGAGCCGGCGGTGCGGCGGACTGATTTCGCGGTGATGTGATCGGGCGGCTGCCTGTTCAGAGACAGGCGTTCCTCAGGAGTGATCGTTGCGGACCGGTATGCGCTTGAATGCTGATCTCTCATTCATTATTCTCGCCGGCATAACACTATGAGTAGCGCGATTCGGTTCAAACTTTCCGTAATGATGTTCCTGGAATTCTTTGTCTGGGGAGCTTGGTACGTGACCGCGCCGAACTACCTGGGGACCATTGGTTTTGGCGCTGGAGATTTTGCCTGGACCTATTCCGTTGGCCCGATCGCGGGAATGATAACGCCATTCTTCGTGGGGATGATAGCCGACCGCTTTTTCCCGGCGCAATGGGTCCTCGGAGTCATGCACCTGCTTGGTGCCGCGTTGATGTTTTGGGCCAGCGGGCTGATGCAGGCGCACTCTCCCTCGCCCAACATGATCAATCTCGCCTTCTTCGGTTACATGCTCACCTATTTTCCTACTCTCGCTCTAACGAACACCATTGCGATGAGAAACATGGGAAGCGCGGAGAAAGAATTTCCGCTGATCCGGGTCTTCGGCACGATTGGATGGATCGTCGCCGGGTTGGCCCTGACCCAGGTCGGTTGGGACAAGTCGCTGAACATGTTTTACCTGACGGCTTGCGCCGCCCTCGCACTGGGCTTGTTCAGTTTTGCCCTTCCTCACACCCCGCCAACGCAGGTCGGCCGCGTATCGATCCGACAGGTCCTGGGCCTGGACGCTTTAGTGATGCTGAAAGATCGCGCGTATTTGACCTTCCTGGTCTCGTCAGTGCTGATCTGCATCCCGTTGGCTTTCTATTACCAGATTACCAGCCGCATCGTGGAAATGGCGGACCTGCCTATTGGGCGTACGATGTCCTACGGCCAGATGTCAGAAATCTTTTTCATGATCGTGATGCCGTTTTTCTTCCTGCGGCTGGGGGTGAAATGGATGCTGGCTGCAGGCATGCTTGCCTGGGTAATCCGCTATGCATTATTTGCCTTCGGCGCGCCTCAGCAAATCGGCTGGATGATCATCGCCGGCATTGTTCTCCACGGAATATGTTATGATTTCTTCTTCGTCACTGGCCAAATCTATACTGACCAGGCGGCCCCGAAACAAATTCGCGCGCAGGCGCAGGGACTACTTGTGTTGTTTACCCTAGGGTTGGGCATGTTTATCGGCGCCCAGGTGGCCGGACAGGTTGAAGGGAAACACACTACCTTAGCGTCAAAAGCCCTGGCGGAACAAGTTACGTCCAAAGCCCGCGAGATTGATGAGTTATCCAGCAAGACTGCCTCGCTCGGCACAGCCGAACGGTCCGCGGCGGAAGACCAGATCAAAAAACTTCAGGCCGAAAAAGCCGCTCTGCGCAAAGCTGAGCTTCAGGCGATCGAATGGAAGCCTTTATGGGGAAAGCCAGCCATTTTCGCCGGCGCAGTACTGGTGCTCTTCATCGCTCTTTTCCGGGCTCCGAAAAAACCGCAAACTCCCCCGACGTCTCAGGCGGCGGTGGCGGCCTAGTCTTTGCTCGCTTCCGGCGGCAATTCTCGAAGCAACTCGGAGACAGTTCTGGATCGGCCGGGCAAGAGCAGGTCCGGGGCGATCTCGTTGAGGGGCTGAAGCACGAATCGCCGCAGGTGCGCGCGCGGATGCGGCAAGTTCAGCTTCTTCGTCGCGCGCGTCTCACCTGCAAACGCAATCAAATCCAGATCGAGCGGCCGCGGCTCGTTGAGGACCGTCTTCGGCGCGCGGCCGAACTCCTTCTCCAGCGCCTGCAATTTGGCGAGCAACGACTCGGGCGTTTCTTCGGGCCGCGGCACGAGCCCAACCACTGCGTTTACAAATTTGGCAGAGCCGGGCGGACAATCGACCGGATCGGTCCGGAAGAGTGAAGACATTCGAAGCGGGTCGTCCGAGAATTGTTGCAATGCCCGCATGGCCAGCAAAATGGTTCGCCGCGCAGGGCCAAGGTTGGCGCCGAGCGCGATGATCGCCCACTTCCTGGCCTTGGGTTTCCGCCTCCCGGCTGCATCCCCGGGCCTCGCGGCGCGGGCCTTCATTTCAATCCGAGCACATCCTGCATGTCGTAAAGGCCGGGCTTCTGTTTCGCCACCCATTGCGCAGCCCTTAAAGCGCCGTTCGCAAAAGTCTCGCGGCTCGAAGCTTTGTGCGTCAATTCGATCCGTTCGCCCGGCCTGGCAAAGATCACCGTATGATCCCCAACCACATCCCCGCCGCGCAGCGAATGGATCCCGATTTCCTCCGCGGTGCGTTCCCCGACAATGCCGGAGCGCCCGTGACGCGCGACTTTTTCAAGCTGTTGCCGGCTAACTTCCGCGAGGATTTCCGCGAGGGTCTTCGCGGTGCCGCTGGGCGCATCGCGTTTGAGCCGATGGTGCATCTCGACCACTTCGAGATCGAACCCGGGACCGAGAATCTCCGCCGCTTTTCGAGTCAGCCAAAACAAGGCGTTAACGCCGGTGGAAAAGTTTGCGGACAGGACGACGGGAATTTGCGCCTTCAAGTTCACGATTCGAGCTTTGTGTTCGTCCGAATGCCCGGTTGTGCCAATCACGATGGCTTTTTTATGCTGAGCACAAAGTTCCGCAATACCCGCCGTGGCGCTGTGTGAACTAAAATCAATTACCACGTCGCCATGGCCGATCACCGCTCGCAAATCCTCCCCTTGGTCGATCTGCCCTACGATTTGGAGTTCGGGGTTAGGCGTCGCGCAAGCGATCAATGCCTGGCCCATGCGCCCTTTTGAGCCGGTGATAATGATTTTAGTCATGGGCCAAGACGTGAAACGTGATGCGGGAACGGTTGATTCATATGCCTACGTCGGATTCATTTCAGGATACCGCAAGCTTTCAAAGTGGCGCGCAACGTCTCGCGATTCTTCGAGTTCATGCGCACCAAAGGCAGACGATATTCTTCCTCGATTTGGCCCATCATCGCCAGCGCGGCTTTCACAGGCCCGGGATTCGCTTCGATGAACAGGTCCTTGAACAGTGGATAATATTTTTCATGGAGCTTCAACGCAGCTTGCGCTTTCCCCTCCGCACATGCCTTCACCATTTGTGCGATCTGGCGGGGAATCACATTTGAGGCGACGCTAATAACACCCTGCGCGCCAAGCGACATGAAAGGCAGGGTGAGAGCGTCGTCGCCGCTCAGAATTTCGAACCGCGGGCCCAGCGCGGCCCGCAATTGGCTCACACGATCCGGGTTGCCTCCGGCTTCCTTGATGCCAATGATGTTTTTGCAGGACCTGGTCAATCGCTTAATGGTGTCCACACCAATTTCGATGCCGCAGCGGCCCGGGATACTGTAGAGCATTATCGGCAGCCGCGTGCATCGGGCCACCTCGCGAAAGTGCTGAAAGAGCCCTTCCTGCGTTGGTTTGTTGTAGTAAGGAGCGACCTGCAAGGAGCCGTCGGCGCCTACCTTTTCGGCGTGCTCGGTCAGATAAACCGCCTCGCTGGTCGAATTGCCGCCCGTCCCGGCAAGCACTTTGATTTTGCCGCGGGCGAACCTCACTGAGAGCTCGATGATTTTGACGTGCTCCTCGTAATTAACCGTCGGCGATTCGCCGGTAGTCCCGACGGGCACAATGCCGTCCACGCCGGCTTTGCTCTGGAACTGGATCAATCGTGCCAGCGCCGGTTCATCAATTTTTCCATGCCTAAACGGAGTAACCAGTGCCGTGTAAGTTCCAGTGAACATTAGTCCTTTCAACCAGTAGATAAATTCGGGCTTGTGGATTTCCTGGCCGGCCCAGGCGGTTTAGATTTCCATCGTTCCCTCAAAAGCAAATTGGGCTGGACCAGTCAGGCTTACATCCGTGAAGCCGCCGTTGTTTCCCTCAAAGCCGACTTCCAGTTCGTCCCCTCCCTGGACCTGCACCTTCACGGGCGAAGTGAATTTATGGACCCGCGACGAAATCAGCGCCGACGCAGTGACGCCGGTGCCGCATGCCAGGGTCTCGCCTTCGACGCCTCGTTCGAAAGTACGGACCCGGATCCGGTTAGGCCCCAGCACCTGGACGAAATTGACGTTCGTGCCTTTTGGCGCGAAGTGCGGGTGTCGGCGGATTTCAGGGCCAAGCTGCTGAACCATGGCCCGATCGGCGTCGGGCACAAACAATACCGCATGGGGCACACCCGTGTTCAGCGAATGAATCGTCTCGGCTCCGATGGAAAGCGGAACCTTCTCGCTCAATCGCAAATCCTTCGGCTTGGTAAGGCTTACGGTCACCTGGTCGCCCTTGAACCGCGCCGCAATAACGCCGGCTTCCGTTTCGAACGTGAAATCGCTGCTAACGCCCGTTCTTTTCTGGACGAACCGCGCGAAGCAACGGGCGCCATTGCCGCACATCTCGCCCGTGCTGCCGTCGCTGTTATAGAATTCCCACGCCCAATCCGCTTTCCCGGAAGCGCACGGAACCAGGACAATGACGCCATCCGCGCCTATGCCTCGATGCCGGTCGCAGAGCCGAATCACCTGGTCGCGGGCAAGCTTGAGCGTTTGCGACCGGTTATCAACCAGCACAAAGTCATTGCCCGCGCCATTCATCTTGGCGAATTCCAAAACCATGCGGCAGAACGTAACGTTCAAAGTGCGAAGTTCAAAGTCGAAAGTTGGCGGACATGTAATCGGTCAGTGACGGCGGAGAAGGGCCCGAGAGAACGGCCTCCTCTCCCCAGCCCTCTCCTCCCTTGGGGGAAGAGAGGGAGAAGTTCACGAATCAGACCCGCCGTAACTGAGGGGTTACGCGGACGTGGGACCAGCAGAACGGCCTCTCTCTCCAGCTTTGTTTCACAATCCGTTCCAAGCCATTCCTTGAAAACGCCTTTGACTTGCTCCCCGCACGGATTTTGGATAGTCCTGCTTCAGTTTTGAAAAAGCCCAACCGCCCAGAAATTCCCCGTAAAACGGTTTATCGGCTCTCGCTTTATCTGCGCTGCCTGGCGCGGCTCAAGGACAATAAGATCCGCACCGTCTCGAGTGAAACTCTCGCGAAGGTGGCAGGGGTCAAGCCAACGCAGTTGCGCAAGGACCTTACTTATTTTGGCCAGTTTGGCACGCGCGGCCTGGGCTACGATGTCGCGGCGCTGGCGGAAATGATCTCCGACGAGCTCGGCACTACCCGTCTGCAGCCGGTCATTCTGGTCGGCGTCGGCAATCTTGGCCTCGCTCTGCTTTCCTATCGCGGATTCGAAAAGGAAGGTTTTGAAATTGTCGGCGCATTCGACGCCGATCCCAGGAGGCGCCGCGATAAAGACCCGAGTCTGCCCATTCTGGGCATGGATCAGCTATCCGGTTTTGTTAACCAGCATCATGCCAGGATGGCGATCCTCACGGTGCCCGCCGCCGCCGCGCAGGAAGTCGCCAACTCGCTCGTCGAATGCGGCATCGCCGGGATTCTCAATTTCGCTCCGATCGTGCTTCATGTCCCCGAGGAGGTCATGGTCAACAACGTCAATCTCGCGATCGAGTTGGAGAACCTCAGCTACTTCATCCAGGACTAGCTCCTGTGCCTCGGAAACCTTACGGATGCGCCTGTCCGTGAGGGATGCGCTGGAATGCCCTCGACATTCGCGCACGCCTGCTCTAAAAGAACAGGTATAGAATCAAGCCTGTGTGACCTTGCCCATGTTCTCAGATGTACCGATGAAATCCCCGTTGAAAATAAGCTCCAGCAACGCCATGAACTTTGCCGAACGATCGCTCCAAATGGTCTCGAGCCGAACGTCGGTAAGCGCGGGCTTGAGGCTGGCTTTTTTCTTGTTTTTGCTCACAGCGACTACCGCGCCGGCGCAATTTGTGGCCTTCAATGATCATGCCCCGGGCGCGGGAACGGCGGCGTTTGCCACCACCTGGAATATCCTTGGAAACGCTCCAGGATCGAGCGGCGCCCTGCTGGATATCAATTCCGGCGCGACGCTGCCGGTCACTGTGACCATCTCCACCAACGGAACCGTGGTTGCAAGTTCCGGCGCGGCCAATCCCGATCCGGGCACTCCGCTTTATAATACCTTTAATGGTTTCGTGGATTTCCTGGGTGCCTCAGACCCTGACGCCGCCGTGCAGGTCACAGGCAGTTCCACCGTTACCTACACCTTCAGTGGCCTGAAAACTAATCGCTTTTACAGTTTCATGGGTAGCGCCGTGCGCGGGGGTGTGGGTGGCACGTACCCGCAACGCTGGTCGCTCTTTCAACTTAGCGGTGCGGTATCCTTTACAAGCGCCCACACCGCCGGCGGGTACACCAATGGCCTGACCGCGAACCAGGTCGCCATTAATACCGGCATCAACACCAACGGTGACATGGCGGACTGGGAAAACATCGTTCCCGGCATCGGTGGCTCATTTGCAGTGACCACGACCCAATATACCGGACCCATACCGATCGGCGGAACCGCCAATGGACCTTATTGCTATGCGCTTAGCGGCTTTCGGCTGCAGGAGTTCAATTCACCGGCAATAGTTTCAGCGGCGAATGTTGGTGACAATGCCGTCCAGGTGGTTTTTTCGATTCCCGTTCAGGCATCGAGCGCAACCAACGTGGCCAACTACTCGCTCACGAACCTGCTCGGAAACGTAACCATTCTCGGCGCGGCCTTTGCCAATGACAACAAGACCATTCAACTCACCACCGCCAGCCAATCGCCCTTCGCGGCGCACTGGCTCAGGGTCAATGGGGTGGCCGACGCCGCCACGGGCGCCAACCCGGCGACGAACGCGCTGGCCCTTTATACCAACCTGATTTTCACCTCCGGCTACATCCAACGGCAACTCTATTTTAATCTCACCAACACGTTGCTTGCCACGCTCACCAACAGTCCCAAATTCCCCAACAATCCCGATCAAGTGGACTATCCACCCAGCCTGGGCTGGCCACAGGAAAATATTTCCGATAATTATGGCGGCCGTTTCTCGGGCTTTTTGGTCCCGCCGATAACCGGACATTACTACTTTGCCATCCGAAGCGACGACAGTTCGCAATTAACTCTCAGCACCAATGAAAATCCTTCGCTGGCGAGATTGCTCGCGGTCGAACCGGGTTGCTGCGAAGGGTTTGACGCACACACCAACGGCCCCATCACTTTGGTCGCTGGGCGACGCTATTACCTCGAAGCGTTGATGAAGGAGGGCGGCGGCGCCGACTATCTTTACGTCGCCTGGAAAATGCGAACCAACCTTGCGTGGACGGTGATTCCAGGACAATACCTCGGCGAATATCTCACGGTGACGAATTCGACGGTCGCCATTTCGCAGCAGCCAACCAACACCACCGTCATGGCTGGACAACCCGTCACTTTCAGGGTCGCGGCCTCGGGCGTGTCTTCAGTTACCACCCATGTCAGTTACCAGTGGCAGTTGAATGGAGTGGATATTCCGGGCGCTAATTTCTCCAGTTACAGCGTTCCCGTGGTTCGTTCGACCAACAATGGCGCCATGTATCGTGTGCTGGTTGCGGTCCCGGGCAAAGGGCTATTCAGCAGCAATGCTGTGCTGACGGTGACCCCGGACACGATTCCACCAACGGTAGTACGAGCTTTCAACCTCGGGCCCACTAACGTGCAAGTGGTGTTCTCTGAGCCAATCGAGGGCGCCACCGGCACCAATATCACCAACTACGTTCTTACTGCGGGAGTCCTCGTCAGCGGCGCCTCGCTGGATCTCAGCAACACGAATGTAAATCTAACCACGTCCCCACTGATTTATGGCAGCAATTACTCGATCGTGATCAATAGGGTCCGAGATCAGGCTGCCGCTCCCAACACGATTGCCACCAACACGGTCGTAAGTTTCGTCGCCACTCCCTACACATCCCAGGACATTGGAATTCCGGTCATCTCTTCGACGGTTACTTTCCTCACCAACGGCGTAAACGTGACCGCCGCCGGCAATGATATCGGCGGCGCGGCCGACCAATTCAGCTTCAGTTACCAACTACGCTCGGGAGATTTTGATGTCAGTACCCGCCTCGCTGGATTGGGTCTGTCGGATCTCTGGGCCAAGGCAGGCTTGCTGGCGCGCGAGACCCTGGATCCCGGCAGCCGCTTCGCTGGCGCGTTTGCCTCGCCGAGCATGAACGGCGCATTTCTGGAATTCCGTGATCCGGCGTATACCTCGAGCACTTGGATGGGGAGTTTTCCAGCCAATTATCCAAACACCTGGCTTCGGCTTAAACGCGCAGGCAACCAATTCACCGCTTTCGCCGGCTACGACGGGCAGACCTGGACTCAACTGGGCATAATCACGATCGCCATGCCCAGCCAAATCTACTTTGGCCTGGCGGTCAGCAGCCACAATGGCGGCCAAACCACCCTCGCGCAATTCCGCGATCTTTCGGATGTCGGCACCAACGCAGTCGTGGGCACGATTACTAATCCTCATGAAGCGCTCGGCCCGTCCACTCGGAAGACGGGCATCGTGATTTCCGAGATCATGTACAAACCTGCGGACCGCCTGGACGGGAAAAATGTCGAGTTCCTTGAAATTTACAATTCCACGCCATTCTTTCACGACATTAGCGGCTACCAAATCGCCTCGGCGAACATCAGTTACGCCTTTCCGCCAGCGACGATTATTCCCGCCGGGGCGTTCTTCGTCATCGCCGCCGTCCCGGCGGACGTGCAGTCTGTTTATGGCATCGGCAACGTTTATGGCCCTTACACCGGGAGCCTTAAGAAGTCCGATACGCTGCAATTGCTGGATGAACAAGGGGCCGTTTTGCTGACGGTGCCATATTCCAATTTGTCTCCCTGGCCCGCGGCGGCGGATGGTTCCGGGCATTCGATGGTTTTAGCCAACCCAACCTACGGTGAGGAAGACCCGCGCGCCTGGGACATCAGTGACATCGTCGGTGGCTCGCCCGGAGCGATGGAGTCTTTCCGCCCCAGCCCTTTGCGTAGTGTGATGATCAATGAACTCCTCGCGCACAGCGAAAATACCAACGTCCTCCAGTTCATCGAACTCTATAATCACAGTAACCAAACAAACGATCTGGCCGGCTGCATTCTCACCGATGACCCGACGACAAATAAATTTCTCATCCCGCCGGGAACATTCCTGCTCCCCCGTGGGTTCGTTTCATTCAACCAAAGCCAACTCGGATTCAACCTCAAAGCCCAGGGCGAAACCGTTTACTTGATCAAACCGGACGGCAGCCGCGTGCTCGATGCCGTGCAGTTCGAAGCTCAGGCTGATGGCGTTTCCTTTGGCCGCTGGCCGGATGGGGCGAACGCGTTTTATCCGCTCGCCGCACGGACGCCCGGCGTCAGCAACAGCCCGGTATTGATTGGCGACATTGTAATCAACGAATTGATGTACAATCCCATCAGCGGAAACGACGACGATCAATACGTCGAGCTTTACAACAAAGGCTCGAACCTGGTGAGCCTGGCCAATTGGCAATTCATCGCCGGCATTGGCTTCACCTTCCCAACCAACGCCAGTTTGGCCCCGGATAGCTACCTAGTGATTGGACGCAATTTGACCAATCTCCTGGCCAAATACCCGAACCTGAACGCCGCCAACACGCTGGGCAATTTTTCCGGCAAGCTCTCTCACAATGGCGAACGGGTGGCGCTGGCGATGCCGCAGAGCTTGAACGGCACCAATACCATCCTTGTAGTCGAGGACGAAGTAACCTTTAGCGCCGGCGGACGCTGGGGCCAATGGTCTTCCGGTGGAGGCAGCAGTTTGGAACTGCTCGATCCTCGCTCCAACCATCGTCTCGCCGCCAATTGGGGCGATAGCGACGAAACTCACAAATCTTCCTGGACGAATATCGAGACTACCGGGGTGCTCGACAACGGCAACAATTATGATTCGTCGATTGATTACGCCCAGATTGGCCTCCTCGACGTCGGCGAATGCCTGGTGGACAACCTCGAGGTTCATCCGGCGGGTAACCCCACCAATTACGTCTCCAATCCAGACTTTGAAAGTGGCCTGGCCAACTGGATCATGGAAGGCTGTCATTTCCGCTCCAGCCTCGAAAATGAAGGTTACGCCAGCAGCCATTCGTTACACATCCGCTCCAGCGATCGGCTCTGGACGGGAGACAATTCCTGCGAAGTTGCCTTGGCCACCAATTCGCTTGCGGCCGGCCAAAGCGCCACGCTCCGTTTCAAGGCCCGGTGGTTGCGTGGCTGGCCGGAGGTGCTTTTCCGGCTCAATGGCAACTGGTTGGAAGCCACGGGCCCGATGTCCATTCCCCCCAACCTTGGCACCCCCGGCGCGCGCAATAGCCGGTACGTCACCAACGCCGGCCCGGCGATTTATGCGGT
>Ga0193728_1001197_pt1 | contig 13125 bp, 3 predicted proteins | sample U1c1metaG_FD_143037 | JGI IMG/M metagenome (GOLD analysis project Ga0193728, IMG submission 143037) | Soil microbial communities from a riparian zone of the East river system, Colorado, United States - U1c1 | ecosystem: Environmental > Terrestrial > Soil > Riparian zone | place: USA: East River...
TATAGAGTAATTGACAAAGAAATATATATTAAGCAACTAATAGGGTTAGAAGACGGGATAAAAAGAGTCTACTAACTAAATAAGGCACTCTACAGACTTAAACAATCGCCACAAATCTAGTACTATACTCTTACCCTCTTCCTAAAAAGCCTAGGCTTCTTACCCCTCTTATCTAACCTTGGCGTGTTCGTAAAAGGCTATATCTACCTTATAGTCTATATAGACAACCTACTAATAGTAGGCCCTAATAAAAACGAAATACAAAAAATTAAAGACGCCCTTAATAAACGTTTCTAGATAACTAACCTAGGGCCCTATACCTACTACCTAGGGATATTAGTATATAGAGACCAACTAACCTACTCCCTTCGGCTTTACTAAAAAGGGTATATTAAAAAAGTACTACGGGAATTTAATATGTAGGAGTATAAACCAGTTATAACTCCTATAGATACTAATAAACTAGAACCCCCTAAGGAAGGCTTTATAGCTATAGAAATAGACTAGAACTAGTACGCTAGGGCAATCGGGTTATTAATATACGCTATACTAGGAACTAGACCAGACATTGTATATATAGTGTTAGTCTATAGCCGCTATATAACTAACCTAGGAGAACCCTATATTAAAGCCGTAAAACGAATTTTCTAATACCTTTAAGGTACTATTAATCTTAAGCTAAACTACTCTAGTTCCTTAGAAGAACTAGTTAGATATACTAACTTAGACTAGGTAGGAGATATTGTGACTAGACGCTCTACTATAGGTTACGTCTTTAATATTAGAAGCGGAGTAATTAGCTAGTTATTAAAAAGGCAGCTAGTTATTATACTCTCCTCCTATAAGGTAGAATATATAGGAGAAATATAAGCTATAAAAGAAGCCATCTGGCTTAGGAGCCTCCTAGTGGAGCTACTTAAGCTAGAAGAAGAACTAATAGCGACTATTATCTATGGAGATAACTAAGGCGCTATAGCCCTAGCTAAGAACCCCTAATTTTACTCTAGAATAAAACATATCGCTATTTAATACTACTATATAAGGGAAAGACAGACCGAAGGAGATGTAGACTTATAATATATTCCTACTAAGAAACAGGTAGCAGATAGGCTCACTAAAGCCCTACCAAAAGACAAATTCGTCGCCTTTAGAAACGCGTTAGGATTAAGGACGCATAAATATTAAATATAGGATAGATAGATCTATTTTTATAAAAAAAGACTTCCTAGGGTACTCTTTCCCTATTTTTCTCTAAAGAGTTTTAAGGTTTAATAAGGCCTAAAGAAAGTCCTATTGTTGTTTATCTAATCCGTGTAAGGATTAAGTAGGAGCTATACTTACGCCGTTAGCTTAAGCGGGAGCTATCGACCTATACCAATCAGTTTAAGTAGGAGTGTTAAGATTCGACCTTTCAGTAGCGTAGGGAGGCTAGGTACCAACCTCCTTAATATTATATTATATATATAACAGTACAGTATAGGAGAATTAAATAAACGACTTAATTGTAAATCTATAGAAATCAAGTGGAATATATATATAAATGTAAAGCTCTAACCATAGGGTCTATAACTCGTAAGATTTAATATATTTCCTATATATAAGACATATAAGACATACGAGATATACAAGGGTAGGCTAAAGCCACCACACAGGGTATAGCCCTGTGTCTTAGTATAGTGTCTATAAACTATTACACACCCCCCCAGATTTAACGGTATAGTTAAAGCTGTAGAAAAACGAATAAAGGTAGAAGCTATATAAAAATAGGAAATTTAGATATAATTTAGGAGTAGTAAAAGGATGGGGTAACTATAACGGATATTGCGGATATCGCAAATACTACGGATATTGCAATTAAGTAATCTAATGTCGAATATCCACTAAATTCAATTACTTTATCCATACTTCGTGCTTCTAACAAGGTAGGATCTTAGTAAGGCCGTCAGTAGGCATCTTATCTATAGGGACCCATCATACGTTAATCTTTTTATCTTAAACCTCCTATCTAAGCTAGTGCTAATAGACGTCGATATGTCGTAGCTTAGTGTCAAGCTTTAGTATATCCTATCTTAGGAGTCGTATAGTCTGCATATTGTCGTATAGTAGGGTAAAATCGCGTTCTAAATTGAAGCCGATTGCCTTAAAGAAACGCTACCACCAGATAATCTTAATAGCAGCAGTAGACAGAGAGAGAAGTTCTACTTCGGTTGTTAAGCGAGTAACCAATCGTTATAAGGTAGCTTTCCAATCAATTAGACCTCTGAATAGTATAAATAGGTATCCTTAAGAGCTCCGTCTAGTCTCTTTGTAATCCGCAAAAGCTATATTAGATGCTCCGTAAAAGGTAATATCTTCTCCTTTAGGGTTTCTAAAGTAGACGTATACTCCAAATACTTCGCTAGAGTATTTAATAGCCATTAATTTTGTTCCAAGGCAGTAGGCAATAGCTTGGTTTACTGTATTAAGGTGTTTTTAATTTGGATTAGTAAGGAATTCGGCCAGTTTAGAATGTAACTTAGTAGTATTAGGTCTTCTATATACGGCGAGATATATAAGCAAACCTACTCGTTGCTGGTAGGCTAGCGTTCTTTAAGGGTTTATCTGCTGGTCAGACGGAATCAGTTCTTCGGCAGAAAGTAGTAACTTAGGAAATCTTTCTAGTTAAATATTAAATTAATTGGCTATCTTTTTAATATAGGAGTCTTGGCAGAGCCAGAGCTTTCTACTTACTCGATCTCGTTTAATTTAAATTCCTAGGAACCACTATAGGTCTCCTAGTACACGGATCTCGTATTAGTATAGTAATTTGGCTTTAAATTCTTCCAGTCTTTAAAGGTCCTTTTTGGCAAATAGAACGGCAATATCGTCTACGTAGAAGAAGATAATAAGTCGTCCGTTAGTAAATAGGCAGTTAGTACCTAGTACTAGTTTTAATCCGAATTTGGCCAGTATACTTATAAGCTCTTTATACTAAAGTAGTAGTAAGATTTTTAATCTATATAGCGCCATAAGTAGCTCTAGGACATATCCGTCTTAACCGAATCCTTCTAGGCAGTAGCAGTAAACTAGTTTGCTGAGCTTGGCGTTTATAAATACGTTTACAGCGTTATACTGTCGAATTTCCAAATTAAATGCAGCTACTATAGCTATAAGAGCACAGAATATTCGAGCAGCTAGAGTTGCTGTATAGGTCTCTTCTTCGGTAATCTATAGGTCTCCACGGACGCATAGCCTAGCTTTGAGCTTCTATAGGTAGCCGTCGCTATTAAACTTATATTTAAAGACCCATTTTAGTAGAAGGATCTGCTCGTTGCTTACCTCTTCCTTTAGTACGATTTTGAATATCCCTCGACGTTTAAGGTTATTATATTCTTTTTCCATAGCTATTTAGAAGCTAGTAGTCAATAGATACTTTCTTAGATCTTTAAGATTCTTTAGTTTAGGAGGAAGATTATCCCAATATAGAGATAAGGATACGCTTGACGTCGAATTCGTTTTAATCCTTCTGGTAGGATAAGGTCGGCAGAAGGTTTGGCCGAGATTTCGTTAGCTCGTGGAGCTGTATTAGATTGTTCTAGCGAACTTGACTAAGTAGGAATGTCTTCAATTGTATTCACGATATCGTCTTAAAGTCCTCCCGATATAGTGCTTGTCTCTAGCAGATCTGGAGATACCATTCTGCTAGGAGTCGGTAATTGTTCAATATCCTTTATAGGAAGCTCTGCTGAATCGTTCGATTTAGGGGTAGTCGTTTGATCTACATTTGAGGTAGATCTGTATAGGATAGATTCATCCTCAGACTCATCCTCAAGGAGAGGTTCTAGTAGACTAATCGTCTAGATGGTGTCCTCTAATGCTTCCCTTAGCAGGTAGTCAATATCTTGACCCTTGGGGTTATAGAACAAGGTCTCGTCAAATATAACGTCTCTAGTTCGAATAACCTTGCGGAGACTTAGAATCCAGATTCGATAGATATTAGTCGAGTTATAGCCGACCAGATATCCAATTAGAGCTCAAGGAGCTAGCTTGTCTCCCCTTCTAATTCGTTTATCTAGTGTATAGGTTTTGCAGCCATATACGTGTATATAGGTAAGTAATAGCGGCTTACCGTAGGCGATCTCGTACGGAGTCTTCTATCCTAGTTACTTATTTAGGGTTCAATTAAGTGCATATCTAGCAGCAAGGAAAGCTTCTAGTCCTAGAGATAGGGGTAAAAAAGCTTCTAGTTGCATAGCCCTTAATTGTACTATAAGGGTTCGTCCAGATCATTCTACTCCACTATTTTGTTCCTTGGTATACAGTGCTCAACACTCAAAGGTAATACCTTCGTCTACGCACTATATCTGTAAGGTATCTCCCGTCTATCTAAAAGCGCGTTCATTATCACTCTAGAAGAAGATCACATCTTAGTAGAATTGTATTTTAATTAACTAGTAAGTCTTTCAGATAGTAGGTAGGACGGTAGCTTTATTCTTATTCTTAGCGGTATATATAAAATTAAATTTAGAATACGTATAATAGAAGTGCATTATATATCTATCGCCGTTATACCCTAGTTCTCCGAGGGTAATAATATCGAATACTAGCCGCTCAAATAGTCGAGTGGCTGGAAATTCGTGTTCTCGTCTTTAAGAGATCTACTATATATGCTTTACTAATAAGCAAGCTTCACATTTAATTTTAAGCGGTACTCGTTTAGTAGTTAATTCGGTAAGCTCTACGCCATTAACGTGCTTAGGAAGCTGCTTAATAGCGGCAGGTCCTACATAGCCGAGAATTTTATACCATTTTATAGCTATAGCTCCGACTGATTTACGGGCTATATAGCTAGGCTAGTATCTCTTAGAGGTTAAGAATATTAATTAAGTTAATTCTAGGGTATCTATAGGCGTAGGATCTCTATACATCAGCGCCTAGTAGCCCCCTAGTCGTTTCGCATAGCATACTATTTTACTAGTTGCTAGATAGTATAGTATATTTCGTCCTAAGTCGAAATAGATATCGTTATTAGTAGCTCTTAATAGTACTACAATATTTGTAAACATAGTGGGTACCAATACTACGTGGGATAGCTTCATTTTTAAGCTCCTAGTAGGTATATTAACAGTAATCATTACTATTCCGTAGGCTTAAATCTTTTTAAAATTTTTATCTACTTCCTTCTAGACGTCTAGGTTTGGCTTCTATCCTTAAGGGCGCTTCCGCTTAATAATATAGTAGCAGTCGCTAAATTGATGCTTAAGGCCGCATATACATTCCTTATTCTATCTTAAATTAGAATTTAAATTGCTATTAGAATTGGAATTTAAATTTAAGCTGCCTTAAAGAGTTATAAAGGCAGAGCTATTAGCAGTAGAGGTAGAGGATGCTTACTACATACGGTAGTGCTCCTTAAATTCCTCAATAAGCTTAATAATAGATAGGGCAGGTTCCTCCTTCCATTCCTTATAAATAAGATCTATTTCTAGTGCTCCTACAAAGCTAGAAGAGATAGGTTTAATTGCTTAAATAAAGTTATAGTATGCCCTAAATTCCTATACATCTAGAAGCTTTAATTACTCCGCAAGCTTATAGACGTTACGCCAGTTGTTCAACCATTTTTCAATGTTCTGCTTCTTATTATAGACTTTCAAAGCCGTATATTAATTTAGGACTTCATACTTTCGCCTAGAGGTAGTAGGAGCTAGTGCGGTCTTTAATACTTAAAGCCGTTCGTGCACCGTTTTAAGGCCGTTAATAAGAGGAAGGTAGGCTACCGATATTAATCGAACGATATAGTTGCTAATATCTCTTATAGCCTGTTCTTGTTTCTAGTATACTCAGAGATCGTCCTTATATTCAGCATAGAGCTAATTATAGGTAGTAAGTTAACTTACGTCTAGCTTAGCTATTAATATAGCAGTAGGAAGTACGTCTCTTAGTATAGGTTAACTCGGTAACTCCAGCTTTAGAAGCTTATCTTTCTTTATAGATAGGTTAATATACTACCATACCTTATTAGTCTTAGTAGTGTCTTATACAATAAAGAACCATTAAATCCAATCAGATGGCTAGTTAAGGATAACGTTAATCTTTAATTCGCTCGTAGTTGTTATTTTAGAGTTTAATTGGGTCAGGAAGGGTCCAGGTCAGGGTCTAGCTAGCGTCTTAACTAAATCTTATTTTAACATTTCGAACTTTTAATTTAATTCGTCAGTTCATTCGTCAGTCGGGTACGTTCGTCAACTAAGGTCGATCGTCCGTTCATTTAATAGGTAAAGAAGCTCGAGACACTGCAAAGGTAATAGAAGTAGTAACTTCTTAAATGAGGTAATTGATTAACGGTGCAATAGGTAGATTAATTGCTCAGCAGGTAGTGCGATCCGGGCTCATAACTGTAACAGTGCAGTGTAGGAGAATTAAATAAACGACTTAATTGTAAATCTATAGAAATCAAGTGGAATATATACATAAATGTAAAGCTCTGACCGTAGGGTCTATAACTCGTAAGATTTGACATATTTCCCATATACGAGACATACGAGACATACGAGATATACGAGGGTGGGCTGAAGCCACCACACAGGGTATAGCCCTGTGTCTTAGCATAGTGTCTGTAAACTGTTACAATATAGCTACTAACCTTCCCTAGACAGAAAATATAACATATACGCTATATCTTAACAAAAGTTTTATATAGAGCTTTATATAGAGCCTTATAGAGCCTATAGAGCCTTATAGAGCCTATAGAGCCTTATATAAATCTTTATATAGAGCTTTATATAGAGCTTTATATAGAGCTTTATATAGAGCCTTATATAAAGCCTCTATATAAAGAGCTTTATATAGAGCCTTATATAGAGCCTTATATAGAGCCTTATATAAAGCCTCTATATAAAGAGCTTTATATAGAGCCTTATATAGAGCCTTATATAGAGCTTTATATAGAGCTTTATATAGAGCGTTATATAGAGCTTTATATAGAGCGTTATATAGAGCTTTATATAGAGCTTTATATAGAGCTTTATATAGAGCTTTGTATAGAGCTTTGTACAGAGCTTTATATAGAGCCTTATATAGAGCCTTTATATATAGAGCTTTATATAGAGCCTTATACAGAGCCTCTATATATAGAGCTTTATATAGAGCCTTATATAGAGCATTATATAGAGCCTTATATAGAGTATTGTATAGAGCCTTATATAAAGCTTTATATAGAGCTTTATATAGAGCTTCGTATAGAGCTTTATATAGAGCTTTATATAGAGCTTTATGCAGAGCTTCGTATAGAGCTTCGTGCAGTTTTATAGCATTTTTATTATAGCCGAAAATTAGGTTTAGTAATTTGCGGCAATTTGTATAAGTAGCCTAACGTATGTGATAGGGTTATAAAGGTGACCCTAGTTATAACCGATCTACATTACCGCCTTCTAATTTAGGCTAGTTTATTACCTAAATAAATATACTACCGCTTTAAACATTAATATATTAACTTTTCCCCTTACTTCCTTGCACAGAACTCTATATTACTAAAGCCATACCTTGCTAGCCGCGTGCTCTAGATATAGAAGATCGTCTATAAGCAGCTTTAATAGCCTAGCGAATAGTAAGTCTCTATAAGAGCCCTAAAGCTTATACGAAAGCCTATAAGGTTAGTCCAGTTACTTTCTACCGGCGGCTCTAAGGTAAAACGTAGTCTTCCCGGGTTGCCCACGTTAATTAATATCGTATTACTCCAGCTAGCGAGGCAGCTATTATTCGACATTGTATCTATCTTGCTAAAGCCAGGTTTCTATGTCGATACTATACAGTTTAGATAATTACGACACTTATTCTCTAGTGCGAATCCTCCAACCTTCCTTATACCTAAGTTATACTACTTAGTATAAAATGGATATACGGCTTCTTAAAACGGTAGGAGGAGCTTTATACTTACTATGTGCGATTAATCTCCTTAGAGCGCGCTATTACTGGCAATAATCCTGCTCTAGTTAAGAGGTTTTTTACTAACTACTTAAATATAAAGACTTAGTATAATATTAATAACGCTAATATATAGAATATAGATAAGACTGGCTACGCTATAGGCTTTATATATAGCGCTAAAGTAGTTATATTAAGAGGTAATGTTATTAACTTTAAGACAATTAATGGCTCTAGGGAGTAGGTTTTATAGATTAATTCAATTAGTATATAAGGGGGGATAATTCCACTATTTATTATTTTTAAAGGACGCTAATATACAGAATCGCTATGGCAAGAAGTAGAGGAAGCTGTAGGCGAGTATATAATTGTAATAAGTGAAAATAGATAGTCAAATTAAGAGCTTGGGGTACGGTGGCTAGAGCACTTTAAGCGCTATACCCGACGAACTAAGGTATAGGAGAGGAGGACGATAGAAGATAGAAATTAATATAACGGCTATCGACTATTAATTATGGATAGCTATAGTAGCCACGTCAATATTAAGTTCGTCAAGTTTTGCTGGTTAAAGAAGATTATACTAATTTGCCTACTGCCGCATTTAACGCACCTTCTTTAGCCCTTAGATCTAGTTATCTTTTTAGTTCTTAAACAACTCTATTTATTAAAAGTTAATAAATATATAGCGCGCGGCATTACTAGTATTAATAGAGACTATTTTCTACGGATACTAGGTAAGATTTAGCCGTAAGTATATACTAGAGAGTTAATTAGGAGCGCCTTTGAGGCTATAGGCCTCCTTCCCTTTAACCTAAATTAAGCCCTCGCGCGCTACTTTAGATAGCCTATATCTATTAAGCTATCTATACCTCCACCTCGCTACGTAGAGGTAACGATCCTATCCTCCCCTATGTATCCTCCTCTACCAGATAGCGAGCACGCTTAAGCTCGGTACACGCATACAATCCTTTATCCGGAAACTACGCCGGAGGCAACAGAGGTAGTTATCTTAAAGTTAATACAATACTTATAGTCCTTAGAGGAAGGCCTTAAGCTTATATAAGTTAAAAATAACGATCTTCGGCAATATACTAAGGAGAGGAAGGCTAAGAAGAAGCGTAAATAGAATATACTCTCTACTAAATTGGTTCTTACTTTAGAAGTAATAAAGGAGCTTACTACTACTAAAGAGGCCGCTTAGAAGGCTAAAGAGTAAGCTACGCTTACTAGGAAATAGCTTAAGAAAGATTATTAGGTGGTAGTAGAGCTTGCTAAGGAGTAAGTTAAGGTCCGAAAGGTAGCCTGGAAAAGGGTTGCTAATGCGAAGGAGCTAGCCAAGGTTCACCGTAGAGAGGCAGTAGAGGTAGGAAAGATAGCTAAGAATGCGCAGAAGGACTCCCTTACTGTCGCTAATATAGCTCGCAAAAAGCATACTAAAGAAGCTCGATTAGCGGCTAGTATAGTAGTCTAGTATGCAACGTTAAAACAATTAACCGCGGATAAGCTTTAGAAGCGGGTGGAAGAGTCCTCTACTGCCGCCGCTATGGCTACGGCTCTTATTAAGTAACTTTAGGAGACCGCCAAGAAGGCGGTAGAAGAAGCTGCTTTACTAGAGGACTTGTAGGAAGGGTAGGAGGATGATAATATAAGTAATTCAAGCGACGAAGAGTCTTTAGATAAGGAGCCCAAGTTAATTAGCAATATCTGGGGCCTAACTTGGTAGTTAGTTAAGCTCTAAAATACCAAAAATCGACTTTATATAGACTCTATTATATATATTTATAGCTTTAAGACTTCTTACTAACAATGCGATGACTTATAATGGCTTTTGCTAATTATTTACCACTAAATTAGCATTTTAGCGAATTTTGATTTTCAAATCGGTTATAACTAGGGTTACCTTTATAACCCCATCACATACGTTATAAGTTTGTAGTAAATCGCTGCAAATTACCGCAAATCGCTAAAATTGCGACTTAAGCCAGTTAAGCAGACCCTAATTTTCGGCTATAACAACGCACCTAAAAAAAGTTTTCCTAATGCTGCAAAAATGCTGGTAAATTTTTTCCTAACAATAGTATTAGTAGGGATTACTATATTAAGGACTAGGATATCCTAAATAATAATATATAATACTAGACAGATTTAAAGCCTTATTTGTAGAGCGTATATAGAGAAATATGCGTAATATAGATTATAACTGGCTTAGATATGGAATAGGGTCTATACTCCAAGTTATATAAGCGTTTCTTTTTAATCCTACTTATATAAAGCTATACCTTATTAGTATTTATTGCTCTAAAGCCTATTATTAATTCTAAAGGACACTAAGGAATTAATTGCAACTATACTAAGTATTAAACGCTTTTTAAGTCTTTAGCTAATTTAATATATTTAGGGGAACTATAGCTTTATATAAACTATCTCTAATTAACTATTCTCTAGCTATTTCTCTATACCTTACTCTCTAAGAAAAGTGATTAAAAGGATACCTATCTTCTAGAACTATCATTTTTACTATTAGTCTTCTAAATAGAGCCCTTTTCGATATAGCTATAGTTAGGAGACTATATTCTTATAAGATTAGTCCCTTTTATTTATAGCCTACCTATTATAGAAGAGTTTCGCTTTAATTAGCGTTAATATAAAGATATATATTAAATTAAGCGGTACCCATTCTAGAAAAGTAGAGAGAAACGTAAAGTCTTTTAATAGGTATTTAAAATATTCACGTATTAGGATCTGCAAGTCCTAAATATATTTCTACTAATATTAAACTATCGACCTAAATTAAGGTTCCTTACTACTATCTACTACTATCTATTGACCTAGATCGTCTATATAAGCTTTGTCTTAGTTATCTCTTAACTTATAACTAAATATCTTATTAAATATCTTATTACCTATTTCTATTACCTAATAGATAACGTAGTTGTCTATCTATTTTACTACCTACCTAATATATATAGAGAGCTTTTAGAGCCCTCTTTAATAAACAGAGTTCTTATTCTTAATTGTCCGTTTAATATAAATAAACTTATATATAGATTGATCTATAATAAAAATAAGGCTATATATATATGGTGCTAAGAGGACTCCTAATAATTATAATATAAGGAAAATAGTAATCTATATTCTAGCTAATAATTAAGGCCCGTATTATGTTAGACAGGTATTATAGCTCTATATACCTTTTTAAATTCTTAAGAGTTAGGTTCCTAAGGTGGAAATAACTAATTAAATACTAATTTCCCCTATCTTTATTATAAGCAGATTGTTCCTAGTAGTTTAATACTGCTTATATTGCCTAATTATTTACTATTACTATTTTCTAGAACTAGTTATTCTAATAGTTATATTGTAAAAAGATAATGGTTAGTGGTAGTATAGGAGTATATAAATACTATAATAAGTATATTATTTAATAGGCGGGTTTTTTTCTTTATATTATTAAAGGAGAGTAGTTATTAGTTTTATTATATCTAGGGCGCGGGGTTAAAAACTCTAAAAGGTAGTAGTATACCCAAGTCTCCGGTGTAAAAGCTCTATAGCGTGATTCTGGCAATCTAGTCAATTTTAAATAATCTAAATTCCTAGATTTGCTATCTATCTAACTAGTATTAGTAGTTTATAGCGCTTACTAGTTATTGTGATATTAATAGAGGAAATGGTAAGTTAAGAATATCTTCTAAAAATACTAGAGAGTAAATAGTGATTAGAGCTAAGAAGGCGGCTGTAAAGTTAAGCTAATATTAGCGGGTGATTAGAATTAAGGAAGTACATTAAGGAGTTTGGATTTTATTAGTAAGAGGGTAAGAATAAGAGAATAAAAATACTTAACTATGGTTAAACCCCTTAAATAAAAGCAGCGCTTGTAGTAAATAGATTACACCTCTATCTAGAATCCTCCTAGCGGATTTCCCCTATAGACTCTCTTAGCTAAGCTATATAGAATTATCTATAGCTTGGAAGGTTCTTTAATATTTAGGGGCCGAAGATAAGAGGAAAATATCGGTAAATTGATTTAGAGGCTCCTGTTAAACCTAAAGACGTACTCTAAGGTGGGTATATACGCTATAAAGTTTAAATAGCTTAAAGTCTAGTCTTACTAAACTAATTATCCTCTTCCTCAAGCCTTAAAATATAGAGAAAGTTTAGTAATTTAATTGGCTATATAAATTTAGTAGTAGAGTATTAGATCTTTACCTTTTATAATACTATATTAAATTAAGAATATAGGATAAGGACTCTATTTATTAAAGAGGGCTCTAGAAGCTCTCTATATATATAGGTAGGTAATAAATAGACTAATAATATAGTTGTTAGTTAGTAAGTAATTGGTAATAGAAATAGGTAATAAGATATTTAGTTATAAGTTAAAAGATAACTAAGATAAAGCTTATATAGATGATCTAGGTTAATAGATAGTAGTAGATGGTAGTAAGGAACCTTAATTTGGGTTAATACACCTCCTACTATAGAAATACTAAAAAGTTATAATAGCAATTTGGTGTTAAGTTAAAGAAATCCTCTATATATTTACCTTGCCTAAATATTATCTAAATTGAATTAAATTAGATCCTTAATATTAATAAGGTTTAACTACTAAATAAGTATCTTATACTTTTTATAGGGTAGAGCCTTTATTAAGCTGTGTGTTTACTTTTTAGGAACTACTTCTAGGGGTGTTATTCTTTATATTAACGGCCCTATTAGGGTCTTATCTGGGGTAGGAGGCTCTAGCGTAGGTTCCAGGGTTAAATCTAGGGTAGGAAGCTCTAGTAAGAAGTCGTCCTTTAAGACTTATAGGCTAATAATATTATTATCTTAACGACTAAGCTCCTCTTAATTAGTCGCTTAATCTTAATCTCTATTAAAATCTACCTATTGACTTCTACTAATATCCTCTAAAATTTTATCTAAAATCTTATTAAGCTTATCTAACGTCTTATTAAGCTCTTCTAAGCTCTTCTAAAGTCCTTCTTAATTAGGAATAGGGTCTAATAAGGCCTTACTTAAGGTCCTTAGTTATAGTTTATTATACTTAAGTGTTAATTAATTATAATGGCGCTCGCAATGGGTAAATGTCTTAAGGTCTTTCTTATATAGTAAGTTCCTTCTATTATCCTACTATATATCCTTATTATTAAACTTTATTAAGCAGGCCAAATTTATATAGAAATCCGGTATATACGCTGCCTTAGCTAGTAAAATCTCCCTAGG
>Ga0193728_1001200_pt1 | contig 13116 bp, 11 predicted proteins | sample U1c1metaG_FD_143037 | JGI IMG/M metagenome (GOLD analysis project Ga0193728, IMG submission 143037) | Soil microbial communities from a riparian zone of the East river system, Colorado, United States - U1c1 | ecosystem: Environmental > Terrestrial > Soil > Riparian zone | place: USA: East River...
ACCGTATCGCACCGCGGTCGGCAAGCGCGCGACGATCCCGCTCGGCTTGATGGCGTCGCAGTATCACTGTCCCGACGCGAACAACGTACCGAATGCCGCCGAGTGCGTGATCGCGCCGGGCAATCTCACCGACTCCGTGATGGCGATCCGGTTCACCGCCGACCCGGCGTCGAACCTCCACATGCCCGCGGCGGGCTCCGAGATGACCGATCCGACCGGCCAGGCAGACCTGACGACGTGGATCACCAGCCCGTAAACGGCGTCCTCGTCCTCGACAAGCCTCCCGGGATGAGCTCGGCCGCGGCGGTCGACAAGGTCAAGCGCGCGCTGCGCGCGAAGCGGGCGGGGCACGGCGGCACGCTCGATCCGATCGCGACCGGGGTGCTCGCGGTGTGCCTCGGCGAGGCGACGAAGGTCGCGCAGTACTTGCTCGCCGACGACAAGGCGTATCGCGCCGAGCTCGTGCTCGGCAGAGTCACCGATACGCTCGATCGCACCGGCATCGTCACCGAGGAGCGCGACGCCAGCGCGATCACGCGCGCGCAGATCGAGGCGGCGCTAGCCGGCCGCCGTGGCGAGTACGACCAGATCCCGCCGATGTTCTCCGCGATCAAGCAGGACGGCGTGCGGCTGTACAAGCAGGCGCGCCGCGGCGTCGAGGTCGAGCGCGTTCCCCGCCGGATCCGCATCGATCGCCTCGAGCTCGTGGCGCTCGAGGGCACGCGGATCACGCTCGACATCGCGTGCTCCAAGGGCACCTACGTGCGCTCGCTGGTCGACGATCTCGGGCGCGACCTCGGCTGTGGCGCCTATCTCTCCGAGCTCCGCCGGACCCGCAGCGGGCTGTTTTCGATCGATGACGCGCAGCAGCTGACCGCGCTCGACCCGACTCGCCTGTTCTCGATCGAGCACGTCCTGCGCTTGCCGGCGGTGACCGTGACGACGGACCTCGTGCCGTTCGTGCGATCGGGCCTCCAGCTCCGCCTGGACCAGCTCCCGCCCATCCCGGAAACGCCGCAATTCCAACTGATTGACGAGGCCTCGAAGGTCGTCGCGATCGTCCACGCCGAGGCCGGGAAGATCATCTACGACCGCGTCTTTCCCGCCTTGACCTGACGGGCCGAAACCAGCAAAGTGCGCGCGACCACGGAGCACGTCCGCGTCGGGCGCGACCGTTGGCGACTGAGGTACCAGATGCCTGTTTCGACGTTCATCAAGAAAGACACGATCGTCAAGTTCCAGCAGCACGAGGGCGACACCGGTTCGCCCGAGGTTCAGGTCGCACTGCTCTCGCAGCGCGTCGCCCACCTCACCGAGCACCTGAAGAACAACCACAAGGACCACCACAGCCGTCGTGGTCTGTTGAAGATGGTCGGCCAGCGCCGCGCGCTGCTCGACTACTTGAAGCGCATCAACCTCGAGCGCTACAAGAAGCTGATCGAGACGCTCGGCCTCCGCCGCTAGCGTTACTCAGGCGCCGGGGTGTTCTTCGCAGCCTCGCGAAGCACGTCTTTGAGCGCCGTCATCAGCGTCTCCTTCGACGGTGGACCCGCGATCCGCGGCACGTCCGCGATCGAGACGTCCGGAATCTCCGTCGTGCCGTCGCTGACCACGCGGTCGGCGCCGACAAAGCCGATCCGCACGTCGGCCGTCGGCGCCCCGATATAGCCGAGCACGCGGATATCGAGGCCCTGCAGCTTCGCGCCGGTGCGAACGCAGTGGATTTGCCAGCCGGTGTCCTCTCGCTGCTCTTCCACGGTTCCGACCGCGGCGAGGGCCTCGAGCCAACCCGTTGGATCTTTGGCGATGATCGCCAGCTTCACGTCCAAACAACCCGGCGCGTCGGTCTTCATCCCTACCGAAACGGTACCACTTGGCATCGCTCTGGGGACGTGCGATACAACGCCACACAACCAAGCAACGTAGCGTCGCAGGATACCTTAGAGATCGCGCAGGTTTGATCGTTCCGTCGAGAGTCACGAGTGGGGGGCTATTTCCCTTCGGCTCGTGAAGTTGGACAGAGGGTTCAGGCAGGCCGGTCATCAACGGACCGGCGACGTGACTTCTCAGAAGGACACGTGAATGCCTTACGTACGTGAGTCCGCCATCGTCGGCGGCAAGGAAATTATCGTCGAGACCGGCAAGTGGGCCAAGCAAGCCAGCGGCTCGGTCGTCATTCGCTGTGGTGACAGCATGGTGCTCGTGACCGCGCAGGGCTCGAAAGACCCGCGCGACATCGACTTCATGCCGCTGACTTGCGAGTACCAGGAAAAGTTCTATTCGACCGGCAAGATCCCGGGCAGCTTCTTCCGCCGTGAAGGCCGCACCACCAACGCGGAGATCTTGATCTGCCGCTTGATGGATCGCCCGATCCGCCCGCTGTTCCCGAAGGGCTGGTTCATCGACACCCAGATCATCGCGAACGTGATCTCGTTCGACAAAGAGAACGCGACCGACGTGCTCGCGATGACCGCGGCGTCGTGCGCCGTGCACCTGTCGGATCTCGTCTGGGGCGGCCCGCTCGCCGGTATCCGCATCGGCCGGATCGACGGTCAGTTCGTCGCGAACCCCACGTTCGCCGAGCTCGAGAAGTCCGAGATGAACATCATCGTGGCCGCGTCGAAGGACGCGATCATGATGGTCGAAGGCGAGATGCACGAGCTCCAAGAGGACGTCGTGATCGACGCCCTCCTGTTCGCGCACCAAGCCTGCCAGCCGCTGATCGAGCTCCAAGAGAGGCTCCGCGCGATGGTCGGCAAAGAGAAGCGCCCGTTCACGCCGCCGGTCGCGAACGAAGCACTCGCCGCGAAGGTCAAAGACCTTGCGTGGGAGAAGCTCGGCACCGCGCTCCAGATCAAGGACAAGAAGAAGCGCTACGCCGAGGTCGCGACGGTTCGTGCCGAGACGCTCGCTGCAGTCGTCGCCGACGGCACGCTCATGTCGGCGACCGGCGCGGATGCCAAGACGTTCGATGCCGCGTTCGGCAAGCTCCACAAGAAGTGGGCGCGCGGTCATACGCTGTCGACGCGCAAGCGCATCGACGGTCGTAACCCCGACGAGATCCGCACGATCACGATCGAGACCGGCGTGCTGCCGCGCGCGCACGGCTCGGCGCTGTTCACCCGTGGCGAGACCCAGGCGCTCGTCGCCGTGACGCTCGGCACCAAGTACGACGAGAAGAAGCTCGACACGCTCCTCGGCGACAAGAAGCGCACGTTCTACATGGACTACAACTTCCCGCCGTTCTCGACGGGCGAAGTGAAGATGCTGCGCGGCCAGTCGCGCCGCGAAGTCGGTCACGGCTTCCTCGCCGAGCGCTCGGTCGAGGCCGTGGTGCCAATCTACGAGGACTTCCCGTACACGATTCGCGTCGTCTCCGACATTCTCGAGTCGAACGGCTCGTCGTCGATGGCGTCGGTGTGCGGCGGTTCGCTCGCGCTCATGGACGCCGGCGTGCCGACGAAGGCGCCGGTTGCCGGCATCGCGATGGGTCTCATGAAGGAGGGTGATGACTACGTCATCCTCAGCGACATCCTCGGCGACGAGGATCACCTCGGCGACATGGACTTCAAGGTCACGGGTACGCGCCGCGGCGTGTGCGCGTTGCAGATGGACATCAAGGTCGACGGCCTGACCCGCAAGATTCTCGAGGAGGCTCTCGAGCAGGCGAAGCGCGGTCGCATTCACATCATCGAGAAGATGGACGCCGCGATGTCGGCGCCGCGCGACGAGGTCTCGATCTACGCACCGCGCATCGTCACGGTCCAGGTCAAGCCCGACAAGGTCCGCGACATCATCGGCCCCGGTGGCAAGACGATCCGCGCGATCCAGGAGCAGACCGGCGCGCAGATCGATATCAACGACAGCGGCATCGTGTCGATCGCGTCGTCGGACTCGAAGGCGATCGAGCAGGCGCAGGCGTTGATCTCCGGCCTCACGATGGAGCCCGAGGTCGGGCTCTACTACAACGGCATCGTCAAGAAGATCGTCGAGATCGGCGCGTTCGTCGAGATCCTGCCGGGCACCGACGGCCTCCTGCACATCAGCGAAGTCTCGAAGGACCGCATCCGCGCCGTCGAGGACGTCCTGTCCGAGGGCGACGAAGTCGTCGTGAAGTGCATCAAGGTCGATCGCGACGGCAAGATCCGGTTGTCGCGCCGCGAAGCGCTCGATGCGAACCCCGGTCCCGAAGAGATTCACAACTACGTGATCTAGCGCTTGGCGTATCGCGAGGGCGCACCACCGCCGTGCCACATCTGCGAGGACAACCCCGCAGTCGGCACGTGCGCGTGCTGCAATCGCGAGACGTGCAAGCGGCACCTGCGCGATGACGACAAGCGCGGGTGGTGCTCGCGCTGCGACGAGGGCTACTTCCGGTACATCCGGAAGACCGACACGATGCGCGGCTACCTGCGCTGGTGGCTCGGGATGGCTCCCGCCGTCGCGCTGCCGTTCCTCTACCCGCCGCTGATCGCCGGGACGATCGCGTACATCTTCCTCGGGTTTCCGTACGCGATGTGGCGGTCGAAGCGTGCGCGCACGGCAAAGTTCCTCGCCCACGCGCGGCGGACCGGGCTCGCGCTCGAGGCACCGAAACTGCCGGGTATGGAGCTCGCCGAGAACCTGCGCGACTACGAATACCGGCGCCGCAACCAGCAGGCGATCACCGAGCCGGTCGACGGGTCCGAGGCCGAGGAATAGGGTCGGCCGGTGTCGCGTTCGATCGTCATGCGGCCCGTCGTCCTCGCGCTGGTGCTCGCCGCGTGCGGCAATCACTCCGACGACCTGTGCGCGCGCACCGTGAACCATGTGTTCGCGATGACGATCGCCGCCCCGAAGGGCTCCGAGCCCAAGGGCGAAGAGAAGGACGTCATCGATCAGATCCAATCCGCGACCCGCACGCAGTGCCGCGTCGAGGGTCTGTCGCAAGCCCAGGCCGATTGCATCCTCGCGGCGCAGCCGCCGGACTGGGACGATCACCTGCGCACGTGCCCGGCGTTCGCCGCGAAGCCGCTGACGTGGATCACGTTGCGGCCGACCCGCGACCAGCGGCGCGAGATGCGCGACAAGAAGCCGGTCCCCGACGGTCCGCGCGAGTCGAAGACGCACTTCAAGCAGCTCGTCGCGGTGCCCGACGGCATGTGCGGGCTCAGCGATGCCGGCGAGGTCGAGTGCTGGGGCGAGCCACGCCGCGCGAAGTTCCCGGCCGGACCGTTCGTCCAGATCGCGGCGACCAACGACATGGCTTGCGGGCGGACGCCCGACGGCATCGTGCACTGCAGCCTCGGCGACTTCGGCCAGGCCGATCGCACGCCGACGACGCCGTTCTCCGACTTCGCGGTCGACGAGCTACGCGGCTGCGGCGTCCGGATCAGCGACAAGCAGATCGAGTGCTGGACCAGCTACGACGAGGATGCGCTGGCATCGCCGCTCGCGCAGTTCACGTCCGTGGTCGTCAGCCACACAGGTGCGTGCGGCCGGACCGTCGAGGGCAAGCCGCTGTGCTTCGGCGAGTATCCTCCGGAGCTTCCGCCCGCCGATGTGCTCGCGTGGTCGGACAGTGGCAAGAGCGGCGCCTGCACGATCGACAAGGCGCATCACCTCACGTGTACGACCGCGTGGCGGATGGGCGCGCCTCCGGAGGGCACGTTCGAGACCGTGGCGGTGGGCAGCGGCTTCGCGTGCGCGGTGCGGGTGGGCGGCGGCACGGTGTGCTGGGGAGAGAACGACGACGGCGAGTGCAACGTCCCGCAGTAGTCCGCGGTGATAGGATGGCGGGCGATGGTCCCGCGCGTCCTCGTCAAAAAGCTCCGGCCGGATGCGATCGTGCCGAGCTATCAGACTCCCGGCGCCGCCGGCATGGATCTGTGCGCCGCGGTCGACGAGCCGGTCACGATCCAGCCGCGCACGCGCGCCGCGATCAGCACCGGCCTCGCGATGGCGATTCCGGAAGGCTTCGAAGGTCAGGTCCGGCCGCGCTCCGGGCTCGCGGCGAAGCACGGCATCACGTGCACGAACGCGCCCGGGACGATCGATCACGATTTTCGTGGCTGTGTGACCGTGCTGTTGATCAATCACGGCAGCGAGCCGTTCACGGTCGAGCCCGGCCATCGCATCGCGCAGCTCGTGATCGCGCCGGTCGTGCAAGCCGAGCTGGTGGAAACCGAGGAGCTATCCGAGACCGCGCGGGGCAGCGGCGGGTTCGGATCGACGGGGCGCTAGTTGGCGAACGAGCGCTCGAAACGACCGACGCTGAAGGCGCCACCGGGTGGTGCGCCGCCGCCCAAGCCGGTGCCGCGCGGCGCGCCGCAGTTTCAGACCGACGAGACACGAGAAGCCGGACCGAACGCGCGGCGCCGCAGCCAGGCCGAGAGCGACGACGATCCGACGAGCATCTACGACTCGGGAAAATACCCGTCGACGCCGAACGCGACGCAGCCACGTCCCGGCGAACCGGACTTCGTGCGCGAGCCCGCGACGCCGATCAAGGTCATGTCGAAGAAGACGCCGGGTGCGATGTCGTCGGGGCAGATTCCGCTGCCGCCGGATACGCGTGACGCGCGGCCGATGCCGCAGGTCAAGCTCCGCGCGATCTCCGAGCTCGCGACCAAGTCGCACACGCCGCAGCAACAGCTCGGGTACCTCGCACCACCCCGCGATCCGAACGAAGTGCGCGCGCGCCGGCGCCGAGATTTCGTCGTGTGGGGCTCGATTTGCGTGATCCTCGCGTGCGTGTTCGCGCTGGGGATCTGGTTCATCGCGAAGCACTAGGTTGTGGTATCTAGGCGACGATGATCGCGCGTTACAGCAGGCCCGAGCTAGCGGCACTGTGGGACGACGCGTATCGCTTCGAGCAGTGGCTCGCGATCGAGCTCGCGGTGTGCGAGGCGATGGAGCAGGCGGGCACGGTCCCGATCGGCACCGCCGCGAAGGTCCGCGACGCCGCGCAGGGCAAGCTCGATCCGGCGCGGATCCTGGAGATCGAACAGAAGACCCGCCACGACGTGATCGCGTTCCTGACGCACGTCGAGGAGCTCGCGGGCGAACCGGCGCGCTGGCTCCATCTCGGCATGACGTCGTCCGACGTGCTCGACACCTCGCTCGCGCTGCAGACCGGGCGCGCGCTCGACCGGATCATCAGCGGCGTGATCGGCCTCGCGAACGTGCTCGCCGACAGGGCGCGCGAGCACGCGGCCACGCCGATGATCGGCCGCTCGCACGGCATTCACGCCGAGCCGATCACCGCGGGCCTGACGTTCGCGCGGTGGAACGCAGAGGTCGTGCGCGCGTCGTCGCGGCTGGTCCGCGCGCGCCACGCGATCGCGGTCGGCAAGATCGCCGGCGCCGTCGGCGTGTACGGCAACCTCGATCCGGCGATCGAGCGCGACGCGCTCGGCAAGCTCGGGCTCGAGCCGGAGACCGTCGCGACCCAGATCGTCGCGCGCGACCGCCACGCCGACGTGTTCAACGCCCTCGCGATGCTCGGCACCGCGATCGAGCAGATCGCGCTCGGCGTGCGGCACTGGCAGCGCACCGAGGTCGGCGAAGCGGAGGAGGGCTTCGGCGTCGGCCAGAAGGGCAGCTCCGCGATGCCGCACAAGAAGAACCCGATCCTGTCGGAGAACCTGACCGGGCTCGCGCGGCTGTTGCGCGGCTACGCGCAGGCCGGCATGGAGGACGTCGCGCTGTGGCACGAGCGCGATATCTCGCACTCGAGCGTCGAGCGTGTCGCGATGCCGGATGCGACGATCCTCGCGGACTTCATGCTCGCGCGTGCGACGTCGCTCGTGCAGGGCCTCGTCGTGCATCCCGCGCGGATGCGCGCGAACCTCGAGCGGTTCGGCGGCTTGTACTTCTCGGAGGCGGTGCTGCTCGCGCTCGTCAAGACCGGGCTGCCGCGCCAGAAGGCGTACGAGATGGTCCAGCGCTCGGCGCTCGCCGCGATCGCCGAGGCCGCGCAAGAGGGCCTCAACGGCGCGAAGCCCGGGCGGTTCCGCGAGCTGCTCGGCAAGGATGCCGACGTCAGCGCGCGGTTGACGGCGCAGCAGCTCGACGCGTGCTTCGATCTCGAGCATCACCTGCGGTTCGCACCCGCGATCCTCGAGCGCGCGCTGGGGAGGTCGGTATGAGCTCGAACATCAGTGACGCGACCTTCCACGCGCAACTCGCGCAGACGCTCGATCACACGCCGTGGGTCGCGCTCGCCGGCCGCACGCTGCCGCGCTACGACGGCAAGGTCCGCGACTGCTACATCGACAAGGAGCGCGGCGAGCGCGTGATCGTCGTGACCGATCGGTTGAGTGCGTTCGATGCCGTCGTCGGCACGATCCCGTTCAAGGGCCAGGTGTTGAATCAGATCGCGACGTTCTGGTTCGAGCTCACGAAAGACCTCGCGCCGAACCACATGGTGCGCGTGCCCGATCCGAACGTGATGGTCGCGCGCGAATGCGAGCCGCTGCCGGTCGAGCTCGTGATGCGCGCGTATCTGACCGGTGTGACATCGACGTCGATCTGGTACGCGTACGAGCGCGGCGCGCGCACGTTCTGCGGCCACGCGCTGCCCGACGGCATGAAGAAGAACCAGCCTCTCGCGCAGCCGATCCTGACGCCGTCGACCAAGGCGGCGAAGGGCGATCACGATGTCTCGGTCTCGAAGGACGAGCTACTCGCGATGGGCCGGATCTCGCCGGAGCTGTTCGAGCGCGCCGCTGCGCTCGCCGAGAAGCTGTTCGCGGTGGGGCAGGCCCACGCGGCGAAGCGCGGCCTGATCCTCGCCGACACCAAGTACGAGATGGGCCTCGACAAGGCCGGCAACCTGACCGTGATCGACGAGATCCACACGCCGGACTCGTCGCGCTACTGGCACGCCGACGACTACGAGGCGCGGCTCGCGCGCGGTGAAGAGCCGCGCAGCCTCGACAAGGAGTTCGTGCGGCGTTGGCTCGCCGGCGAAGCGAAGTGGACCGGCGATGGCCCACCGCCCGTGATGCCCGCCGAGATCCGGATCGAAGCAGCGCGCCGCTACATCGCGAGCTACGAGCTCGTCACGGGCACGCCGTTCGTGCCCGACACGCGCGAGCCGGTCGCGCGAATCGCCGCGGCGCTCGGAGCGACGTGCTAGTCCTCCCCGGTCGCGCAGCTCTCAGCGCGGCCAAGCGGCAGAGTGCGCTCGCGAAGGCGCGAACCGCGTGCCCGCACGCGACCGCGATCGACGCGCGCTGGGTCCACGTCGTGGCGTGCACGCGCGAGCTCACCGGGCCCGAGCTCGATCAGCTCGGCGCGATGCTGAGCTACGGTCCGAGCGCCGTCATCGCGACGGTGCCGGCCGGCTCGCAGTTCAAGGTCGAGACGATCGAGACCGACTCGTTCTTCATCACGCCGCGCGTCGGCACGACCTCGCCGTGGTCGTCGAAGGCGACCGACATCGCGCGGGTCTGCGGCCTCGCCGCGATCACGCGGATCGAGCGCGCGACGGAGTGGACCGTGACGGGGCAGGGCATCGACGGCGCGCAGATCGGCGCGGCGCTGTCGGATCGGATGACCGAGAGCGTGATCCTGCGCGAAGCGGATCTCGACCTGTTGCTCGGTCACACCACCGCGGCGCGCCCGCTCGCGACGATCGCGGCGACCGCCGAGACGCTGCGCATCGCCTCGCGCGAGCTCGGCCTCGCACTCGCAGATGACGAGATCGAGTACCTCGTCACGCGTTACCACCAGCTCGGCCGCGATCCGACCGACGTCGAGCTGATGATGTTCGCGCAGGCCAACAGCGAGCACTGCCGCCACAAGATCTTCAACGCCGAGTGGTACGTCGAAGGGACGAAGCAGCCGCGCTCGCTGTTCCAGTGGATCAAGCGCTCGACCGAGAGCGCGCCCGAGGGCGTGCTGTCGGCGTACAAGGACAACGCGGCGGTCGTCGAGGGCCAGCCGACGGAGCGGTTCTTCCCCGATGGCGATGGCGTGTACCGCGGCCACGCCGAGGTCTCGCACATCCTCGGCAAGGTCGAGACCCACAATCACCCGACCGCGATCTCGCCGTTCCCCGGCGCCGCGACCGGCTCCGGCGGCGAGATCCGCGACGAAGGCGCGACCGGCCGCGGCGCGAAGCCGAAGGCGGGGCTCACCGGGTTCGTCGTCTCCGACCTGCGCTTCCCCGGCCAGCTCGAGCCGTGGGAGCCGTCCGCCGAGGAATGGATCGGCTCGCCGGCGCGGATCGCGACCGCGCTCGATATCATGATCGATGGCCCGCTCGGCGGTGCCGCGTTCAACAACGAGTTCGGCCGCCCCGCGATCCTCGGTTACTTCCGCACGTTCGAGCACGCGCCCGAGCACCACGGGGTCGTGCGTGGCTTCCACAAGCCGGTCATGCTCGCCGGCGGCATCGGCGCGATCCGGCCGGCGCACGTCGCGAAGGCGCCCGTGCCCGCGGGCTCGGCGCTGATCGTGCTCGGCGGCCCGGCGTTCTTGATCGGCCTCGGCGGCGGCGCGGCGAGCTCGCTCGCGCAAGGTGCGTCGGCCGAGGATCTCGACTTCGCGTCGGTGCAGCGCGACAACGCCGAGATCGAGCGCCGCTGCCAAGAGGTGATCGATCGCTGCTGGGCGCAGGGCGACGACAATCCGATCCTGTCGATCCACGACGTCGGCGCGGGCGGGTTGTCGAATGCGATGCCCGAGCTGGTCCACGACGCCGGCCGCGGCGCGGCGCTCGCGCTGCGTGCGATCCCGACCGGCGAGGCGGGGCTGTCGCCGCTCGAGCTGTGGTGCAACGAAGCGCAGGAGCGCTACGTGCTCGCGATCGCGCCCGACCGCGTGCCGGGGTTCGCGGCGCTGTGTGCCCGCGAGCGCGCGCCATGGGCGCAGCTCGGTACCGCGACCGCCGAAGGTCATCTGTTGCTCGCGGATCGCGACGGTCCCCCGGCGGTCGACATCCCGCTCGAGCTCGTGCTCGGCAAGCCGCCTCGCATGACCCGCCACGCCGAGCCGCTGCACGCGCCGCGGTTCGGGCTCGAGCTCGGAGGCGCCACCATCGCCGAGGCCGTCGATCGCGTGCTCGGCTTGCCGACGGTCGCCGACAAGTCGTTCCTCGTCACGATCGGCGATCGCACGGTCGGCGGGCTCGTCGCGCGCGACCCGATGATCGGTCGCTTTCAAGTGCCTGTCGCCGATTGCGCGCTGACCACCGCCGGGTTCGACACCTACGCGGGCGAGGTCATGGCGATCGGCGAGCGCCCACCGGTCGCGGTGCTCGACAGCGCGGCCGCGTCGCGCCTCGCGATCGGCGAAGCGATCACGAACCTCGCAGCCGCGCCGATCGGGCCGCTCGGCCGGATCAAGCTGTCGTGCAACTGGATGGCCGCCGCCGGTCATCCCGGTGAGGACGCCGCGCTGTACGACGCCGTGCGTGCATGCAGCGATACCGCGGTCGCGCTCGGCATCTCGATCCCCGTCGGCAAGGACTCGATGTCGATGCGCACCGTGTGGCCCGCCGAAGAAGCATCGCCGCATGGCGATGCGGGGATGCGCGACGTTCGCGTCGTGGTCTCGCCGGTCACGCTCGTCGTCACCGCGTTCGGCCCGTGCAACGACGTGCGCCGCGCCGTCACGCCGGAGCTGCGCGGCAACGCCGATGATCGCGAGCGCCAGCTGCTGCTCGTCGATCTGAGCGCCGGCCAGGCGCGGCTCGGTGGCAGCTGCCTCGCGCAGGTGTTCGGCCAGCTCGGCGACACGCCGCCCGATCTCGACGATCCGAAGCGCCTGCATCGCTTCTACGAGGCGATCCAGCAGCTCGTCTCCGAGCACAAGCTGTCGGCGTATCACGATCGCTCTGACGGCGGCCTCGTGGTCACGGTGCTCGAGATGGCGTTCTGCTCGGGACTCGGCCTCGATCTCGATACCGGCGCGCTGCACGGCGATCCGTTCGCGGCGCTGTTCGCGGAAGAGCTCGGCGCGGTGATCGAGGTCGCGACCGTGGATCTGGCGCACGTCGAAGCCGTGCTCTCGCGGGTCGGCGCGACGGTGACGCCGATCGGCCGCGCGGTCGATTCCGAGCGCATCCGCATCACGCACGGTTCGCGCCGCGTGCTCGACGCCAGCCGCGCGTCGCTGCGCGATCGCTGGTCGCACGTCACCCACGAGATCGCGCGCCGCCGCGACGATCCGCAGTGCGCCGACGAAGAACACGAGCTGCGCGTCGATGCCGGCGCGATCGGGCTCGCGGCACACCTGACGTTCGATCCGACCGACGACGTCGCCGCGGCCGCGATCGCGCGCAAGGCGCGCCCGCGCGTCGCGATCCTGCGCGAGCAAGGCGTCAACGGTCAGACCGAGATGGCGGCGGCGTTCACGCGCGCCGGGTTCGACGCGATCGACGTCCACATGACCGACCTCGTCGAGGGCCGCAGCGATCTCGCGGACGTCCGCGGGCTCGTCGCGTGCGGCGGGTTCTCGTTCGGCGACGTGCTCGGCGCCGGCCGCGGCTGGGCCTCGACGTTTCGCTATAACGCGCGCGCGCGCGATGCGGTCCAGCGCCTGGTCGCGCGGCCCGACACGTTCGTGCTGGGCGTGTGCAACGGCTGCCAGATGATCGCCGACCTCGCGCCGGAGCTAGTCCCCGAGCTCGCCGCAGCGTGGCCGCGGTTCGTGCGCAATCGCAGCGACCGGTTCGAGGCGCGCGAGGTCCTGGTCAAGATCGACGACAGCCCGTCGCTGTTCTTCCGCGGCATGACCGGCTCGTGGTTGCCGATCGCGAACGCGCACGGCGAGGGCCGCGCCGAGCTCGCGACCGACAAGCTCGCCGCGCTCGAAGGCCAGCGCCTCGTCGCCGCGCGCTTCGTCGACGGCCGCGGCCAGGTCAGCGAGCGCTACCCGATCAACCCGAACGGCTCGCCGCGCGGCATCGCCGCGATCACGTCGCCCGACGGTCGGATCACCGCGATCATGCCGCACCCCGAGCGCGTGTTCCGGACCGTGCAGCTGTCGTGGCATCCCCGCGAATGGGGCGAGGACAGCCCGTGGATGCGGATGTTCCGCAACGCGCGGGTCTGGGTCGACTAGACCAACGGCAGTGCGAGTGCGATCGCGGCGAGCACGATCAGCGCGGCATGCACCCGGCGGCAC
>Ga0193728_1001201_pt1 | contig 13115 bp, 16 predicted proteins | sample U1c1metaG_FD_143037 | JGI IMG/M metagenome (GOLD analysis project Ga0193728, IMG submission 143037) | Soil microbial communities from a riparian zone of the East river system, Colorado, United States - U1c1 | ecosystem: Environmental > Terrestrial > Soil > Riparian zone | place: USA: East River...
GCCCGGGCGGTGTTCGCCGGGCCGCCGGCGTCTCCCATTACGACGTGAACGTACGTTTACTGCTGCCCTGGCAGCAGCAACGTTACGTTCACGTCGTTGCGCGCGGCCCCGGGCCGCACCAGCGGGCGTGTTCGCCGCCGGGTACTCGCGCCGGGGGCGGACATGGCCGCCGGGCCGCCGACGGGCCGCACTACGACGTGAACGTACGTTTGCTGCTGCCCTGGCAGCAGCGCCTCCACGTTCATGTCGTTGCGCGCGGCACCGGGGGGGCGCGCCGCGCGCCGCGGGCGGGCTGGCGGGGTCACGGGGGCGGGGCCGCGGGCCGGGCACGGTGTCAGCGGCCGGGGAGTCGCGCTAGGCCAGGCGTGCCTCCTGGCGAAGCAGCGCGGCAAGGTCACCGGGAGCGGGGGCGGCCCCGGCCAGCCCGCGGGCGGTGAACCACCGGGCCACGTTGGCGGCGTCCCGGTCCAGGAACTGCGCACCGCGCGGATGGGCGATCACGTCCACGACCTGGGGCAGGTCGATCATGACCATGCGGCCGCCGGAGACCAGCAGGTTGTAGGCGGACAGGTCACCGTGGGCCAGGCCGAGGCCGGCCAGGGTGACCAGGGCCTGCACCAGCTGGTCCCACAGGCGGGCCAGCGCGTCGGGGGCGGGCCGGGTCTCGGCCAGCCGCGGCGCGGCGGTGCCGTCGGGCTCGCCGATGAACTCCAGCATGATCTCGGTGCCGAGGACCTGGACCGGGTACGGCACCGGGATGCCGGCCCGGCGCAGCTGGCAGAGCGCGGCGAACTCGGCGCTGGCCCACTCCCGCGCGATCATCTCCCGCCCGGCCGCGCTCCCGGCGGCCATCGCCCGGTTGGCCCTGGACTCGCGGACCCGGCGGCCCTCCCGGTAGGCGGCATCCCGGTGGAACATCCGGTGCTCGGGATCGCGGTACCGCTTGGCCGCCAGCAGGCAGGACCGGCCCGTCCCCGGCACGCCGCGGCGGACCAGGAAGACGTCGGCCTCCTTGCCGGTCTTCAGCACGCCCAGCTCGGTGTCGACCGCGGCCAGCTCGGTGACCAGCCAGCGCGGGTAGGGCTGCGGGCCGCGGTCCCCGGCGGCCGGCTGGTCCCAGCTGGACCAGCGGTTCCCCGCGAGCAGCCCGGCTACGGCGTCATGGGCGTCCGCGGCGGGCAGCGACCGGCGGTGCCGGTCGCGCTTGGCAAAGGCGGGCTCTTCGTCGTCAAAGCGCCGCTTGCGGCGGCGGTAGGCAGGATCGGGCACAGGCGGTGCTCCTCAGGCCGACGGTGAAAGAAGAAGGCAGCGTGATATGCGAGACGGGCATCATCGGCGTCCTCCTTTCGCTCATCCGGCATCGCCAGCGACCAGTCCGTGCGCCTGCGAGATTGTCACGCCCGGCCCGGGCCGGGCAACCGGATTTCCGGCGTTCCGCTGACAACCGGGCAGCCGCCCTGCGGGTGCCGGCGATGAGCGGTTCGCTTTGTACCTCGTTTTGACGGACGATCCGAACCGCTGAGCTGCCACTGCCCAGAGAAGGGCTGCCACTGCCCAGCCGGCAAATGACTGGCGGCGCGCGGGACGCCCCTGGCACAGTGCGGCCGTGCCCGAAAATCACTTTGGCGAGCTGATCGCGGAGCGGTACGACGCGGCTGAAAGGGACCAGTTCGAGCAGGCGGCCATCGACCGGACGGTCAGCTTCCTGGCCGGCCTGGCAGGCGACGGCGATGCCCTCGAGCTCGGCATCGGCACGGGCCGCATCGCGCTGCCGCTGCGCCGGCGGGGCGTCCGCGTGCAGGGGATTGACCTGTCCCCGGCCATGGTCGCGCGGCTGGCGGCCAAGCCGGGCGCGGCGGACATCGGCGTGGCCATCGGCGACTTCGCCACCACCCGGGTGCCCGGCCAGTACCGGGTGGCCTACCTCGTGTACAACACGATCGAGAACCTGACCACGCAGGACGAGCAGGTCGCGTGCTTCCGCAACGCCGCCGCGCACCTGGAGCCCGGCGGCTGCTTCGTCATCGAGGTCGAGGTACCCGCCCTCCAGCGGCTCCCGCCCGGCGAGGTGGTCCGGGCATTCGCCGTGCGCCCCGACCACCTGGGCTTCGACGAGTTCGACGTCGCCGCGCAGGGCATGGTGTCCCACCACTACCGGGTCGCCGGCGGCCAGCTGGAGGTTTACTCGGTGCCGTTCCGCTACGTGTGGCCGTCCGAGCTCGACCTGATGGCCCGGCTGGCCGGGATGACCCTGCGCGAGCGCTGGGGCGGCTGGGACCGCGAGCCGTTCACCAGCGAGAGCACCGCCCACGTCTCGGTCTGGGAGAAGCCGGCGCAGCTCCCCGGCGCCTGACGCAGTCCGGCGGGCGCCTCAGGACCGGACTGCGGCCCAGGCCAGCGACAGGGCCGCCGCGTCCTCGAGGACCGCGCCGGGCCAGTCGCGGCCGAGGTGCCGGGCGGCGACCCGGCGCCAGCGCGAGCCCAGCCACGCGGCGGCCAGCGCTGTCCCCACGGCGACGGCCGCCGCCGTGGCCGCCGCAGCCTCGCCCACCGGATCCGGGTCCGCCGGGCCGGGATCGCCGGGCCGGGGCGGCCACTGGCGGCGCGCCACAGTCTGGCCCGTGAGCGCCGCCATCAGGACGCGCCCGGTGAGCCCGCGGGGCGCGAGCCGATCCGGCGTGGCGGGCAGCTTGTCGGCCCCCAGTTCCCCCAGCGCGCCCGACGCGACCAGCGCTTTCACCCAGCCCTTGCGCAGCGTGCGGTCGGGCTGCGTGGCTGCGGAGGCCGGGGTGGCCAGCGCCAGTGCGGCCATTCCAGTGAATGACCGCGATCCGGTGGTAGCGCCGATCAGCGCCGCGCGGGCCAGTACTCGCGCCGGCAGCAATCTCATGGGGCCATGGTAGGGGCGGGCGCAGGTAAGGCCGCCGCGGCCTAAGTCCCCAGCACCCGACCTGCCAGCTGGCCCCGGAGGCGAGCGAGGCCCGACCGTAAGCGACCGAGCTGCAGAACCAAGGCTCTATCGTCCTGACTCCGCCCAATCTCCTCCACGGAGTGGCGGGAGATGCCGAGGCGTTCCTCAAGCCATCGACTGTCCACGATGCCTTCGCGCAGGACCTGCCCGAGGCCGACCGGTGGCTGATCGTCGCGAGCCAGCGCCCGATCACGCTCGGCGCGAACACAGCGGGGACGGAGACGGCCGCCTGGAAGACCATGCCGAGCTGGGCCGTGGTCGGCACCCAGGATCGCGTCATACCCCCGGCCACGCAGCGCAGCATGGCGGAGCGGGCGGGCTCAACGATCACCGAGGTCGCGGGATCGCACGTATCACTGGTGTCCCATCCGGAGGCGGCGATTGCGGCCATCCTCGCCGCCGCGGCCGCCGTCGACGCCTAGGGAGAATCCGGGGCGCCGGTGAAGGCGGCCTCGATGTCCTGGCGGGTCACCGCGGGGCCGGGCATCGGCACCGGGCCGCCCGCGGCGATCCCGTTCACGAAGGCCGCGAGCTGGCGTCCGGCGATCAGCGGCCAGGCCGGGCCGTGCGGCAGCGGCTGGGTGATGAGCGCGCTGAAGACGATGACGTCAGTCGCGTTGACGTCGGCGCGGATGCTGCCGTCGGCATGGCCCCGTTCAATGAAGTAATCGAGTTGCCGGTTGATCTCCCGCCGCGCCGCCACGGCCTCGGCGGTCACCAGCGGCGGGGCGCCGTGCAGGGGCAGGATCAGCTGGTCGCCGATCGCGAGGGAGCGCGACAGGAACTCGCGGACCGCTTCGAGGCCGCCGAGGTCCAGGGCGGCGACCTCGCGCAGGATCTGGCCGAGCAGTCCGTAGGCGCGGTGCTCGAGCGCGTGCAGCAGGGCCTCGCGGTCGGCGTAGCTGCGGTAGAGGGTCCCGACGCCGACCCCGGCCGCGGCCGCGATGGTGGCGATGGGGACGTGGCGGCCGTCGCGCAGCATCACGGCGGCCGCCGCGGCCAGGATGCGCTCGCGGTTCTGCTCGGCGTCCCGGCGGGGGCGCCGGGGCGTGCCGCTCGGCTTACCGGACGAATTCATCCGCTTGAGTTTAGCCGGTCGGGCCGGCTGCGGTAGAATATAAGCGGACGAAATATTCCGGTTATCTTCGGTTCGGAGGCTTTCATGCAGCTTGGCATCCTGGGCACGGGAAAGGTCGCGCAGACCCTCGCGCAGCACTGGTCAGCCGCCGGCCATGACATCACGTTCGGGTCCAGGAAGCCGGCCGAGGCGGGCGCCCCGGGCGCGCCGGTCGCATCGCTGGCCGGCGCGGTGGCCGGGAGCGACGTCGTGGTGAACGCGACGCCCGGCTCGGTGTCACTGGCGGTGGCGCAGTCCATCGGCGCGGCCGCGTTCGCGGGGAAGGTGCTGGTCGACGTGGCCAACGCGAACACGCCGTCCCTCGAGCTGGTCTACCCGAACTCCAGCCTGGCGGAGAAGCTCCAGGCGGCGCTCCCGGCCGCCCGGGTCGTGAAGACGCTGAACACCGCCGCGATGTCGGTCCTGACCGAGCCCGCCAGCCTCCCGCCGAGCAGCGTCTTCGTCTCCGGCGACGATGCCGGGGCCAAGGCCACGGTCACGTCCCTGCTGGCCGACCTCGGGTGGCCCGACGGGTCGGTCGTCGACCTCGGCCCGATCACTTCGGCGCGCGGGCCGGAGCACTACTTTCTGATGTTCGCGGCCATCATGCAGTCGCTCCGCTCGCCCGCCTTCAACATCCGCCTCGTCACCCCGTAAGGGAGCCGCCCCATGAACGACAGCCCGGCCGGCTTGCCGTACCCGGCGGTCCCGCCCGATGACGTGCAGCGGTCCCTGGCCGTGGCCCGGCCCGACAGCGACCAGGGGCTCACCCACCTGGGCGTGGTCGGCGACACCTACACGATCCTGCTGACCGGCGCGGACACGGCGGGCCGGTACACCCTCATCGACATGCACGTCCCGCCGGGCGGCGGTCCCCCGCCGCACCGGCACGACTTCGAGGAGATGTTCACGGTGCTGGACGGCGAGGTGCTGCTCACCTTCCGCGGCCAGCAGTCGGTCGCCCGGGCCGGGGAGACCGTGAACGTGCCGGCCAACGCCCCGCATGCCTTCACCAACGCCTCCGGCGCGCCCGCGCGGCTGCTGTGCATGTGCTCGCCGCCGGGGCAGGAGGTGTTCTTCCTCGAGGTCGGCCAGCGGGTGGGCACCCGGACCGAGCCGCCGGCGGGGCTCGACGAGGCCGCCCAGGCGGCGTTCGTGGCCAAGGCCCAGGCGCTGGCCCCGCAGTACCGGACGGAACTGCTCCGGCCCTAGCAGGTTGGTGGTGGGCAGCTCTAATTCATAGAGGCGTCACGGCTCCACGGGGCCGGGCATCTCGTCCAGGGGGGCGGGCGCTTCGCCGGGGCTCTTGCGGCGCGGGCGGCGCCGGGCCATGACCCGGCGGCCGTCGACCGTCCAGCGGCGCCGGCAGCGCGTGCACCGCAGGAGCTCCCCGAACCGGGCCGAGACCACCCCGGATTCCTCCAGCGTGCCGCCGCACGAGCAGGAATCGCCGACCATCGTCTTCCGCACCACCTTGCGCCCGCGGCGCATGATGATCGGGACCGGCCGGTCACCGGGACGATTCTCTTCGTGCGCCACCCAGTAGCCAAGGCCGGCGGCGCCCCCCACTACGACAATGAGGACCGTCACCAGAATTGCCAATTGTTCCTCCCGGGGCGAGATATAGGTCGACCGTACTGCGCGGCCTGACCTGAAGATAGCCAGCTGTTGCAGGTTTACTCATCGCCGGGGCCAATCTGGCCGGTACCTATTCGCGGGCCGCCTCACAGCGGCCGGCGCGGGTCAGGCTCGTCGGGGTGGACCAGGTCGCGGTCGGGCGGCCAGACGGCCCGCGAGTGGGCGCTCAGCCACTCGCGGCGGCCGTACCGGGCCTGCAGCTCGGCGGCGAACAGCGAGTCGGCGTCGTACTCGTCGGCGTGCTGGGGCGTCGGGTCGTCGATGGCATTGCCCAGGAGCCCGACGTAGCCCAGCCGGGGCAGGCCCGCCGAGGCGGCCAGAGCGCTCACGCCCGCGGCACCGACGTGGTTGAGGCCGAGATCGAGCCATTCCAGCTCGGACAGGTAGGGCGAGCTCGCGATCAGCCCGGCCTCGGCGTCGCCGAGCTCGCAGCGCAGCAGGCTGAGCCCGCGGATCCGGCGCAGGTGGGGCGAGGCGAACAGCTGCCCGGCCACGGGCGCCGCGTCGGACAGGTAGAGCTGCAGCACCGGCGCGCGCTCGTACAGTTCCGCCGCACGGGCCAGGAACGTGGCCGCGTCCAGCCAGACGGCCTCTACGAAGCCGCGGAAGAACTGGTAGCCCGCCACCAGCGTGCGGACCTCGCGCGCCCACTCGGTACTGCGATCGGACCTCAGGTAGGCGGTGCGCAGGGAGAGCTCCCGCTGGCGCTCCTCGTTGACGCGGTCCCGGCGCAGCCGCCGCTGCTCGATCTGCATCCAGATGAACTCGGTGCGCTCCGGGTCGGCGTCCTGCACTGCCTCGGCGTAGGCCAGGCGCGGCGTGTCGTCGAGCGGTGCGGCCACGACCCGCTGGTAGAGCCCGGCCAGCGCGCCGTCCTCCCGCTCGTCGGTGACGATGGTGATGCCCGCCTGGTAGGCCTGGGCCCGCTGCAGGGCGCCGGCCTCGGCGTCAGTCAGGGGCTCGGCGGCGGCGTGCCGGCGCCGCTGCTGGCGCCGGGCCAGGTCCCAGGCGCGCTTGGCCGACATCCAGGTGTCGCTTATCTCCTCGACATCCATGTCGCCGATGTCCACGCCGCCCCCTTCGCAGGGCCCGGCCGGCCCTGAGCGCAGGCTACGTCTTCGGGCGGCCGCGGTGACCGCATTGAGCCGTTCCGGCACGCTGGAGGCGCGCGTCCGGGGCGGGCGCTGCTCGGGGCGGGCTGGTGATCACGCGGGGCGGCGGCCGACTCATAATGGGCGTGGGCCGCGACGGCCCCGTTCATCTCGCCCGGGAGGTTTCGTGTTGTCCGTGCCTGACGCTGAGCCGCTGCCGATTCTGGAGGCACTCCACTCGACCCCGGCCCGCCGGTACCTGTCGGCCGAGCCGGTACCCGATGAGGTGATCTGGGCCATCCTCGACGCGGCCGTGCGCGGGCCGTCGGGCGGCAACCAGCAGGGCTGGGGCTGGGTCGTCGTGACCGATCCGGCGATCAAGGCCCAGATCGCCGCGTGGTACCTGGAGGGCTGGGAGGCGGCCTACGGGCGCCGGCGGGAGGAGATCCTGGCCGCGCCGCCCGGCTCGGGCCGGCTCAGCCGGGCGTCGTTCCTGGCCGCCGAGCACCTGGCCCAGCACCTCGCGGAGGCCCCGGTGTGGGTGTTCCCGGTGCTGCGCCAGGCGGCCACCTCGAACAACCCGCGGCTCGGCTCCTCGATCTACGGCGCCGTCCAGCAGCTCATGCTGGCCGCCCGGGCCTACGGCGTGGGGGCGACGCTGACGACGCTGTACGCCGGGCACGAGGACGACGTCCGCAAGCTGCTGGGACTGCCCGACGACGCGCTGACCATGGCGCTGATCCCGCTGGGCTATCCGGTCCGCGGCCGCTGGAAGCAGCCCAGCCGCCGCCCGCTGCCGGAAGTCGTGCACTGGGACCGCTGGGGCACCCGGCGCGAGCGCGGCTGACGCCTTTATCCCGGTTTACTGTTCGCCAGGCCGGCCTAGGCGAACAGCTAGTATGTACGACCTTCTGGCAATATTCCTATAATCAGCACTCGTGGCCCGGATCGCCGCTAGAGTGTGGCTTCGCTAACCCCGATACCACTATCTACCTGCGAGAAGGGTCCACGACCATGGCTATCCGCGACAAGATGGCGGCAAACGCGGCGCCCTTTCTGCAGCCCGGCGAGACGATCCAGGCCGTCTTCGCGGGCCAGACGACCAGCGCCTACTTTGCCCTTATTTCTTTCTGGATCATCATCTTGTCGGACTCCTACCGCGCCATCGTGGTCACCGACCGCCGGATCCTGGTGTGCCAGGCCGGGCGGATGAGCCAGACCAAGATCAAGGGCGTCGTCCGCGAGTTGCCGCGCAGCACGCGGATCGGGCCGCCCAGCGGCCTGTGGTACAAGTCCGAGACCCTGGGCGAGCGGATCTACATCCACAAGCGCTTCCACTCGGACATCAACCGCGCGGACGCGGCCATCTCGGCCGTCTGACGCTTCTCAGCCTCGACGACGGCGGACCAGGCCGGCTGGTCCGCCGTTGTGCTGTCCGGTGGCCGGCGGTGCGGCGGCCCGGTCAGCGCCCGTGCCGCCGGCCTGGCTCACCGGGCTGGCCCGCGGCACGCGGGCGGGCTACTCCTCGCCGGAGAACCGCTCCCAGGCGGACTGGCGGGTGATCTGCAGCGCGGCGCCGATGCGGGCCCAGGTCACTCCCCGGCCGCGGAGCACGGTGACCCGGCGCTGCAGGCTGGCGTCGGTCTGCGCGCTGACCGAGGCGATCCGCGGCAGCAGGGCGAGGATCTCCTCATCGGTCATCGCCTCCTCCCGGGCGGGCAGCTGGGTCCCCGGCGGGGAGGACGCCTGCTGCTCCTCCTTGAGGATGTCGTTGCACAGCTGGATGCACTCGTTGCAGATGTACACGCCCGGGCCTGCGATCACTTTCGTGACCGCCGAGCTCGGCTTGGCGCAGAACGAGCAGTTCACCTGGAGCGCCGCCGTATCGCTGGTCATAAGGCCTCCGGTCCCGATGCTGTCAGGGATTTCCTGACAGCATCGGTGCTACGGTATCGCGTCAGGAGAGGGCTGACAAGTAAGGTGCGACCTGACGCGACAGGGTGGCCGGGCGGGGACTGGTGCGGCTCCCTACGCTGCGTGGGTGGGCGATCGGGAAGCATGTAGAGCGGCCGGGCGGCCGGACGCAGAACGGGAAAGGCGAGCGCGATGAAGCCGGTACTGGAGGGCACGGTCGCGCTGGTGACCGGGGCGTCGAGCGGGATCGGCGCGGCCACGGCGACGGCGCTGGCGGAGCGCGGCGCGGCGGTGGCGCTGGCGGCGCGGCGCCAGGACCGGCTGGAGACACTGGCCGCCGACATCCGGGGGCAGGGCGGGACCGCGCTGGTGCTGGAGTCCGACGTCACTGACCAGGCGCAGGCGACGGCGGCCGTGGAGCAGACGGTCGCGGAGCTGGGCCGGCTCGACACGCTGATCAACAACGCCGGGGTCATGCTGCTCGGGCCGGTGGCCGGCGCGCCGCTGACGGAATGGCAGCGGATGGTCGACCTCAACGTGCTCGGGCTGCTGTACTGCGCGCACGCGGCGCTGCCGCACCTGATCAGCGCGGCCGAGGGCGGCCCGCGGCAGGTGGCCGACATGGTGAACATCAGCTCGGTGGCGGGGCGGGCGGCCCGCAACGGCAACGGCGTCTACAGCCTGACCAAGTTCGGCGTCGGCGCGTTCAGCGAGTCGCTCCGCCAGGAGATGACCAAGCGCTACGTGCGCGTCTCGCTGGTCGAGCCGGGCGCGACCGCGACCGAGCTGGCCACCCACAACCGGCCCGAGGTGCTGGAGGCCATCCGGGGCCAGTTCGGGCAGCGGATGGAGGCCGAGGACATCGCCGACGCGATCGCGTACATCGTCACCCGGCCCCGGCATGTCGCGGTCAACGAGATGCTGATTCGCCCCACCGAGCAGGAGCGCTAGCCGGGCCCGCGGTCTCCGCACTCGTGGAGTTCGGGTCGGCGCTGCACGTGCTGCGCGACCCGGCCACCACGACAGCGGCGAGTGGGCGGCCGGGGTCCGCGGCGCGCTCGCCGGCGGGCGACCCGCGCACGGCACTGCACTGGTCGGGGTCCCGCGGGGCCGGCGTCGCCGCGGTGGTCGCGGCGCTGGTCAGCCGGCCGGCCGAGGCGGTCGAGGGCTTCCTGCAGTTCCTGGCCGACAGCTGGGACGAGTGGTTCGGCGCGGAGTGGACCCGGGTCCAGCCGGGCCTGGCCGCCCGGGCGCGGCAGTTCGCCGAGCGCGGGGGCGGCGCTGGTCGCCGGGGCTTGCCTGCTCGCGCGCGACCGGGGCGGGCCGGCCGTGGCCCGCCAGGTGCTGTGCTACCCGGCGCTGGACTTCGGGCGCGAGACCGAGTCCGCGCGGGAGTTCGACGGGGTCTTCCTGAGCGCCCGCCCGGGCTGGGCGGACGCCCAGTACCTGGCCGGGCAGCCGGTGACCGGGTACGCGGCGCCGCTGCGGGCGGAGCGGCTGGACGGGCTGCCGCCGGCGCTGGTCATCGGCGCCGGGCGCGACCCGCCGCGCGACGACGCGCGCCAGTACGCGGCCCGGCTGGACGCCGCCGTGGTGGACGTGACGCACGTGGAGTACGCAGGCACGATGCACGCGTTCCTGAACTTCTGCGGCGTGCTGTCGGCCGGGCGGCACGCGGTCGGGCTGATCGCGGCCGACCTGGCCGGGGCGCTCGGGCGAGCTGGTCGCTGAGCTGCCGCAGGGCGCCATCCATTTAGCCGGCCTAAGGGAGTCAAGATCACTGTGCCATTGACCCCGGCGCGGCGGCCTGCCTACATTTGCGGCTGAGGCGGGCGCGCCGCCCCTGCACCCGAAGACCGGCGCTGCCCGAGGAGGTGCGCACGTGTCCATGCCCGACCCGAACCAGACCATCGCCGGCCCGGTCCGCGAGCCGCGCAACCGCGCGGCCCACGTCACCGGCTCCATTCATGATGACGCGACGGCGTCGAAGCTCGGCTTCCGCGGCGGCACGGTGGCCGGCAGCGTGCACATGGACCAGTTCCCGCCGCTGCTCGTCGAGGCGTTCGGCCCGGCCTGGTTCGAGACCGGCAGCCTGTCCCTGTACTTCAAGTTCGCCACCACCGACGGCGAGCCCGTCCAGGCCTTCGTCGAGCGCCCGGCGGCGGGCGCGACCGACGCCCAGGTCCGGGCCTGGATGACCACTCCGGGCGGCACGCTGGTGGCCGAGGGAACCGCGTCGGTCGGCCAGCCCGCCCAGCCCACGGCCCTGTTCAGCCGGGACCTGCGCCCGGCCGACCCGAGCCAGCTGCGGATCCTGAGCGCGCTGCGCCCCGGCGACTCGCTCGGCGACCTGCACGCCTCCGTCAACGGCGCGGACCAGCGGACCATCATCAGCGAGGGCGGCATGACCGAGCCGCTGGACTGGTACTCCGGGGCGTCGGCGTGGGGCGGCCCGATCGCGTCGCCCAGCCGCGTCGTCCAGCTGCTCTACCGCGACCTGCTGGCCAAGCCCAAGCAGGCCATGGGACCGCACGTCGGGCTGTTCGGCGCGATCGAGATCCGGTTCCGCTCCGGCCCCGTGCTGGCCGACCAGGCCTACCGGGTCACCGGCGAGGTCGTCGCGCTGGCCGACTCGCCCAAGACCGAGGGCCTGTGGTACGACAGCCACGCCACCGACGACGCCGGCACGCCCGTCGCGGACATGCGGATGTACCTGCGCCAGCTCAAGGCCTCCTCGCCGCACTACCGCGACGCGGCCGCGGGCTGAGGGGGCGGGCATGCGACTAGGGGCCGGGATCGGCCGGGCCGACGACCCGGAGGCCGTGCGCAGCCGGGCCCGGGCCTACGAGGATGCGGGCGTGGACGTGCTGTGGGCGGCGGAGCTGTACAGCTTTGACGCGGTGAGCATGATGGGCTTCCTGGCCGCGGTGACCAGCCGGGCGCAGATCGGCTCGTCGATCCTGCCGTTCTACTCCCGCAGCCCCGCGCTGCTGGCCATGTCGGCGGCCGGCGTGGACGCCCTGTCGGGCGGCCGCTGCATCCTCGGCCTCGGCTCATCCGGGCCGCAGGTCATCGAGGGCTTCCACGGCATCCCGTTCGACGCGCCGGTGACCCGGGTCACGGAGATCATCGACATCTGCCGGACCGTGTGGCGGCGGGAGCCGCTGGTCCACGAGGGCCGCAACTACCAGATCCCGCTGCCCGAGGGCCGCGGCACGGGCCTGGGCAAGCCGCTCAAGATGATCGACCACCCGGTCCGCGACCGGATCCCGATCTTCGTGGCCGGCACCGGCCCCCGCAACGTCGAGAACGCCGCGCGCATCGCGGACGGCTGGATACCGATCTTCTTCTGGCCCGAGCGAGCCGCTCAGGTCTGGAACGCGCCGCTGGCCGCCGGGCTCGCTCAGCGCGACCCGGCCCTGGCCCCGCTGGAAGTGTCGGCCAGCGTCACGGTCGCCATCGGCGAGGACGTCGAGCACCTGCGCGAGAAGGCCCGGCCTCAGCTGGCCCTGTACATCGGCGGCATGGGCGCCCGGAGCCGGAACTTCTACAACGACCTGGCCTGCCGGTACGGGCTGGAGGGGCCGGCGGCCAAGATCCAGGACCTGTACCTGGCCGGCCACAAGGACGAGGCGGCGCGGGCGGTTCCGGACGAGCTCATCGAGGGGACGACGCTGATCGGTCCGGCCGGTTACGTGCGGGAGCGGCTGGCCGCCTACCGCGAGGCGGGCGTCACGCTGCTGACGGTCCGGCCCGCGGGACCCGATCCCGACCCCCAGCGCCTGCTCAGCCAACTCCGGGAGTGGATTTGACGTCCTCCCGGGCCTGAAGGCGCGGGGATTCCTGCCGTGCCGCTCATGCGGCACCTCGGCGGGTTCGTGTTTTCGCTGACAGCCGCCGGGGCACGCCCTGGTCTCACGCCGTCTCCGCAGGCATTTAGGGTCCCGGCGCGTCCCGCCGTGACGATGTTCCGGGCTGCGTTCACGTCCCGGTCGTGCACCGTCCCGCACCCGCCGCACGTCCACTCGCGAGGCCGGTCATGTTCACCTGCTGGCGAACTTCCGCCCACGGTCGCGGTCTCCCGGCCCGTCAGCAACCCCAAGGACGTCCCGTTCCGCAGGCTGCGGCAGAAGTTCCCCGAGCTGGCCCGGCATTACTGCCGGGCGAGGGGGCAGCGGCCGGGTCCTACTTCGCGGACCCGGACGGCGGGACGCCGATCTCTGTCCTGCGGCAGCCGATCGGTGCTCCCGGAGGCGGGCCAGGCCGTCGAGCGGATCGGTCCTTGACGGTCAGCCCACTCGCAGGAGCTCATCGCCGAAGTCGGCCATAAGACTCAGGCGCCCGCCAAGGGCCTCGACATAACGGTCGAGCACGTCACGAGTGG